>Ga0207150_1087_pt1 | contig 19128 bp, 13 predicted proteins | sample Alteio_BWMinHeat_32_FD_153526 | JGI IMG/M metagenome (GOLD analysis project Ga0207150, IMG submission 153526) | Enriched cells from forest soil in Barre Woods Harvard Forest LTER site, Petersham, Massachusetts, United States -... | ecosystem: Environmental > Terrestrial > Soil > Temperate forest >...
CCATTTTTATAAAAGAAAAATGTATTCCATGTTCCATATCCAGAAAGATCATCATTTTCTGGGTGCACACCCATCAAATTTTCATTAAATATATTAAATGCTTCTTTTTTAATGGCTTCAAAGTTTTCTTCTAATAATTTTACCCAAGAATAATCCTGCGGATCATGCCATTCTTTTGCTTGATCATCCTTTAAATAACAAGCCGGAAATTGAATGGGATCATTTTCAGTGCGTTCACTTCTTTTTCCAAGTTTAAGCATGTTAAATACACGAGCAATTTTTTCTTTTTGAATGTTACTTTCAATTGCCCATTTTTCAAGTTGATCTATTTTAAATTGCTTATCAAAACGCATTTTTTCTCCTGAAAAATTTATTGTTGTAAAGCGGTATAGCCATTATTAATATCAGGTTGCGTTGAAGTTAATGATGATCTTTCATTAAAAATAGTAATGCGCGGTACAGTCGATTCTATAGCTTCATTTTTTTCTAAATATAGATTACGCATCCAAAAATAAGTCATTAAAAAAGCGCCTATTGCAGTTCCAGTGCCCACTCCCGCATACATACCCTCAGATGACAGTGATGTTTCGAAATTGAGTAAACATCCCAATCCAAGACCAAAAAATGCAGTTGACACTAAATTAACAATAAAAGAAATAAAATAATTCTCGACTGTTCTATATCCACTGCCAATCATTTTTTGTATATCGAGAGGAATCATTGTTATTAGCACAATCCACAATAAATTCTTTGCTAATTGATGTGTTTTTTCATCACTTTTATCAATAAAAAGCGTTACAAGAGGATCTGAAGCTGCAAAACAAGCAAGACCAAATACAACAGGAAATGCTAGACTGCCTAATGTGCTAATGGTTGTCATTGCTTTACGTTTATTTATATCTTTTTCTGCGCGCGCGATAATCGAACTGGCCTGCACCATTCCGGATATTGGGATACTAAAAAAATTCTTAAATTGTGACGCTACTTCTGCAGCTGATAAAGACGCCGATCCTTTTAATCCAACTAAAATAACGCTTGTAAAATTAACAACAAAATCAATTATTGCGTCACCGCCCATTACAACACCCGAAGTAAAAATTTCAGCAGTATACTTTTTAAGTAAATCAAAATTTAACGATTCCTTCGTAAAAAAATTATATTTTTCAAAGGAAGGGTTTAATTTAAAATACAAAGTAAATAATAGTTGATCTAAGCAAACGCTTATTGCATTCGCAAGACCAAATCCAGCAATCCCCAATTTTGGCATACGATACTCACCGTGCAACATACCGTACCCCAAAAATAAAAATAATGCTCTTCGTATTAAGCTGATGAGAAATGCAGTCCATTCACCATTTACTTTATAACTGGTTTGTTGACTACCAATGGTTAACAATGTTGCTGATATGCCAAAAAGATAGTGCTTAAAATAGGTTTCAGTTAATTCAGAAGCAATGATTGGCTGTCCAATTCCTCGAAGAATATTTCCTGAAAATGCTAGAAATACCATAAAAGGAATGCTTAACCCAATTGCATTTATATAGCTGGCATTTAATATTATTCCGATCTTTTCAGGTGATGAAGATTTTTCACGGCTAATAATAAGACCAGTTGGGTAAATCACATTCATACCGGTTCGAAGCACCAAACTTTGTAATGCATTGATTAATCCACTTGCCGCTAAATGATCAGTATCAATTTTAGCCAACATAATTGCCATCGTCAGTTCAGATGCGGCACTCACTGATCGAGTTAAGATAATGGGAAGTGATAAACTTGCAAATTTTTTTAGAGTGTCCTTTCTCTCTTCCGAGCTTAAGGCTTCGATTTCACGCATTTAAAAATACCTCAAATAGATGAATGCAATAAAATTAATAACACATTCAATGTAATAAACGATAATAAAGTCGATATAGCAACCACAGTGCTGGCTTTTTTAACATCCAGCTTGTATCGCACTGCAAAAATAAACATATTTTTTGGAGATGGCATCGCAGCCATAAGAATCAGTGACGCTAACCAGAAATGGCTGAGATCAAATATATATTTTCCGACAAAAAATGCCAGTGTTGGTAGAATTAATAATTTTATAAAAGTAATAATGGCCACTTCCATTAACTCCTTCCCAACAATTTTTTTAAGATCAAAGAAAAGTGATTGTCCTAATGCAAATAATGCTAATGGAGCAGCAGTTTCACCGATTAATTTTAAAACTTTATTGATGACAATGGGTGTATGTAGATTGAAAAATGAAAATACAATGCCAAGTATGCATGCGAGAATGATAGGGTTTTTTACCATAATTAGAAAAACATTCTTTACTTTATTAAGATAATATCCGCGTTTTTCAGTGATTTTTTCTTTTAAATCATGCTCTATTACCAATAGAACAATCGTTGTTAAAATGACTGTTTGAAAAATGAGTATTGGTAGAACCGGTGTTGGATTGTTAAAAACCAATATAAATAATGGGATGGCAAAATAAGCCGTGTTAACTTGAGATGAACCCATGATATTTAATGCCGATTCCGCGAGTGATTTTTTTAAAAAAAATCTCGTGAAAGTAAACATAAATGTTCCGGTAACTAGCATACATAATACAAAAGCTAAAATGTAAGGAACGTTAATTGACTCAGACACAGGTGTTTTAGAAAAATCAAAAAATAACTGACAAGGCATGGCAATAAAAAAAGCAAATCTTGTGAAATAGGTATTACTTTCTTCAGAAAATAAAGAAAATTTTGCGCTACAATAGCCAGTTAAAACAATTAATAAAAGCGGTAACATTAATAAAAATATATTCATTGAGTTATATCCATTAGTTCATTCATTTTATTGCTCTACTCAATTCTAAAATCGCATTTATTCATCTGCATCCACAATTCCATGATTGTTAATGACCAAATTGTTTCTGCAGCCATGTTATTAGGATTACTCAATTGTGAATTAAAAAGATGTTTAACGTAGGCATGATTGAAAATATTTCTGCTTTTAAATTTTTCTGAGAATAATGCACTTTCAGCTATTTTCATCAGAGGATGAGCGTCTTTTAACATTGCTGTTATGGGTAGTGTAAACGGCTGCTTTGGTCTGTTTAAAATGGATTCGTCTAATTTTCCTTTTGCCGCTGCATATAAAATCTTTTTTACATTTGTCTTATCTAATTTATATTCTATTGGTAATTTTCGTGCTAATGATCTTATTTTTAATTGGCAAAATGGCACCCGAACTTCGACAGAATTTGCCATGCTCAAATGATCCACCCTGCGTAAAATATAATACGGAAAGCGATAATCCTGATCAAAATGCAATAACGCGTCTAACTTAGTATGCTTTTTTTGCAGCTCAGTCAGCATATTTTTGCAGTAGAGATCATGAAAACCTTTTTCAGTTAATACTTTTTTGTAGTGGTCGCTGTACGATGCTAATCGTGTAGATTGATTCACAGAACTTAAGCTATCAAGATAATTATCCATCCAATTTGGTGTGTCATCAAAAGTAGCACTCGTAAAGCGTTTATACCCACCAAACATTTCATCAGCACCTTCGCCGGTAATGGCTAATTTAAAACCCTGTTTTCTTACTTCAGAAAATAATGCATATGTGCTAACGCAATGTGGCGCTGTGTTTGGCTGTCCAATATGACTTAACATTTTTTCTAAATAATCTGGAAATTCATTTTCTTGAATTTCAATTTGATGATGTTGTGTGTTGTATTGTTTTGCGACTTTTTTAGCATATTCTCTTTCATCAAAAGGCCATTTTCCTGCGTAAGCAATATTAAATGAGTGAATGCCAGGTGAAAACTTTGAAGCAATGGCAGTAATATAGCTAGAATCTAAACCGCCGCTTGTAATAACGCATGCTGGGACATCTGCGCTCAGCATTTGCTTTACTTCTTCTTCAATGATGTTATGCAGTTCAAACCCAGCATCATGTAATGTATTACTTTCAATTTTTGCATGAATATCTGATTCATAAGTTAAAATTGAAATTCCGTTATCAAAATCAAATGATAATATTTTCGATGGCTCCAATTGCTTAATGTCATTGTAAATTGTATTACTCCCCCAAATTGCACGACCACTTAAATATTCTTCGATTGCACTTGTTCTTATTTCATTTGATGACAATTTAAATTCTGTCAACGCTTGAATTTCAGACGCAAATGCAAATGCTTTCTCGTTTTTATTATAAGTAAAATAAACGGATTTAATTCCAATCGGGTCAGAAAAGATAAATAATTTATTTTTTTCGAAATTTTTGGTGTCGATGATAGCAATTGCGAACATACCATCTAATTTTTTAACAAAATCTAATCCATATTCAAGATACAACGCAGGAATAATCGAACCATCACACTCATCGTTAAAAGCATATCCTTTTGTTAAAAGTGCTTTTCTTAATTGACGGTGATTGTAAATTTCACCATTAAAAACGCAGTAAATACCGTTCAAATGGAATGGTTGCTGGCCACCAGAAATTCCCTGTATAGCTAAACGATTATTTCCTAGTGCCCATTCTTTATTTTCGATTAATCCTTGCTCATCTGGCCCGCCATTTATTTGACGCAAAGATACTTTATGCAAAATATTTTTTGATATTGATTTTTTTGAAAGATACCCAAATATACGACACATATTAATTTCTCAGTGGGATTGTTTTGCTTGTGGAAAGTATTTTTGTACTATCTCTAAAACAATGGCTGCTTGTCTTGCCATTTTAAAGCCATCTTTTTCTGTTGTTTGACTGCCATGACTTGCAATAACTGAATTCCCCGTTTTTAAATAAACAGGTGCGGCAACCCTAATCATTTCCGGTGCTTCATAAACGCGAATAAATCCGCCAGAACTAGGTGGATTATCAGTATGACAATCAATGGGGATTTGAATAGCTTGTCTTATGGCAGCCAGCATTGATAAATGTAAATCGCGAACAACATTGATACTGTTTGCACCCAAACTTTCAATCAATTGTAATGAAGCTGGATTACCATGACCACAATGCGCTGAGATTTTAAATTTTATATCCGATGGTATAAATTTATTATTTTTTAATCGATTTAAAACAGATAATAATCCTTCGTCATAGATGAGAAAAGAACGCACACCAAGATCAATGCCTCTTCTGATATCTTCTATTGCCCTGATAAGTTGCTCTTGCCCTCTTAAGCGATAAGCAATTGTTTTACCTTGTGGTGATGCATATGTTGCACTCGTATCATAAGCAGCGCGCGGTCCAGTCGACATCATTAATTCACAATTAGCTGATTGGCAGATTCCAATCATTTCTTTTATTTCACTAATGGTGTGTCTAAAAATTCCATAAGTCTCGGTGATTCTATTTATTTTTACGTCTAATCTAATGCTTTCAGAAATAACTGATTCCATTGCTGCAACTGAATTGACAGTTGGAATTTCAATTCTGAAGTCACAACCATCAGAAAATTTTTTATTTGATGATGGTAAATCCATTAAATCAGATTCGGGTAACCCTAATAATTTCAATTGCTGTCTAACATCTTCAAACATTTTTCTTCCAACCGTAGATTCTAGTTTTTCAAGACATCAGAAATGCAAAGAACCTCCATTTATTTTTCTTTTGTCGCTTACCGAACAAAAATTTTTGAAACATTAATTACTATTTTGATACGCAAATAAAAATTTTATTACCCACAAAGTGATATTATTGGTTAATTTATCACCAATCAGAAATATTTTAAAGGAGAATTTAATAAACCTTTAATGTACGATCGCTATATTCTAACAACGCATCGCAGGGTGTCGTTGACCATGCGGAGTAAAACGATATGGCACTCTACAAACGAAAAAAAATATATTGGATTAACATCAGGCACAACGGCAAAAGAATACAACGCAGCACTGGGACGAGCAATAAATTAGCCGCGCTTGAGCTGCATGATAAATTCAAGTAGCAAATAATACCGGGAATGAGAACGCTGTAGCTGCTTGATTTTTCTTAATTTTTAGATGGGCCGTGACAGGCTCGAACTGTCGACCCGCTGATTAAGAGTCAGCTGCTCTACCAACTGAGCTAACGGCCCCTTTCGTCCTGAAGGCCGAAGAGATCGTCATGGTAACAAATTATTTTTATATTTGTCACAAATCTATCGCAAAAGTTTGTTATCATCTGCTATTCGAAAAATGAAAAGGGTCACTGATGGGTAATTCAGCGGTAGTGAACACTGAAGAAGTTGTCTTGAATAAATTCCATGCGAAGATGGTGTTGACGGCCGGCATCGGATTTTTTACAGACGCGTACGATATTTTTATCATTAGTGTGGTGACGAGTATTCTCGGACCTATTTGGCATTTAACCACTTTCGATATTGCTATCTTAAATGCCGCTGCATTAATCGCTGCTGCATTTGGTGCGATATTTTTCGGATTTTTCTCGGATCGTTTTGGTCGCAAGAAATTATATGGCTATGAAGTGTTAGTATTATTTTGCGGCGCAATTTTATCCGCAGTGTCGACGTCATTTGTGTTCTTATTAATTTCGCGTGTCATTGTGGGATTTGGTATCGGCGGTGATTATCCTTCAAGCGCAGTTGTTATCAGTGAAAACTCCACGCGCAAAAACCGCGGATTTTTAGTGCTGTTAGTCTTCGCGATGCAAGCGTTGGGATTAATTGTCGGCCCGTTATTGGCATCATTATTATTAGCGTCGCATTTATCACACGAAACCATTTGGCGTTTATTATTGGGATTAGGTGCGCTTCCTGCGGCGTCTGTTTTTTATTTGCGTCGAAATATTCAAGAATCCGCGCATTATTTACGAAGCAAAGAATCCATTCCTGTCGAAGTCAGCCGCGTCGTGCGCGATTTAGCGGCGCCGAAAGAAGGGGTGAGTGCGTATGATCATCAAGCGAAGAAACACTCTTTATTCTCGAAGAAATGGCTGATTTGTTTGTTAGGAACTGCGGGCGCGTGGTTTTTATTAGACGTTGCATTTTATGGTAATTCTGTTTCATCGATCATGATTATTAATGCGATTCATCCGAAGAACTCTACATTGCTCGTGCACACGATGTTAACCGGTATTTTATTTTTACTATTTGCAGTGCCGGGTTATGCGCTTGCTGCGAAATACGTCGACAAAATCGGCAGAAAACCGCTGCAATATATGGGATTCTTTATGATGGCGCTAACGTATGCATTGATGGCATGGATTCCCGATGTTGATCGCATCGTGCCATTATTTATCGCATTATTTGGCGTGAGTTTTTTCTTCGTGAATTTCGGACCGAATACGACGACGTTTTTAATTCCGTCTGAAATTTATCCGACTTCCATTCGCGCACGCGCGCATGGTATTTCTGCAGCGATCGGAAAATTGGGTGCATTCGTCGGTGTATTCTTGGTGCCGTTTTTATTAAAACAATGGGGTGTTTATTCTACGATGGGATTTATGTCTGTCGTTTCTGCGTTGGGCATTTTAGTCACGATTATTATTCCGGAGATGAAGAATAAATCGTTGTCAGAGACGGATGGGTAACTTTACTCAAATCTTCGCAACAACTCATCCACCATCTGAATCCGCACATCCGGTTTATCAGAAACCGTTTTAAATCGCAGCGTATTTTTTCCCGCTAGTTGGTACGATTTATGCTCTTTTTGAATCAAATTAATGATAATCGCAGGATCAATATTCGGCATGGAATTAAATTGAATGTAACCGAATAATTTATTCACTTCGATTTTTTGCGCCCCTAAATTTTTCGCACGTATTTTTAAATGCGCCAATTCAAATAAATGCTGCGCGGGTTCGGGTAATAATCCAAAGCGATCGATAATTTCTGATTTCATCGTTTGAATGGCTTCTGCATTTTCACAGTTCGATAATCGTTTGTATAACGTCAAGCGTGTGTGTACATCGTGAATATAATTCTCTGGAAATAGCGCGCAAATATGTAGATTAATTTCTGTATCTTTGTCTCGCCCAAATGTTTCCGGCGGCGTTTTACCTGCTTTTAATGCCTTCACTGTTTCATCAAGTAATTCCATATAAAGCGAAAAGCCAATCGCTTCCAAGTGACCGCTTTGCGATTCACCGAGCAATTCACCCGCACCGCGAATTTCTAAATCGTGCGTTGCTAATTGAAATCCAACACCTAAATCTTCTAGCTCAGAAATCGCATCTAATCTTTTTTCTGCATCTGCAGTTAATGCTTTTTTATTGCGTACGAATAAATACGCATATGCTTGGTGATGCGAACGTCCAACGCGTCCGCGAATTTGATGCAGTTGCGCGAGTCCAAATTGATTCGCGTTATTAATAATAATCGTATTGGCTGATGGAATATCAATACCGGATTCAATGATAGTAGATGCGACTAACACTTGAAAACGCTGGTGATAAAAATCACTCATCGTTTTTTCCAATAATTTTTCTGGCATTTGTCCGTGTGCAAACGTAATTGATACTTCTGGAATAATGTCGCGTAATTTCTCAATCATCGTCGGCATTGTTTCAACTTCATTATGTAAGAAATATACCTGTCCGCCGCGCATGGTTTCACGCAAAATCGCTTCTCGAATAATAACTTCATCAAATTCATAGACAAATGTTTTAATAGATAATCGTTTGGCAGGTGGCGTTGCAATAATCGACAAATCGCGCATGCCTGTCATGGCTAAATTCAAGGTGCGCGGAATGGGTGTGGCAGTCAACGTTAAAATATCGACATGTGCGCGCAATGATTTCATTTTTTCTTTTTGTGATACCCCAAAACGATGTTCTTCATCGACAATTAATAATCCCAAATCTTTATATTTAATCGCGCTATTTAACAAACGATGCGTACCGACAATAATATCTAATTTACCATCCCGCAATTTCTGAATGGTTTCATTTTGAATTTTAGCGGATTGTAATCGCGATAAAACCCCTATTTTGATAGGCCATTGTGAAAAGCGATCTTGAAAATTTTGTGCATGTTGATTCGCGAGCAGGGTGGTTGGCACTAATACTGCGACTTGTTTTCCGCCCATCACTGCTAAAAATGCGGCTTGCATGGCGACTTCAGTTTTGCCGAATCCCACATCGCCACATACTAATCGATCCATACATTTTGCTGTCGTCATATCGCCTATAACCGCATCAATCGCCGTGCGTTGATCAATCGTTTCTTCAAACGGAAATGCTTGTCGAAATGCAAAATAATCATCAGTAGGCTTTGGAAAGGTAAATCCAACGCTCGCTTCACGCTCCGCGTAAATTTTTAATAACTCAGCAGCGGTATCGCGAATTTGTTTGGCCGCTTTTTGTTTTGCTTGGATCCATTGATTCGTCCCTAATTTATTCAGTACAACATTGTCACTATTTCCCGTTGAATAACGACTAATCACATGCAACGAATTAATCGGCACATAAACGCGATCACGATCCGCATATTCGAGCGTCACATATTCCGATTCGATATTGTCGGTGACAATTTTTTCAAGCCCAATATATTTTCCAATCCCGTGATCGATATGCACAACCGGTGCACCGGTTTGCAATTCTGCGAGGTTGCGAATAATCGTATCGGGATCTTGCGCGCGTTTTTTTGAGCGGCGCGTAGGAATAGTTTGATGACCAAATAACTGTGTTTCGGTGATTAAAATTAGCTCGCTATGCTCGCGCGTGCCGGCTTCCGCCGGCACTTCTGATTCCATTTTTAGATAAATCGGATTGGTAATGGGTGCAATGGTTAATGCGATTTCTGCCGTGTTATTTTCAAATGTTTTCCATGTATCAACCAATTCGATTTCAAGATGATTTTTTTTCAATAATTCTAAAATAATTTCGCGACGTCCGGTGGATTCCGCGCAAATTAAAATTCTGCCAGGTTTTGTTGCGATGAAGCGTTGTAAATTCTCAACAGGATTTTTTTGTCGATGATCGACGGTGAGATTGGGGAGTAAAGTGGGAGTGGGAGTGGGAGAACCAATTTTAATTTGTGTAAATGATTTTAGTTTAGAAAAAAATTCATTCACTGGAATAAATGTTTCTTCGGGTTCACATAATGGACGCGTCTTATCAATGTTAAGTTGTGTGTAACGTGTTTTTACTTCATTCCAAAAAACATTTGCTTGCTCGTTTAAATTTCCAATGCATAATACTAAAGTCCCACTCCCACTCCCACTCCCACTCCCACTCCCACTTTCACAATAATCAAAAAACGTCGCACACTTCTCATAAAACAATGGTAAATAATATTCGATACCACCAATCGGTTGGCCTTTTGAAATTTGGCTGTATACCGGCGATTCTGCAGGATTTCCTGGAAATTTTGCACGCCATTGTTGGCGAAAATAAGTAATTGAATCTTCCGTCAATGGATATTCGTGCGCGGGTAATAATTGAATCGACTCTATTTTCTCAATCGATTTTTGTGTGTCGACATCGAAAGTCCGAATGCTTTCAATTTCATTATCAAATAATTCAACACGGAAGGGTGTATCACTGCCCATCGGAAAAATATCGATGATCGCGCCGCGCACTGCAAATTCACCATGTTGAATGACTTGTTCAACATGACGATAGCCTGCTTCAGTTAATGCTTTCTGGATTTTCGTTAAATCCAAAATATCATTTATTTTCCAGTTGAATCGGTGGGCATTTAAAAAGTAAGTTGGGGGCAGTCGATGCATTAAGGTTGAAATGGCCGCAATCACAATACCATTTTGCAATGTGGGTAATTGCGATAACACATGCAAACGTTCTGACGTTAAATCTTCGTGCGGCGAAAAATGATCATAGGGTAATGTTTCGCGATCGGGAAAAACATACAGTGAAATATTTGTATCACCCAAAAAGAATGTTAATTCTTGAAAACAAATTTCAGCGGCATGCACATCGGTCGTGATAATAATCAGCGGTTTTTGTTGTGCTTGTGATAAATTCGCAATCGCTAAACTAATTGATGCACCCGATAATCCTTCCCACGTAATGAGATTGTCATTCTCGTGAGGAAGTTGTGGATGAAGAGGATTAATGTACATGGTAATCTCGCGCTAAAACGGGTGATTTTAGCGAGAAATCCCCGCGCTTTCCAATAGTATCTTGTCTGCGCCAATAAGGGGAATTAAGCGTTGCAGTACAGATGTCATCACGCCATCTTCAGCGTGCGCGATGAATTTTACATTACGATCTTTCCAGGACATCGTTTCTATCATTCTCGCAATGACCACAGATGGTTTGTCTAGATTGTAGAGCGGAACTTCCGTGATTCTTCCTCGAATGCTGGTGCTAATTGGACAGCACATAACGAGCCCATCACTGTTATATTGTTTGGTTGTGAGAATGAGAGCTGGACGATATTTCCCCACTTCTTTGCCTTTTGCGGGATCAAAGTTGAGCCATACAATGTCGTTTCTATCTGGTGTGTATTGGTTTTTCATACGTCATATTCCTCGGGCAATAATACGGGCAGCAATTCCATATCTTCACGTGCACTTTCCGCATCTAAATCCGCTAGCAATTCCTCTAGCGTAAACGGCAATATATCTCTTGCCGTTAATTTTTTCGGTTTGGGATATACATAAATCCCTTTTTCGCTGACATCAACAGTGACTTGCATATTTTCCTCGAATTTTGGAATGGTTTTCATCGCACCTGAAATTCGTAAACCCAGGCTGTTTCCCCATTTTTGAATTTTAGCGTTTATTTTCATAAAAAGAACCTCGGATTTTGCAACTATTTTTCCCTATTTAAAGTATATACTATGTATACACATTTTTCAATGTGCTTGAATCACTGCACCGCCCAAACAAACCTCACCTTTATAAAAAACAATCGCTTGCCCAGGTGTCACAGCGCGCTGTGGTTCATCGAAAATAATCCGCGCGGTATTATTGTCGAGTAATTGAATCACGCACGCTTGATCGGTTTGTCGGTAGCGAATTTTGGCAGTGCATTTTAATGACGCTTCGCGAGCCATTGCGCCCACGCTTCCGCATGGGCTTCTGAAAGCGTTTGGTGCATGGCCGGAAATCCAATGTAATTGTTCACACATTAATTCCGATGAAAATAACAGTGGATGATCGTGGCCTTGCGCCACAATCAAAATATTATTGGGAATATCTTTGTCGACCACAAACCACGGTGACTCATCCGTATTTTTCACGCCACCAATTTGTAAACCTTTGCGTTGCCCGAGTGTATAAAACATTAATCCATCGTGTTTTCCGATGATTTTACCTTTGGGCGTTTTCATCACACCGGGTTTCGCTAAAATAAAATCTTGTAAAAAAGTTTTAAATTTTCGCTCGCCAATAAAACAAATGCCGGTGCTGTCTTTTTTCTTTGCGTTCAAAAGTCCTGCTTTTGCAGCGATTTTACGCACTTCTGGTTTGGTTAATTCACCCAGTGGGAACATCGCGTGTGATAATTTTTCTTGATTGAGCGTATATAAAAAATAAGTTTGATCTTTATTTTTATCATGTGCTTTTATTAATTGAAATTGCTCGCCTGATTTTTTAATTTGCGCATAATGTCCCGTCGCTAAATAATCGGCACCCAACGATAACGCATGTTTTAAAAACGCATCAAATTTAATAAATTGATTGCACCAAATATCAGGATTCGGTGTGCGACCCGCGACAAATTCATCGAGACAATATTGAAATACATTGTCCCAATATTCTTTGGAGAAATTTACAATTTGAAACGGAATTTGCAAATGATCACAAACATTTTTTGCGTCAAGCATGTCTTGTTCTGCCGAACAAAACGGATCCTCTTTTTCCACCATCCAATTTTGCATGTATATTCCAGTCACATCGTAGCCTTGCTCGGATAACAATAATGCAGTGACTGCAGAATCAACGCCACCGGATAAGCCGACGATGATTTTGGTTTGTGCTGGTTTTTTCATGACAGTACTATAAAATGCTATGGTTTAAACGTAGGACATTTTATGCCAACTTCGTTAAGATCTGAAGTACTATTGACCGTGACATGTGAATAATTTAAGAGGTATAAAATGCCAGCTGTTCCCTCCGTTTTTTCTGATTCCTTCGAGTCTTTTTTAAATAAATTAAAAAATTCAACCGCGGTAGAAGTGCAGGCTGCTGCTCGTCAAGAAATGTCTCAGATTCCCGTCGGTCATTGGGATTCGCTTGTTAGGGATGAAGAAGTGCATCCTAATTATCGTGGATTTACCCGTTTGCTTTACTGGATATTTCCGTTGGCGCAAAAGGAAATATGTCCTGCTGATGACATTGCATGTACTGTGCTCAACGAGTTAGTTGCTGTGGTGCCGATTGAAGCATGGGAAGTCAAATCACAGTTTACCCTTCGATATAACGATAATAGTTCTAGAACATTGAATACGTCTTCAAGAACCTATTTGTTTGGGTTGCTGATGGCTAAAAAGCACGATGTCTATTTTTCCACATTTGCACGGTTGTTGGAACGCATACCGGCTGAGAGATGGTTGCCAGAACTTCCACAGTATATTGAGTTTGCCAACACCTGCGATATGCAACCGGTTACCTTTGGATTTGCTGATTTTATTGTCAAGCTTATGACGAACCAGAGCGGATCAAGGTTTTGGTTTTCTGTGCCAATTCAATTCGCTGCTGATGCAACAGAACCTCAAAACATTAAAGGTTCTTTTTATATTTTGATCGACAGTTTGATCAAAGTCATCCGTCAACCGGAAGATGCGCTTGTCGCTCAAGGTGAATCAGTTTCAGAATATGTAAACACACCTGAATGCGTCAGGATGAGACGAATGAGCACGGCGTTTCTAGAGACATTATACGGGATAGTGAAAACCAGTTCGCCGAGCGATTGGAGTCCATTTTTTGATGCGAAAGCGCAAAAAAATATTTCGCCTTTAGATAGCTTGATGGATTTAGTGATCGCGGGAAAAATGCATGCGGTAGTCATTCAATTAGTTCACTATGTTTTATCAATAGTACCGAAAGCAATCAGCGATTGCATATCCCCTGAAAAATTAACGCAACTGGCAAAACATCCGGAATTATTAGTAATTCAATCGATGTTAGCAACTGATGTGAGAGAAAAAGTGGATTTGTATGATTCACTCGATTATTTAACGCTGAGCTGTTCGACGAATACTGCTTTGGTTATTCCAACGATTACACCTGTGTCGTATTTAAATCGCTTAATACCATTAAAAAGCGATCAAATTTTTAATCGTGAAATACGGGTTTTTCCGGGTATTTTTCGCGAATTATCAGGGATAATTTTAGAGGGCACGCAATGCCCTGCTGACTATCGCGGCATGACATTATTACAGGCTGCTATTGCGGTGTTAGATAAAACCTTTGGAAATCAGGATGAACGCTTAGCGTATGTATTGGATAGTTTGTTTTTATTTGCGCCATCGGCTGAGTGGCATAAGTCGATCGGTGATTTACCTGTTGTCGCAAAGGCGGGGCGTCAAAGTGAACGAAAAAACACATTGTGCTCTCTGGTCTGGCGTTTTTGTAAACGACAAAATGGATATTATTTTTTTCCAGTATTTGAAATGATTTTAAAAACACTGCCATTGAATGAGCTTCTAAATGATATTCCAGAGTATATGAATGTCACGCTGAAGTGTTTTATGAAACAGGGTGTTGATTTACATTTGTGGGTTCCCCACTTTTTTTATGCATTGATTTATTTTGTCAATTCAAATCAATCTGCTCGTGCCGCGAGTCACTCTGCTGTAACACAAATTGACAGTTCGATTTTTTTTCGAAAGATATCTTTTTCTGCGAACGAAAAAGAAAGAAGTCGTCATCGTGATGCTCTCGCAGAGATTTCAAAAACACCTATTGTTATTTTGATTGAGTCATGCAAATTGTTTTTGAGCAAGTTAACTGAATTTTCTAAAAAGACAGAGAATCAGGATGATGATTCTGCATCAGGGGCTGATCCAGTCAATATATGTTATGCAGAGGTTTTGTTGTTGTTAAAGCGTATCGTTTCGTGCAGTAGACCATCAGATTGGGAGCCAGATTTTCTGGTGGATGGAGGTTTTGATACGCGTGGACCGCTGAATCAGTTAATCGAATTGTTTTTCTTAGCGCAGAACGATAGTTCGGTCAGGGAATCATTGGATCAAGTTTTGAAAAAAACGACAAAAGAGGCGATCAACGGGATTTCTGAAGTGGACAGAAAAAAATTATTAGCCGTCGATTTATTTTCGAAGAACGTAAAATTATTGAAATCTTGTGCGCAAAAGCCTGCTCCAAAACAGGCAAAATCAGCAGTTTCATCAGCAAAACCGCCTGGCAAAAAATCGGTACCACCCGCTCCAACACCGCCGACACAAAAAGCACCGTCTAAACCCAGCGGTAAAAAAGCCAATACGGTTGGATTTTTCCCTGCGAAAACGGTTTTCACTGATGGACGCGGAGACATTTATGTTAAGGCGCCCGCTGGTTTGCCACGGCCGGTGCTTGTTAGCGCTGCGTGGGATGATGATTTTGATGATACAGTTAAGCCATAGTGTGCAAGTTGAGTGTATTAATACCGCTTGATTTTCCGTATAATTCACACACTTTTTATTATTGGTAGCGTAACGAAATGACCGAAACGAACACTCTCATTCAACATAATTTATTGAATTTCTCACGCCCCGATTTAATCGCGTTTATCAAAACACTCGGCGAACCTGCATTTCGCGCGGATCAATTGATTCAGTGGGTACATCAACGCGGTGTAGTCGATTTTGATTTGATGACGAATTTGAGTAAAGCATTTCGCGAAAAATTGCGTGTAGAAACCTGTATCAGTTTGATGGAAGTGATTTCGGATCACACAGCGAGTGATGGGACGCGCAAATGGTTATTCAAATTGTATGATGGCAATGCAATTGAAACTGTTTTTATTCCCGAGAAAACGCGCGGAACGTTATGTGTGTCTTCGCAAGTCGGTTGCGCACTCAATTGTTCTTTTTGCTCAACGGGCAAAGAAGGTTTTAATCGCAATTTATCGTTAGCGGAAATTATTGGACAAGTTTTTTTAGCGCGTGAAAAATTACATGGCGGTGATTGTGAAATTACGAATGTGGTGATGATGGGCATGGGCGAACCACTGTTAAATTATCAACCGGTGATCGGCGCGATGGATTTAATGATGTATGATTTAGCCTATGGATTATCAAAATACCGCGTGACGTTAAGCACATCGGGTGTCGTGCCGATGATGTTGCAATTTAAAAAGGATTCGCTCGCATCACTCGCCGTTTCATTGCACGCGCCGACAAATGAATTGCGCGAACAACTCGTGCCGATTAATAAAAAATATCCGCTTGAAGTATTAATGCCCGTGTGTCGTGAATTTTTTCCGAATGATTCGAAACGCTGCATCGTATTCGAATATGTCATGTTAAAAGGCATTAACGATAGTTTAACGCATGCGAAGCAATTAATTCGATTGCTGGATAATATGAATTGCAAGGTGAATTTAATTCCGTTTAATCCGTTTCCGAAAACGAATTATGTGTGCTCCGATCGTGAAACCATTTTGGCATTTCAAAATCGTTTAACAAAAGCGGGTGTGAAAACGTGGGTGCGTAAAACACGCGGTGAAGATATTGATGCCGCATGCGGACAATTAGCGGGCGATTTTAAAGATCGTACGGGACGTCATGAACGATGGGAGAAGACGGGGAAATTAGTGCCACCCCGTATTGCGTAATTAAATGGAACCGAGTAAAGTAAGCAAAATTATTTTTTTGTATCATATGAGGTGATCATGAGCTTGTTATCAATGTTAGGTATTTCTAGTGCGCACGCTGCAACTACTGCAGCAACACCGGCTGCAGCAACACCTGAAGGTGGTTTTTTGTCGGTATTGCCGATGCTCATTATTTTCATTGCGGTATTTTATTTTTTACTCGTACGTCCACAATCCAAACGCGCAAAAGAACAGCGCAAATTGTTGGATAGTTTAGCGATGGGTGATGAAGTGTTAACAACGGGCGGCATCATCGGTCGTGTTGCTAAATTACGTGATAATTATGTGGTAATTTCCGTTGGAAAAGATATTGAAATGACTTTCCAAAAAGGTGCGGTTGCATCGATATTGCCTAAAGGCACAGTGGAATCGATTAATTAATCAATCGATACAAAAGGATTTTCGATGAATCAGTATCCGCTTTGGCGTTATATTTTTATTGTTTTGTTGATCGCATTAGGCGCATTTTATGCGGCTCCTAATTTATATGGCACTGATGTTGCGATTCAAATTCAACCGAAATCGGGGCAACCGGTTTCAGCAGCGGTTGTATCGCAGATTCAAAATACGTTGACGCAACAACATATTTCAACGCATCCGTTCATGCAACAATCGACCGGTTTGTTGATTCGTTTTCATGACACTGAAGATCAATTAAAAGCACAAGGTTATATTCAAGCGCTTGTTGGCGATCAAGATACCGTCGCATTAAATTTAGCGCCACGCACACCACATTGGTTGCGCATGATGGGTGCTGAGCCGATGAAATTAGGCTTGGATTTACGGGGCGGAATTCACTTCTTATTTCGCGTAGAAACATCAGCTATGCTCAAAGAAAGATTAAATAGCGATATTCATACGATGGGTGATGCGTTACGAAAAGCGAGTATTCGTTATGCGCATATTGCATTGCAAGCACCGGATCAAGAAAATGCGCAAGGTGCTATTGTGATTGCGTTTCGTTCGAGCGCTGATCGCGATCAAGGTTTGGCGTATTTACAAAAACAAAATTTATATTCGGATTATCAACTTACATCATCACAAAAAAATGATCGTTATTTTGTAACGGCTGATTTTATGCAAGCCGCTGCAATTGCATTAGACGAACAAGCGGTTACGCAAAATTTAACAACGATGCGTAATCGCGTGAATGAGTTGGGCGTGAGCGAACCCGTTATTCAGCAGCAAGGTAAAAATCAAATTAGTGTTGATTTACCAGGTATTCAAGACACTGCGCGCGCGAAAGAAATCATCGGTAAGGTTGCAACACTGCGTTTCCAATTAGTTGATTCGCAAAATGATCCAGCGACTGCCGCAAGTTCTGGCATCGTTCCATTTGGTGATACGTTGTATCAATACGAAGGACATCCAGTCTTATTAAAAAATGAAGTCGTGTTGCATGGCACATCGATTTTAAGTGCGTCAACGATTACGGGTGATGATGGTCGGCCTGCGGTGAGTGTTCGTGCGGGTGGCAGTGAAGTGTCAGAATTTAATACTGCGACCGGTGAAAATATTGGTAAGCCGATGGCGACCGTTTATATTGAAACGAAAGCGATTCAAACAATTGTGAATGGGAAAGTTGTGACGACGGAAAAACAATTTCCAAAAGTCATTAATGTCGCGACGATTCAAAGTGCACTCGGAAATACTTTTCAAATTTCAGGATTGGAATCCGATTACGCCGCGAAAAATTTAAGTTTATTATTGCGTTCAGGTGCGTATACAGCACCGATTGTTGCGATTTCTGAAAATACGATCGGACCGAGCTTAGGAAAAGAAAATATTCGCGCGGGTGTATTGGCGTGCGAAATGGGATTGTTGATCGTTGCATTGTTCATGCTGTTTTATTATCGCTTGTTTGGATTGGTTGCGAATTTTGCATTGGCACTCAACGTTGTTTTCATTGTGGCAATTATGTCGGTGCTCGGCGCGACGCTCACATTGCCGGGAATTGCTGCGATTGTATTAACCGTCGGTTTAGCCGTCGATGCGAACGTGTTAATTTATGAGCGCATTCGTGAAGAATTGCGTAATGGCATGTCGCCGCAAGCCAGTATTTTTGCAGGCTATGAGCGTGCATTTATTACGATTGTCGATGCGAATGTGACGACATTAATTGTCGCGTTAATTTTATTCGCATTGGGAACAGGTTCAGTACAAGGTTTTGCGGTTACATTAATTATCGGTATTTTAACATCGATGGTGACAGCAATATTTTTTACGCGTGCTGCGATTAATTTAATTTATGGCAGAAGACGTGTTGAGCGATTGTCAATTGGTATAAAAGTGGGAGTTAAGAGTGGGAGTGGGAGTTTCAAAGGTGCGGTTTAAGTTTATTTATTTAAATTTCTTTTGATGTTACTTTACATTTTAAATTTAATCATTATTTGTTGTATTGAGTTGTTATGAATTTAGATT
>Ga0207150_1070_pt2 | contig 19032 bp, 13 predicted proteins | sample Alteio_BWMinHeat_32_FD_153526 | JGI IMG/M metagenome (GOLD analysis project Ga0207150, IMG submission 153526) | Enriched cells from forest soil in Barre Woods Harvard Forest LTER site, Petersham, Massachusetts, United States -... | ecosystem: Environmental > Terrestrial > Soil > Temperate forest >...
GTGGGCTCCGGGTTAAACGATGGCGTGTCCCGACGTTAATCCCGCGACAGACATCAGGCGACGCGGCGGCGGAGAAAATCGAGGACGTTTTGCCGATAAACCTCGCCGCCGACCTCGTAGAGATCGTAGTGCGTGGCGCCCGGAACGATCCAAAGCTCGCGGGGGTCGCCACAGCGCTCGTACAGCCGGCGGGCTTCGTGGGGGGAGGCGTGGCGGTCTTCGGTGCCGGTCATGAGCAGAATGGGCGACGGAGCCAGATTACCAATGTGGTCGGCGGGGACGACTTGAGGCAAGCGCATGCCGGTGCGGCGTTCGGTGAGCCAGATGATGCCGGGGCCAAACCGGCGAAACCAGGGTGGATAGCCGTGCGTAAGGCGGGAGCGGAAAGCGTTGCCGATATCGTGATAGAGGCTTTCGAGGATGACGGCATCGGGACCGCCGACGCACTTGCCGGCAAAACAGATGGCGGCGGCGCCCATGGAAATCCCGTGGGCGACGCACGGTTCGCCCGGCCAGCGTTGGCGAATAAAGTTAAGGACCGCGGCGACATCGCGTGATTCGTAGAAACCGAAGGTGGTCTTTCGTCCCTGGCTTTCGCCATGAGCACGGTGATCGAAAGCGACGCAGCGATAGCCCGCACGGAGCATGAACTCGATGCGCGTCAGCATGGTGCCCCGGTTGTGACGCACGCCATGAAAGAAGGCAATGGTCGCTTTGGGCCGTTGCGTCGATGCCGGCGAGAAGACCCACCCTGCCAATCGCAAGCCATCGCCGGTGATGCACGAGGCGGGCTCACCGACCAGGCCGAGCGATTCGGGAAGTTGAATGGGTTTTCGGTGCCAGGACTTGGTGAGCCAAACGGACACGGTGTAAGAGGTGGCGAGATAGCCGATGCCAGACGCTACCGCCAGGCCAGAGAGGACGTTTCCCAACCAGCTTCTTGGGTATTGAGCCTGCGGCACTTTCCCAGGCCTCCTGTGCGGGTCAGCCGGGATTCAGCAACTTTCCGTCACATCGATTATCGGCACAAGGGTGGCGAGAATTTGGTGAAATTCTACCAGCGGAGGGGCTTTTGCCAGGCCTCCTTCAGGTTATCTAGCGCCGCCCAGATTATCCAATCACCCTTGAACCCGGCGATGCGGAGCCGCGGCTCCTTGCAGGTCTGGCCGACGCGGATAACGGGCAATTCTTGGAAGTGGTCCTTGAACACAGTGGCATTCGTTGGAGCTACCTCGACAATGAACCTCGTGGTTGACTCGGCGAAGAGAAGAGCTTCTTCGGAGGCGAGTCCAAAAACTCGGCCCGGATCAGTGATGTCGGCGCCGATGCCACCGGCAAAGGCCATCTCGGCGATGGCAACGGCGAGACCGCCGTCACTGATGTCGTGGCAGGAGCGCACCAGACCTCGGTTGATCGCATCATGAAGCTTCCGGAAAATGCGTGGGGCCAGCGCGAGATCGACCTGGGGGACAGGGCCGGCATTTGAGCCATTGAGTCGATGGAATTCGGAGCCACCGAGTTCGTCACGCGTGATACCGATCATGTAGAGTTCGCTGCCGGGTTGCTTCAAATCCATCGTCACGCAACGATGCACATCGGGAACACGGCCAAGCGCGCTAATCAGCAGAGTGGGCGGGATGATGATGTGCCTGTCGCCGGAATGGTATTCGTTGTTGAGGCTGTCCTTGCCACTAATAAAGGGCATGTTGAAAGCAAGAGCAACGTCGTGGCATGCTTCCGCGGCGCGGACGAGAGAGCCAAGCGTTTCGGGCCGGTCGGTGTTGCCCCAGCAAAAATTGTCGAGCAGGGCAATGTGCGCGGGATCGGCGCCGACGGCGACGACGTTGCGGACGGCTTCATCGATGGCCGCGGCCGCCATCCAGTAAGAGTCGATATCTCCATAGCGCGGGCAGATGCCGCAGCCGACGGCAAGACCGAGGCGTGAGCCGAGGATTGGCGCGATCACCGCGGCGTCACTAGGACCATCGTCCCGGATACCCACAAGTGGCTTCACAACGCTGCCGCCTTGGACCTCGTGATCGTACTGGCGAATGATCCACTCTTTGCTGCAGACGTTGAGCGAGGCGAGGAGGCGCTGCAGGGTCTCGGTGTGTGGTGAGTGGTGGCGGGAAGAAGAAGGGGAGAAAGGGAGATTGGGAGATTGGGAGATTGGGAGCGGGCGAGTGCTCAGTTCTTCTCTCCCTTTCTCCCCTTCTCCCTTTCTCCCCTTCTCCCCTTCTCTTTGATTCGGCAAGGAATCGCCCACGATGGCTTGGCGGACGATGTCGGGGCGGCCGTGGTGGAGGAAGTGCATATCCAGGTCGGCGACGGCTTCGTTCCTGTAGGAGAGCTTGAGGCGGCCGGTGGACTCGAAGGTGCCAATGACCGTCGCTTCAACGCCTTCACCGTTGCAGATTTGTTGCAGCTTGGGCCAGTTTGCCGGCGGGACGGCAAGTATCATCCGCTCCTGCGCCTCGGAGATCCAAATCTCGGTGTAGGAAAGGCCTTCGTACTTTAGCGGGGCTTTATCGAGCTGGACGCCGGCGCCGATGTGTTCGCCCATCTCGCCAACAGCGGAGCTAAAGCCGCCGGCGCCGCAATCGGTGATGGCGTTGTAGAGGGCTTGATCTCGGGCCTGCAGAAGGACGTCCAGCATTTTCTTTTCGGTGATGGGATTGCCGATTTGCACGGCACCCCCGGAGACGGATTCAGATTCGGCCGTGAGCTCAACGGAAGAAAAGGTGGCTCCATGAATACCGTCCCTGCCGGTGCGTCCGCCGACCGCCACGATGAGATCGCCGGGTTGTGCGGCTTTGCGCGCGCGGTCAACCGGGATAAGGCCGATGGTGCCACAAAAGACCAGGGGATTGGCGAGGTAGCGGTCATCGAAACAGACGGCACCATTGACGGTCGGGATGCCGATGCGGTTGCCATAGTCGCGAACACCGGCGACGACGCCTTGCATGATCTTGTGCGGATGAAGAACGCCCGGAGGCAGAGTGGATGGATCGGTATCGGGCGGAGCGAAACAAAAGACGTCGGTGTTGCAAATCGGTTTGGCGCCCAAGCCGGTGCCAAGCGGATCGCGGATGACACCGCCGAGCCCCGTGTTGGCGCCGCCATAGGGTTCGATCGCTGACGGATGGTTGTGGGTTTCGACCTTGAAGCACACATGAAACCGGTCATCGAACTCGACGACGCCGGCGTTGTCCTCAAAGACGCTGACGCACCGGTCGTCGGCACCGTGGCGACGGCGAATCTCGGCGGTGGCTGCGAAGATCGTCTCTTTAAGCAGGTTGTTGAAAGTGCGTTGGCGCTTCTGCGAAGCGTCGCTAACCTCGATCTTCCCTTTCAAAGTCTTGTGGGAACAGTGTTCCGACCAGGTCTGGGCTATGGTTTCCAGCTCCACGTCTGTCGGTTCGCGTCCGTTGGCGCGAAAGTGGGCTTGGATGGCTTGCATCTCGGCAAGATTCAGCGAAAGCTGGCCATCGCGGCTTACCTTCATGAAGGCGGCATCATCGAGATCGCGCAAGGGGATCGCAATGCGCCGAAATTCATAGGACGTGCCCAGGGTCAAATGGTGGGGCGCGAGACGTCCTTCAACAATGTGCTCGATGGCATCGTTGGCCAAGGTACGGGCCAGGGCGCGATTATGTTGCGCTAGTGGGAAGCGAACCAGGCTGGATTCGAGGAAATAGCGGCGAAAGGTCTGCACGGCCTTCAATGAGACGCCCAGGTCGCGGGCAACGTCGAGGACACTTTGAGCCACGGGATCCATGACGCCGGGCTTGAGCAGAACCGTGGCCGACGACTCGATGCCGCTTTTCGCGTCGGGCTGCATGGGATGGCCGTTGGCGTGGAGGGATGTATGCGAAGATTGTAAACCGGCCAACCCCCCCTTCCCCCCCTTGGTAAGGGGGGGAGTGGGGGAGTGCCCAAGGCCCCCGATTGCGCGCAGGACCGAAGTCTCAACCAACGGATCGAGAAGCAGTTGCTGGCAAAGGCGATCAGCCTGATCGTACGACAGCTCTCCTTCGAGTAGAAACCCCCGCGCCGTGCGGACGACCAAGCGCGGACCGTCGCTGCCATGAGTCAGTAAATCGTATTCCGCGGCGATGCGGTGTCGTTCCGAATCGTCACCGCGCGGCTGGATTTCAATTTCCCAAAGCATCGCGTCTCCGTTTTCCGTCGCCGAGCAAATCCGTCAGTTGACTACTATGGTCATTTTCCAAAGCCACGTTGAAAAGTTCCAGGCGGCCGCGCAGTATATCTAGCGCTTTCAAGAGCGCCGAGCGGTTCTGTGAGAGGATGGCTTGCCAAAGCGCGGGATCGCCGGCCGCGATCCGCGTGGTATCTCGAAAGCCCGATGCCGTTAATTCGCGCAAGTCATCAGGCAGAACACCTGCCAGGGCCGAGGCGATAACGTGGGGTAAGTGGCTGGTCATGGCGACCGCCTGATCGTGCTCTTCAGGGCTCATCAGGCGGACGCGGCTGCCAAGGGCTTGCCAGAACTCCGAGAGCTTCTGCAAGGCATCCGCGTGGGTGGATTCGGTCGGAGTCAGAACGCAGACCCGCTCGCGAAAGAGATCCGAATCGGCGTATTCGACGCCGCTTTTCTCTGAACCTGCCAGGGGATGACCGCCAATAAAGTGAACGCCGCGCGGCATTTTGTTGACAATTGATTCGACGATCATGGCCTTGGTGCTGCCGGTATCGGTGATGATCGTTCCTGGACGGCAACTTGGCGCTATCCGCAAGATTTCGGATGCGATTTGATCCACGGGCGTACAGACGACAACAAGGTCTGCGTCTTCGACGGCGTTCACAGGTGAAAGTAAACCGCTATCGATCGCGCCGATCGATAGAGCCGTTTCGATTGCGGCTTGACTGCGACCGACACCACAAACTTGGCGAACGAGATTCCGCCGGCGCGTGGCCAGACCGATGGAACCGCCAATCAAGCCCACGCCAATGATGGTCAGAGTGTCGAAATGCATGATGATGGGGAGATTATACCGACGAGAGGCACGAAACGAACGGTGCAGGCTGGATCGCCGCGAGGCAAATCAACCGCGCGGCGAGAAGCGGGAGCTATCCGTTTCTTGTTTGTCCGCCTAGAATTGCGCTTCAAGGGCATTGCTTTCCCCGTTACACGCAGCTGGTTCGCCGGAGAGGATCAACATGCGCAACCTCGGTGCTTTCCCCCGCGGAGTTGTTTTCGTCGCGAGATTGATTATGCTCGGCATTCCGGCTCAGGCGTTCGCGGCAGAACCGGAAGATGCGGCGAAACGCTTTGGCGCGGAATTTGTCCCGGCGGAGTCCCCCGTCTTTCTCTCCATTCGCGTCGATGATCTGCTCGATCGGCCTGGCGTCGCGGACGGGCTGAAGAAGCTGGCGGCGGATCTTGAGCCCGCACTGGCGGGGGCTTACTTCTTCGAGAAGCTCTCCAACGTCGAGCGCATCGTAGTGACATTGGTTCCGCTTGGCGATAAGCCCCCAGTGCCGGTCATGATCCTGACAACAAAGAATGGATTCGAGCGCGAGCGCTTCATGAAGATGGTCAAGGAAATGCAGCTCAAAGAGTCCTCGGTGGACAAGCTCATCGTGTATGCGCCTGAAACGAGAGATTCTCATGCGGAGGCCTTCTGTCCTATCGATGACAAATCGCTTGCCTTTGGTTCGGCCATCGGGTTGGTGCAGTTTGTCTCCAGTAAGAAATCGAATGGCACTTTGTTTGGTTCGTTTACCTTCAAGGATCTGAATGCCAAAGCGCAGATTGTGGCCGCGATCGATCCGGAACGCGTGATGCCTGGGGCCTTGCCTCATGGCTACGAAACTCTTGAGTCGCTTCACCTATCGCAATGGATCAGCTTTCAACTTCGGGTGGACGGCGGCCTTGATTTGCAGCTAAAGGCAAGGTGCGGTAAGGCGAACGGTGCACAGACACTGGCGGCCGGCGACGTAGGGCTGAAGATGCTAGCCGAGGCCTTGGTGCTCGCCATGCAGGAAAAAGGTTTTCACGACGATCCCGATAATGGCAATCTCATCAAAGTGCTCGAAATCGTGGTTGACAGTCTAAAACGCGCCAAGTTTGAAGGCGATGATAAATCCGTAAAGACTCATCTGGAGGTCAAGGCGGATGACAAGGTGGCGGTGCTGGCACTCGCGGAAGGCGCCCTGCAGATTCGCGACGCGCATGCAAGCAATACAGCCCGAACCAATCTACGCAGGATGGGTATCGCCATGGCCAACCGCGATAGTCTGACCGGGAAGCCGCTTCAAGCAGCGATTTACAGCAAAGACGGGAAACCGCTGTTGAGCTGGCGCGTGCTGCTGCTGCCGTACCTGGAGCAGGACACACTCTACGACGAGTTCAAACTGGATGAGCCGTGGGACAGCGAGCACAACAAGAAGCTCTTGGCCAAGATGCCGAAGATTTACGCGTCGCCTGGTGTCATCATGAAAGACAGGACGTCAACCTACTACAAAGTGTTTGTCGGCAAGGGTACGATCTTTGACCCCAAGAATCCGACTACCTTCGCAAAGATCCCCGCAGGAAACGCCAACACGATTCTGCTGATTGAAGGCGGCGACCCGGTGCCGTGGACGAAACCCGATGATATCATGGTTGACCCCGACAAACCCCTGCCAAGGATTACCGGGCCCTATAAGCGCGGCCTCAACTATGTTGCCGCTGATGTCAGCGTCCACGTCATGTCGAAGAACTACAGCCAGAAAAAGCTTCGGCTGGCAATTGACATCAATAATACGACCCCAAAAGCGCTTCAGACCATCGATGAGCCTGATCCGGATGATGCCAAGGGTTCCGGGTCAAGTGACACAAAGCCACCCGAGAAGAGTTCCGACCAAAAGTAAAAGCGAACGGCTATCAAACGAGGACCAACATGTGCAAATTACGTGCTTTCGTCTCCCGCGTAGTTGTATTGGTTGTGACCTTGGTGTCGCTCGGCATTCCGGCTAGGGCATTTTGTGCTGAACCGGACGACGCGGCGAAACGCTTTGGCGCTGCGTTGATCCCTGCGGAGTCCCCCGGGTTTCTCTCCATTCGTGTCGATGATTTGCTCAATCGGCCCGGCGTGGCGGAAGGATTGAAGAAGCTGGCGGCAGATATCGAGCCGACACTGGCCGATGCCTATTTCTTTGGCAAGCTGTCGAATGTCGAGCGCATCGTTGTGACCTTGGTTCCACTCGGCGATGAACCTCCCGCGCCGGTCATCATCCTGACGACGAAGAACGGATTCGAGCGCGAGCGGTTCATGAAGATGGTCAAGGAGATGGGATTTCATGAATCATCGGTGGATAAGCTCATCATTTATGGGCCGGAGAATGATCCCCATCATGGTGACGCTTACTGCCCTATCGACGACAAATCCCTTGCATTCGGACCTGCAATCGGGCTGGTGCAGTTCGCTTCCAGCAAGAAGTCGAACGGTGCTTTGTTTGATTCGTTCGCGTTCAAAGACGTAAGCGCCAAATCCCAAGTGGTATCAGCCGTTAATCCGGGTCGCGTAATTCCAGGGCCCTTGCCGCACGGCTACGAGACTCTTGAGGCACTTCACCAAGCGCAATGGATCAGCTTGCAACTTCGAGTTGACCGAGGTCTTGATGCGCAGTTAAAGGCAAAGTGCGGTAAGGCAAACGGGGCGCAGACCCGGGCGTCCGGCGAAGAGGGACTGAAGATGCTGGCTGAGGCGTTGGGGTTCGCCCTGAAGGAAAAGCATTTCCAGGACAATCCCGACAATGGCAACCTTATCAAAGTGCTCCAAAGCATGATTGACAGTCTGAAAGATGCCAAATTTGAAGGCGATGATGCATCCGTAACGACCCACCTGGAAAGCAAGGTGAATGACAACGTCATGGCAATGGCGCTCGTAGAAGTCGCCATGCAAATATGTGACGCGACTACAGCGCGCGCATGCCGAAACAGCCTGCGCCGAATTGATATCGCGATGGTCAATTTCGAGCGGGCGAACGGCAAGTTGCCCGAGGCGGCGATCTGCAGTAAGGACGGCAAACCGCTCTTGAGCTGGCGCGTAAAGCTGCTGCCTTTCCTCGAACAAGGTGATCTTTACAAGGAATTCAAGCTCGATGAGCCGTGGGACAGCGAGCACAACAAGAAACTCTTGGCCAAGATGCCGAGAACCTATGCCTCGCCTGGCGTTAGCCTCGAGGATCGGACGCTAACATATTACAAGGTGTTTGTCGGCCCGGGCACCCCATTTGATCCGCAAAAGAGAATCGCCCTCGCGCAGATTCCGGTGGGTGCATCCAACGTGATCACCGTGGTTGAGGGCGGCGAACCGGTGCCGTGGACAAAGCCCGAAGACATAACGGTTGATCCGAAGAAGCCTCTGCCTCGGCTTAATGGTCCCTATAAGCGCGGTATCAATTTCGTTGCGGGTGACGCGTGGGTCGGCGTGATGCCCAAGAACTACAGCGAGAAAAAGCTCCGGGCGGCAATCGACATTAATAGCAATTGGATGGCGCTTCAAACAATTGACGAGCCCGATCCGGAGGACGCCAAGGGCTCGGGGTCGAGTGACGCAAAACCGCCAGAAAAAGGGTCCGGTTCGCGGCAGCCGAAGTGACTTCAGTAACTTCATGTTATGCTAAGCGCCTGGGCAAGTTTCGCCCTGATCGCCAAGAGGAAAAACATGCGCGGCATCAATCGTTCCGTATGGTTCGTGATTGCATTCCTGACGCTTTGCCTGGTGCTTGGGCTTCCCGCTCGGACCCTATCCGCGGAACCCGACGACGTGGCAAAGCGCTTTGGCGTTGGATTCATCCCTGCGGAGTCGCCCGGGTTTCTGTCCATTCGCGTCGATGCTCTGCTCGATCGGCCTGGCGTGGCCGACGCGTTGAAGAAGCTCGCCGCGGATATCGAGCCGACCCTGGCCGAGGTATTCTTCTTCGGCAAGCTGTCGAACATCGAGCGCATCGTTGTGACGTTGGTGCCGCTCGGCGACAAGCCTCCGGTGCCGGTTATGATCCTGACGACGAAGAACGGCTTCGAGCGCGAGCGGTTTATGAAAGCGGCAAAGGAAATGCAGCTCAAAGAAACGTCGGTGGACAAGCTCACTGTTTATGCGCCGGAGAATGATCCCCATGGCGACGCTTACTGCCCCATCGATGAAAAGTCGCTTGCCTTCGGTCCAGCAATTGGGTTGGTGCAATTCGTCTCGGCGAAGAAATCGAACGGGACGATGTATGATTCGTTTTCTTTCAAGGACGTGAACGACAAATCGCAAGTTGTCGCGGCGATTGATCCGGCGCGCGTTGTTCCCGCGCCTTTGCCTAACGGATTCGAGGGGTTTCAGCCCCTTCATCAATCGCAGTGGCTCAGCTTCGAGTTACGAGCCAATCAAGGTCTTGATTTGCTGTTGAAGGCAAGATGCGGCAAGGCCAATGCCAAGCTGGCCATGGGTTCCGCGGACGCCGGATTGAAGATGTTGACCGAGGTCCTGGTGGCAGGTCTGCATGACAAGCGCTTTCACGACGATCCGGACAACGCCAATCTCATCCAAGTGCTCGACGGCCTGGTTGCTAGTCTCAAAGGAGCGAAGTCAGAAGCGGATGGTGAAGCCATCAAATGTCACATGGAAGCGAAAGTGGACGACAAGGCCGTGGCCGTGGCGCTCGTTGAAGGCGCTATGCGAGCACGCGACTCTGGCCTAATGCGTACAGCCCAGAATAATCTGCGTCAAATCGGCATCGCCATCCTCAACTTCGAAGCTAACAACGCCGGTATTCTGCCTCAGGCGGCCATTTACAGCAAGGATGGCAAGCCGCTTTTGAGCTGGCGGGTGGCGCTGCTGCCCTACCTGGAGGGGGACGATCTTTACAAACAGTTCAAGCTGGATGAACCGTGGGATAGCGAACACAACAAGAAGCTGTTGACCCAGATGCCGAAGGTTTATGCCTCGCCTGGCGTCATCTTGAAAGACCGGTCGTTGACCTACTACAAGGTATTTGTCGGCAAAGGTACGCCGTTTGACCCGAAACAGAAGCTCGGCTTGGCGCAGATTCCAGCGGGAACAACCAACGTCATCTTTGCCATTGAAGGCGGCGAGCCTGTTCCATGGACCAAGCCCGAAGACATTGCGATTGATCCGGACAAGCCCCTACCCAGGCTAACCGGCCCCTACAAGCGCGGCCTCAATGTTGTTGCGGGTGATGCCAGCGTCCGGGTGATTTCCAAGAACTACAGCCAGAAAAAGCTTCTGTTGGCAACTGATATCAATTGCAAGGTAGCTGCCCTTCAGACCATTGATGAGCCTGACCCGGAAGACGCCAAAGGCTCCGGGTCGAAAGAAACGAAACCACCGGAGAAAGACTGATCTGCGTCGAAGTCGATGAGGGTATCCGTTCCCTTTGAGTGTGCCTAGAATTCCGCTTTAGAGATCATTCCCGCTTCTTCCGTCGCGCAGCGACGGTTCGATGGTAGCCCAGCCTTTCAAGGCTGGGTCGAGAGCGTGACGAAGGATGATCGCGTCGCGTAGCGACGCTTGAGTCGGTCGGACGTCGCTACGCGACGCATCAACCGGCTAGTTGACTTACGAGGATCAACATGCGCAGCTTCGATTTGTTCATCTCCCGTGGGATTGTATTGGGCGCCACATTCATCCTGCTCGGCGCCCCGGCTCGGGCATTGGCTGCAGAGCCGGACGACGCGGCAAAGCGCTTCGGGGCGGAATTCATCCCGGCGGAGTCTCCGGCGTTTCTCTCTATTCGCGTCGATGATCTGCTCGATCGGCCCGGCGTCGCGGACGGGTTGAAGAAGCTGGCGGCGGATATCGAGCCGACGCTGGCCGAGGCGAATTTCTTTGGCAAGCTGTCGGATATCGAGCGCATCGTGGTGACCTTGGTGCCGCTCGGCGACAAGCCCGCGGTCCCCGTCATGATTCTGACGACAAAGAACGGCTTCGAGCGCGAGCGCTTCATGAAGATGGTCAAGGAAATGCAGCTCAAGGAATCATTGGTAGACAAGCTCATCGTCTATGCGCCGGAAGGCGATGCTAATGCCGACGCGTACTGCCCGATCGATGAAAAGTCACTTGTCTTCGGGCCTGCAATCGGGTTGGTGCAGTACATCTCCGGCAAGAAGTCGAACGGGACTGTTTTTGATTCGTTTTCCTTCAAGGAAGTTAACGGAAAGGCGCAAATTGTAGCGGCGGTCGATCCGGCGCGCGTGGTGCCCGCACCCTTGCCGGACGGTTTTGAGTGGCTTCAGCCACTTCGTCAGGCCACCTGGATCAGCTTGGAGCTACGCGTCAATCAGAGTCTTGATTTGCTGTTAAGGGCGAAGTGCGGTAAGGAGAATGCAGTAAGGGCAATGGGTTCCGCAGAAGCAGGGCTGAAGATGTTGACCGAGCTAGTGGCCGCAGGTTTGCATAAAAAGCGCTTTCATGACGATCCGGACATTGCCAATATCATTAAAGTGCTCCAAAGCATGGTAGGCTGTGTCAAAGATGCCAAGTTAGAAACGGATGGCGAATGTATCAAAGCCCGCATGGAAGCGAAAACCGATGACACGGTCGTGGCCACGGCTGTCGTTGAAAGCGCCATGCGAATTCGGGATATAATTCTCGGCGACAGATCACTAAAGAATCTCCGGCTGATCGATATGGCCATACTCAACTACGAGTCGGAGAACAACAAGTTGCCCGAGGCGGCGATATACAGCAAGGATGGTAAGCCGCTATTGAGCTGGCGGGTCACGCTGCTCCCCTACTTGGACTGGCACGATCTTTACAAACAGTTCAAGCTCGATGAACCCTGGGATAGCGAGCACAACAAAAAGCTGTTGACCAAGATACCAAAATTCTACGCTTCGCCTGGAGTTACCCTGAAGGATCGGACCCTAACCTATTACAAGGTATTCGTCGGCAAGGACACGCCGTTTGACCCGAAACGGAAAGTTGGCGTGCCAATGATTCAAGCGGGGCTATCGAACGTCATCTTTGCAATTGAAAGCGGTGAGCCCGTGCCATGGACAAAGCCGGACGATATTAGCGTCGATCCCGACAAACCCCTGCCGAAGCTTACCGGCCCTTACAAGCGCGGCATCAATCTTGTCGCGGGTGATGCCAACGTCCGGGTCATGTCCAAATACTACAGCGAAAAGAAGCTTCGCTTGGCGATTGACATTAATAGCAAGGCGCAGGCACTTCAGAGCATTGATGAACCAGATCCGGATGATGCCAAGGGCTCCGGGTCCGGTGATACGAAGCCGCCCGAGAAGGGTTCCGGTTCACCCACCGGCTTCAAAGACGACCCAGGCAGCTCGTCCGCCAAGGTAGAATTGCCCAAGCCCGATGCCGACGGCTTCATCACCATTTTCAACGGCAAGGACTTGACGGGTTGGGAAGGGCTCGAAGAGTACTGGTCGGTCAAGGAAGGCGTCATCAGCGGGCACGAAACGAAAGACAAATCGGCGCAAACGTTTCTGGTCTTTACCGCGCTGCAACCAGGTGACTTTGAGCTGCACTGCAAATACAAGTTCGCGACCGAGGATGGCAATTCGGGCATTCAATTTCGTTCCAAAGTCATCGACCCCAAGACACTTAAAGTCGGCGGCTATCAGGCCGACTGTGACGCCAAGGCCATGTTCGACGGCTCGATCTACGACGAGGCCGGAGTCGCGGGCGGCCGCGGAACCATGAGCAACCGCGGCGACAAAACAACTTGGGACGGCGACAATAAGCGCCAAAATGAGCAACTCGACAAGAGCAACAATGAACTCAGGAAGGCCATCAAGGTCGGCGACTGGAACGATGTCGTGCTAGTCGCCAAGGGCAATCACATCACCTATACCATCAACGGCCTACTCATGACCGACCTGACCGATGACAGCCCCAAGGCACTCAAAGATGGCGGTGTGATCGCATTTCAGCTTCATCAGGGGTACACGATGGAAGTGCAATTCAAGGATGTGAAGATCAAGCTGTTGGACGAAAAGAAGTAGGCGACGGTGTTAGAGCCGCCCAATTGGGGTTTAGTCATTAGCCTTGCACAGTGGAAGCCGGTTTTTCAGCCGTGACGACAATGCAATCACTCTGTCGCGTCCAGTAGCTATACCAGGCGACCACGCCCGCGGCAGGACGCAGGGCCAGAAGGCGGTGGAAGCGGCTCTTGGGAACTTCGCGATGTGCCTGGCCGGCGGAGGCGTGGAACCACTTCGGTCGGCGGACGTGCCGAACTTTCCCCGGGCGAAATCCAACGCGCTCTAGCATCAGTTGAAGCGTCCATGGCGCGAAATGCGAGAGGTGCCGCGGCAAATCGAGGCCATACCAGGCATGACCGAACCACCGGAACGGCAGACTATCGATATTCGGTACGGCGATTACCAGCCGTCCACGCGGCTTCAGCAGACGATAGGCGGCCGCCAGAACGTGCAGCGGCTGGTGCACGTGCTCCAGCGCTTGCCACATGGTGATGAGATCAAAACGCTCTCCTTCCAGCTCCGGGTGGGGCAGACTTCCCACCACCGCGCTCAACCCGAGTTGCCGTCGCACCACGTTGACGGCCGACAGCGAAGCATCAACACCGGTCACTTCCCAGCCATCGGCGTGCATGCGCGCCAGGAAGTCACCGCTGCCGCAGCCGAAGTCGAGCAACCGCCGTCCGCCCGAGGCCGGCGGACTCAGCTCAGGGGCGGAACGAATCAGGCGCGAAACCGCGCGGCGCTTGCGGTTTCGGCGGTCCGTTTTAAGGCGATGCGGCCGGTAGTCGGAAGTGTAAAACTGCGACATCGACGGCGCGGTCGGCCGCGGATTGGTGAAGCACAAGCCGCAATCGTTGCACTGGACCACCGCGAACCACAGCCCCGCGCTGCCGGGTGTCCGGTCCGGCGCTTCCAGTAGCGTGAACCAATTACGGCCACGGCACAAGAGGCACGCGGTTTCCTCCCACTCCACCCGGACGCGCGACTCGGCCCTAACAGCATCATCAATTAGCGAGAACGTCATCGGTTGCATTCCATTGCACAGAAATAATCCGTTGTGACGACTATACCCCAAATGAGCGAGAACGGTCAAGCTTATCGATCTTGCTAGGAAAGGCCAGCAGTGGCTGCTTCGAGAGCCGAGATGCGCCGTCGCAATTCGTCGGTGACTTGCGCCTTGCGATTTTCAGCGTAGTGAAACGCGACGATGGTGCTTTGCCCTTCGGTGACGACCACCTTTTGTTCGAGGCTGACGATGACATGTTCCATCGTCAGGCGATCATCACCAATTTGTGAGACACGGGCGGCGATGCGGATGTTGTCCGGATAGGTAAGCGGACGGCGGAAACGAGCCTGTGTGTCGCGGAGGATGGGGCCGATGCCGGTTTCCTTTTCGTATTCGAACCAGCCCATGCGGCGAAAATACTCCAGCCGGGCGTTTTCGAAATAGCGGAAATAGACGACGTTGTTGACGTGCTGGTACGAATCCATGTCGCCCCAGACGACGGCTTGCTCGACAATCACAGGGTAAGCGGCGCTGAGGTCGTCCATCGTTCTGGTGCTTATCGTATAGAATGGCAACATGACCATCCTGCATGAAATGTCCGTCGGTAATAGCCCGCCGCTGGTGCGATTAACCGTCGACCAGTACCACGAGATGATCGCCAAGGGCATTTTGCATGACGGCGATCCGATCGAGTTGATCGATGGCATCATGATCCGCAAGGATCGAAGCATCCGGGGGGGAGACCCGATGACGCACTATCCCGCCCATGCCGTCGCGATCAGCCGACTCGCACGTCAATGGCGCCTGGCCGAGGACCACGGTTTCTATTTACGAACCCAACTACCCATCACGCTGAGCGGTACGCGCGAGCCTGAACCCGATCTAGCTCTGGTGCGGGGTTCAGAAGACGACTACCAGGATCGTCATCCGGGCCCATCGGACATTGTCGCTGTGGCCGAGGTCGCAGACAGCTCGCTCGGATTCGACCGTACAACCAAGCAGCGACTCTATGCCGGCGCCGGCATCCCGGTGTACTGGATATTGAATCTCGTGGAGAACAAGCTCGAAGTCTACGCGGAACCGAGCCTGGCCGAGGGCGCGTACGGCAAGCCTCGGGTTTACACCGCGGGGCAGGTCGCCGATCTGGCATTGAAGCTGGGGCTAGTTCTTCACATACCCATCGCCGAACTCTTGCCGCGGTAATGCAAAAGGCCCCCGCGGCTGCAAGGGGCCTTTTTTCGGATTCATCGAGCCAATCGGCTACTTCTTCAGTTGCACATCTTTGAGGTTGAACGGCACGTCGAGCGTTGCGCCCTTGGTGCCGTAGAATACGAGTTTTGCCGGTGCGGGAGCGTCTTTGTCGAGTTTGAACTCCATGGTGATGTCGCGGATGATGCCGCCGGGGCCGGCTTGAATGCCCATGCCGGTTACGTTGGGCGTCAGGGTGTTGCCCTTTTCATCAACGAGCGTCAGACCATCAGCGCCGCCAACACCACGCCCCATGGCAACGCCCGGGATTGCCTTGGCAACACCGCCTTGCGCTTGCACCTGGAACACCTGGACCTGTTGGACCTGCACTTGGACCTGGAAGTTCTGACCGCCACCTTGTTGTGGAGCCGGCGCCGGCTGTATGGGCGGAGCCGGAACGCGCTTGATGGGCCCACCGGGATTAATGATGATCCCGCCGCCGCCCCATCCAATGCCGCCGTTCTGACCCGCGGGCCAAATCTCTTGCGGATAGTCCAGCTCCACGCGAACCTTGACGGTTCCCTTGTCATCGTCCTTGCTGGCTTCGATGACTTTGATGGAGCCGCCATTGTCGCCCTTAACAGTCGTTCCGCCCGCCTTGAGAATATTGTCCACGGTGATCATCGCTTCGGGTGGAGTACGGACTTCAAGCGTTGCGACACCGTTTACCTCCTTGAGCGTTTTCGAGTCCTTTTCTCCCGACTTTAACCGCACCGGGACTTGCTGTTTCATGCTTAGCATTGCCGCGCGTCGAAATCCAGGAATCGGCTTCGCCAGTCGGACTCCCGGAGCTAGCTGCTGCTGAAGTTGGTTTTCCTCCACGGTTACCTGAGCCAGCTTCTGATCCAGGTCATCGATTGCCTTTTCGATTTGCAAGGTAGTCATGCCCTGCCATTGAAGCTTGGGTTCGGGCGTGATTTCGAGGATAAACATCTGCTCGCCCTCTTGTGGTTTGCCGACAAGATTGGGATCGGCGGGCAGACCGCGGAAGCGAATGGCTCCGGAGTAGTATGTCGGGTGATCGACCGGCTTGCCATCGACAACGATGATGGCGTCGGGTGCGAAGCCGCCTTGAATCGGCTGAGGACGGATGCGACCGTTCACCGGCCCGGCGGGCTGCCCCGGCTGCGCGGGTTGAGCTTGGGCCTGCCTCGCCTGTGCGTCCGCTTGTGCTTTCTCTCTCGCGGCGCGCTCCTGCTCCTCCTGTGCGGGCTGGGCTTGTGCCTGGAAACCAAACTGCTGCCCCGGTGGAACCGCGTTGGGTATTGGCGGAACGGTCTGAGGCGGCACCGGCTTGCCGGGACCACCTGGATTTGGATTCGGCTGCGCCATCAGGTCTTCCACACTGGCTTCGACCAAATTCGCTTCCTTGCACAGCTTATCGAATGCTTCCCAGAAGATGAGTTCCTTCGTCTCCAAGGTGACTTTGCGATCCCCCACCTTGTTGTGTGGATCATGCAGAACGATCTGGTATTTCGATTTTTTGCTTAGCTCCTCAAGCGCTTCCTTCACCGGCGTGTCCTTGAATTCAAGCTTCACCTTGGTCGGCGTCAACAGCCGGGTTGTGTCCAGGCGACGGGTGATATTCCGGACCAGTTCGTCCGCGCGCTTTTGCGTCTCGGCATCATCACTCTTGGCGGCTTTCTTGAGGGCTTCCAGCGCCGGCTCGCCGATGGCATCCAGGGCCTTGGTGGCGCTCTCGCGATCGTCGAAGTTCTCGCTGCCAAGTTGCTTGATCAACTCAGCCACCTTGGCCGCGTCCGCTTTCTTGACCTCGTCAGCCTTCCCCGGCAAAGCGATGAGCGCTGTCAACCCGACCAATACAACCGGTAGCACCAACCAGTCGATTTTTCGCATGATTCCGCTAACCTCCAGCAAGGACTTATCGTTCCGAAGCAGCATTCTATCCCGATTGCCGCGGCGAATCGAGACGATTCCGACGATGTTACAGGTCAGCCATTCGACGAAATAGGGTGTGTTGCGGATTGCTGCCGGCATTTACCCCGGCCACAGAAATGCCGTTTGGAAGGGCTCGCCCGACCAGAATTGATAGGATAGGATTGTTACATGATCATTATTCGCTTTCCAGATGAGGCCGCCAAGCGGCGCGCCCTGGGGTTCTTGCCCGGCCGATTCTCGTTCAAGAGCTGGTCCACCGGGGAAATGATGGTGCCTCCCACGGCGCTGGGCGCCCTGGCTGTGGCAAGCATTCCCTTCCAAGTCGAAGGCCCCGCAAACTATGAGCAGCTTGCAACGCCGCTACGAAATCCTCCTGCCTCTGCGCTTCAATGATGGGCAGACAGTTCCCGACGATTTGATCGCCGAGACCTTACTCGAACTTGAGAACCGCTTTCATTGCATTTCGTCGGAAACGCAGGTGATTCACGGCATCTGGGAAAATGAAGGCCAAACCTATCGTGATGAGTTGGTACGTGTCTTCGTCGATGTCGCCGACAACGCAGATAACCGAAAGTTCTTTGTTCGATACAAGAGTAAACTGAAAAAGCGATTTCAGCAACTCGAAATCCGCATGACGACGTACCTTGTCGAGGAGATTTGAGGGGCGAATTGCCAGCGGCGAAATGGAGTTGATCGAGTGCCCGCTACCGAAAGGCCATCACTGAAAGGTCATCATTTGAGCACCGCCAATCGATAGCACGCGGCCTCTTCACTATTGCGGACGAAGAGCTTGTCGCCGGCGATCACCGGGTGATTCCAGGTTTTGCCCTTGATGGCCTGGAAGCCGGCCAATTCGTGGTGCCTTTCCGGCGTGGCCTCGACAAGCGCCACTTCGCCATGCTCCGAGAGAATAAGCAAGAGGTCTTGATCGGGCAGCAACAGCACCTGCCCGTTGTCGTACTTCTTCACCCGCCATTGCTCCTCGCCGTCTTCCAGGCTCAGGCAGGTGAACGTGGAGTCGCAGTCGAATCCATAAAGGTAGTTCTTGTGAACGACGAGATCGTTGAAGTACGGACTGATGTTCTTGCTCGTCCACACCGTCTTGGTTTGCCAATCATCCTTGTCACGGCTGATATGAAGTCGGCGCGTACCCTCGCGGAAGCCGGTACCCAGCAGGACGTCTTCACGCTCAAGCAGCGCCGGTTGCACCACGCGATTCATGCCGGGCCACTTGTGCTCCCACATCTCCTCGCCCGTTTCGGGGTCGAACGCGGTCAAACCTCTTTCGCTGGTGAACAACACCTGGCCGACGCCGCCCAGGCGGGCATAGTGAGGCGAGCAATAGCTCATGATGCCATCGCCGGCACTCCAGGCGAGATCACCGGTGCCGGTATCGAGGGCGACGAGAGCCTTTCCCTGGGCGCCGGCAAAAGCGATAACGTGATTGCCGACGATGAGCGGCGAAGCGGCATAGCCCCACATGGGTTTGGCGGCACCGGTCTCCTTGCGGAGGTGGTGGGACCAGAGCAGCTCGCCGGTGGCAGCGTTGAAGCAATTCAGAAGCCCGTCTCCGCCCTGGGTAAAGAGTTTGCCGTCATGAAACGTCGGCGTGGAGCGGGGGCCGCGGCCCGACATACCTTCTTCGAAAAGCTCGTTGTCGCCGTGCACCCACACGGGTTTTCCAGTATCGGCGTCGTAGCACACCACAACCTCACGTTTGTCCCGCTGCTCCTGCGTGAACGCGCGATTGCCCACCACGGCAAAGGAACTCCAACCGGGGCCGACGGGGTGTCGCCAGAGCTCTTTGGGAGGATTATCTTTCCAATCCGTGTCGAGTCGAACACCGGCGCGGCGGCCGTCGCGATCGGCGCCGCGGAAACCGGGCCAGTCCGCGTCGTGGAGCGTCAAGGGCGGG
>Ga0207150_1088_pt1 | contig 18969 bp, 17 predicted proteins | sample Alteio_BWMinHeat_32_FD_153526 | JGI IMG/M metagenome (GOLD analysis project Ga0207150, IMG submission 153526) | Enriched cells from forest soil in Barre Woods Harvard Forest LTER site, Petersham, Massachusetts, United States -... | ecosystem: Environmental > Terrestrial > Soil > Temperate forest >...
AGCTGGCGCTTGCTTCTCAGAGCACCTGCCTGCCAAGCAGGTGTGCTAGCGGTGGCTCCTTCGAATAGAGCATTTGCCTGTTAACCGAAATGTTGGAGGTTCGAATCCTCCCCGGGGCCAAGCCTCATTTCATCTCAAGAAATTACAGAGTTTAGGTCGAGCATTCGGCTTTTGACCGAATGTTTGAGCACATGAAGCAAAAGTCGCGCGTGAAGTTGTTGAGGGGACAGCGCCTTTCCGCCATGCTTGCAATGCCGAGATGCGCCGTCATAAGAACGTAGTAGTGCATTCGAATTTCAGACCGACGAAAACGTGGTTAGCGGTTGCGTAAGCCGACATTTCTGGCTCCGAGCCGTGAGCGAACGAACAGAACCGTTGGTTCCTGCCCGAAATGCCCAGCCAATCCCCCCAGTAGAGTAGAAGTGCGCGTCTGACTCGTGAGGACCGTTCATGCCAATATCGAGCGCCTTCCGAAAAAGACTGGTCGTAACCAAATACACGATTCCGCCGCTGAGCCCGCAGAGGCTCCAATATTTCCCATGCGGTATTCTTCCCCCCAGAACGTCGTTTGTGTTTAACTGCAGCGAGGGCTCGCTATCGCGCACCAATCCGGCCCAGGAAGAGTGTGCAGGTCGGGATGTCGAACCGCGATTGCGGTGGCGTAAAGAACAGAAATTCTCGACTGGAAACAATTCGTTATGACTTCTGATCATTTCTTTGAGAAAGTCAATACCTACGCACATCTATCTGAAGTCAGTAAGAACGCCTGGCGCAAACTTTTGCGCGAAGAGTCCTATAGAAAAGCAGAATCGTTCATTGAATTGGGGCAGGTTGCAAGAAAAGTGGGTTTTGTCGTAAAGGGGCTGTTGTCTCAGAACTATATTTCGGAATCGGGAGACGCAACCATCAAGTACTTTTTTCCAGAAGGAAGATTCGCCGCTTCCGTTGCAGCCATGCTATCTCGAACGCCTAGCAAATTCTCGGTCATTGCTGTCGAAGACACAAGAGTCCTTTCTTACGAATTTTCGGAGTTCAAGAAGTTAACCGAACAATATCGCGATATTGCGTCCTTTTACATCCACTACATGGAACGACATTGGATTGTCGAAAAAGAACCGTTGGAGATTTCGTTCAGACGCGATACCGCTTTGAAGCGGTACCACGATTTTGTGGCTGCTTATCCCCGTCTGGTTAAACGCCTCAAGAAGCATCAGATTGCCTCGTATTTGGGCATTACCCCGACACAACTCAGCCGCCTCTTTGTTTCCCGGAAATAGAACTTCCATTCCTCAACATTTGTAACGTACCGAATGCAAGGCTCGCCTTAGATTGAGCAGGTGGCGACTCTTGCTGCACGAGTCGCGATGAGTCCTCGGAATTTCTCGCGGGTCTTTAGCAAGGAAGTCGGTATTACACCGGCAAGGTTCGTCGAACGGTTGCGGCTGGAGACAACTCGACGCCAGCTGGAAGAAACCAATCGAGCTCTGAAGGAAATCGCTTCCTCTTGCGGCTTCAGCAGCTATGAAATCATGAGACGCGCGTTTCTGTCTAGAACGCACCCACGTTACTCCTAGCGCCTATCGAAGTCGCTTTCATGCGCGTTAGTCTGTCTGCACAGGTGGAAATTCTTCTGTCGCCTAAACGTGGTTACACAGATTGAGGGCTTGCCAATGGGCACTAAAAGGAGGCGTTTTGCTCTCACGTTACTTGAAATGGTAGGACAAGGTACCAACGTTTTCTGCCAACGTCGAAATTGGACTTGACCTGAGAGGGGAGCCGTGGGGCAGAGTATGAGTTTGTGAATGGAAGCGCGAAAACTCGCGAAAGGGGTCTCGCACCCGCGTGGCCGGCTTTGGACCGCCCCCTGCGCGTCGTACTCCTTGCCACTCCCGACGCAGAGCCGCTCGATGTGGCTGGCCCTCATGAAGTTTTTTCTCTCGCCTGCAGGAAACTTCGCGAAATTGGTCAGGATCGCGGGCGGGGATACGTCGTCGATGTCTGCACGATCGGGAGAAGCCGTTTCATCAAAGGAGAGTCGGGTCTATCGTTTCTCGCCACTCGCTCCTATCGCAGCGTTCGGGGCCCCATCGACACCCTGCTAGTGACCGGTGGAATGCATCCCTGGCAGCCCAAAGGCCAAGAAGCTGTGCTTCAATGGCTCCGCGCTTGGGCGCCCAAGGTTCGGAGGATCGGATCGATCTGCACGGGCGCCTTTGTCCTAGCCGCGGCGGGCCTCCTCGACGGACGACGGGCCACGACGCACTGGTATTTCTGCCAACAACTTGCCCATGATTACCCGAACGTAGCTGTAGATCCGGAACCTATCTTCGTCCGCGACGGCAACATGTTTACCTCGGCTGGAGTCACCGCCGGAATGGACATGGCTCTTGCTTTAGTGGAGCAGGACTTTGGGAGCGACGTCGCAGTGCGAATCGCCAGATCGTATGTAATGTTCCTGCGCCGCCCCGGAGGACAGAGCCAGTTCAGCACACCGCTCTCCTTCCTTGCATCTTCTGATTCCATGTTGAGCAAGCTGCAGGTTTGGATCCTCGAGAATCTTCACCAGCGGCCTTCGATCGATACATTGGCCGCCAGAGCGAACATGAGCCCGCGCAATTTTTCCCGGGTGTTCGCTCGGCAGTTCAATATGACGCCTGGGGAATACCTCACACGATTGCGTGTCGAGGCCGCCCGAAAATCCCTCGAAGAAACCGGTGACGGAGTGGCAAGCATCGCTTCCAGGACCGGCTTTCGTAGTGCCGAGACGATGCGGCGGGCCTTTCTTAGGATTCTCGAAGTGAACCCGAACGATTATCGCAGTCGCTTCCGGGGAGATGGCCGGATAAACCGCTAGTGATCGAGTGCTGTAAGTCGTCGCTCTGCAGCGATGGCTGAAAAAGTGGGCCCTCTGACATTGTCGGGCAACCGATCACAAGGTGCCGCCTAACCCCGGAATGCAAACTGGAGCGCGTAGGTCTTCTCTGCAGCGCCTGGCATTTGTAAGCGAATAGCGATTCATCTTGTAGTCGCTCAGCCGGCACGCGAGTGACACCCCTCATGAACGAATTCCCGATCATTTCGTCCCGTTAAGGGCCCTCCGCAAGGTGCCCCACATTTCCCTTTATTCGCAGAGGTGTCGAGTCATGGCAGAAAAAGTTGTCTCTTTGTCATTGCCGCGATCACGAGTCAGAGCGTAGTTTCAAACGGTCGTACAAAGGACAACCGGGAGAAATAAGCATGGTTTCGAATGCCACATTGGAAGCCCGCCAAACGGCGTCACAACAACCCAAACGCATAAACATTCCGCGTGGCCAACTGCTCATCAGCGGCACATGGCCCGAAGGAAAGAGCGGGGAAGCAATACCAACGATCGATCCCACTACTGAGGAGTGATCACCGATCAGCCACCTTTTTGTTCCCCAGAAATAAGCCGTCGATTCCTCAACATTTGTAAAGGAACGAATGCAAGGCTCGCCTTAGATTGAGCAGGTGGGGACGATGGAGTTTCGAAGACGTCTCATTCAAACTTCCACGCGAGGTTCTATGCGAAAACTGATTGTTTCTGAGTTTATGACGTTGGACGGAGTGATCCAGGCGCCGGGCCATAAAGACGAAGATCGTGACGGAGGCTTCCAGCACGGTGGCTGGACTGTGCCCTACTGGCACGAGGACATCGGCAGGAGTTTCGGCACGCTCATGCAGGATTGCGACGCATTTCTCCTGGGTAGGCGCACGTACACGACACACGCCGAAGCCTTCGAGCCGATGCCCGCGGGCGATCCGTTTGGCGATCTCATGAACGCTCCGGCAAAATATGTAATATCACGGACGCTCCAGAAACCGATATGGCGAAACACAACCATCATTCGTGAGGGTGTCATCGAAGCCGTGCGCACGCTGAAGGCCCAGCGGGGTCGCAGCATTCTGACGGACGGCAGCAGCCAGCTTGTTCACGCTCTGCTTGCACATGATCTAGTAGATGAACTCCACCTGCTCCTGTATCCACTGACTCTGGGGAGCGGGAAGAGACTTTGGCCGGAACACTTCAACACCAGATTCGGCCTAACATCCGCGACGCCTTACCCCAGCGGGGTGGTAGGACTCCACTACACGCTTCAACCAGGTCGGAATGCCTGAACAAAAGAATGCATCGGCCCCATTCGAGGAGCAGTGGGGGCCTTGGTAAAGATTCAAAATCATGTGACGGAGGAAGTCAGATGTCATTGGGGGCAGCTATACCGCACACAATTCCGAAGCGAAAGAAGGTTGCGCGCGGACAGCTATTAATAAACGGTCAATGGAGGGACGCAAAGGACGGTACCACAATGGTGACGACCGATCCGACTACGGAAGAGGTTATTACCGAAGTGGCGAAGGCATCGGCAGTAGATGCCGCGGACGCGGTCGACGCTGCCTGGAGGGCTTTTGAAGAGGGCCCGTGGCCAAAGATGCATTTAGAAGAACGAGCAAAATTGCTCTTTCGCATCGCCGATCTGATGGATCAGCGCGCTGATGATTTTGCCGTGCTTGAAGCCATGGACATGGGCATGCCCTACCACGATTTTCGAACGACCATTATGCCCCATTGTTCTGGTCTGTTCCGTTTCTTTGGCGGTTTGTGCATGAGTGCAATGAATGGCGGATATCGCACCACCTACGAAAGCAACATACGGGTTCTCACTCGGCGCGAGCCGCTGGGTGTGGTCGCGGCCATTACGCCCTTTAACTTCCCCCTCGCATTGACTTGCTCGAAGGTTGCTCCCGCGTTGGCCGGTGGCAACACTCTGATCCACAAGCCAGCGTCCGACACTCCGCTAACCGCGCTCGCACTTGCGCAGGTAATGCTGGATGCGGGCGTGCCCAACGGTGTTTACAACCTCGTGAGCGGTCCTGGGGGCTCCCTTGGTGATGCCCTGGTCAAGAATCCGAGGGTCGACAAAGTCGCGTTCACAGGATCGACAGGCGTGGGTCAGAACATTATCAAAAGTGGAGCCGACACCCTGAAACACACCACGATGGAGCTCGGCGGAAAAAGCCCAAACATTGTGTTCGGAGATGCTGATATCGATGCAGCCGTTGAAGCTGCGTTCTGGGGAATCTTCTGGAACAAAGGCGAAGTTTGCGTCGCTGGCTCTCGCCTTCTGGTTGATCGCCAAATCTACGACGAGATTGTTGCCAAGCTCGCCGCGAAAGCCAAAAACGCAGTGTTAGGCGATCCGCTCGAAGAGAAGACCCAGATTGGGCCGATCGCGAGCAAGGCCGAGTACGACAAGGTGATGAAATACATTACGGCGGGCAAAGACTCATCCGCTCGCCTGGTAGCGGGCGGCAATACGCGGAAGATCAATGGGAAAGGATTGTTTATCGAGCCCACAATTTTTGCTGACGCGACAAACGATTTAAAGATTTCTCGAGAAGAGATCTTTGGCCCGGTTTTGCCGGTGATTCCATTCAAAGATGAGGACGAAGCGATTCGCCTGGCGAACGACACTTCCTACGGCCTTGCTTCCGGCATTCAGACTTCGGATCTCGGCAGGGCCCTTCGGGTCGCAGATCGCATCAAGGCTGGCACCGTATGGCTCAACACATGGCACAAGTACCACCCAAACGCGCCGTTTGGCGGATTCAAGATGAGCGGCTATGGCCGCGAGCATGGCGCCGAGGCACTGGAGAGCTACACGCAATACAAGACCATCTGGGTACACCTTGCCTAGATGTGGCTCCTTAGCAAGTAGAGAAACAATTCCTACATGAAAGGCTGGAGAATCAACGATGAGAACTGTTGTTATGACTATGAACATCACAGGGTTAACCCACAAAGAATTCCGCGCATTATTGGATGAGATGGGGGTGGAGGGGCGCCCGGAACCCGGAATATTCCAACATCTCTCCCACCCCACCGAAACCGGTTTCCGTGTCATTGAGGTATGGGAATCGCAAGAAGGATTTGAAGAATTCGCCGGACGGCGCTTGATGCCTGCTGTCACCAAGCTCGGCATTCAACGCGAAACTACCATCGTGTTTCAACCCCTCCACAACTACTTCGGTCCTCGCATCGACGAACTGTCTACTCTGATCAGCCAATTACCCGGAGGACCCAACACGTAACGCGTGTTCGCATATCCATAACCTCATGAGACATCTCAAAAGCCTGCGCGACTTCATCGTCGAACTCGAATCGATTGGAGACCTTCAGAGGATTTCGACGGAAGTGGACTTGGATCTTGAGATTGGCGCGATCTGTCGAAGGTGCTATGAAACCGGTGCCGCCGCGCCGCTGTTCGAGAACATCAAGGGCGTTGAGAAAGGCTTCCGAGTGCTGGGGGCTCCAGGTGGTGTAAACGCGCGGGCTAGACTGTCCCTTGCGCGGATTGCTCTCGCCATGGGACTGCCGCCAGACACGAACGGGCGCGTGATTGTCGAATCCCTGGTACAAGCTCGTCGTCGAAATCCGATCCCTCCCAAGATTGTTCCCGGCGGACCGGTCAAGCAAAACGTCCTGAAGGGCGGGCAGGTCGACTTGTGTCGCCTTCCCGCGCCTCTCCTGCATGACGGTGACGGCGGCCGCTACCTGAATACATTCGGGATCGTAGTAGCACAAACACCAGACAAGAAGTGGTGCAACTGGTCCATTGCCCGGATCATGGTGCTCGACAAAAACCGCATGGCCGGAATCATCGCTCCGAACCAACACATCGGAATGGTGCGGCAGCAGTGGAGTTCATTGGGGAAAGACATGCCGTTCGCTCTCGTACTTGGCGCTGAACCGTTCGTTCCCTTCGTCGGCGGGATGCCCTTGCCCGAGTACTTCAACGAACGGGACTTCGTAGGGGCCTATTTTGGAGAACCTATCGAAGTCGTCAAGTGCGAGACGGTCGATCTGGAAGTGCCGGCGACGGCGGAAATCGTCGTTGAGGGCCACATCTCGCGCACCGAAACGGCACCCGAAGGCCCCATGGGCGAATATGCCGGCTACCTCTGGAGCGGGGGCACCTCCAGCAAACCCGTCTATTGCGCGTCGGCCATGACCTTCCGGAACGACCCGATTCTCCCTGTTTCCGTCGCCGGCGAACCGGTGGAAGAAAATCACACAGCCTGGGGCATTCCCAACGCGGCGGAAATCGTTCACGTGCTCCGCGAGGCCGGACTTCCCATCGCCTCCGCGTGGAGCCCCTTTGAAAGCGCCAACCATTGGTACGTCATCGCCGCAGAGATGGACTGGCGCCAAAGGCTTCGCTACGGCGCTGACCAACTCTGTCGGAACATTGGCGAATGCCTGTTCAAGGTGAAGGCGGGTATGGGCACTCCCAAATACATGATCGTCAATGACGATGTCGACATCACCAATATCAAAGAGGTTGTGTGGGCGTTCGCCACGCGCAACTATCCGGGCCCAAGAGGCGAAAGTGTTTTCAATCAGGAGGCAACCAACCCTTTGGTTGCGTTCCTTCCCGGGGACGAAAAGATGTCCATGCACACGACGAAGGTTATCTACAACTGCCTCCCGCCGGACGAATGGGAAGGCAAATTGCCGAAGCGCAGCTCATTCCGCGCCTCGTACCCGCCGTGGCTTCAGGCGAAAATTCTGCAGAATTGGAGCACCTATGGATTCCGATAGTTTGATGACGCAACGCGGCTGGGGGCATCGATTTTTCGACGAACAAATTGCCCTGCTCGAGCAAGACAGAACAGACGAGCTAATCGAGCGCCACTATCAACCGGATGCGGTTCTTGTGAGCTTCCAGGGTGTTGTGCGCGGCCATGAGGCCCTCAAGCGACACTTCCGAAGCTATATGCAGAAACTGGGGAAGCTCACCGTGCTCTCGCTCGACCAGTTTGCCGAGACCGAAGATACGCTCTTTTTTGAGGCCAGCGTTTTGACGTCCCTTGGCGAAGTGCGCGTCTACGACGCGTTCGTCCTCCGGGACGGCAAAGCGACTCATCATTTTACCGGCATCAAATAGCAGAACCAGGGAAGGGGTTTCGCATGAAAATCGGCATCATTGGGGCAGGAAACATGGGGACGGGCCTGGGCAAGTATTGGGCCCGGAACAAACATGAACTCATGCTCAGCTATTCTCGCGACGAAAACAAACTGCGTGAAGCAGCAGCCTCCGTTGGAAAAAGCGTGCGCACGGGAAGCGCCGCCGAAGCCGCGACATTTGGCGATGTCGTCTTGCTTGCGACTCCGTATGCCGGAACGCCCGAGGCGATCCGCGCCGCGGGTCCCCTTGACGGGAAAATTGTATTTGGCTGCGTAAACCCGTTCAAGCCGGACTTTAGCGAAATGACTGTGGGAACCACCACGTCCGGCGCTGAAGAAATGGCCACACTTGCTCGCGGCGCCAAGTACGTGGCCGCACTTCCGTCCTTTGCGGAAATGCTGCACGCTGGCTCGACGAAATTCGGGAACGAGACCGCATCAGTTTTCTACTGTGGAGACGACACGGAAGCGAAGAACATCGTCGCCGGACTATTGCGGGAGACCGGAGTCGAACCTGTTGACGCTGGCCCGCTGCGCAATGCCCGCTTCGTGGAGCCAGCCATGATGTTGCTCGTACAACTCGCTTACCCACTCGGTATGGGGGGCAGTGGGTATCAAGTTGCTCCGCAAGAAATAAAACGCAACTGCGATGAAATGCACACCCGTTGCCAGAATATCCGAAACGGTGGTCATTCCTTCAGACGTCAGGTATTGTGGAAGGCCATTATCAAATCGTAATAGTAATAGCGATGAATCGCGGCAAAATCGCGAACAAACGGTGAACAAAGAAGGAGAAAGTGATTCGTCTCGTTTCATCGCAACTTGCTGAATTCCTTCGATTGGGGCCAACTCCGGCAAGTTCTGATGAAGTTGGTGGTTGGGCTCTTAGCCGACAGGCCGTAGGTTCGAATCCTATCCGGGATGTCAGCCAAGGAGTGTCGTCAAAATGAATGTCTCCCATTCACATGGTCCTCGATAAGATTCTAGCCTTTCTGACCGTGAGCTTCGGGCAGTGGTGCCCGTAGCCGTACCCGCACCTCCGATTTGTACTAACCAAACTTGGCATCAGCCGGCAATGTCGGCACTTCACAATTGTCCGCCCGTGTAGATGACGGATGGCATGGTGAGCGATCGTCCCCTTTGGAAGTCTGCGTTATGTACACCGCCGCGCCTAAGATAAGCATCCCAAGCTCTGGTACAGTGGGTTCAACGGCCTGATGGGGTTGTAGATGTCGAGTACCACTTCCTGCGAATTGTCGAAAGGAGCGGAATTCGGATGCGAGAGGATGTCCATAGCTCCATTGCCACCGGCGCCAAAAAAGCTGGAGAAAAGAATCGGGTAGGAAATGATTGCGATAGGCACGCCTCGCCTCTTGAATCGCAGGTGGCACGGTTGCTCGCGAGAGGTTGGCGTTTGGAAACGTCTTCGGGAAAAGATCTGCCATCTCCCGAGTCTCCAGCTTGCACTGAATATGCTTCTTAGGACACTCCGATGAAGGCACTGGCTATAGATCTCGGAGGTACCCACGCCACCTGCGGTCTGGTAGAGAACCAGACCATTCTGGCGCATGAGACCATTGACACAGATCGTGCGAAGAGTCTGGGCGCGGTGCTCCCGCAGATCGTGGATGTTTTCAATCGATTGGGCAGTACCAAGGGACTCTCGCTCACAGAGTGTTCCGCAGTTGCCGTTGGCTTTGCCGGGCTCGTAGACTCCCGTGCTGGGCGCGTGTTGTCTACCAATGGCAAGTACGAGGATGCGAAAGAGATTGACCTTGCCGCATGGAGCAAGCAAACCCTAGGCCTGCCGTTGCGGATGGAGAACGATGCGCGGATGGCGCTTCTAGGCGAATCCTACGCAGGTGCCGCCAGAGGTTTCACGGAAGTTGTGATGATGACCCTTGGCACCGGCATCGGCGGAGTCGCCATGATCGACGGCAAGCTGCTTCGTGGAAAACATTTTCAGGCCGGTTGTCTTGGAGGTCATATTCCGATTTTGTTCAACGGCCGCAAATGTACTTGCGGTGCGATCGGATGTGCTGAAGCGGAGGCCGCCGGTTGGTCTCTTCCGCTCGTGGTTAAGGATTGGCCCGGAATTTCGCAAAGCGCACTCTCAAAATACCCGCATGTTGGATTCAAAGAGCTCTTCGAGGAGGCGGGTCGCGGCGACAGCGTCGCCGTAGGCGTTCGAGATAGGTGCCTCAATATATGGGCAGCTGATGCGGTGGGGCTGGTTCATGCCTATGATCCGGAAATCATTGTCATGGGAGGAGGCGTGATGCAAAGTGCGAACCTGATCATCCCGTATATTGAATCGTATTTGCGCCAGTATTCCTGGACGCCTTGGGGCAACGTGCAAGTGCGCTTAGCCGAACTAGGCAACAACGCTGCTTTGCTGGGAGCCGTTCCATTGCTTTCAGAATGCTAGCATGTTGGGATCGGGCTTCGATTCGGTGGCATCGCATTATCGATGCTGCTCGGCCGCATCCGCAGAATTGTGATTGCGGCACAACCGAACAAGCACACTCAATTCTGAAAAGCAGATCGCCCATCAACGCATTTGACTCGATAGACCCAAAACAAAAATCGCTACGATAAGTACGCCCACACCCAAGGCCATGATACGAAAGGGGTGTGACCCTGCATCTTTCCACTCTCCGGTTAGGGCGCCGCAAATGGCGGCGGTGATCACGATCAAGGACATGAACAGAGGCCAGGCAAGGACCGTTCCCAACTGACCGAGGGTCGTGGTGGAGGCGCCGTACAAAATCGTGCTGCCAAACCATGAAATGGCCATCAGCGCGGCGAGAAACCAATGGCTTCCGCTGCCGCTCTCGCGGAAGCGGTTTCCGGTATTGTTTTTTCTCATGAGGTAAATGCAATACGCCAGATTGGGCAGCCCCCCCGCCAACATCAAAGGCAAGAACACTGCATTCGGGCTCCACAGCTTCGGCGCGCCATTTTTCTGCGCTGCTTCCAGAATCGGCCCTCCGAAAGCCAAACCGAAATTCATCAGAGCCGCGGTCACTCCGCTGAGAACGCAAAATACAAGTCCTCTAGCAACTGAAGTTCGCGCCGTGGTCGCACCCAGTGCAGTTTCTCGTCTTCGGCCGGCAACGGCACAAATGCTTACACCGATAAGCACAAGCGCTACACCGGAGACTGCTGCCAGTCCAGCTGAGCTCAGGATTTTGTCAGAGTGTTGTCGGGCGAGCGGAATTAGGCTGCCTACGGCGGCTGATAGACCCAAAACAACAGAGAAAGTGAGAGTGATGCCGATTGCTTCCACCGCCAAACCAAACAGAACCTGAGCGATTCCCCAACCTGCTCCACACGCTGCCACGATCAAAACGACCCCGGCGCCGGCTTGAGCGTAGGCACTGTTAATCTGTGGCACGGTGCTATATGCCAGCAATAAGGGAAAGACAAATAATGCAAATATCGTCCAAATCGCCCATGTGTTTTCCCACGCCCACTTGCGAGTAAACTTCATTGGGAGGGTGAAGCTCCCGTTCATCGCTCCCGCTAAGAACAACAGAGAAAATCCCAAAGCCGAGGCATTCACTTCTCGCACCTGTCTCCGCTCCTCTAGTTCCGAGTCAAAGTCACGGCTCACACCGGACCGCAGAGCTGTTCACGGCTCAAACCTCTGCCAGGTACTGGCTACCTTCGCCGGGTCTGAAATCCACCGAAGGCTCTCCGGATTTCTTGAGAACTGCTCGTAAATGGGCATTTCTCGCCAGACGTTCAGTTCCGGGTACTCACGCGAGTGCCTTTTGATAATGCTACATACCTCGTAAGTAGGATTGCGTTCCCATTTGACGCCTCGGCTTTCATCCGACAGCGGAAACCAGGCAAGGCCGCCGTGCGCTCGGATTGCGCCGTAATCAAAACCATAGTCGCGCACACACCAAGCCCCGAATACCATCACTTCCCCTGGATCGACGTTGATGACGCAGTGCGCCCACCCGGGAGGAATCACAACCTTGTCTCCGGGTTCAGCCTCCAGGGCAAAACAACGCCCGGGGTCGTCTTCGACCGATTCCTGCATATAGACGACTGCACTCCCCTGCCAAATCTCGAGCAATTCTGGAGTCGAGCACTGGCAATGGCGTGAAATCGCGTGCACATGCCCCTGGGAACGCACGAACTCTTTGCCAAGCTTCCCGTTTGCGTAGGCAACTACGCCGAACAGCAAGCTTCGCCTAAGAAGTTCGTCGCGATGTGAAATTTTGCCTACATCCATCGCGATTGCGTAAACGGGGTCGGGGCCACAGCAGTGCGGTTCGAGCAGGCTGGAGCGAATGTCATTCATCCGCCGAAATTCGCACCGCGGGCCGAATACACCAGATCCGTAGCCGAAACTTAACGTTGTAGGACTCAATCGAACGTCGATCATTGGATCAAAGTTCATTGAACCGCCTTTGTCAGGCAACTCGTACGAGAGCGCAACTCACCGCTTCGAACAAATGCCTTGATGGTTCCACACTGCTGGCCTAATGAGTCTCCGCTGGGCCGGATTGTATATTTCCCGACTGAGGCAGGCACAATGAACGTCTCAGCGTAGTGGACAACGAACGGGTCGAAACTTCCGTTCGGGCTTTCTACGGTTGCTTCGATCCCCTCGACGAGGTTCATCACATTGACCGTTCCATTTGTATCGTGTGGTGTTGGACCCGTGAACCAATGCCTGCGGGTCTCAATGAACTGAAGTTCGTGCAGTCCCGTACGCTCTTCGCGCCAAGCCGGGCCGTCGCCAATCGGCTCGATACGGTTGATCAAATTCCGTTGAACCCAAGCTGTGTCACGGCTCCAAACGATATTTGCTCGGCCATGATCGATGTGAATCGGTCGCGGCAGTCCGTCCAACCCCAAACGCCCCCAGTCCCACAGCTTGAAGGTGAAGATGTAGGGGGTGGCACTGATCTCGAGTACCATGCTGTTTTTGCCGGAACAATGGACTGTCCCAGCAGGGATAAGGAAATGATCGTGTTTCCGAGCGGGAAATTGGTTCACATATTCTGTTGCTCTGAACTGTGGTCCGCCGTTCTGGGCTGAGCGCAAGTCGCGGATCATTGCTTCGGCGTCGACACTCGGCTTCAGACCGAGATAAACGCTTCCGTCTGCGCCCGCATCCAGCAGATAGTAACTTTCATCCTGCGTGTAGTTCATTCCGAATTCGCGGCGAATGTATTCGGTCTTTGGGTGCACTTGCAGAGAGAGGTTGCCTCCACCCATCGTGTCGAGGAGGTCGAAGCGGATTGGAAACTCCGCTCCGAATCGAGAATAGATTTCCTGGCCGAGCAATTCACTCGGGTAGAGAAACGTAAGATCGATGGCGGGGATCTCAAGACAAGCGTTTCCGAACCCGAGAAGCAGACTATTCTCTTCAGGAACACAATCAAAACACCATGCATGATTCGGCACATCTTTTGGAAGATCGCATACTTCCTCCATCCAATGTCCCCCCCAGGGGCCGGGATCAAAGTACGGAACTACGCGAAAAGGGTGGTGAGCGATTTTGTGCAATCCTTCGCGCAGAATGCGCCCGGCTATCAGCTTGGGTACGTCACCGTTCGTATCGATCAGAAAATCGATCTTCGGTAGAAGTTCTTTCTTCAGCTGATCGGCAGCACGCCAATCGACGAAAAACGCGCGCTTGTATTTTGCGCTAGCGCTCTCCTCTAAGTTATCCGCTCCGAGATTCCTGATCGCATTCTGCCGCTGCCGTGACTGAATCTCCCAACGAGCCATGTCCGCATACACAAGAAGTTCTGGCTGCGGCGACACGAGCGCGGCGCCAGTGCCAACAATGAGTAACAGTCCCTGTTTCCAATTCCGTACCGTCTCGCGGGCTTTTGCGAGTTTCCACTTGTCGAAGAAATCCTGAAGTCGAATGGTGCTCATGCGACCAAACACCGGGTCGTCGCCCAGCATACCTTTTAACATTGTGTCAATTTCAGCCGCGGGCTTCAGAAGATCCGCGGTGAAGATCTGCGCTGTGGGAAGTAATCCCTCCGCCAAAATATTATTGATCGTTCGCTCAAATGCGCCGGGATAGCATTCCACGCAAGCCACACACTTGTTCTGACTTGAAAACCCCTTAAGCCGCTGAAGAATCTGCGGCCAACCCGTCGAACACTCTGACCCAGACGTGCTGACGGCGATGCATGGATATTTGTCGTAGTTTGATTTTCGAGGCATTAACTCGGTTTCGCCGGGGCAACGGCTCGACTTCGGTCAGGGACAATCATGACCGCTCCGAAAGCGCCCATTGGGTAGAAAACTTCGTTTGTGCCCAAATAGCAAGCGAAAAGTATCTATATTTCGGCTTTCTGTCAAGGACAGGCCGGATTACACACGTCGCTGCCTGTTGCTCCATTGTTCAGCGAAGGGAAATTTCCGGAAAGCAGGTTTCGAAGGACAAAAGAAAAAACTATTGTGTTGGCACCAGGACGGCCTCTCCATTGCGTGCCAATAAGCGCGCCCCGAACCCTTCGTGCCGGATCGCAGCATAGTCGTGACCGGCATCGCTGGGCCAGCAGGCTGTCAATTTGAGCTGCGTTTCCCCGGCATTAGCCACGCGGTGAGCTACGTTTCCAGGAACATAGTGAATGCTTCCCGGCGCCATCCACTCCGCCCAGGTGCGCCGCGCCGTGTCCATCATAATGAGCATCCCTTTTCCTTCGATGCAACCGTAGTACTCTGCGCGATCGCGCTTCGCATGGAAATGACCGTGCGTCATGAAATATTCGTCTCCGACTCTACCCGGCTCGATCACCGTTGTGCCCCAAAACAGCCCGCCTTCAGTTCCGTCTGGAACGGGCGTGAGCCACCGGACTCGGTAAATAATTGCGTTCAAATCCATACGTTCGAAATCGTCCTGATTCTGAAAGAGCCCTTGCATTTGCGCAAGCGTTTTCACGCTCTCGCGCACATTGGGCCCGACAAGGCTGCCGGCAGACCAGTCAACGCAGGCGATTCCCCAAATTTTAGGCGAGTTCATCGAGAAGATGGTAAATCGGCCAAATGTACAAAATCAACCGACCACGTTTCTGGTCCGCCGGTGGAGTTTCTCTCATAGTCGAGGTATAACGTTGCCGCCGCTGGGAGCGAAGACTGCAATTAGAATTTTCGTTTTGGCAGTTCGAGAAAGATGTAGGGGGTTGAATTGAGCAAGCGAGACCGTTTCAGGGATGACTCGGCTGGTGGTCACGTCTCATCGTCGGATGACGCCCAAGGTTCTGACAAGCAAGTGGTCCGGATGAACAGGATTCTGACCGCTTTGCAACAAACCGGTTCGGTGTCTGTGGAAGAGCTCAGCAAGCAACTGCATGTCACGGTAGTAACGGTTCGTAAAGACCTGGACGCTCTGGAAGGTCAAGGTCGGCTGCGACGAACGCACGGCGGTGCGGTTTCCATGGCACCTTTGTTTTACGAACCTTTCCGGAATGACCGTTCTTTTCAGGCTCAAGTCGAGAAATTTGCTGATGAAAAGCGAAGGATTGGAAGAGCGGCCGCCGCTCTGATTAACGAGGGGGAAACGATCGCGTTGACCCCCGGGACTACCACTACCCAGGTGATTCGCGGGTTGCCGCTGAATCAGAAGATCACCGTCGTGACAAGCACCGTGAATGTCGCGATGGAACTTTCTAAGCGCAAAGACCTGAATGTTTTCGTTACCGGCGGCCATCTACACGGGGAATGGTTTTCGTTGGTCGGACCCACGGCTGTTCATAGTCTCTCTCAGGTAGTAATCCATACTCTCTTCATCGGAGCAGATGGCATCGATGCAAAATCGGGTCCGACGTGCTACAGCCCCGAAGAAGCGTCCGTGAATTCGGCTATGGTCCGGCATGCCCGCAGGAGAATTGCAGTTGTCGATCACACGAAATTCGGGAAAATCGCCGGCTGGCGCATTTGCCAGACATCTGACCTGGATCTTGTCATCACGGATTCGGGAGTTACAGACGCGATGTTGGTCCCGTTTGAGAAGATGAACTTACAAGTTACACGCGTCTAGAAGCGTCCGCCCGAGTCCTGTCTTGTCTTAAATACCCGCGTTTGCTCAAGATAGCGCCACCTTCGACCCGACGGGTCCGTGTTGGCGCGTTACTTCTGCTTGTTCATCCGATAGCATGCGTGATCAGGAACTGATGGGTCTGGTACCAAAGCAACCTTTCTTGCTTTCGTTTTGAGTCAAAAAGAAACAAAAAAGTATTGACGTGGCATATTTCTTGTACTAGTGTCCCGCACAAGAAAGCTAGCTGGAGCACGCGGCAGGCAAAGCAATGGGGGTGCTGTCCGGCACAGATGAGTACACGGGTCCCGCATTCGAATGTATCAAGCGCGTGCCAGTCGCTTGGTTTGCCTCGCAGGGGCATAGCCAGGGACGTGTCAACGAAGCGCGCTCTCATTCGTATTTGTTTAAAGCCAATGGAACATTCCTGCGAATTCCAAAATTCTCACGTTTCCTCACAACGACAAGATTCAATCTTGGCGGCAACGGTCGCTAGGCAACGCGGTGAGGGCGGCCACCGCAGCCTCATACGACGCTGGACAATGCCGCGCAAAACTTTGGTGAACGGCTCTCGAAGGGGATGATCAAAAGGAGGGGACCTATGTTAGCGAAGCGGGGTCTGGCAGTCGGGGTCCTTATTTTGGGGTTTGTAGTCACCGTCGTTCTCGGGATGGGAAGCGTTGCGCTGGCCCAGACAGTGAATGGCACGATCCACGGGACGGTGACCGACGCCACCGGTGCGGCCATACCAGATGCGTCTGTCCAGGTCACCAATTTGGCTAACGGACTTACTCGTACAGCCGTAGCGAATAGCTCAGGCTTTTACACCATTACGGAATTGCCTCCCGGCCAGTACTCGATAAGGGTGTCGAAACCTTCCTTTGCGACCGTGGTGCAGGATCGTCTGGAACTTCTCGTGAACCAGAATTTGCAAGCGGACTACACGCTGAAAGTAGGCGAAGTATCCGAGCGCGTCGAAGTGGGCGCAGTTCCCCCGGCCCTGGAGACAGCCAGCGCCACATTGGGTCAAGTGATTGATTCCAAGCAAGTCGTCGATCTTCCGTTGAATGGGCGCCAGTTCACCCAACTTGTCTTGCTGACTCCCGGAGCTGTTCCTAAAGAGAGTGGCCAGCAGTCAGGGTTTGTGATTCCCATTGGCGGTGGCGGAATCAGTGCGTCGGTCAACGGCCAGCGTGGTCAACAAAACAATTTCACTTTGGACGGAATTCTTAACAATGACATCTACACGAACACTTGGGCAATCAGCCCTCCTCCCGACGCCATTCAGGAATTCAATGTGCAATCCCAGATTACTGACGCACAGTTCAGCATCTCCTCAGGAGCCAACGTAAACGTAGTAACAAAATCGGGAAGCAATGGACTTCACGGGGCCGTTTGGGAGTTTTTACGAAACGACAAGTTCGATGCGGCAAACTTTTTTGACAATTTCGCGCAAGTCAAGAAGCCGGCCTTCCGTCAGAATCAGTACGGCGCTACAGTGGGCGGGCCTGTGATTTTGCCGACACCTTGGGGCACCTACGACGGGCGCAAGGCCAAGACATATTTCTCTGGCTACTGGGAGGGCTATCGATCAACTCAAGGTTTCACTCAATTCAACAGCGTTCCGACGGCTGCTGAGCTAGGTGGAAATTTTTCAGACCTGTTGACGGGTCAACAGGCGGTTGATCCCACAACCAATAAGCCCATTTTCGACCCATTGGGTCGACCGGTAGTGGTGGGTCAAATCTACAACCCTTATAGCACTCGAACGATAACTGCGGGGGCGGCCGACCCGGTAACAGGGTTAGTGGCGCAAAGCAGCGGTTCTGTGCGTGATCCCTTTCCCGGAAACATAATTCCGACGACTCTTCTGAATGCCCAAGCTCTTGCGTACCTCAAGGCTTTTTATCCCTTGCCCAATTTCGGTCCTGGCGGGAACAGTTTTCCGAACCTGGCAGTCTCGAGTCCTCAAACGATCTCAAACGATCAATTCGGTGTCCGAATAGATCACACCTTTTCAAACAACGACAGCTTATCTGGGAGCTTCTATTACACGCAACCCGATGAAACTTTCTCGAATTCGCTGCTGACTGGCGCAAACACGTCGAAGAACCACGCCCGCGTACTCGCCGTGGGCTACTCGCATCTGTTTACTCCCACTTTTCTCATGGCATTGCATTACGGTTACAACTACACCGTCTTTGGCACTACCAACGTCCCGGGCGGCACAGCTTTGCTAGACGCTACCAACACCACAGCGTTCGAACCTGTGCGAGACGGCGTTCCGATCGTGCCCCAGATCACCCTGAGTCCGCGCCTTGGAGGAACTAGCCAGTTTGCGATTCCCCTCGGTCCGATCCGATCTCACGCGATCAATGCCGACTTCGAGAAAGTTCAAGGGTCGCACACCTTTAGCGCCGGCTTCATGTTCTATCATATTCATAGTTTCGATGATGGCTGGGGAGCAAGCGTGGGGTTTGATCAGTTCCCGACCAGCGCAACTTACGGAGCCAATCTAAATGCCTCGCAGACCGGTGACGGTCTCTCGAGCATGCTGCTGAATCTCCCATCCAACCTCTTTGGCTTTGTCGGCGATACTGCAGCGGACGATCGGACGACCTGGCAAGGATATTACGTTCAGGATAAGTGGCAGGTTTCCCGCAAACTGAATGTTACCATTGGTCTTCGCTACGATTTTGTTCCGCCCGTTCACTACAAGAACAATCAAGTCTCAGGCTGGAATCCGAACTGTCCCATCCCTCCCGCTGGAAGTCTGAACAACCAGACGGCCATCAATCAAGTCGTCGAGTCTTGTTTTTTGATACCGATTCCCTTCGTCCAGCCGCCTACAACCGCCAATCCCAACCCTCCGTCGTTCCCGTTCCCGAACGTTCGGAGCTCCTACTTTGATCCGCAATATGGTGGCTTCAATGCATTTCAGCCGAGGTTTGGTTTCGCCTACTCG
>Ga0207150_1089_pt1 | contig 18858 bp, 23 predicted proteins | sample Alteio_BWMinHeat_32_FD_153526 | JGI IMG/M metagenome (GOLD analysis project Ga0207150, IMG submission 153526) | Enriched cells from forest soil in Barre Woods Harvard Forest LTER site, Petersham, Massachusetts, United States -... | ecosystem: Environmental > Terrestrial > Soil > Temperate forest >...
TTGTTTTTCGTAAATTGGATCGCGTGAGAGTAAAAGGAAAAAAAACAGGCATTGAAATATATGAAGTTGTCGGAAAACAATCCATCTTATCAACCATAAAAGCATTCGAATTAGCCGAATACAATATTGCACTCGATTTTTATTTCAATAAAAAATGGCACGAATCGCATGCATTATTTGAAAAATTATTTCATGATTATCCTAATTCCCTGCTTTATAAAATTTACGTAAAGCGCACAGCGGATTATATTTTGAACCCGCCCGCACAAGACTGGGATGGCGTTTATATTCATAAAACAAAATAGTTATATCTTATTCGTCACGCAAATCGAAGGTTGTACATCGGTAGTCGGAGAAGTGGACGAAGGCGCAGTGAAAGTTTGTGTATCATCGCTGCTCGATGGCGTTGACGTACCCCCTATTGAAGGACCTGATGAAGAACTCGTGCCCGAAGAAGGCCCCGATGTTGAACCCCCTGTAGCCGCAGGCGTTGCATTCGTTGTAGTTGTAGTTGTAGTCGTAGTTGTAGTTGTAGTCGTAGTTGGAGTAGGTGCGGGCGCTGGTACAACCGTGGGTTGTGTTGCAAATACAGCAGAAACATCTTTACCCACCTCGGGTGCTTTATTGATATTAGAAAACTGTGCGCTTGCTTTTTCCAATATATTAGCCTGAAGTGTTACAAGCGATGCTGCATTTTGCGCAACAATAACGCCTTTGTACACCTGCATCATTGCTTCACCCGTGGAAAAATTATAATACGCACTATATTCTGTTCCTCGAACACCAATGGTCGCAACTGGCGTTTTAACCGCATATCCTTCAGGATTCGTATGGGAAACCAATCCCGTAATGGTTCGAAATCCACCTTTAATGATATTCATTAAAAAATGATTGCCTTTAGAGTCACCTTGTTTTTCATAATGATATTGATCGAAAACGAGCGTGGATCCAGAGCGAATCGCCATGAGACTACTATCGGTAAAAACAATTTGCCCGCTACCCGTTTCATCAGTTACAACGGTATCTCCTTCATAAATAGGGGATTGTCTCGCTAATATACGCTCAGCATGTGTTGGACTGATGGCTTTCACGGATCCTTTTACCCAAACCATTTGTCCGATCATGGCTTGACCAGCGGGAGGCGTAGCAGACGGTGCAGCTTTCGGTGGCGTTGTGTCAGCAAAGCTTGCGCTTAGAAAAAAACAAGCGAAAATGGCAATACATACAAGACCAAGCAGCTTCGAAATCATAATGCCTCCATCGATAAGTATAGCTGATTTATATGCATTTTTATCGAAAAATCAGCAGGCTCTTAGATACATTTGCAATCCATTTAATATACTTTATACTATATATATAAATATATTTTTTGGAGGGCTGTATGGGTATTCCTCTCATGATCCAGCCGGAAGACAACGAAAGAATAGATCGTCTGAAAAAGGATCTTGGCATCCACAAAAAAATCAATGTCATTCGTGCAGGGCTTGTCCTGCTTGAAAAAGAAGCTGAACGAATCAAAAGAATTCGACGTTGGAAACACGCCGCGCGTCTCGTTGCAAAACAGAGCAGTGAAATCAATAAAGAATTTCAGAAACATTCAAGGATAAAGGGATGACCCCAAAGCGCTGGCATATTTATACAGTCGACCTCGAGCCACGCATTGGTACAAAGCCTGGCAAACAACGCCCTTGTCTTGCGATTCAACCCGATGAATTTTCACAGGCAGGACTGGAGAGCACTGTGGTTTTACCTCTGACAACAAAATTGGTGGATGGCGATGCATTTCCATTGCGGGTCAGGATACCGGAAGGTGTTGCGGGATTGAAACAAACGAGTGACGTGATTATCGACCAGATACTCGCCTGGGATAATAATCTTATCCGGCAAGAGCTAGGCGTGTTGCCAGAAAGCCTGATTGACGATGTCAAAGCAGCTTTGAAGGATTTTCTGGATTTGTGAAAGCTGTCTTCTCAAATGTTCATAGCCTGAAAGCCTGTTGAACAAAAAGATTTAATTTTTAATAAGAGGACATTTCTATTTTGGCACGACATTTCCAAAAAAAATTATTGACAAAAATAAATCTCATGCGATAATCAGCAAGTTTGCGCGCAAATTTTTCCTGACCAGACGCCGTTGTCTTTTCTGATTAATCATCAATTTTTAGGAGAAATTCCCGTGCAAGACATCTTCGCCTACGACTACCTCACACGCAAATTACGTCAATTTTTCCAAGAACAAAAAGGATTTGTTGAAGTTCCTTCTCAATCTCGTCTTTCCATTTTAGCCGCTTGTGAAGATCCAGAAACCATCAGTCAATTTGTATTTAGCGGTGTGAATTATCCTTTACCCCAAACAGGTCAAATGTGGCTTGAATATGAAATTTTAAAAAATCCTGATGTCGCTGGTGTGTTTTGTGTCACAACCAGTTATCGCAATGAACCGTTTCCCATTCCAGGGCGTCATGAAAAAATATTTCCGATGTTTGAATTTGAATCCAGTGGCGGTATGCAGGCATTGAAAAAAATTGAAGCGGAATTATTAGAATTTTTAGGATTTCCCGCGCCTATCAGCTGTTTATATGACGACATTTGCGCAAAATATAAAATTGATGAAATTAAATCCGAACATGAACTCACTTTGCAACAAGATTTAGGTAACGTGATCAGCCTCGAACATTTTCCGCAGCGCACGCATCCATTCTGGAATATGAAACACGATAAAAACGGCGTATACAACAAAGTCGATGTGTTGCTATACGGCATGGAAACCATTGGTTCAGCAGAGCGCTCCACCAATGTTTCTGAAATGCGTAATGCGTTTTTCACGATTTCAAATGGCCAATATGCGAAATTGTTATTTAATGCTTTCGGCGAAGAACGCGTGATCAAAGAGCTCAACGAATATCTCGCTCTACCGATGTTCCCACGTTTCGGCGGTGGAATTGGCGTGACGCGCATGGCTCGCGCGATGCGTCTTGCTAATTTAATTCCTGAAAAAACCGTTCAGAAATTATCTGAAGCTGTTTAATGTCATCACTCGCGGCGCTAGAATAGCGCCGCTTTTTTATTCCACGGATAACTTATGACACTCACTGAAATTATTCACACACTCTATCAAATTGAAGGCATTCGTTTTGGTGATTTCAAATTAAAGAGTGGGCAACATTCTCCAATTTATTTAGATCTTCGCCAAATCATTTCGTATCCCACATTATTACGCTCAGTCGCGAGCGCCATTTGGCAAGCACTTGGAAAAGATGCCATCAAAGCAGAACATATTTGTGGCGTACCTTATACAGCTTTACCTATTGCAACGTGTTTATCATTACAGCATAACATCCCCATGCTCATGCGACGCAAAGAAGCAAAAGAGTACGGCACAAAAAAATTAATCGAAGGCGCTTTTCAACCCGGACAAAATTGCTTAATCATCGAAGATGTCATCACCACAGGCAGCAGTGTATTTGAAACAGCGAGTGAATTAACGAAAGTAGGATTATTCGTCACTGACACAGCCGTTTTAATTGATCGGGAGCAGGGCGGCAAAGAGGCGCTGCAACAAAATGACATTCGTGTACATAGTGTTTTTACATTAAAACATATTCTTCAAACGCTTTTTGAATCCAACATTGTCAAACATGAAGATAAAACATTAATTGATTCTCTTTTAGTGGAAAATACATGAAAAAATTATCTTACAAAGAGCGTTCTCTGATAACACCTAATATCATGTCAAAACAATTATTGACATTGATTGATCTTAAAAAAACAAATTTAGCTTTTTCAGCAGATGTTACACAAAAAGATCAACTCGTAGCACTCGCAGAACAATTGGGGCCTGAGATTTGTCTTTTGAAAACACATATCGATATCATTATTGATTTCGATAAATCATTAACGCAAAAATTAAAATCGCTTGCAAAACAAAATGAATTTTTGATTTTTGAAGATCGGAAATTTGCTGATATCGGTCATACCGTTCGCTTGCAATACCAAGAAGGCATTTATCGTATCGCAGATTGGGCTGATATTATTAATGCGCATAGCTTGCCTGGACCCGGCATTATAGAAGCCTTAAATACATCTGGGCTTTTATTATTAGCCAACATGAGCTCAAAAGGGTGTCTTGCTGATCAAAAATATATTGATCAAACCGTGCAAATGGCTAATGCATTTCCAGAAACAGTCATGGGATTTATTACGCCTTACAAAATTTCAGATCAGCCTGGTCACATCCATCTCACCCCCGGTATTCAATTCAATCAATCCGATGACACACTGGGCCAGCAATATGTCACGCCTGACTTTGCCATTAAAGAAAGACAAACAGACGTTATTATTGTCGGACGCGGTATTTTGCAAGCGAAAGATCCCTTAAATGAAGCAAAACGTTATCGCAAAGCAGGATGGGATGCGTATTTGTCTATTATCTAATACTTGACTATCCTTTTGTAATGCTATACCATTACAAGACTACAGCATTATATTAGGTATAGTCTCATGAAATATATTAGTAAATTAACATTAATTTCTTTAGGTTGCTTATTGTTCGCAGCTTGCAACAAACCAAGCTCAACAGAAACTCGCATTGGCATTATCGTTCCGCTAGAACATACTGCGATGACTGAAATCGTGAATGGCTTTAAGAAAACCCTCGCTGAAAAATATTCAGGTCCAGTCACTATTGATGTCGAAAACGCTGAAGCGGATGCAAATCTTGAGCGCGCCATTATTCAAAAAATGCGCGATGGACATTACACGATGGTTGTCCCGATTGGCGTTGATGCAACTGAAATGTCAGTTGCAATGATTCATGACACACCTATTGTGAGTTTAGCGTCTGATTTTTCAGATAAAGAACGACATCAATTACATCCTTGCGATATTGCCGTTGTCCATGATGAAATTTCAACCGATCAATTACTTCGTTTTATTCACGCAACTTTCCCTAAACTCAAAAATCTGACGCTCGTTCATAGTTCAGCAAATAAAGTTTTTCCAGAAGTTAAAGAAACGATTGCGGTCGGGGAAAAATATGGCATCGCCATCCATCCGATGATGGTTTCATCGCTTGCAGAAATGTATTCGATTGGGCAATCGATACCAAACAATACACAAGGCATTTTTATTTTAAAAGATAGTCTTGTTGCAAGCGGTATTGGAACACTCGCACAAATTGCAAATAAACAACACATTCCGCTCATCAGCTCTGACGAAGGTTCTGTCCAAAACGGCGCAGGTTTTGCGTTAGGCGTTCATGAGCAACAAATTGGAGAAGAGGGCGCAAAACTCGCTGTCGATATTTTAAAAAATAAATCCGCGTGTGATTTACCGATTATTGCCATGCAAAAATTAACGGTTTTTATTAATCCTAATGCATTACAACAATCAGGCCAAAATGTTCGCGTCATTAAACAAGCCGCTGCTCAATTTCATTATCCAACAGAAAACAGAGATAAATTATCATGAGCCTGTTGCTGGTTTCTGCACTCACGCAAACGATTACTTTTTTACCTTTAGCGTTGGGAATCAGTATTAGTTATTCTGCATTGCGCGCGACAGACATGACATTGGATGGCAGCTTCGTTCTTGGCGCTGCCATTTTTGCTAAAGGCGTGACAATGGGATTTTCGCCTTATTTATGCGCGATCGCTTCACTCTTAGCTGGCGCATTGTCTGGCGTCATGGTGAGCTTCATTCAACGCAAAGGAAAAATTGATCCTTTACTTGCCGGCATTTTAGCGTCATTTATTTTAACCAGCGGCAATCTCATTTTAATGGGGCGTCCTAACATCAGTTTGCTCGGCGAACACACTTTATTATCCAACGCATTTGCATCTGGCGATCTCACGGGATGGATGCAAACAGCTGCATATTGTTTAATAATTTGTTTATTCGGCTGTTTATTAATGCGATCATCGTTTGGCTTACGATTACGCGCATTCGGCAGTAATCCCGCATTACTCGAACGATTAGGTCACGCGCTTGAAGTTCATCGCACCGCGGGTTTTGCTTTGACTAATTCACTCGCAGCGACCAGTGGATTATTTACCGCACAAATCGTCGGATATGCTGATACAGGCATGGGATTAGGCATGACGCTTACCGGTATCGGCGCCATCATTTTAGGTCAACAAATTCTGCGTTTTTGTTTACAAAAAAACTTCATGCGCATCGCAATGGAATTCGCAGCCTGTTTAGTCGGTGTTTTATTATATTTTCTCGCAATCAATGGATTATTGCGCTTCGACATTAACCCCATTTTTCTACGAATGCTGTTAGGCATTATTCTTATTTTATTTTTACGTGCTGCTGCAACACCGCAATTAACGCGAGAAGTACCATGAGCGAATTCATACTCGATCTTCAACAAGTTTCATTACAGGTGCCCAATGTCTCTGAACCCATTTTGGCGGACATCCATTACAGTATTGCACCACATGATTTTGTATTAATTTTAGGAAGCAATGGATCAGGCAAAAGCTCTCTCTTGAAATTACTCAGTCGGCAATATCAATCCACGCATGGCGCAATTTATTTAACTGGAAAAAATATCAATCAATTTTCACCGAATGATTACAGCCGTCGTGTTAGAATGCTCACACAAAATTGCAATGAATCGCTTTTTGTTTCGTTGACTGTTTATGAAAATTTTTTATTATTTAGCAATAAAAAATCAGACAAAAAAGATCGTTCATTTTTCATGAAATATATTTCAGATTTCAATCCATCTCTCGCGAATCGATTAGACCAACCCGTGCAATTTTTGTCGGGCGGCGAAAAACAAGCGCTTGCATTAGCGTTAACATTATTGCATCCACCAGAAATTTTATTACTGGATGAACATACCAGCGCCCTCGACCCTAAAACAGCGGCACAAATTATGACGCTTACTTGCCAAATGGCGACACGTTATAAAATCACATGTTTATTGACAACACACAATATGGAAATGGCGCAGCAATATGGCAATCGCATTTTGGCCTTGAAACAAGGTAAAATTTATCGCATGATTGAAAGCCATACAGAAGCAAATATGAATTCAGCAGATATTATTTCTGCTTGTTTTTAGGGGTATCAATGAATCAAAAAGGCTGGAATCAATTTCTCGATGTGTGTCTTGCTACCAAAAATCGTAAAATGCTCGATCAATTATTCGAACTATTTTTAACAGCCGAAGAACGTTCTGCGATTAGTATGCGTCTGTTACTCGTACAAGCTTTATTAAAAAAAGAAAAAACCCAGCGGGAAATTGCAGAACATCTCAATGTCAGCATTGCAAAAATCACGCGCGGTTCGAATGAATTAAAACGAATGGATGAAAGTTTTTTGGAGTGGTTGGAGAGAGAGTTGTAAAAATGTATTCTCTACAAATCACGGTGTAATTGTCATCTTTATAGCCCTACGGGCTATAAAGATACTTGTGGCTTTGCTAGATCACTCCTTCATCTCATCAATTCTCGTGACAATTTTTTTGAGATATTTAATTTCGTCTGGCGAAAACTCTTTGCAATATTCAGTCCCTGCATTTAAAACTAAATAAACATCTTCTCCCACGCCTGCAATGATATCTCGACCGGTTATTTCAACATAAGCCAATTGCCCAACTTGTTCACCCGCCCAGTCTGTAAATCGATCGAGCGTATCAAAAACTAACATAAAAATACGTTGTTCAAACTCAGCAAATAAAGGACGAAACGGTTCCTCATCAGTTGGGACAGGCTCTTTATCGACCGGCAAAAACAGAGTTGATTTCAAGAACAACAAATGAACCTGATTAACCGAAGATTGTTCCCCTTGGCGAGCAAAGGCTTCTGCAATAACTTGATCGAGTTCTGTCATATAACCTCATCAAACGATGGAGTAATTCACTCGCGTCAGGTAGAATCCGCCAAACGATGGCGCGAGGATAAAGCATGTTACATATTAAGACACTTATTCAGACAAAAATGTACGTTAATCTCTCTGCTGACGAATTAGTAGAACATGCATTAAAACACAAAGAGGGCGTTCTTGCAGCCAACCAAGCCCTTGCCGTTACCACAGGCAAAAGAACGGGGCGTTCGCCTAAAGACCGTTTTATCGTTCAAGATGCCATCACTGGAAAAGACGTTGAGTGGAATAACATTAACAAACCCATCACAGGGGAAGTCTTCGATGCTCTATGGCAAAAAGCATTGGATTGGCTAAATAACCAAGAATATGCTTATGTTTCCTGGCTTGAGGTTGGCGCTGAAAAAAAATACGCTTTGAATGTCAAAGTCATTACACAATTAGCTTGGCATCAATTATTCACACACGATCTTTTTATCCACCCAACAAAACCCTTCACTGAAGATCAAGCAGATCAATGGACACTCCTTTGTGTGCCTGATTTTAAAACGGATCCTTCTCGTGACAATGTTAACAGCGATGCTGCCGTCATTTTAAATTTTTCAAAAAAATGTATTTTAATTGTTGGCACGCATTATGCGGGTGAAATGAAAAAAGCGATGTTTTCTGTGATGAATTTTTTGTTGCCGGAAAAAAATGTTTTACCCATGCATTGTGCTGCAAATATCGGTCAAGAGGGTCAGACTGCACTTTTCTTTGGTTTATCTGGCACAGGCAAAACCACTTTGTCTGCCGATCCAGAACGGTGGTTAATTGGTGATGATGAACATGGCTGGAGCGAGCAGGGCGTATTTAATTTCGAAGGCGGCTGTTACGCAAAATGCATCGATCTTTCTGAAGAACGCGAACCTGTCATTTGGAATGCAATTCGTCATGCGGCTGTCATGGAAAATGTTGTACTTAAACCCAAAACATTGAAACCTGATTATCATGATTCGAGCCTCACCGAAAACACACGCGCAGCCTATCCACGCGAACATATTCCACTGCGCGTTAAAGACAATAAAGCTGGCTTGCCGAATGCCGTGATTTTTTTAACGTGTGATTTATATGGCGTATTACCGCCTGTTGCACGTCTCACACGTGAACAAGCCGCTTGGTATTTTTTAAGCGGATATACAGCACTCGTCGGTAGCACCGAAGTCGGTAGCTCGAGTCGTATTACTGAAACATTTAGCACGTGTTTTGGCGCACCTTTTTTTCCACGTCCCGCACAAGTTTATGCTGATCTTTTATTAAAACGACTGGATGAAAGTGGCGCTGAAGTCTTTTTAGTTAACACGGGTTGGACCGGCGGTCGACATGGACAAGGCGGTGAACGTTTTTCTATTCCAACAACACGCGCGGTGGTTCGCGCTATTGTCAACGATAAATTACGTCACGTTTCTTATCACAATTTACCCGGGTTTAATTTTGCGATTCCAACAGAAGTACCCGGCGTGAGCAGTGATGTATTAAATCCCAAGACAACTTGGAAAAATCCAGATGAATACGATGCAACTGCACGTATTTTGATTGAAAAATTTCTAAATAACTTTAAGAAATTTTCGGTCAGTGATGAAATTCAAAAAGCAGCACCCGTTCTTTTGTGACATCCATCACGGATCATCTCAAAAAAACACGCGAACAAATAGCCGCTTTTGAAACAAAATATCATCGTGAACCGCAGTCTGTATTTTTATTGGTTGTTAGCAAAAAACAATCGATTGAAAAAATACAAGAAGCGATTTCAGCAGGCCAATATGCGTTTGGTGAAAATTATTTACAAGAAGCATTACCGAAAATTTATTTTTTCAAATCACAAAATATCGAATGGCACTTCATCGGCCACATTCAAAATAATAAAACGCGCAAAATTGCTGAACATTTTGATTGGGTACATAGTGTAGCTGAAATGAAAACAGCCCAGCGATTGAATGATCAACGATCTGATTTATTGCCGCCGTTAAACATCTGCCTTGAAGTAAATATCAACCTTGAAGCCACCAAAACAGGCGTCATTCAAGAACAAGCATTCGAACTTGCTCATTTTTGTGCCAACTTACCACGACTTAAATTACGCGGATTAATGGGTCTACCTGCACCACTCAATGACTTTCATCAACAATGTGAGAACTTCGACGCGCTGAGCACTATTTTTAAAGCACTTAAAAATCAATATGCTACGGTAGATACACTGTCAATGGGCACATCAGGGGATTTAGAAGCCGCTATCGCTTCAGGCTCAACACTTGTTCGGATAGGCACCGCGATCTTCGGACTGCGGGTGTAATTCTACCATATTTCATGAGCCAACGGAGGAGATAGAATACTCATAAGGACAATTGGAATTTAGCTTATGAACAAGGGATCGATAAAAATTCTACTCATGGTGATCAGCCTATTCTTTTTGTCGAGCCCCGCTTTCGCCGATAATATTAAAGGCATTTATCTTACCTCCACCACGATGGAGGATGGTACTTATCTGAATTATCTCATCCGTCGTGCTAAAACAGCGGGCATTAATACCTTTGTTATCGATATCGATCAACCTTCTAAGATCTATCGGGAACATGTTGCTTTATTAAAACAAAATGGCATTCGGTATGTTGCAAGAGTCGTGATATTTCCGCAAGGTGGCACCCCCGAGCGTATTAAATCTATTCCTTATCGCGAAAAAAAATTTGAATTAGTAAAAACCGCCATGGAATATGGTGCAGATGAAATACAACTCGATTACATTCGCTACAATACGAGTCTGGGCAGTTCATCACAGCATGCCATCGATGTGCATAATGTCATTCGTTGGTTTAAAGAAAAATTAAATGGTGTTCCATTACAAATTGATGTCTTTGGTATTACAAGCTTTGGTCCTGAAGATCACATTGGCCAAAATGTGCGGTTATTCGCGAAAGACGTCAATGTGATTTGTCCAATGGATTACCCCTCCCATTTCCAACCTTTTGCGTTTCATTCTGCGAGACCTTACGACACGATTCTCAAAGCGTTAACCGCATTGAAATCACAATTTGACGATAAAGTACCCGTACAAATTATTACCTGGATTGAGACCTCAAATTATCATTACGCATTCACCTCTCATGCAAAACAAAAATATATCGCGGAACAACTTCGTGCCGTGAGAGATGCGCATGTTCAAGGGTGGTATGCGTGGAGTCCGAGCAATTTATACGATAATCTTTTCACCGTGCTGGAAGGTTCAGGCTCAGTAAATACTGCGGAAAATAAGCATTAACATTGATATAATCTCCCTTCACTTCTAACATTGGACGCTTTTCCTATGTCGTTTCGAATAGCCATTATTGGCGCTGGCAATATGGGCGCTGCATTATTGGGTGGTTTAATAGCAGATGGTTTTTCGACAACGGATATTTGCGTGACTGATCCAGATGAAAAAAAATTATCCGCACTCAAGACGCAATATCACATTAATACCGAAGAAAATAATTTAGCAGCCATTCAACAGGCTGACGTCATTTTATTTGCTGTGAAGCCCCAAGTAATGGGAGACGTCTTAAAACCGCTTGCAAAACACATTCAAACAAAAAATCCACTGATCATTTCAATCGCTGCGGGTGTTCGCATTCATCATATTCATCATTGGCTCGGTGATAATATTCCCATCGTTCGTTGTATGCCCAATACACCGGCTTTAATTCGCGCAGGTGCTTCTGCATTATTTGCTAATGCATTTGTCACCGATGATCAACGTAATATAGCCGAATCTATCTTACGTGCAGTGGGTTTAACCCTTTGGTTACCTGATGAAAAATTACTCGATGCTGTCACAGCGTTATCAGGATCAGGTCCTGCCTATTTTTTCCTGGTCATGGATGCATTACAAAAAGCTGGTCGCGCATTAGGCTTAACTGAAGAAACCGCACGACTACTCACACTTCAAACAGCGCTGGGTGCTGCTAAAATGGCACTTGAGCAAGATTTACCCGTTGATGAATTAAAACGGCGTGTGACGTCTCCCGGTGGAACAACGGAAGCCGCGCTTCACGTTTTAGAACACGGAAAATTGACAGAACTTTTTCACTCAGCACTCCTCGCTGCAGAAAAACGTTCGAATGAATTGGCGTCGATTGCTGAGAGTGATGTTTAAGGAGACAACTATGCTGGACAACGCTTTAATGTTTTTAATTACTGCTGTTTTCAATATTTATATTTTTGTGTTAATCGTGCGTACACTTTTTGCTTATGCACACATGCATTATTTTCATCCTGTGGTGCAGGTTGTGACGCGCTTAACACAACCGATTATCGCACCCCTCAGAAAAATCATTCCAAATTTTCACAACATTGAACTTTCAACTGTTCTTGTGATTTTATTATTATCATTGATCAAACTTATTTTACTGTCAGTCGTTGCTAGCATCATGCCAACGATTCCAACGCTGATATTGCTCTCTGTTTGCGGCGCGATTAAACTGCTATTGAACACTTGGTTTTATGCCATTATTATTCAAGCCATTTTGAGCTGGGTTCAATCAACGCAATACAGACAATCTCACGTGAATGAAATATTATCCGCCATCACATCGCCCATTTTATCTCCGTTTCAACGGATTATTCCGACCATTGGTGGTTTTGATATTTCCATGATTCCTGCGCTGATTATTTTACAATTTTTAATGTTATTATTACCAGGTTAATGATGAAACAAAAAATTATTTTTGCAAGCACGAATGCAGGAAAAGTTGCTGAGCTCAATTATGCATTTCAACAATTGTCTTTTGAAATAATTTCTCAAAAAAATTTAGACATGAGTGAAGTTGAAGAAACTGCTAGCACCTTTGTTGAAAATGCTTTAATCAAAGCGCGACACGCATCGCGAATCAGTCAATTACCTGCTATTGCTGATGATTCCGGATTGGTTGTTCCAGCTTTGCATGGTGAACCTGGCATTCACTCTGCACGATTTGCGGGCTCCCCTCAAAATGCGAAAGCGAATATTCAAAAATTATTAGATTTACTCGCTAATCAATCTCACCGCGATGCTTGGTTTCATTGTACACTTGTTTTTTTGCGACATGAAAATGATCCGGCGCCGTTAATTGCAGAAGGACGTTGGTACGGTTCGATTTTGTTATCAGAAAGAGGATCCAATGGTTTCGGGTATGATCCTATTTTTTTAGATCCGACAACAAATTGTTCTGCTGCAGAATTATCGGTGGAGGAAAAAAATAAACTCAGTCATCGTGGGCAGGCGATTAGGCGATTGTTAGAAATAATGAGATAGAAAAATGTTGTCATCTCGCGGCTTGTCCGCGGGATCCAGAAAAATAAACTCAGCGCTGGATCCCGCGCATAAAGCGCGGGATGACAGTGCTGAAACAATAATCAGGAAACAAAAATGCACGCATTACAAGTCGAAAATCTGACGAAAGTTTATTCCAATGGCGTCACCGCATTAAAAGGCATTCATTTGACGGTTCCCAAAGGGGATTTTTTTGCATTGCTCGGCAAAAATGGTGCTGGAAAATCAACAACCATCGGTATTTTATGTTCGCTCGTCAATAAAACTGCAGGAAAAGTGCATGTCTTCGGCCACGATATGGATACTGAATTAGAAACCGCGAAATCTTGCATTGGTGTTGTCCCTCAAGAATTTAATTTCAACCCATTCGAAAAAATTTCACAAATCATCATTAATCAAGCAGGCTATTACGGTATTCCGCGAAAAATTGCTGTGAAACGTGCTGAATATTATTTAAAACAATTGGGTCTTTGGGAAAAACGCACTCACATTGCATTACGATTATCGGGTGGCATGAAAAGACGTCTCATGATTGCGCGCGCGTTAATTAATGAACCACCTTTGTTAGTACTTGATGAACCGACTGCAGGTGTTGATGTCGAATTGCGTCACAGTTTGTGGAAATTTTTGACTGAACTCAATGCAAAAGGCACAACAATTATTTTAACAACACATTATTTAGAAGAAGCAGAACAGCTTTGTCGGAATGTTGCGATCATTGATCAAGGTAATATTATTGAAAATGCGAATATGAAAGCATTGCTCAATCGTTTACATATTCAAACGATTTTATTTGATTTAGAAAAACCATTGCATGTATTACCTGAATTATCAGATTTTTCTTGTCGATTGATTGACAACACTACGTTGGAAATTACACTCACTCACAAACAATCCTTAAATAATTTATTTGAGCTATTGAATACGCACAATATCAAAGTGAGTAGCATGCGAAATAAAACGAATCGACTGGAAGAATTATTTGTGCGTTTGACAGCTTGAGAGAATCTGCCATGACAACTTATTCAAAAAACTGGATCGCCTTAAAGACTATTTTAGGCAAAGAAATCACGCGTTTTCTTCGCATTTGGACACAAACATTATTGCCGCCTGCGATAACGATGACGCTTTATTTTGTCATTTTCGGCCGTTTAATTGGGTCGCAATTGCATAATGTGAATGGTGTGAATTATATGCAATTCATCGTACCAGGCTTAACCATGATGACGATCATGACCAGCGCTTATGCGAATACATCATCGTCATTTTTTGGTGCAAAATTCAGCCGTAGTGTTGAAGAAATGTTAGTTTCATCCATGCCGAATTATATTATTTTATTGGGCTATATGTTGGGTGGCGCACTGCGTGGATTATTAACAGGTTGTATTGTCATTGGTATTTCTATTTTCTTTACGCATTTACACATCCACAATATCATCATCGTTTTATTCATGGCTATTCTTGCCGCATTATTATTTTCATTGGGTGGCTTGATCAACGCAATTTTTGCCAAAAAATTTGATGATGTTTCATTTATTCCAACATTTGTGTTAACACCGCTCACTTATTTAGGCGGCGTCTTTTATTCCATTCAACAAATTCCCATTTTTTGGCGTACGCTTTCACAATTCAATCCTATTTTGAATATTGTCGACACATTTCGTTATGGCATGTTGGGTATCTCTGACGTTGAGATTACACACGGATTTGCGCTGATTACAACACTATTTCTCATCATGATTGTCTGGTGTATGATGCTGCTTCGTCGCGGAACAGGTCTGCGTTCGTAGATTTTATAAAACTAAACCAGGGAAGCAATTTTTATGTTGAAGCACTCTATTATCATCGTTTTATTAAGCCTTATCGTCATTTTTTTCATGCCATATGTCCACACTGCGCTCACGCAACTGGTCGTGGCACACACATGGGTCGCTGATCACCTCAAAGATATTTTTTCAGGCGGTCAAACAGGCAATATTATTCGCCAATTAATTGCACTTCTTGTCATACCTGTCGCTGTATCACTGATTCCTATTTTGGTTTATTGGTTAGCCAAAAAACATTGGTTCCCCTGGACGATGGAAGTTATCTGGGTTGTGTGGTTCATGCAAATGGCCGCTGTTGTGTTAGTGTATGCGCCGGCGAAATAAAATTTTCAAAACTCAAAAAGGATCTCTATCGAGATCCTTTTTTTATTTATCAATAAAACGAGGAAACACCCATGCAAGCAAGAAATCCAGAAGTTAATCTGTCAGATACAATCAACCTGTTCATGGACAATTTCAATTGCCTTGATCGTAAAATGGAAGATTGCAAGAACAAGTCTGATTGGCAAGCATTTTTAAAATTTAGACGTACATTATTTAATAATGAGCTGATTAAAAAAGCTCTGTTTGGGTCATATTACGATTTTAACTGGGATAAGAAGCACAGCCCGGGTCTCGCAAGAGAATGCGCTGAATTGCTTCTTCAATGTAATGCATTTCCTGCGCAACTAATACGCGTACATGGCTATTTATTAACACTTGCCAATCTAAAATATCATGGTACTTATCAAGAATATGTTCATGAGTTCGAGCGAAAACCAAATTCATCTGTTGTAATTATGCAAAAAATAAACGCTCAGGAACTTGAAGAAAAACAATTTAATCCGCCAACACCCAAAGCAGATTTTCCTATTGAAGCTCCCAAAAAAGTAGCTAAACATGTATTTGACGAGCGCGAACAAAATATCAAGTTGAATCCACAAATTTCAGAGGAAAGAATTAATGCGCTCCAAACAGAAGTGTATAACTTGCAAATGAAACTTAACGATGCACATTTAGAAATTCAAAGATTACGCGCGTTAGTTCATGAAGCTCCGCCGCCGTATGAAGGAGAAATTGATGGAATTGATATGGCGGATGAAAGTCCGAAAAAAAATAACAATGTATTTTAAGACTCCAAGGGCTCCAAGCCTGGATCCCATATAGATATATTTACATTTTTTCTTAGCTAGACCCATCCTTCTACAGAAGGAAACAAATCATCAAATCTGTCCTTCCGCAGAAGGACAGATTTAGCATTTTCTATCCTTCTCGAGAAGGAAACCCTCAAACCCAATACGCTGTCTTAACCATCACCGCCGACATCACGCGCATCAATTTTTTGATCGGATAGGGTAAGAGTGCCGCGCCTTTTTCAATAGCATGATCCCGATGTTTTGTTTCATCATCATGCATTTGATTTAGGACAGCTCGACTGCGATGATCTTGTTCAGGGATTTCTGCCAGATGTTTATCAAGATGCTTCATCACTTGCGTTTCTGTTTCAGCTAAAAAACCTAAACTCCAATGATCACCCGCAACGCCGGCCGTAAACCCAATCGCAAAAGAACCCACATACCAAAAAGGTGTTAAAAAACTTTTTCGACTTTGAAGTTCCGCTAAACGTTGGCTACACCAAGCCAAATGATCACCTTCTTCGATCGCGGCTTTTGCAAATTCACCGCGCAATGTTTCCGATCGACTAGCCGCGCTTTGACCATGATAAAGACCTTGAGCAGCCACCTCGCCCGCATGATTGATCCGCATGCAAGATGCAGCATGTTTACGATCAGATTCATTCAATGATATTTCGGGTATATTGTTGGCAGGATATTCACGCGCTGTCACGCGCGGATTCGTTTGCATCGCACGCAATGCATCATCGAAGGCAATACATAATCGATCGATAAAAGAATAATCCCGCATAGCAATCCTCAAAATTTTGCGCACCGTTGTCATTGCGTACTGTTGTCATCCTGAGCGCAGCGAAGGATCTCCTCGTTTTTATTTGGAGATCCTTCGAGCAAAAAACGCTCTCAGGATGACAGCGTGGACGTTACAATTTTGCTACAATAGCGCCCCGATTAAATAATTAAATAAACCATGACAACCTTTCAAACACAAGTTATCAAACAACATGCGCACTTACCGGCGCGCGTGACACGCATTATAACGCCGCATGGGGAAGTAATGACACCCGCTTTTATGCCAGTCGGCACGCGTGCGTTCGTTAATCACATGACATCCGATGATCTCAAAGCATCAGGTAGTCAAATTATTCTCGGCGGCAATACGTATCATATGTTATGCGCACCGGGATTAGAGATAATTCAAGCCATGGGTGGTATGCATCGTATGATGAGTTGGTCGGGCCCAATGTTAACCGATAGCGGTGGATTTCAAGTTTTTAGTTTGTCGAAAAATGGCAATATTTGTAAGATCGATGATCATGGCGCGCATTTTCGTCATCCACTCACGCATCAGGTTGTACATCTCACGCCCGAATCTTCCATCCAAACTCAAAAAATCACGGGTGCAGATATTATTATGGTCTTTGATGAATGCACACCAGAGCAGGGTGGACGCGACGCTGCCTTACACGCTCTCGAACGCACGCATCGTTGGTTACAAGAATCTGTCAACGCTCATCAACGTCAAACCAATTCTGCTTACGGATTCGAGCAAGCTTTATTTGGCATTATTCAAGGCGGCAGTTTTCGTGATTTACGTGAAAAGAGTACGGAAATGATCGTGTCATCGCAAGTAGATGGTATCGCGATTGGCGGCGAAGTGATTGGTTTTGATATGCAAAAAACCATGGAAATTATCGATTGGGTTCGACCATTATTACCCGAAAATAAATCACGTTACACGATGGGCGTGGGTTTACGTCCGCAAGATTTAATTGATGTTGTTGCAAAAGGTATCGATATGTTTGATTGCGTTGCGCCCACTCGTAATGCACGCCACGGTGCACTTTATTGCGGAAAAATCATTGAAGAAAATGATTGGTTACGTTTTGTTGGAGAAAATGAAAGCGGTCATATTCTCATTAAAAAAGCCATTTATGCACGCGATGAAAATCCGATTATGGAAGACTGCACGTGTTACACCTGCCAACATTTTTCCCGCGCGTATTTACATTTTCTTTTCAAACAAAAAGCAGCACTCTTTTCTCATCTTGCGTGTATTCATAATGTGAGAGTCATGCATACTGTGTGTGAAAAAATGCGCGCGCTTATTTTGAGGTAATCAATATGTTTTCTCATTGTAACCAGATTACCGACGAAGAATTAATTTCTCAAATAACGACTACATGGCCTGTTAAAAATGGCAAAGCGATTATTCCCTATACTTTTTCATTACCGCAAGTTAAAACTAGTTTAGCCAGTTTCATAAAATTTAATTATTTTATTCCTTCTTACGAAAAGCCTAAACCACTCACAGATTTTTCAGACACAAAAATAACCGCATTTAAATCCGCTATTCGCTCTGCTTTAAATAAATGGACTGAAGTAAGCGAAGGTGTATTAATTTTTGAAGAAAAAGAAGAAATGTCACGCGGTATTCATTTTTTTTTGAGCGAGTCTATTAATCAATTCGATCCTGAAGTTGGTGCAGGCACTTACATCGTTCGAGATAACAATGGATACCTGCGGAACGCCTATATTTATATGCCGAATGATGACGCTATTTGGCTATATCCAAATACTTGGGCCGATAGAATGCGCGTTCATGAAATTGGACATGCTTTAGGAATAGAGCATTTGCACGATGATCCACATATTCTCGCTAAATTTCAACAGATTTCAGATGCTGCTCATTGCTCTGTTATGCCATACCCCGAAAAAATTTCAGGCATCCGCGATTCTTATGCGACCGCTCCAAGCATTTTAGA
>Ga0207150_1092_pt1 | contig 18537 bp, 15 predicted proteins | sample Alteio_BWMinHeat_32_FD_153526 | JGI IMG/M metagenome (GOLD analysis project Ga0207150, IMG submission 153526) | Enriched cells from forest soil in Barre Woods Harvard Forest LTER site, Petersham, Massachusetts, United States -... | ecosystem: Environmental > Terrestrial > Soil > Temperate forest >...
CAACATCCAAACAGCCACAACCAACATCATGACACCTAAAAATCTTTCTAACACGATCATCCAATAACCCGTTTTGGGTAAGAATTTGTCGAAAGACAATCCAATCAACAAAAGCGGTATTCCCATCCCAAAACCCAATGCCAATAAGGTCGTCGCACCAATCCAAACATCCCCTGTTTGACCTATCCATGCTAAAACACCGACCAATGGCGCACTCACACACGGCGATACGATGAGGATCGAAAAAAATCCCATCAGGAAAACGCCAACGAATGATCCACTCTCTTGACTATGGCTCAACTGTGCAAGTCCACGTTGCCAACGTCCTGGCAAACGAAAATCGTAAAGGCCAAACAGCGACAGCGCCAACAAAATAAAAATCATGCTCGATAAAATAATGACCCAAGGACGCTGCAACTCAGCTTGAATATTGCGGCCAATGAGCGCAATCACAACCCCTGCGATCGAATAAGCAATCGCCATGCCGAATACATAGGTCAAAGACAAGAATAAAGCTTTTTTTCCGTGTTTTTTGCGTCCATGTCCCACAATCACAGAAGACAAGATCGGTACCATCGGCAGAACACAGGGCGTAAAAGACAGCAACAATCCCATCCCGAGAAACGCAATAATACGTAATAACCATGAGCTAGACAGATAATGTGTTATGCCATCTTCTTTTACGGGTAAATATGCTTCAAGATAGGCCGGTTGGCCATCGGGTGTCAAATCAACTTGCATCATTTTTTGTTCGGGCGCATAACAAAATCCTGCATCAGCGCAACCCTGATAATAAATTGTAATAGGTGATCCTGATTTGAAATTTTCCGGCAGCGTGACAATTACTTCGAGTGACCTTTTATAAACTTGAAAAAATCCGTGCTGAATACTTTTAGGTAATTCGATCGTTTTCGGTGAAGGCGTTATTTTCAACCGATCACGATAAATATAATAACCGGGTGCAATCGTCCAATACAGCAATAATCGATGATCAGGCGAGATTTTTGCTGAGAAGATGAAGGCTTTTTCTGAAGCCAATGGAATAAAGTGCGCATAGGCTGCCAGAGGAAAGAAAATCAAAATATAGATCAAAAGTTTTTTTAGCATTTTATTTTCCTAATTTTAAATTAACGTACATCATACCTAAAAACTCGACTAACAACCCCGTCATCCGAGTATTTAACACTGTCATCCTGAGCGCAGCGAAGGATCTCCTCGTTTTTATTTGGAGATCCTTCGCTGCGCTCAGGATGACACATTTTCAAAATCCCCCTTGATAATCCAACGAGTGTCCCCATATGAGATCCGCATGGGATGAAAATCCCCGCCCTTCGGGCAAAATTATGTGTGTATTAACCCTTTTTAATTTTATAAAGGAGTGAAGTAACAATGGCATCTAAAAGCAAAATTCAGCCGCTGTACGACCGTGTTGTTGTACGTCCAGGCGAAACAGAAACTAAATCTGCGGGTGGCATCGTCATTCCAGACACTGCTGACAAAGATAAACCCGTTCGCGGCACAGTTGAATATGTCGGTAATGGTAAATATGTTGATGGCAAGATTCTGCCGCTACAAGTCAAACAAGGCGACAAAGTCCTATTTGGCAAATATGCTGGCACCAACATCAAACTGGATGGCACAGAATATCTCGTGATGCGCGAAGAAGACATCATGGCTGTGCTGGAAGACTAAGACAAACTATCGAAGAGGTAATACATTATGGCAGCTAAAGAATTACGTTTTGCTGAAGAAGCCCGTCAGCTCATGCTGGCTGGTGTCAATGATTTGGCTAATGCAGTCCAAATCACAATGGGCCCTCGTGGCCGCAACGTCGTGATCGATAAATCTTTCGGCGCACCCACCGTCACCAAAGACGGCGTTTCTGTCGCGAAAGAAATCGAATTCAAAGACAAGTTCAAAAACATGGGCGCACAGATGGTCAAAGAAGTTGCGTCTCAAACTTCCGACGAAGCTGGCGATGGCACAACCACCGCAACGGTATTGGCTCGTCAAATTCTGGTCGAAGGTCTCAAGGCAGTTGTTGCTGGATTCAATCCAATGGATCTGAAACGCGGCATTGATAAAGCCGTTGCTGCTGCTGTGGAAGAATTGAAAAAATTATCCACACCTTGCAAAGATGACAAAGCCATTGCGCAAGTCGGCACCATTTCTGCTAACTCCGATGAATCCATCGGTCGCATCATTGCAGATGCAATGGGCAAAGTCGGCAAAGAAGGCGTCATCACAGTTGAAGAAGGCTCTGGTCTTGAAAATCAACTTGATGTCGTTGAAGGTATGCAGTTTGATCGTGGCTATTTGTCACCCTACTTCATCACCAATCAACAAAACATGACTGCTGAATTGGACAATCCTTACATCTTAATCGTCGACAAGAAAATTGCCTCGATTCGTGATTTACTCCCTGTGCTTGAAGCTGTTGCAAAAGCAGGTCGTTCATTACTGATCATCGCTGAAGATGTCGAAGGTGAAGCACTTGCAACGCTCGTTGTGAACCACATGCGTGGTATCGTCAAAGTCTGTGCAGTAAAAGCACCGGGTTTTGGTGATCGTCGTAAAGAAATGTTGCAAGACATTGCAACACTCACCAAAGCACAAGTCATTGCTGAAGAAGTCGGACGCACACTTGAATCTGCCAGCTTGAAAGATTTAGGTTCCGCAAAACGCGTTCACATCAACAAAGACAACACCACCATCATCGATGGTGCTGGTGACAAAAAAGAAATTCAAGATCGCATCGGACAAATTCGTGCTCGCATTGCTGACACAACCTCTGACTACGATCGTGAAAAATTGCAAGAACGTGTTGCTAAATTAGCAGGCGGTGTTGCTGTCATCAAAGTGGGTGCTGGTTCTGAAATCGAAATGAAAGAAAAGAAAGCCCGCGTTGAAGATGCATTACATGCTACACGTGCTGCTGTCGAAGAAGGTGTTGTACCTGGCGGCGGTGTTGCACTCATTCGTGCACTTCAAGCACTGAAAAATTTGAAAGGTGCAAACGAAGGTCAAGACATGGGCATTCAACTCACACGCAAAGCGTTGGAAGCACCACTTCGTCAAATCGTCACCAACGCTGGTCACGAAGCATCCGTCATCGTCAACAAAGTGTTGGAAGGCAAAGCAAGCTTTGGTTTCAATGCTGCAACGGGCGAATATGGCGACATGTTAGAAATGGGTATCTTGGATCCAACTAAGGTGACACGTACCGCATTACAACATGCAGCTTCCGTCTCCGGCTTGATGATCACCACAGAATGCATGGTCACTGAACTTCCTAAAGAAGAAAGTGAAGGTGCTGGTGGTGGTATGGGCGGCATGGGTGGAATGGGCGGTATGGGTGGAATGATGTAACCGACCTGTTTTTTGGGTCATCCTGCACCGGCATGCTCTTTGCCGGATGCGGGATCTCCCAATGCTTAACAAAAAACCCTACAAATTGTAGGGTTTTTTATTGCCTCGGAAAATGGCTCATGCTAATTTCGTTGGGCTTGACAAATACTAAAAGGAATTAAATCATGAAAAACACATCGCCCCCTTCACCCATACTTAACATTCCCTCCATGGATACATTGGCCAAAAGATCGCTTAATGAAGAAACCGAAAGAAAAAAGCAAGAAGCACACATGGCAAAATTGCGCCAAGCTGAATTAGATCGAATCAAAAAAACAGAAGAAGCCAGAGAAAAAGCGCTACAAGAGCAACAACGCGCACAAGAAGAAAAAATAGCCCATGATAAAAAAACATTACGCGATACAACGATGGAAAAAGTTTCAGCTATTCGCGCTTATATCAATGAAGCTGAAAATGTACATAAAATCTTAGAATCACGCCCACAAACAATCTGTGATCAAACAATCGATATGAATTTTATCGCGATCTTAAAAAAATTCACAGACGCTGCAATCGCTGATCTGGAAAATGATGAGTTACTTAATCTCGAACAAATAAAAATTCGCGCCCAATTGTTGAATGCAGTTCATAAAATTTTATCAGCCAATACTAATGAATTTGCGGAAGCGATTGAAGAATTAAATCAAGCCAACCAAATTTTTCAAGATCTTTATGTCAGCTCTAACGCTCCATTCATCAATGAAATACTTTCCATATCTATCGCCATGCTGGTAGGACTGGGCACACTGGGCTTATTTAGTTGGGGGGTAATAGAAATATTCGGCCCTGACATTGGCGTACTCCTCGCATGTGATCTTTTTGGTTTACTCTTATCCGCTGGACTAGCTGGCGGCACAAATAAACGCATGAACGCTTGCTTGCACCATGATGAGACACGCTATCAAAAATATAAAACACAACATTCCCTGCTTACGAATGCAGGGTTTTTTAATACCCATTTACGTTCAGACTTTCATTTTGAAACAGAACAAAAGGAAGAAATAGATTTTACGACAGAACCTGCTCAAACGTATCAATACGGATCAACACACATATAAATGACCCTTGAATATTCGGAGTAGCTATCCGAATATTCAAGGTTTTTACCCCACCACCGTCGCTGGCACATACTTTGCCATTTCAATGATTCTGTCATGATACTCTGCCAAACTAGGACGATGACCCACACTGATCAATGAACAATTCGGTAAACGTTGTCGCAATAAATCATATAAAAATTTTTCATGTGCTAAATCTAATGCTGATGTACTTTCATCGAGAAACACCCAATCCGGTTTATGCAGCAACACACGCACAAATGCGATACGTTGTAATTCACCGGGTGAAAGATGCTCTGACCAAATCGTCACATGATCCAACTGATCCACTAAACGCGGTAAATCACAATCTCGCAATAATGCCTGTAATGTTTCATTCGAAACCGGAAAAACTTCATCAGGAAATAATAATGCTGCTTTTAGTGTTCCAAGCGGCATATAAGATCGCTGTGGAATATACATCACATGTTTTCCGACAGGTAATGTAAATTCGCCTTCACCATACGGCCAAATACCTGCGATCGTTCGCACAAAAGTACTTTTACCAATACCAGAATTTCCACGAATCCAATAATGATGCCCGTGTTCCAATGTTTCATTAATATTTTCCAACATCACTTCGCCCACAGGCGTTTTCAATATGACATCTTTTGCGACAATTAAATTATTGGCGTTTTCATGATAAATAAAATGATTGCGTGTCGCTGTTTCATGACTTAAATCTTCAACACGATTCAAAAATGTTAACAAACGTCGTATCACTGCGCGCCATTCTGCGATCGTTGTATATGAATTGACAATAAAAGACAAAGAATCTTGCACAAGCCCAAATGCTCGGAGTGCTTGCATAAACCCACCGAGACGAAACACTTTATGAAAATAATTTGGCATCACCACTAACAAAGGTAACATCACTGATGTTTGATTATATCCAGCAGTAAACCATAATAATTTTTTCTGTCGTAAAATAATTTGATACCAATTATCAAAAACAAATTTAAAACTATTTAATAATGTACTTTTTTGTTGTTCTTCCCCGCGATATAACGCAACATGCTCTGAATGCACACGCAAATCAATTGCCGCAAAACGAAAATTAGCTTCTTTGCGTTGCTGTTCGAAATTCAATCCAGGCAGAGGTTGCCCAATGCGCAAAGTGATTAATGTTCCAATAAGCGTATATAGAATGGCAACGCAGACTAAATAACCATGAATGTGAATAACGCCATAGTGTCCTACAGGAATAACAATGACACTTGATAATTTCCAAAGGATATAAATAAACGAAACAAACGTCACAACTGAACCCAAAAATCCGACAAATAATCCTAATGTTAAATTAACAAAACTATTCACATCTTCTTGAATACGTTGATCAGGATTATCCGTTTGGTCTCCCATTTCTTCGAGCAAATAATAACTTCGTTTGCTAAGCCAACGTTTGATGATATTTTCAGTTAACCAACGACGCCAACGCAGTCCCAAAAAATTTTGCAGATAATATCGATAAACAGCGAGCACGATATTCACCGCCGCTAAAAATGCAAATATCCAAATAAGATCATAAGCGGCGCGTGCATTATAATTCTGCATCGCATCGTAAAAATAGTTGTACCAATTATTAAATAAGACATCCATCGCAACCAAAATGATGGTCATGATGGAAACTGCCATTAAAAAAAATAGGGCAATTGTTTTTTCATAAGATCGCCAATACAACATGAGCAATCCCCAAGCTGTCATGGGCGATGATACAACATGTTGGTTTGCATCCTGCATGGTGCGTCCCTTAATCACTTATCAGTAAAATCAGTAAGCCGCCTATATTTTTCCATCAATTGTTCATGCGTTTCCACATATTTTGGATCTTTCGGTATGCAATTGACCGGACAAATAGCAACACATTGCGGTTCAGCAAAATGCCCTATACATTCCGTGCAACGCATAGGATCAATCTCATAAATCAATTCACCTTGAAAAATAGCTTGATTGGGACACGCCGGCTCGCACACATCGCAATTAATACATTCGTCAGTGATCATTAATGCCATATATCACCCGAACGATTTTTCAAACGCGCAGCTAATCGTGCCGCAACAGCTTGTGGAACAAAACGCTTTACATCACCGCCCAGGTGAGCAATTTCACGAACGAAACTCGATGAGACATAGGTATAGTGTTCTGCTGGCATCAAAAACATGCTTTCAATTTCAGGATCGAGTTGACGATTGATTCCTGCTAATTGGAATTCATGATCAAAATCAGAAACGACACGCAATCCACGCAAAATAATACGGCATTTATGTTCATGCATGAAATCCAGCAATAAGGATGAAAATCCAAACACCTCAACCTTTTTTTGATGTTGGAAGGCTTCACTCACCATTTCAACTCGCTCATCGACCGAGAAAAAGGGTGATTTATGATGACCTGCGGCAACTGCCACAATCACATGATCAAATATACGTGCCGCTCTCTCAATGAGATCAATATGGCCATATGTGATTGGATCAAAGGTGCCTGGGTAAACGACTGTGTTTTGTTGCATATGAACCACCCTTCTTTCTCAACTGCTGCCTATTATATGCCATAACGCAATCAGGAGTTGATAATTTTTAATGACCGATTATCATCCTTACATGAATCACTCACAACTGAATATACTCCAACGCATGGGCATCGAGACCTGGCAACTACGCCAAGCACCGCTCGAAATACCCCAAAATGCTTGGGAAAACTTGCAACTAGCCGTTAAAGCATGCACCGCATGCCCGTTGGCTTGTACTCGTACGCAAACCGTTTTTGGCGTAGGTTCGACAAAAGCACAATTGATGTTAGTGGGCGAAGCGCCAGGATTCTACGAAGATCAACAAGGGGAACCGTTCGTTGGACGAGCTGGAAAATTGTTAGATGCCATGCTCAATGCATTAGGCCTTACACGGAATGACGTTTTTATTGCCAATATTTTAAAATGTCGGCCGCCTAACAATCGAGATCCATTACCCGAAGAAGTCAGCCAATGCACGCCTTTTCTTGAAAAACAAATTGCCTTCGTCAAACCCAAATTACTTGTCGCGGTCGGTCGTATCTCCGCCCATTTTTTATTAAAAACGAAATCACCACTCAACACATTGCGACAAAAAATTCATCAAACAAGCACTGACACGCCACTCATTGTGACGTATCATCCAGCATATTTATTGCGAAATCCGCAAGATAAACGTCGTGCATGGGCGGATTTGCAATTTATTCGGAGAACGCTTGCAGAACAGGCGTAAAATTTTAAGCTGTCATCCTGAGGAGCGTTTTTTGCGACGAAGGATCTCCTCAGATATATTTGGAGATCCTTCGAGCAAAAAACGCTCTCAGGATGACAAAATTAAGGAACAATTATGGACGATTTTCCAAAGCTCCCACCGATCGCTTATCACGAACTACGTCATAAAATTCGCTCAGGCGATATTTTACTTTGCTCAGGCAACAGTCCATTTTCAACATTGATTCAACGTGCAACAAATAGCGTGTGGAGTCATGTGGCATTTGTTCTACGACTTGATGTTATCGACCGCATCATGATTTTAGAAAGCGTCGAAAGTATCGGCGTTCGCACCGTCCCCCTCAGCAATTATGTTTTTGATTACAACGCAACACAAAAAGGGTATCCGGGTCGAATCATGATTGCGCGACATGCTGATGTACGACAAGAAAATATTGTAAAGCTGTCGAAGTATGCAACAAGTCTTTTGGGTTATCCTTATGACTCAGAAGAAATCGTGCGGATCGCGATGCGCATCGGTCTTGGTACAGTCAATCTTCAACCAGATAGTCCAGAGTCAGTCCCTTCGCATGCTTTTATTTGTTCGGAATATGCTTATATTTGTTTTCAATCCATCGGAATCAAGATTCCTTATGATTGCTTAGGATTTATTACGCCCGCAGATTTTGCACGTTGCGAAAAAATTCAACCGCTCGGCTACATTGATCCAGAAAAAATTCCTGCGTACGAAAATACTTCAACTAAAATAATTCAACAAGAACGTGAATATGTGTGATGATTACACCGTCGTTGTTTCACGATTCACATAGCAAATAAAAGGCAAAACTCTGTCGAGCTCGAGCGGATGACTAATAAAATAGCCTTGTAGTTCGTCACATCCTGCTTCAACAAGTATTTTATATTGAGATTCATTTTCGATGCCTTCAGCAAGCACACGAATACCCAAGTTGCGAGCTAAAACAACAATAGCATCGATGATACGTTTTTGATTTTTATTCCCAGCAATCAAACCGCTCACTAATGTTCTGTCAATTTTAAGACGATCGGGTGTCAACTCACTGAGACATGAAAGAGAAGAATAACCAACACCAAAATTATCAACCGTAATTAAAACACCTCCTTGTCTGATTTTTGCAATGACGTCTAATGCATGCGTTATATCATGCGTAATAAGACTTTCGCTCACTTCAAGTTCAAGGCGATGTTTTACGACGGGCAGTTCATTCACTATTTTGATAATACTCTGCGCAAATTCGGGATGAATAAATTGTCTCGGCGAAACATTCACTGTGACGTTATAATAATGAAACCCCGCTCTATCCCATGTTAACAATTGTTCGCAAGCACATTTTAAAATCCAATCGCCAAGAGAAACAATTAAACCCATTTCTTCTGCAAGTGGAATAATTCTCGCGGGCGGAATATTACCATATTCTTCACTGTGCCAACGAAGCAACGCATCAAAACTATTAATTTTTTGTGTCACAACATCTAATCGCGGAAGAAAAACCAATTCAAATTCTTTTTTGTCGATTGCAGAACGCACAGCATCCCGAAAAACATTTTTTTCCTTCACCGCAAGATTCATTTCTGGCGTACAAAATTGATAATTAGCACGTCCTTTTTCTTTTGCATGATACAATGCAAGATCAGCGCTTTTTAAAAGTGCATCGCAATCAGCGCCATCGTGTGGAAAAAAGCTAATGCCCATACTGGTCGAAATAATAAATTCATCATTACCAATATGACATGGTTTCAACATGGCATTTTGAATTTTTTCTGCAAAAATAGCGGCTGTATCTGAATTGTTAATTCCTTGAAGAACTAAAACAAATTCATCGCCACCAATACGTGCAGCGATATCGATTGCACGTATCGATTCTTTTAATCGAGACGCGATTTCACATAATAATTGATCGCCAGCATCATGTCCTAAAGAATCATTGATTTGTTTAAAATGATCAAGATCAAGATAAAAAACAGCAAATCCTTGCTGCGCAGAAACGATCAACGCTGACATATTTTGCAAAAGATGCCCGCGATTAGCTAATCCAGTTAACGCATCATAAAAAGCTTGTTGTGATAATTCATTTTCAACTAATTTACGATGTGTAATATCTTGCATCATTCCAATAAATTTTATACCGCCAACTGTGACATTTTCCGTGACAGCTAATTGCAATGGAAATTCTTCTCCAGATCGACGTAAGCCTAAAACTTCTATCGTATGTCCACCAATAATGTGAGAGCTTCGCGTTTTTAAATAGCGTTGGATACCCATTTTATGCTCTTTACGCAAACGCTCTGGCATTAATATTTCAAGTTTATTACCGACTAATTCATGCGTGTGATATTCAAAAATTTTTCCCGCCATAGAATTACAGGATTCGATAATTCCTTTAGCATTAATGACAATAATGCCTTCTGCTGCATTTTCGAAAATACTCGTTAGGCGTTCATTATTTCCCAATGCAATTCGTCTTGATTCAGTTATTTCACGTAACATTGGCATGATTAATGCATACAACAATGTAATTCCGATGAGAATCGATGCCAATATCATCGAAACAGCGATAATAGCAGCGTGAGAGTTTTGCCCTGCAATACTCACAACAGAAAATCCAGCGAATGCAGAAACGCATGCTAATCCTGCCAAAATAATAATACTGAGTTGAATGATTTTTTGTTCTTCTTTTTCCTCATACAATCGAGTGTAATTTTCACTGCGTAACCACACAAACCACAGTGCTGAACTTGCAAGTAACATACCTGATGCAGCAGGCACAGTCATACGTGTGTATCTGTACCATGAATATAGAAATTCCAAATGGAGAAAATAACCCAGTAGCGCGATAACGCCAATAAACAATGTACACAAAATAAAAACTTGCGTTAATAAAGCAAGTGAACGCCTTGTAGCAAATGAAAAAAGAATAAGCGTGAATCCAATTGTTAAAAATCCGAACGCTATATTAATCGACATTCTGCCTGGATGCGGATTGCTATCAAATATTCGAACCGTTAAAAGAAGATGATCTATTCCCAGCGAGACTTGAGAAATATATTCAAGCAATGTCGACCCTGCAATCAGTATGATCGGGATTGCTAAACCAACTGAAATGGATTTCGAGTGAGATGGATAAAGATCCATCAGTAAAATAGCAAAACCCACAATAGAAAAACATAAAGAACTATTAGGACCGACAGGCATGCGAGTCGGCATGATGTTGACGATAGCTGCAGCATACAAATACCAAGTCGTCAGTTCACTTAAGCCAAACAAACAAAGTAGTAGTCCAGCTACAGATGGAAATGAAATCCGTTTCATTTGCACCCTTTCCTTGAACAATATCTGAATTAAAAGAATAACATTGATACGATGTGTTGCACAATTATTGTTACTTTATTGTCAGCTCGATCAATTTCATCAAGCGCTGCAATGCGCCTTGATTTTTTAAGACAACTGAATAACCCTTGTTACCAACGTCCAAACGAAATTTTTCATCTTCCATGAAATGGATTAATTCGTCAGCTAATTCAACGGCATTTTTAACTTGAATCAAACCGCCAGCCTCTATCATCGCTGAACCAATTTCTGCAAAATTAAACAGACTGGGTCCCATAATAACAGGTTTTTTGAGCGCCGCAGATTCAATCATATTGTGACCCCCCACCGTCACAAAACTACCCGCCACACACGCCACATCACAAGCAGCATACATCAACATCATTTCACCGACTGTGTCTGCCAAATAGACTGCGCTTTGTTCATTCCCTATTTTGTTTTCTGAACGTCGCAAAAAAGTAAAACGATGTTGTTGAATCAGGGAAGCCACAGAATCGAATCGTTCTGGATGTCTAGGTACTAAAATCAGCAATGCATGCGGATTTTTCTTTCGCAACGCCGTATGTGCAACAAGCATGATTTCATCTTCACCAGAATGTGTGCTGGCCGCAATCCAAATAAATCGATCTCCGAATGTCTTTCGAAATTCTATGCCTAACGAAATTAAATTTTCTGGCACCGTTAAATCAAATTTAAGGCTTCCTGCCACATGAATGCGTTCAATCGGCATGCCTAATTTCAAAAAACGATTTTTGTCTGCTTCACCTTGCGTTGCCAACAAAGAAATAGAAGCGAGCATTTCTTTCGTCAAAGAACCAACTGATTGATATCCACAAAAGGATTTTTCAGATAAACGTGCATTAGCGAGTATGACTGGTATTTTTCTTTTGTGGCATTCAGCCAATAAATTAGGCCACAATTCAGTTTCCATCAAAATAAAAATGCGTGGTTTAATTCGATCAAGAAAACGTTTAACCGCGCCTGGCATATCATAGGGCAAACAAATTTGTTCCACACGATCACCAAATACAGCAATCGTCCGAGCCACGCCTGTGGCCGTTGTATTCGTCACAACAATTTTTTTGTCAGGAAAATTTTTAAGTAATGCTTGAATTAAAGGCGTTGCAGCGATGGTTTCGCCCAATGAAACTGCGTGAATACAAATACAATCATTCAATCGTTGTCGACAAAATCCGAAACGCTCACGAAATCGATAAGGATACTCACGCGAAAAACGGGCGCGCCACAAAAGCCGCACCATGATCACAGGCAATAAAAGATAAAATAATAAAGTGTAAAGAAAACGCAATGGGTTCTCCTGGCGATTACGAGGCATGGAATTATAGTGAATTCGAATGGATATGACACGAATTTCTCGCTATGATTGCGCCAATGGAGGAGCAATATGAACGAATATCACATTTTACCTTCACTGCTATCCGCTGATTTCGCAAAATTAGGCGAAGAGTCTGAAAAAGTTCTCAAAGCAGGCGGTAATGCATTACACTTCGATGTGATGGACAATCATTATGTGCCTAACCTAACAGTAGGGCCGCTCGTTTGTAGAGCACTTCGTCAATATGGGATTCGCGACAGCATTGATGTTCATCTCATGACTCGTCCTGTCGATTCACTCATTATTGAATTTGCTAAAGCAGGTGCATCGAGCATCTGCATTCACCCTGAAGCATCCGATCATATCGATCGCAGTTTGCAACTGATTCGTAGCAACGGCTGCAAAGTCGGACTTGCACTGAACCCCGCAACGCCTCTTTCCACTCTCGACCACTTGACGCATCACTTGGATTATCTGTTGATCATGTCTGTGAATCCCGGTTTTGGTGGCCAATCATTCATTCCTTCTTCTCTTGAAAAAATTCGCCGAGCTCGCACATTGATTAACATGACAAACAAATCCATTCGTCTCGCTGTCGATGGCGGTGTTCGCGTTGATAACATTGCTGACATCGCCCAAGCAGGCGCTGACACATTCATTGCAGGTTCAGCCATTTTTTCAGAAGCGAATTATGAAACAGTCATACAACAGATGCGAGCAGCATTGAAAAAGGTGAATCATGAATAAGCGTCCCGCTCCAACAGCAGGTATGCGGCATGTTGCACTGACAGTTAAAAATCTCGAAGCCTGTGTTGATTTTTATGCTCGATTAATGGGGATGAAGATCGATTGGCAACCTGATCCCGATAATATTTATCTCACAACCGGTCACGATAATCTTGCATTGCATCGTGCGCCTGCTGATTTTGTTCCTTCCAATCATCAACACTTAGATCATTTCGGTTTTTTTCTGACTGAGCGAAATGACGTCGATGATTGGTATCAATTTTTTCTCTCCGAAAACGTCAATATCAAAGCAAAGCCACGCGATCATCGAGATGGCACACGCAGTTTTTATTGCGCTGATCCTGATGGAAATATCGTTCAACTGATTTACATCCCGATTAAATCCGAATAGTATTAATCAATAATTAATCTTTTTTATTATTTATGCGTTAATATTGATCAATCTGGCCCCTTGATCTGGAGGTATAATATAGGGGTTCGTCCGAAGGATATTTACACAAGGAGACAGCTAATGAAACCCGATTTTGACAAACAACAAAGTGGTAAGAAGTCTGCAGGTGAACAACCTAATAAGCCCAATCAACCCGGCGCCGGCGCACCAGGCGCACAGAGACCCGCGCAACCACAACAACCCAACAAAGGGGGTTTTGGCAGCCAGCCACAACAGCCCAATAAAGGGGGTTACACCGGTGGTTCACAAGGCGGCGGGGGTGGAAGCAGCGGCACGGGCAACATGAAGGGTAATCAGGATTGGGATAAAAACAAATAATAACAAAATGATTTTTTAAAAAAATACACCGGCAACTTAAATTAAGTTGCCGGGTTTTTTATTAGTTCATAGATGAGAGGGATGAAATGTTAACAAACATTCGCTTTCTGACCCAATCTGCAAATTCCTATGACTATCCCGACGAAAAAACCGTCATCACTTACATTACAAAACGATCTCAGGAAAATAATTTTTTTAATGGTCGTTTATATGCATTCACAAAAGAAACGCTTGGCTCAGTCGATCAATGGCAAAGTCTTAACAATCGACTCATTCAACTCAAAAAAAAATTGCCTCAATTTGATTGGCTAGGTAAAACAGCGCTTGAAATAGAGCATAAAATATATCAAGAACGTGAAAAATATTATCAACGCCTTGAAGCGTTGGAATTCGTCAAAGAACATATCGTAGCTGCACTACATAATGCCACACTGGATTATTTGCGTCATATCATGGAAAGCACACAAAATGCGCCTCGAAAACGTAAATCTAAAATTGAAGAACTTAATTGTTATTTAGGGTGTTTTTTTCAAGTGAATCCTGAAACAGGTAAAATAATTTCTGCTACCTGCCACTGCGATGAAAAATGTGAATGCATGTGCAAATTGTCAATGGATATGTCAATTGACGCTCAAGAAAAATATATCAATATCATGATTCAAAAAATCATCGACAATACACCTGCGTTATGCGGCTCGACGAAATTAGATAAAATAATGGAACGCCTTGACAAAGAAAAACCTATTATTGAAGCTGCTTTACGAAAACATTTTGGTGATAATCAAATTATCAATATTTACGATGACAGCCATGAAGCTCTTTTTTATAAAAAAAATAATCAAATTAAATTGAACATCAAAAAACTGGATGAACCTAACCGTCTTGTTATAAATTCCTGTATTCCACTTGGACATACCCGAAATTATTTAGATGAACAAATCAATGAAACAGCTCAATTTGCGATTAAACTCAACGAAGCTGCATTGTTTCAATTAGAAAATTTTATCAATTCAGATCAACTCAGATATTTATTTGATGAGTTGAAAAAAAGCATTCAAAGTTCAATAGACAATGCAGGCCTACTCAAAATAAAAGCTTTTTCACTTTCAACTCTTGATTCAACACGTTTAAGAGTAGAATGCATTGAAACAGCTTATCAACTCGAAGTATTACGATTAAATGCACAAAAAACGATTAACGAACTTGAAACAACAAGCGAAATTAAAATAAAAAATAAGTTTCAACAAACAAAAAATCATATTGATTTGAAACTAGAAGCGATAAAAGAAGCGTTAAATATCTTGCAAAAAAACGAAATAATGCAAAGCTTATTTCCAAAGGATTATAGCAAAATAATCGAAAAATTAAATACAGAAAAAAATGCATTACGTTGGACAGGTATCGCTATCAATCATAAACTCCTAGAAACCATCGAAAAAAATCATACTGACATAGCGCAACACATCAAAGAATATAATAAAATAACAGACGACATGAAACAAATTCAAGATTCTCTTCAAGATTATCGATTAGCAATGGATCATTTTCAAACAGCTTCCAATCTCTATTCACAAAAAATGAATAAACTTCACAAAACACTTCAAACTGAATTTCAAAATGTCGTTTACAACGAATTAATAACACAGCAATCTTCACTTGAAAATGCATCAGACATTATTAATACGGTTTTTAATTATTATTATGAAAACAAACAACCTGAAACAAAACCTGATTTACAAATTGACCAACCAGATAATTTGGAGCAACAACTACTTAAACAAATTATTTCACATTGCGAAAATTATCAACTTTATTTAAAAACATTGGAAAATTATGATGAAGAAGAAAAAATAAGTCTTTCACTCGAATTAAATGCAGCACCCATAAAAATAGAATTAGCACATAAAATCAAAGCGGTTTCTATTCTATTAGAAGAAGCGGCTCATGGAACAGATTTGTTTCTCGCACAACACATCATTCACGATGTTTTTTTATCCATTCAAAATATGATTTCTGTTGGTGTCGTTGGTGAAATATTACGATCGCATCGCAGCAGAATTACAGAAATTTTTTCGTGCTGTTTTCCGCAATCTTTTTTCGCGCCCAACAGCCTGAGCAAATTAATCATTCCCATTGAAGAAGCTATTAAAAATGCGCCTGCTTGAAAAACTGAAAAATTTTCAATTCGGATTTTCCAAACTTAAAACACCGGCATTGTAATCATATGCAAATAATTCTGCATATCGTCCCCATTCAATGACTGTACTCAACACACGGGCCGCTTCTTTTTCTGTGAGACAATCTTCCAACATCGAAAGAAAATTTTCTTCGAGTGCGCGGTGTCTTGGATGGCGCGTGAGCTGATCATGAATGTATCGCGCTAATGGAACATATTTTTTTAGATGCTGAGAAAATATTTTTTTGCGATCAAGGATACTCGCTTCAACAAACGCTTTTCCTTCATCGGTAATTGTAATATCACCTTTCGACACTTTTGCAAAATGTAAAATTTCTAATAACTCTGTCAACGGAAATAATTCATCGATATCAAGCATTAATGTTTCAGCTACCACAGGTAAATCCATGCGACCCAAATTTTCAGGTGCATTCAATGTTTCTAATAATCCCGTAATTTCAGCAATACTGGCTTCTGGCAAACGGTATCCTATATCAATAGCCGGCAATTGTGTTTCACGACCCGTTACTTCAGCACGCACTTGCGTTGTCATCAACATATAAACGCGATCCACTTGACTGCGAAAACGTGGATCTAAATCGTTACGTGGATGTTGTAATGTAACAGACAATTCTCCTCGAACTGATCCAGGATTGCTGTTGAAAACAATAATACGATCGGCTAACAATGCTGCTTCTTCAATATTGTGCGTCACAAAAACAATTCCGCGTATACCTGTTTTTCGAGATTGCCAAAGATCCAGTAAATCGCTTTTTAAATTATCTGCTGTCAAAACATCAAGCGCAGAAAAAGGTTCATCCATCAATAAAATATCTGGATTGACGACCAACGCGCGCGCAAACCCAACGCGTTGCCTCATACCGCCCGACAATTCTTTAGGATAAGCCGATTCAAAACCATCAAGACCAATGGTATCAATTGCTTTAAGTGCACGCTCGCGACGTTCTTCACGTTGAATACCTAACGCTTCAAGACCTAATTCTACATTCTGCAAAACCGTAAGCCAGGGCAACAAAGCAAAATTTTGAAACACCATCGCGATGCCGCGCACAGGACCGCGGACTGATTTTCCCCGATATTTCACAATCCCATCGGTGGGCTGAACCAAGCCTGCCATAATACGCAGTAAAGTAGATTTACCTGAACCGGATTTACCGAGAATTGCGATGATTTCATTTTCATTCATTGAAAAATTAACATCTTTCAACACTTGCAATTCTTGACGATCGCCCGTACGAAAACTTTTTCCGACGTTGATCACTTCAATAAGCGGATGTTTTTTTTCATTCATTTCACACCTCTAAAATATCAATTCACGGTTATGAAATTTTAGAATTTCATACGTCAATCCATCTGAAATCGTTTTTCTGCATACACATACAGTGGACGCCACAATAAACGATTAAAGATGAGTACCAATACACACATCATTCCAATACCCAACGCCAAATGCAGAAAATCGCCCCTGTCTGTTGATTCTGTAATGAAAGCGCCTAATCCAGTCGCAACTAATTTTGTTTGTCCCCAACTCACAACTTCAGCCACAATGCTCGCGTTCCACGCACCACCGGCTGCTGTAATTGCGCCTGTGACAAAATAAGGAAAAATCCCTGGTAATAATAATGTTCGCCAACGTAACCAACCTGTGACAGCAAAATTATCAGTAGCTTGTAATAAATCTTTCGGAATCAGCGATGCACCCGCAATCACATTAAATAAAATATACCATTGCACACCAATAACCATTAAAAGCGTAACCCATAACTCAACGCTTAAATGAAAATGCACAATTAAAACCACAATCACAGGATACAAAAAATTCGCAGGAAATGCCGCGAGAAATTGTGCGATGGGTCTTACGATTGCAGCAATACGAGGTTTAAGCCCCACCCAAACACCAATCGGCACCCAAACAATCGAACTCAAAATAATCACAAAAAAAACGCGTAGTGTAGTAAAACAACCTAAATAAAAAACATGCCAAACAGAAATCCACGGCAAATGTTTTTCAACATAAAATAATGAAAAAACAACACTGCCCGCAGCACTTAACGCAAGCACTACATTCCATATTTGATCCAATAAATGTTTATGTGGTTCGTGCCAGCTTGATTTCATGTGTGAAGGATTTAAACGGAATATTTCAAGATTCACAAAACGGTCCATAAGATGTTCTATTTTCACACCGAGCTTTCTAAATAAACGTGTGCGATGAAATAAATCGATCAACCAGGATCTTGCTTCTTGTTCAGGCGCAACTTCTTCGGGACGAAATTTTTCAGCCCATGCAACCAGTGGGCGAAACAACAATTGATCGTAAACTAAAATCACAATTAACATGGTAATGATTGCATAACCAATCGCACGCGTATCTGCATGCTGAATCGCAAGTGCAATAT
>Ga0207150_1063_pt3 | contig 18500 bp, 17 predicted proteins | sample Alteio_BWMinHeat_32_FD_153526 | JGI IMG/M metagenome (GOLD analysis project Ga0207150, IMG submission 153526) | Enriched cells from forest soil in Barre Woods Harvard Forest LTER site, Petersham, Massachusetts, United States -... | ecosystem: Environmental > Terrestrial > Soil > Temperate forest >...
TACATTTGAAAGCAGGTGCGAAAAAAGTGTTGATTTCAGCGCCTGCTGGCAATGATATTCGCACGATTGTTTACGGTGTGAATCATCAAACGTTAAAACCCACCGACGATATTGTTTCGAACGCATCTTGCACCACGAATTGTTTAGCGCCACTCGTCAAACCATTACATGATGCGTTTGGTATTAAATATGGATTAATGACGACGGTGCATTCTTACACGTCAGATCAAAAACTGGCAGATTCGGTGCATCCTGATTTACGTCGTGCGCGTGCTGCGGCATTGTCGATGATCCCCACAAAAACGGGTGCAGCTGCGGCGGTTGGTTTGGTGTTGCCAGAATTGGCAGGAAAACTCGATGGATATGCGGTGCGTGTTCCAACAGCGAATGTGTCTCTCGTGGATTTCACATTCGAAGCCGAAAAACCTTTAGCGGTGAAAGCGATTAATGATGTGTTACGTGCAGCATCAAAAGGTGCATTGAAAGGTGTGTTGGATTATTGCGAATTACCGCTGGTTTCCGCTGATTTTAATCATTGTCCTGCATCGTCAACGGTCGATTCACTCGAAACGCGCGTGATCGGCAATTTAGGAAAAGTGGTTTCGTGGTATGACAATGAATGGGGATTTTCGAATCGGATGTTAGATGTAGCATGTGTGATGATGCAGGTGTAATTTTCATCTTTGGGCGATCTTGAATAAAAACGTTTTTGAAAAAATGCTCATTGACTTAAATGTCAACTCCGCTTTTTTCAAAAACATTTTTATTCAACCTCGCCGCAAATCTGAAAATTACACAGTGCCAAAGGTAGATAAAATGTCTAATTATTTAAAATTATTCGATGTGAAATTAAAAAACCAACGCGTATTAATTCGCGAAGATTTTAATGTGCCGATGAAGGACGGAAAAATTGCAGATGATACGCGCATTCGCGCAACGATTCCGACGATTGAATTTGCATTACATGCAGGCGCTGCGGTGATATTGATGTCACATCTTGGCAGACCAACTGAAAATCAATTTGATGCACAGTTATCTTTAAAACTGGTTGCAGAAAAATTATCTGCTTTATTATCGCGCCCAGTAAAATTTATTTCTGATTGGATTGATGGCATCGAAATCAATTCCGGCGAAATTGTCCTATGTGAAAACGTGCGATTTTTATCGGGTGAAAAAGCGTGCGATGAAAATTTATCAAAAAAAATGGCAGCGTTATGTGATGTGTTTGTGATGGATGCGTTCGCAACGGCGCATCGTGCAGAAAGTTCAACGGCGGGTGTTGCGAAATTTGCTAAGCAGTCGTGCGCAGGATTATTGTTAGACGCAGAATTAACGGCATTATCAAAAGCATTAAAAAACCCTAAAAACCCCGTGGTTGCGATTGTTGGTGGATCGAAAGTCTCGACAAAAATGGAAGTGCTTGAACATTTGCTCGATAAAGTGAATGTATTAATCGTTGGGGGCGGTATCGCGAATACGTTTTTGGCAGCACAAAATAATGCTGTTGGAAATTCACTCATTGAAAAAGATTGGATAGATGCTGCAAAAAAATTATTAGAGAAAGCGGCCAAAAAAAATGTTCTTATTCCATTGCCTGTTGATGTCGCTGTTGCGAAAAATTTTTCCGCTTCCTCAAGCGCAGTGATTAAATCCATCCATGATGTTCAGTCCGATGAAATGATTTTAGATGTCGGACCCAAAACCGCAGCGAGTTATGCAGATATCATGAAAAGTGCTAAAACGATTGTGTGGAATGGTCCGGTCGGTGTCTTTGAGTTTCCTGCATTTTCCGCGGGTACAAAAGCATTGAGCTACGCAATTGCAAACAGTGATGCGTTTTCAATTGCGGGTGGTGGTGATACATTATCTGCAATCGCACAATTTCACGTGCAAGATAAAATATCTTATTTATCCACGGGTGGCGGCGCATTTTTAGAATTTATGGAAGGCAAACAATTACCGGGCGTAGAGGCGTTATATGTCAATCGATGATCATCAAGAACGAAGAACTAAAATTTTAGCAACGCTTGGACCTGCGACGGATGATCCTGCGGTTATGGAAAAAATAATCAGAGCAGGCGTGAATTGCGTTCGGCTTAATTTTTCACATGGTACGCATGAACAACATCAAAAACGCATTGAATTGGTGCGTGAAACGGCCAAAAAATTAAATGTGATTGTTGGTGTGTTAGGTGATTTGCAAGGACCTAAAATTCGTATCGCACGATTTAAAGACGGTAAAATCAATTTAAAACCCGGCGATTTTTTCGTTTTAGATAGTGCGCTAGATTCTGATGCGGGCACGCAAACCGAAGTCGGGATTGATTATAAAGAATTACCGCATGATGTTATAGCCGACGATATTTTATTGTTAAACGACGGGTTAATTACACTTATCGTTAAAAAAATTGATGCTTCTCGCGTGATTTGTGAAGTTGTGCAAGGCGGTGAATTATCGAATCATAAAGGGATTAATAAAAAAGGCGGTGGATTAACCGCAAAAGCACTGACGGATAAAGATCGCGACGATTTAATTTTCGCTGTCAAAATGGATGTCGATTATTTAGCGATTTCTTTTCCGCGCAATGCGCAAGATATTCATGAAGCGCAAAATTTAATTCGGCTAGCCAAAGGCACATGTGGTGTGATTGCAAAAATCGAACGCGTTGAAGCTGTCGCTGCCATTGATGAAATTATTGTAGCCAGTGATGGCGTGATGGTAGCGCGCGGTGATTTAGCGGTTGAAATTGGCGATGCTGAAGTGCCAATGGTGCAGAAACACATTATTCAACGCGCGAGATCACTCGATAAACCCGTGATTGTTGCAACCCAAATGATGGAATCGATGATTCACAATTCTGTACCGACGCGTGCCGAAGTTTCTGACGTTGCGAATGCAGTTTTAGATAATGCCGATGTCGTGATGTGTTCCGCAGAAACAGCAGCCGGTGAATTTCCCGTTGAAACAATTGAAGCGATGGATCGCGTGTGTCGCGTTGTTGAAAAACAGCCGCAAACACAGCAATCCAAACATCGCGTGGAATGCAAATTTACGCGCGTCGATGAAGCCATTGCAATGGCGACGATTTATACGGCGAATCATTTTGATGTGCGCGCAGTTGTTGCGTTAACAGAATCCGGTGCGACGCCATTGTGGATGTCGCGCATTCGTACAGGTTTGCCGATTTATGGTTTGAGTCGATTTGCACGCACATTAGGAAAAATGACTTTGTATCGCGGCGTTTATCCGATTTATTTTGATGTGACGAAATGCACGCGTGATGCAGTGAATCAAAAATCCATTACAATTCTCGAAGAAAAAAATTTTTTGCAAAAAAATGATCGCGTCATATTAACGAAAGGCGATCATATGGGGCGCAGCGGTGGATCGAATGCGATGAAAATTATTGTGGTGGGAGAAGTGCTGTGAGCAATTGGATGACGTTACTTTATCTCGTAGGCGCTGCATTAATCGCCTGGTTCGCTTTCAAAACCATTCGCAATAATCCCGACATGTTTAGCAAAGTGAATATCGAAAAAAGTATTTTTACCACAGGAATTTTAACGCTGATCTTAATCGCATTTATTGCGCTGCTGGTTTATTTGTTGAAGCATTGATCTTTGATTGTTTGATTTTTTTCTTTGTGTTTGGTTTCGCAAACGCTCTCGTTCTGCTTTTGAACTATTTATAAAAACCCGAATATACAACGGCAAATTCATGCCGCATAATTCCCGATAGTTTGTTTGACACATTATAGCTTTTAAGCTACAATTAATACATAGGGAAATTAGCGTGAAAATATTGCAATATTATCAAACGAGTAATGGAAAAACGCCATTTAAAGAATGGTTAACTAATTTAAAAGATAAAATGGGAATTGAAAAAATAAATAAGCGGCTTGAGCGTTTAACGCTTGGACAGTGTGGTGATTCAGAATTTGTTGGCGAAGGTGTTTTTGAATTACGCATTCATTATGGACCAGGATATCGTATTTATTACGCTGAGCATGATCAAGAAATTGTAATTTTATTATATGGCGGTAATAAGAATACTCAACAACGTGATATTGATCGATCAATTGGATACTGGAAAGATTATTTGGAGCGTTATTATGGAAAAAGTTGATATTAAAAAAGTAAAAAGCATGACCGGTAGTCATCAAGAGTGGTTTATATCGCATTTAAAAAATAAAAAAAATGCACGTATTTATTTGCAAGTGGCATTGGAAGAGTATCAGGAGGATCATGATAGGGAAGCTTTTATGCTTTCATTGCGAAATGTCGCAATAGCGCAAGGCGGCATCGCACATTTAGCGTCAGAAACACATTTAAATCGTGAACATCTTTATCGGTTATTATCTGGCAAAGGAAATCCGACACTGGATACATTGACTGTTATTTTACAAACATTGGGTATGCGAATTAAGTTAGCGGTTGCTTGATGACTTTCTTATTAATATCAGGTGTTACAAGCGATAGAAAAGTTAAAAGGTGGATAATATGAGTGGTCTGAAGAAGATAAAGAATATGTAGGACCTTGCGCGGAATTTCCTCTGACTCACTTTTCGCATACAATCAAAAAAACAATTTCTCACGACTATCAATGGAGTTTTCATGCAGCGCTGGGATGCAAACACAATGCAGGCGATTGGCAGCAAGCTGTTTGATAAAATCCATAAGCGTAAAATGCACAGTCATCACAACCATGAAATCCATTTTATGGCGCGCGATAGACAATGGTTGCCAGAGGGTATTCAATCGTTGGTCGATGGTACTTATGAACCGCGCTGCTTAAAACGTTATTATTTCAGCGATGAGATGGTCGATCAACTGCATATTTCAGATCGTATTTTCCAGCACATATTGCTCAGAGTTTTAAAACCTACATTCAAACATGTGATGAATCCCAATTGTTACCATCTCGATGGACCAACGGGTGTTAAAAATGCCACACAAAAAATTCGTGAAGTGTTGCAACATTCACGCCCAAAATATTTTATTCGCGCTGACATAAAATCATTTTACAAATCCATTCCGCAGCACAAATTAATTCAGGATATAAAAAAATATTACGATGATCCGAAATTAATAAAAATGCTTGAAAACATCATTAAAAATCCGATCGACACGCCGTATGGTTATAAAAATCCCGATCACGGTATTGCACTGCGCGGACCGTTGTCACAATTTTTAAGTGGTATTTATTTAAAACCACTGGATGATGCATTCAATCAAGCCGATGTGACCTATCTGCGTTATCAGGATGATATTTTAATTTTATGCAAAACGAAACGACAATTAAATCGTTGTAAACGGCGCATGATGAATGTGCTGCAAGAACGTCAGTTGGGCTTATCCAAAAGAAAAACGCGGATAGGCGAAATTGAATCTGGTTTTCATTTTTTAGGTATACAGTATCCACCGACACGAACGGTGGATAATACCAGCATTGCACCGGTTGATGATGGCGTAATAGTTGATGCCAAGCCCCGTAATTTAAATATCGAGGGGGGGGGGGTATTTCTTTATTGCAAAATCAATCAGACGGCGTTTTACGCATGGTTCCGCATCCGCGAACTTTGCGTAAAGCACGCGAGTCAGTCAAATGGATGGTCGCCGATGGTGTTTCTCGCCCCAAGATCAAACGTTATCGTGTGCCGCAGGCACACTGTCAAGGATGACAGCGCAAGGATGCTGAAAACAAGGAGGAAATTGTAAAGCTTCATAAATGATGAAGGTGGGCCCTTCGAAATCGGCTTGCAGGAGCAGGTTTCAAACCGCCTCAAGCTGCCGTTGTCAAAAGCAACGGTGGTGAGCGTGTGAGGAAAAGTCGAAATTAAATTCGGCAGGTGTGGATTAGAAAGACGAATAAACCTGAACCACTGTTGACGCGCCGAGAAGATCAACACGACATCAAAACCAAGGTCTGGTAATTATCTTGGGATTAATCAGCAAGAAACCTGATTACTGTGCTGATGGTGTCCGGCGTAAAGGTGGCGTGAGTCTAATCTGGGCGTTTATGAGGAACTGCGGGAACCAGTCGTCTGATGACAAGGGAGAAATTCAAGTGACAAAATTCACAAGAATGAGAGTACCGATGCAGAAACTGGGGCGGAGCAGCATGTAGTAGTGATGAAGCAACTGCAATGGTTGTGGAGCGAAGATGTCTGCACGCGTTAGGACGTTGATGTCACAATCCAACTTGTAAAAGGAGGAGATTTTGAATAAAACAAAGCCGTTCGATATTTCCAAACAACTGGTGATGCAAGCCTGGAAATTAGTCAAAGAAAATGATGGAAGTGCTGGTGTAGATCAGCAATCCATTGCTGACTTTGAAATGAACTTAAAAGACAATCTTTATAAAATCTGGAACCGCATGTCATCGGGGACGTATTTTCCGCCTCCGGTAAAAGCGGTACCAATACCGAAGAAATCAGGCGGTGAAAGAATATTGGGCGTGCCCAGTGTTTCTGATCGCGTCGCACAAATGGTGGTGAAATTAATTTTCGAACCTTGCGTTGAGCCACACTTTTTACCTGACTCATATGGCTATCGTCCAAATAAATGTGCGTTAGACGCAGTGGGCGTTACAAGAACTCGCTGTTGGAAATATGACTGGGTTGTGGAATTCGACATCAAAGGATTATTCGATAATATTGATCACGATCTACTGATGAAAGCGGTACGAAAACACACGGATAATAAATTTGTTTTGCTTTATATTGAGCGCTGGTTGAAAACGCCGATGCAATTACCCGATGGTTCTCTACAAGAGAAAACGGTCGGAACAATGCAAGGTGGGGTCACTAGTCCGATATTGAGTAATTTATTTTTGCATTATGTGTTCGATTTGTGGATGACAAGACAATATCCCAATCTTCCTTGGTGTCGATATGCAGATGATGGTTTAGTGCACTGCAACACAGAGCAACAAGCCAAACAAGTATTTGAAGCACTGAGAAAACGATTTGAAGAATGTTTATTGGAAATACATCCAAAAAAATCAAAGATTGTTTATTGCAAAGACGACAGTCGACGAAGAGACTATTCAAATACGAAATTCACATTTCTTGGATATGACTTTCGTCGAAGAAGCACTAAAAACACAAAGAAAAATAAAATGTTTTTAAGTTTCAATGCAGCTGTTAGTAATGCAGCGAAAAAGTCGATGCGCGTAAAAACAAAAGAATTAATTAAAAATATCGGCACAAATAAAAGCTTGAATGATATTGCGCATGAGTTTAATCCAATTTTGCAAGGATGGATTAATTATTATGGAAAATATCAAAAATCAGCATTATGTCCGGTATTTCGACATTTTAATAAGTCACTGGTTCGATGGACTATGCGCAAGTTCAAAAGATTTAAAAGGCACAGAACAAGAGCGGCAATATTTCTTGAGGGAATTTTAGAAAAACAGCCGACGATGTTTGCTCATTGGAAAACTGGATTAGCTGACTGGTTTACCTGACGGAAGCCGTATGAATTGAGAGGTTCATGTACGGTTTTGGAAGCAGCCAATGGGGAAGTTCCGTTGGCTGACTCACCTTATTCGATGGTTATGCTGGTGGGTAAGTTCATCAGGTATTTGGAAACATGCGGAATTAAAAGCGCAGTATATCGGATCATGTCGTGATCCCGCCGCCGCAGGTTTTGCGGCCATGGCATTGCAACATTATCGCATTACTGAACTACGCACCGACTCTCCGACCGAGCTGTTGGCGTTCGCCGCATAAGTTCTCCAAGCTTGATGTTTTTGCTCGACATAAGTTTTGACAAAGGTATGGTACCGCCCCGCGTCCACGAGCTCCCCACCGCCCACCAGCCCGTGCGCGCAGCCGCCAATTTATATCCAAGTCCAGAATTAGAATCAAAAGATAGGGGGAAAATAGAACCACAACCAAATTTAAAATTAAATGACCGCATATTGCGCACATTGTTTTCAACTGCATCATAAAGACCAGGATTCGCGAAAATTTGGGCATCGCATGCGGCGAGATCACGCTCAACCCAACCGACAAGATGACACCAAAATAATTCTCGCTTTTTCCAATCAGGATCAGTATTCATAACACGAAAATAGAATGCATCATATAGCTCAAATATTTTTAATAAATGTTCTCGATTAACTACTTTTTCGTTGTGTGTATGTTGTGTGCACGCCGTTCTGAATTGTTTTAATGCGTTACCTAACGGTGAATCAATCGTAGGATCGTCCAATACTGCTTGAATGTCCGCAGTAGATGCATTTTCAATTGCGTTAATCGCATCATCAAACCCAATAAAACAATTGTCTTTTTGTGCTTGTATATGAGTTTCAACAATAGTTTTTAAATCTTTACTGATTAATGCGTTAGTATAATTACGCACTCTTGCTTGTGCTTCTTTAATCTTCCCATTAATTTCTGTTTGTCGCGAATCGTTTGATGCTAACTCAGATCCTAATTTGCATAAACGCGCAATTTCTTTTTCTTGTTTGCATACATACACACGTAAACTTTCATCAAACAGTGTGAGTGCTTGTTCGGTAAATATCGTTTGATAATTTTCTGGATCATGACGTTTCAAGTATTCCATCATTATCTCAACTAAACCAATGTTGTTTTGATTAAATGTAACATCACCAGCTGAAATTCCAGCCTGTAATGGCGTTCCTATGAATGTGCGTGCTGATAAATCAGTTGCAGTGCCTATTTTTAATAACAACTCTGGTGCTGCATCCAATATATCGCGAACCATTTTTATATCGCCATGCAATACCGCTTCAATGAGTTGCTTGGGGTGGATTGAAATAACAGGAAAAAGTGATGGTGCAGCTCTTTGTAATAAGCGTGGGTTTTTTTGCGATGCTGCAATTGCTGCGACTTGACGCAATGATGCTAATGAATTACCGGATCCAAACCCAACTGCAAAATTTAAAATTCTAATCCAATCAACGGATGAAATATGGGTACGAGAAAATTTTTCAGGAATAGATTCAATCTTTTTAACCAGTTGGTTTTTTATTTCTGCATTAATATCTAGGCGTCCGGCTTTTACAATGATGCCGCGTCTTGCATAATCCAGTAGAAATTGCGTCAAAATGGCTAATACGCCTTCTTCAATACGATGACCATCACCAACTTGTTGAGTGCGATAGGTTGTCAGCATTCCGTTAGGAAGTTTGGTTTGTAAAAGCCAAATGTTGTGCGGCGTTGGTGTGCTTGCAGCAGCTTGCGCGGGTCGACTCATTCTCATGATCCTCGTTATGCGGAGTTGTATAAGAATGAATCATACCATTGGGGGCTTAAGGAAGTATTATGTGTTGGGGTGGGATGTTACTATTCACACGGCGATTTCACCAAAGTTTAAAAACCGACCACTTTTCTTAAATATCGGGTACTTAGCGCAGCTTTGTGCCGTTTTAATTCGATGCCTGCTTTGTACGATTTTTCTTTTTCCAACAATGCCAAAACCACTTTTCGCATCACTGCGAGATTTTGATCGGCAAATCCACGATAGATTTGGCAATCATCTTCATGCATTCCAACATCTAATTTCCAGTGTAATTTATTTTCAATAGACCAGTGCGTACGAATCGCCTCGCACATTTTTTCATGCATTTTAAATGGAATGGATGTGATGTAGTAACGCGTTGCTGATTCGTCATCTTTATTTTTTTGTAATATGTGCGTACTTGATTTAACACGAACAACGGCTTGTAAGTCTCTCCAATTTTTTTTATGTTTGAAAAAATACATCATCGGTAAAATTGTGTATTCGCGATCTTCAATGCGCTGATGCCCATAATCATTTGTTTTTTTATCACCACTCACCATATTTTGATAATCCAGCTGGTCTGCTTTTTCAAAAATAGCTTCGACATTACGATAAAATTTTTTGTGATTTTCTTTTAACCCTAATACATAATGGGCCTGTTTTTCCCGTATTAAATTAGCAATTCCTCTTTGTGTACCCATTGCGTCTGAAGTAATAATTGTACCTGCAACATCAAGCTCCTTTAATAAAATTGGGATAGCCTTAATTTCATTTGATTTGTCCGGTACTCTTTCAGAACCTAACGCGACATTATGTTTGGGTGAGAATGCATTTACCAAATGCATATTCTTTTTATCACCATTCACATGACCTGAAGCGCAGGCAGTTTTACCATCAAAATTAATAATATCCCACACATCTAATTGATAGATTTGTTGAAACCATTCTCTGGCACAGCCTTCAAGTAATTTCGGATTAATGCGAGCAATAACTCGCGCAAAAGTTAAATGGCTTGGTATACCATTTTCACAATTGATAAATTGTGACAGCCATCGAATTTTTTCACGACCAAAGTTTTCAATTGCTTTCCATCCATCACAACCGGCAATTAATGCGCATAATGTAATAAAAATAATATTGATGAGTGGATATAAACAACGACCACCAACGCGCGGATCCTTCAAATTCAAAAACACTTTAAATAACGGTTGATCTAAAACACAAATGCGCGTAACTTTTTCCATAATCAAGCTCCTTTTTAAGGTTTTTTTAAACTACGCGGTCAAACGTAGGGGCTTGATTACTAAACTATTCTTTCTTTCCTGTCCATTAATTAGGCGTTGTTGAATAATTCAAATTTTACCCAGCATCACCCAAAAAGGTGATTTTTAAAAATTTTTAATACGCCGGCATTCCAAGCGCATTAAATTTATTCAAAACACTGCATTTAATAGCAGTTTCAACGCACTGATTGCTTATTTTACGTGAGACAACAGATCCTCCAAAAAGTTGTTTAAATCGATACATTGCAGTTTCAGCAAGACTTCGCCGGTGATAATTGCTTTTTTGCTTCCATTCTTTTGCACCTTTATAATGCACCTGCGAAACAGCATGATTTCGTAATCGCCATGCTTCATCAGTTGCTTTGTGTCGCTTGGCATTTTTCCGTGGCGGAAAACAAGGTATCGCATTTTTTTCAATGGTCGCAGCATAATTATCATGCGTGTCATATGCGCCATCACCAGTCACTTGATTAATGGGCGTTTCAATTTGAGAAAGCATCTGTGGAAGTATTTCGCAATCGTGAACATTATTTTGTGTTAGCACCAATGCTTCAATATCATGCGTGCCTTGATCAATTGAAAGATGTAATTTTACCCAGGTTCTGCGTTTTGATTTGCCATGCTGACGCACTTTCCATTCACCTTCACCGTATACTTTTAAACCTGTTGAATCAGCAACAATATGAATAGAATTATTATTTTTATTTCGCTTTGGTAATTTAATTTTTAAACTTTTTTGACGTTTGCATAGAAGTGAATAATCTGGTGCTAATAATGGTAACTGCATTATCTGCAATAGTGACGCAACAAATCCTTGTGTGGCACGCAATGGCAATTTAAAAATTGCTCGTAGCGTTAAACAACACTCAATAGCAAGATCAGAATATAAGCACGGACGACCGCGTTTTACCGTGTTATTTTCACTGTACCAACTTGCGATACTTTCTGGATCAAACCAAATGGTCAGGCTACCTCGATTCACTAATGCTTTGCTGTACTGTGTCCAATTTTGCATTTTAAATCGTGATGATCCCATGATAGACTCCTGTCCGTTCGATGAAGGACGGAGATTATAAAGTGTCATTTGATTCAGTGAAACTAAAACGCAATGAATTATGTCCTTGCGATAGCGGAAAGAAATATAAAAAATGTTGTTTGATAAATCCAAAATATGAAGGTAATGAAGAAATACCAGAAGATCGCGCTGCTACATTGTTAGGACAAAAACGTCTTTCAGAAAAAATAAAAAGTAGAGGCGCAATTCTTTCGCCTCAAACTGATGAGATGCCAAAAATCTCTGGCGCAATTCTTGATTTAGCTAAAGATATGCTGGATACAGCAAAAAATAAATCGCACCGAAAAATGGCAATTCTTGTTGCCTGCACTGCATGGAACATTGATGCACTTTTTCCGGAAGATCGACACAATGAAAAAATTAATGATTTTTTTAAAACGGACATTGACGATATTGAAGTTCAGGATCTTTTCAGGCAAATCATTCTAGCAATGATTGAAAAAAAGAAATTGCTTTATTCAGATGACATGCGCGTGGTTGTTGATTTTGAAATCGTTGATACAAAAACGTACTTTTCTGTGAATGTTGCTGCGATGTTACCAACCTAGATTCCAGAAAATCATCAGGTTAGATGTGAATTATTCAACAACGCCCATTAATTATCTTAAAATCATCTCGGAATTTTCAGTCGAACTGTTCATTTTTTAGATTTTGATGAAATCGCCGTGTTACTATTCACGCTGTAGAATGAGTAAAGTCGTCTATGGCAGGCTAAGCATATCTCCGCAACGCATAAGCTATTAATGGATCCAGCACGCGATATTCTCCGGATTTTAAAAAAGGTAATAACGGATCTTCCTTTTTAATTTGGTGTGCCATATCTTTTTCGATAAGCGCATTTAAAGCTAATCTGACGCTTGCTGTTGAAAGTCCTGTGAGCGCTATAAATTGCTGACTGGTGGGTTCGCTGGTCGGTTGCAGTGCGAGTGATTTTAATAATTCCTGCTGATTATTCGTTAATTTTTCAATTTCTGAAACGGTCCAGCGTTCTTCTTGTTCGTAACATTTTTGCCATGCGGTTGAAACAAAATTGATAGTGGGTGCTTGGTTATTTTTCCATAATTCATTGCAGAGCATATTAATGTAAAAAGGATGGAGCTCTGTGATTGTTAAAATTCGGAGAATGATATCGTCTGAAATTATATTTCCCCAACGTTTTTTTGCTGCTTTTTGTAGATAAGGAAGATAATGATCAGCTGAAATGCGATCAATCATAATTTTATCGCATAACTTATAAAGTGGTTTTTTGCTGTCATCAAATAATTCTAATAATAAATTTCGAGTGCTGCCGGAAAAAATAAACACAAGAAATTGAGTTGATTGCGCAACGTGACGAATGGCGCCTTCAATAGATTTTGCGCTCGGTACTTGTATGACATCTTGAAATTCATCGATAAATAAAATGATTTTCTGTTTTTGACTCGCTGCCAATTCGGATAAATTTTCAAGCGCATCGACAATTTGATCTGCGGGATTAGCTACACCTGATTCATGCGCAAGGGTGATCTGAAAACCGTGTGCTTCAACCCTAATTTTAAAATTCGTAAAATATTTTTGAACACTATTTAGAGCTTTCGTTGTCATTGGTGTAATTTGCGAAACGAGATTACTGACACCTTGCAGTATTCTTTTGGTCACCGCTTGGTCGTCGTGTGCCAAGAACAAATCGACGACGGCAAAGGGTGCTTTATTCTCTGCAGCCACTTTGTAGACGAGGCTGGATTTACCGTAGCGTCTGGGGGCCAATAAGACAGTGTGTCTAACTAATTCTATGTTTCTGTTTAACAAAGATTTTTCAGCTGTACGATTGCGAAATTGATCTCCGATTGCGATTTTCAAGGGGAAATGATCGGTGGTGTCTGTTGTCATGGTAGGTAACCTACTATAGGTTGTATGCTGTATGTGACCTATAGTATATCACCTACCATTTAGATTTCACAACACCTCACGATACTTTCCCAATTTTAACTTTCAACTCTTGATGGTATGATGTCCCGTAATTTTCAACAGGAGATCAACCATGAGCAACATCACAGAATTACAAGCAACCCTCTTGCAAATGACTGTACGAGGCAAAGGATTATTAGCAGCCGATGAAAGCGTTCCAACGATTACCAAACGTTTGCAAGCGATCGGCGTCGAATCCACTGAAGAAAATCGTCGCATTTATCGCGACATGTTATTAACAGCGCCGCAATTAAACGATTACATCAGCGGTGTGATTTTATTCGAAGAAACGTTAAATCAAACTGCATTAGATGGCACGCCATTTGCAAAAGTATTAAATGATCGCGGAATTGTGCCTGGCATTAAAGTTGATAAAGGATTAATTCCACTCAATGCAAATTGCGCAGAACAAGTCACGCAAGGTTTAGATGGACTCGGTGAACGTTTGCAAAAATATAAAGCGCAGGGTGCGCGTTTTGCAAAATGGCGCGCGGTTTATTCAGTGGGGCATTGTGCACCATCGAAAGCAGTGAATGCATTAAACGCAGTTTCGCTCGCACGATATGCTGCGATTTGCCAAGACAACGGCATCGTTCCCATTGTTGAACCTGAAGTATTAATCGATGGTGAACACACGATTGAACAGTGCGAGAAAGCATCGACAAAAGCGCTGCATAAAGTATTTTCGCAATTGCATAAACAAGGCGTATTGTTGGAATATATTATTTTAAAACCTTCCATGGTGATTGCTGGAAAAAAATGTCAGACACAATCGACGGTTGCACAAGTAGCAGAAGCGACGATGCGCGTATTAAAACGCACGGTGCCGGCAGCAGTTCCTTCGATTAATTTCTTATCGGGCGGACAAACACCGCAACAAGCAACCGCACATTTGCAAGCGATGAATGCGATGGGCAATTTACCATGGCATTTGAGTTTTTCATACGCGCGCGCATTGCAAGAACCTTGTATGAATGCGTGGCGTGGTAAAACAGAAAATAAATCAGCGGCGCAAGCGGTGTTGTGTCAACGTTCGAAGTTGAATCAGTTGGCGACGTTGGGGAAATATGTTGCGAGTATGGAAGGTTAATTAAAAACCCTCATCATACCATGGACGAAATTGCTATTCTAATTCCCGCGTATAACGAAGAACAAACGATCGAATCTATCGTCGATCGTTGTTCGCGCTATACGTCTCATGTAATCGTTGTGGATGATGGTTCGACAGATAATACACTTTTACAGTTAAAAAATTCCCGTGCAAATGTTTTATTAAGTCCTGAAAATAGCGGTAAAGGTGCTGCGTTATTCAAAGGATTTCAGCTAGCTATCGATAAAAATTATCGAGGTGTGATAACGATCGATGCGGATGGTCAACATAATCCAGATGATTTACCGCAGTTTTTTGCAATCATCGAAAAAAATCCTGAGAAATTTATTATTGGCGCACGACGTGCACAAACTCAATGTGCGCCAAAATTACGATTATTTGCGAATAAAGTCGCTGATTTTTTTATTTCATGCGCTGCCAGAAAACGTTTGTGCGATACGCAATCAGGGTATCGATACTACCCAATCTCTTTTTTGAAATATGTCATGAATAACTCGTTAGTGCCCAATCGTTTTGCTTTTGAAGCAGAAATTTTAGTGACGGCGATTCGCTTAGGGTTGTCGGTAGATTATGTGAATATTCATTCATGTTATCCCCTAGATGCGCGCGCAAGCCATTATCATCCCAGTAAAGATACGTGGCGGATCACAAAAGTGGTCGTGAAGTTAATTTTTACCAGATCCGCCGCATTTAATCATGACAGTATTTGAAATGACGTGTTAAAATCTACCAGCCAAAATGGAAGGATAAATGCATGCAGGAGAAGCGATTATCGAAGTTAGTCTTCTGCGTCTTGATCATTGCAGTGACATCATGTTTGGCAGCAGAGCCATTAGTGAATCCTGCTACCCCGCCGACAGTCACTTCAGTTTCAGTGCCAGTTTCACAACCTATTACACAACCATTAACACCATCTATTCCATCAGCGAGTACTGGTGGACAAATCTGGAATTTAAAAAACGCCGATATTCGTGCAGTTATTCAAACGATTTCTGTTGTCACAGGTAGGAATTTTATTATTGATCCGCGCGTGCATGGCACGATTACGTTGGTGTCGCAAAAACCGATGACGCCGGATGAGTTGTACCAAGTATTTTTATCGATGTTGCAATTATTGCAATATGTCGCCATTCCTTCGGGAAATATCATTAAAATTGTGCCGGCGATGGATGGCAATGCGTTGTCGCGTCAAGTGGCGACGGGTAATAATCCCGGTGTTGGCGATGAAGTTGTGGTGCGTGTTGTGCCGGTGAATCATGTGTCTGCAACAGAATTAGTGCCTGTTTTAAGGCCTTTAATGTCGCAATCCGGAAGTGTGACTGCGTATTTGCCATCGAACGCATTAATTCTTGCGGGCACGGCATCGAACATTAAACGCTTGGTCACAGTGATTCATCAAATGGATGTGGTGAATTCGAGTCAAATTACCGTAGTGTATTTGCATTATGCCAATGCGGGAAAAATTGTATCGATTATTAAAACATTGCAAAGCGATGCAGCAGCGCAGGGAAATGCGAGCAATGCAACAGTTGCTGCGGATGAAGAAGATAATAGTATTTTGATAAGCAGCAATTTGGCGAATACTTTATCGATGAAACATTTGATTCATCAGTTGGATCAACAAGGCGCCGGTGATGATACGCGAGTGGTGAGATTAAATTATTTATCGGCGAAAAAATTAGCGCCGATTTTGACAAAAGTCGCTGAAGGAATGAATGCGTCGGAAGCAGTAGCGACCGGAAAAGTAGCGACCGCAGCGTCAACTACTGGCGGCAGTAGCGGCAGTAATGTTTCCGTTGAAGCAGAAGTCAGTACCAATGCCGTGATTATTCATGCTCCAGTCGCTATGATGTCCGGTTTAATGCGCGTGATTCGTCGATTGGATGTGAAGCCAAAAGAAGTATTGGTGGAAGCAATCATTGTGAAAATGGATGAAGGATTGCTGAATAAATTGGGTATTGTGTGGGGAACATCAAATGCTTCTGGAGTGAAGGCGGCAACATCTGCGGGTGCGACAGCGTCGTCAGCAGCATTGGCTGCAACCAACACATTTGCGCTGAATGCGAATCATAGTTTCGGATTTTTACCTGATGGTAATTTAATCGCGATATTGCATGCATTAAAACAAAATAGTGCGTCTGATGTATTAGCAACGCCATCGGTGGTTGTTTTAAATAATGAAAAAGCAACTATTGCGGATGGACAAAATATAGGAGTGGCGAATCGTTCGTATCAAGGTGCAAACGCAGCTACTACTGGAAATCCAGCGCAAAATGAAGTGACGCCATTTAATACGATCGAGCGTCAAGATGTGACACTGAGTTTAGATGTGACGCCACACATCAGTCCAAATAATATGATTCGCATGGCGTTGTTGCAAAAAGATGATAGTGTTGCTTCGAATACTGATCCTCAGAATGACAATCCAACAATAAACACCAGTCAAATTAAAACATCCGTGATGGTGAAGAGCGGCGATATTTTAGTACTCGGTGGTTTGATGAATAACACGCAAGAAAAAACCGTGCAAAAACTGCCTATTTTAGGCGATTTGCCGATCATCGGACATTTATTCCGTTACGATACGCACACGATACAAAAAACCAGTTTGATGGTATTTATTCGCCCTGTCATTATGTCGAAGAAAAATGCGCGAAAGCAAACGATGAATCGTTATGCGTATGTGCGTCATCAAGAAATTGATTTGGAAACCGAGAGTGTTAAAAAACAGGGCGCGATGCCGCTATTGCCGCGATTAAAAGAACCTAGCGTCGTGTTGCCACAACCGTTGCCTACTGAACTGCCCATTCCAACGACCACGGAAGAAAAATAATCGTGCAAGACAGAATAAAAGAACGTCGATTGTCGTTCCATTTTGCGAAACGACACGGTGTTTTTTTGCAGACGGAAACTGAACATGCCGCATCCATTTGTTATTTATCTACGGTAAATCCAGACATATTAATTGAGCTGCGACGTTTTTATCAAAAGCCATTAGAATTAATTCCTGTGTCACAAACGGATTTCGAAAAATTATTGAGTGCAGCGTATGAAACAAGCACTGGTGCTGCAATGGCTGCAATTACCGATATTGAAGAAGATCTCGATTTGCAATCGATGATGGCAGAACTGCCAAAAACAGCGGATTTATTAGAAACAGAAGATGATGCGCCAGTAATTCGTTTAATTAATGCGGTGTTGACGCAAGCAATCAAACAATCCGCATCCGATATTCATTTTGAAACATTTGATGATCGATTGGTGATTCGTTTTCGCATCGATGGATTGTTGCGTGAAGTATTAGAACCGCCGCGTGGATTGGCGCCGTTGTTAACGTCGCGCGTTAAAGTGATGGCGAAATTAGATATTGCTGAAAAACGCTTGCCGCAGGATGGTCGTATTTCGCTGAAAATTGCGGGTCGATCGGTTGATGTTCGTGTATCGACGATTCCAACGCATCACGGCGAACGTATTGTTTTACGTTTGTTGGATAAGCAGGCAGTGCCGCTCGATCTGTCACGATTAGGAATGAGTGAAGAAGTGCATAAAGTGATGACGCATTTAATTGCGCAGCCGCATGGCATTTTGCTGATGACTGGTCCGACTGGATCGGGAAAAACTACGACATTATACGCTATTTTGACGACATTAAATGATTCATCGAGAAATATTTTAACGGTGGAAGATCCGATTGAATATTATTTATCTGGGATTGGTCAAACGCAGGTGAATCCAAAAATTGGGATGACATTTGCGCGTGGATTACGGGCGATTTTGCGGCAGGATCCTGACATTGTGATGGTCGGAGAAATCCGCGACTTGGAAA
>Ga0207150_1093_pt1 | contig 18411 bp, 17 predicted proteins | sample Alteio_BWMinHeat_32_FD_153526 | JGI IMG/M metagenome (GOLD analysis project Ga0207150, IMG submission 153526) | Enriched cells from forest soil in Barre Woods Harvard Forest LTER site, Petersham, Massachusetts, United States -... | ecosystem: Environmental > Terrestrial > Soil > Temperate forest >...
TCGTCTGAAAGATTCACGGTGACTTGGGCCCGGGTTGGCTCAAGTATTCTAAGCGAGGGTCGCGGATGGCGCAAACGCCCGGATTTCAGGGCACGGCGGGTGCGAGGTCAATTTCGAAAAAGAAAAGCGGTTTGTTGCCAAACATGAATTCCAGATCGGGGATATTCAGGACCGCGGTCGAGAGCCAATCGAAGTGATGGTCGATGTCAAAGTAGAAAAAGCCGTGCGCGCCGCCGTGCGGAGGGATGATCGTGGTGGCCATCGCCGCGGAACGCAGCGTGCCGGCGAATTCGTCCCAATCCTTGCCGCGGCCCGATTTTGATCCAGCGCCGGGCAGGGGGAAGGCCACGCGCGGCGTCCGCGGATCCTTCGGTTTCTTGAGCAGTGTGCGGTCGGCGACTTCTTCGGCGGAAATGGCCGTCAGCTTTTGTTTGGACTGGCCTTGCGCACCGACGCGCAAGTCGACCGTGTCGAGGTTGAGGCGCACCGGGGAGTCGTTGTCGTTGCGGAAATAGACGTCGATGGCGAGGATGCCGCCTTCGTAGGGCGTGTGCTTGCCGAATTTTGTTTTCGAGCGCTCCGCCGCTGCGTATGGGTCGGCAGCGACGAGGAGTCCCTGGTGGGAGTCCTTTGCAGGGAGCGAGGCGGGATCAGTTTGGGCGCGGGCGGTCAGGCTGCCAGCGGTCAACACCAGGCCCAGGCACAAAGCGAAGAGATGAATTTGCGGGCGCATCGAATCTCCATGTGAGATGCAAGGCATGGCCAAGTGTTGCCTGTCCTTGCCGCGGGACAGGCGCACCTATAATATCGCGATGGCGCTCGCGGCGCGTGATTTCGATGCGTGCGGCTCGTGCGGGGCAATGTTGTGAACCCGGCGCCGCAACCAGCGGAATGTACCTCCTCTACAGCATGCTTACGGCGGCGTCAGCGGTGTTGCTGGCTCCGTACTTTATGGTTCAGAGCTTCCGACATCCGCACAAACAATATTGGCAAAATCTGGGGCAGCGGCTTGGCCTGCGGTTTCCGCCGGAACTTGGCGTGGCGAATAGCTCCGCGCCCGGTGCAATCTGGATCCATGCGGTGTCGGTGGGGGAGGCGCTGGCGGCAGTGCCGCTGGCGCGGGCCGCGAAGGAGCGTTTTGCCAACCGGAGGCTGGTGATCTCGACGACCACTGCGACAGGGCAGGCGGTGGCGCGAGAGCGGATGAAGTTCGCCGACGCCGTTTTCTATTTTCCTCTGGATTGGGGCGGCTCCGTGCGGCGAACGCTGCGCGCGGCGCGGCCGGCGGTGGTGGTGGTTTTCGAAACAGAGATCTGGCCGAACTTTTTGCGCGAGGCACGGCGCGCGGGCGTGCCAGTGGTATTCGTGAACGGGCGGCTCTCGGAGAGGTCGTTTGAGCGCTACGCGAAAGCGTTGCGGCTCAGCGGCGGGATGCTTGATACCTTCCTGCGGCGCGTGCTGAACGATGGAGCGCTCTACGCGATGCAGAGCGACGCGGATGCCGGGCGACTGCTTTCGCTGGGGGCTCCGCGGGAACGCGTGGTGGTGGCGGGAAACATGAAGTATGACCTGACGCGGCCACAGGGGAGTGCTCTGGTGGCTTGGTTGCGCGCAGAGATTGCGCGCTCGAGACGGAACCCGGTGGTCGTCGCGGGAAGCGTGACAGCGGGAGAGGAAGCGGCGGTGCTCGAGGCATTTTCCGCCGTGCGGCAGAAATGGCCGGCGGCGCTGCTGATTCTTGCGCCGCGAAAGCCGGAACGATTCGAGGCAGCCGCAGCGCTCGTCGGGCAGGCGGGATTTCGCGCGGTGCGGCGAAGTTCGCTGCGTCCGGATGTCACCGGCGGTGACAGCGGTGGGGAATTGGGGAGCGGCTCAGACGAGCGGAGCAGCGTGTTGTTACTCGATACGATCGGGGAACTGGCGGGGGTCTACGAGATCGCCGACGTGTCGTTTGTCGGCGGGTCGCTCGAGCCGGTGGGAGGGCACAACCCACTCGAACCGGCGGCATTCGGGAAAGTTCCCGTGTTCGGTGCGTCGATGGAGAATTTTCGTGAGATCGCGGCGAGCCTGCTGCGCGACGATGCCGCTATCCAGGTGAGCTCCGGAAAAGAGCTCGGCGCAGCGTGGCTGGAACTACTGGACGATGGCGAACGGCGCATTCGCATGGGTAAGTCCGCGCTGGCGCTGGTAGAACGCAACCGCGGCGCCACGGCCGCGGCGGTGCAGCGCATCGCAGCGCTGATTGCCGAGCCGGCGGCGAAAGCGTGAGACCACCGCAAACGCTATCGTGGCTCCTGTGGCCACTTGCAGCGGCGTATGGTGGCATCGTGCGTTTGCGCTCGACGATGTACCGGCATGACCTGTTGGCAACGCGGCGGTTAAAGGGAACGGTGATCAGCGTCGGGAACCTTACGGTGGGCGGTACGGGGAAGACGCCGATGGTACTGTGGCTGGCGGAGCGTCTGGCGACCGAGGGTCATCGCGCCGCAATTCTTACGCGCGGCTATCGCGCGAAAACAGACGCAGGCGCAGGAGCGAAGATGATGCCGGACGAAGCGGCGATGCTGCAACAACGACTGGGCGATCGAGCGCAACTGGGCGTGGGCAAGGACAGGTACAGCTCAGGCCGGGCGCTGGAGCAGCAAGGCGCGCGGTGGTTCATCCTGGACGACGGGTTCCAGCACCTCGCGCTGGCCCGCGACGCCAACGTCGTCCTGGTAGATGCGATGGATCCGTTTGGCGGCGGGCGAATGCTGCCGGCGGGGAGCCTGCGGGAACCGCGTGCGGCGCTGGGCCGCGCCGATATCGTGGTCATCACGCGCGCCGATCACGCTCCGGCAGTGGAGGCGATTTTAAGGCGCTTTACGCAGGCGCCGATTTTTTACGCGCATACGGAGCTCGAGTCAATTTCGCGCTTACCGCAGATGACCGAGGAACTTCCGGCGGCCGATCGCGAGAAGGTGCAGTTTCTGGCGTTTTGCGGGATCGGCAATCCGGCGGCGTTCTTCTATGACCTGCGGCGCTGGGGAGTGCAAGTCGCCGGAGAGCGGACGTTTCGAGATCACCACCACTACACGCCCTCCGACATGCGAAAACTGGAGCGGAGAGCGGCCACCGCGGGCGCGGGCGCTATGATTTGCACGGAGAAAGACGTTTTTAATCTTGGCGGCGCGGCGGAGAAGACGCTGCTGCCGGTATATGCGTGCCGGATCCGACTGGTGTTGCCGCAGGCCGATGCTTTTTGGAGCGCGGTGCTGACTGCCGTGCAGCGAAACAAAGTGGCGGTTGCGCCATGAAAATTCTGGTGCGCGCCACCAATTGGATTGGCGATGCAGTGATGGCTATTCCCGCGCTGGAGGCCATCGGAAAGCGATGGCCGGACGCGGATATTGCGGTGCTGGCGCGGCCTGCGGTGGCGGATTTGTACCGCGGGCAACCCTTCGCGCCGCGTTTGATCGCATACGAGAACAAGGGAAGGCATAGCGGGTTATTAGGCAGGGAGCGGCTGGCCGCAGAGCTGCGGCGCGAAAGATTCGATACAGCCATCCTGCTACAGAATGCGTTTGACGCCGCGTGGCTCGCCTGGCGCGCGGGGATTCGGGAGCGGATTGGCTATGCGCGCGACGCACGCAGCTGGCTGCTGACACGCGCCATCCCCGTGCCGCGCGAGGGAGAAGTGCCGCCGCACGAATCCTATTATTACCTGGAACTGCTGCGGCGCGCCGGGTGGCTGGAAAAACTGCCTGCGCTGGACGAAATCAGGTTGCGGGTTTCTGCGGAAGCGAGACTTGCCGCGCAGGCAAAACTAATGGCTGCGGGCGCGCAGGAAGGCAGTGTGTGGATCGCTTTTGCTGCGGGCGCCGCATACGGCTCGGCAAAGTGCTGGGCTCCGGAGCGCTATGCCGGAGTGGCCGACCGCTTGATCGGCGCGTATGGCGCCGATGTTATACTTTTCGGCGCTCCCGCGGAACGCGAGATGGCGGCGCGTATCGCGGGCGCGATGGTGCGCAAGCCGGTCGATATGGTCGGCGCGACCGACACGGCGGAGTTGCCGGCGTTGCTCGCCGCGTGCCAGTTGTTTGTGGGCAACGATTCTGGCGCGATGCACGTTGCGGGTGCGGTGGGGTTGCCGGTCGTGGGGATTTTCGGGCCCACCGACGAGCGCGGCACGCGTCCGGTTACGCCGAAGTTCACGTTGGTTCACCACGCGGTCTCCTGCAGTCCCTGTTTCCTCAGGCACTGCCCGATCGACCACCGCTGCATGACGCGGATTTCCGTGGACGAGGTTTTTGCGGCTGCAGAGACGTGGTGCGACGGCACCACTCAGGATGAAGAGCCGGTTTCGAGGAGTTCGGATTGATCAAAGGGAGTTCGCTGCGCCCGGCGGTGTTTCTCGATCGCGACGGCACCATTTGCGAAGAGGTCGGCTATTTGAATCATATCAGCCGGCTGCAGGTGTATCCGTTTACGGCGAAGGCGATCCGGCGGCTGAACGATGCGAAAGTGCCGGTCATCGTGGTCACCAACCAATCCGGGATTTCGCGCAAAATGTTTCCCGAGTCGCTGGTGATCGAAACGCACCAGCGCATCAGCGAGGAACTGGGGGCGCACGGCGCGCGCGTGGACGGTTATTATTACTGCGCGCACACGCTGCAGGACGATTGCAGCTGCCGCAAGCCGTTGCCGGGTCTGCTGACCAAGGCGGCGCTTGAGCACGCGCTGGATCTGCAGCGCTCATTTGTGGTCGGTGACCGGCAAGGCGACGTTGAATTGGCTCACCGGGTTGGGGCCCGTGGCCTGCTGGTGCTGACGGGATACGGGCGGGGTGAGTATGAACTGCACAGTGCGGGGTGGACGCGGCAGCCGGACGGCGTGATGGAAAATCTCAGCGAAGCAGTGGACTTTATCCTTGCGGAGTTGAAATGAGCGGAGCGCGTTCGGCGGACCTGGCTCGGCTGGTTGATCTGGTGGAACTGTTCAGCCAGCAGACGATTCTTCTGCTCGGGGATTTCGTGGCCGACGAGTTTGTGTTTGGCGAGATTTCGCGCGTCTCGCGCGAAGCGCCGGTGCTGATCTTGCACCAGAAGAAGACCCGGACGCTTCCAGGCGGAGGTGCGAACGCGGCGAACAATCTGGTGGACCTGGGTGCGCGCGTGCGCATGGTTTCGGCGGTTGGCAGTGACGCGGCCGGGGAGCAACTGGTGGAATATTTCAAAGCCAAGGGCGTGGATACCTCGGGCCTGGTGCGCATCGAGGGATGGACCACGCCGGCTAAGACGCGGTTCCTCGCGGGCTGGCCGCACACGACATTTCAGCAGGTGCTGCGCATGGATCGCGAGCCGGCACAGGCGTTGCCCGCGAAGGATGTGGATTCATTGGTGCGCAAGGCGCGGCAGGGATTGCGGGGCGCTTCGGCGATGCTGGTCTCGGATTACGGTTATGGTACGGCTACCCCCGACCGTCTGCGAGCGATTCGCGGGCGGAAGCCCTGGCCGGCTCCGGTGGCGCTCGACTCACGGTACCGGTTGCAGGAGTATGCAGGGCTGGGGCTGACCGCGGCAACTCCCAACGAAGCGGAACTGGAAGCGGTGCACAACACCCGCTTTGGGCCGGGCGGCGGGCAGATGGAAGCGCTGGCGCGGCGCACGGTGACGCGCCTGGGAATACACGCGCTGGTGATTACGCGCGGGCACGACGGGATGACGGTTTTTGAGCGCGGGCGCAGTCCGCAGGCGCTGCCGATTTTCGGCAGCGACCAGGCGGTGGACGTTACCGGGGCGGGCGATACGGTGATTGCCGTGTTTTGCGTGGCGATGGCCGCCGGAGCGACGACGCTGGAAGCGGCGCAACTGGCAAATTACGCCGGCGGCATCGTGGTGATGAAGCGCGGTACGGCAACGGTGACGCGGGAAGAACTTCTGGATGCCATCCGTTCCGACGCAACCGGCGCGGCCCCACCCGTCAAGAAATAGCCCATGGACACAACGGAGAAGATATTGACTCGCGCAGCGCTAGCGCAGCGGCTGGCCGGGCATCGCGAGCACAGACAGCGCGTGGTGCTGGCCAACGGTTGCTTTGACATTCTGCACGTGGGGCACACGCGGTATCTGGAGGCGGCACGGCGCGAAGGCGATGTGCTGGTGGTGGCGATCAATTCCGACGCCAGCATGCGGCCCCTCAAGGGCGCAGGGCGCCCGATTCTGCCGGACGCGGCGCGGGCGCGCTTGGTGGCCGGAGTCTCCGTGGTTACCTACGTGACGGTGTTCGACGAGCCTGACGTAAGGGCGCTGCTAGAGGAACTGCGGCCGGACGTGCACGCCAAAGGCACTGATTACACCGTGGACACGGTGCCGGAGCGCGACATGGCGCAGCGGTTGGGCGTGCGGATCGCCATTGTCGGCGATGCCAAAAGACATTCCACGCGGGAACTGCTGGCGAAGCTGCGCTGAAGGAAGAGATTATTGCAGGCGGTAGATTGCGTTGATGAGCCGGTGGAATTGCGGCCGGTACAGCAGATCGTAGACGTCGCCCTTGCCGGGGAAAAGTTCTTCGGCGAGACGCCGCGCGGAGGCCGCCAATTCCTGGGCTTCGGCAAACGGCATGTCGCCTTCGGCGATTAGGGTCAAAGACAGCTGGACGACGAGGCGAAGCCGCCTGACCCGGCGCGATTCATCATCAATTTCCGCCTGGCTGGGAGCGGGGCGATCTGCAAGCTCCATCGTGAGTAGTATAGCGAGTGCACCATAATGCAGCAACCCAACCTGCCCACAAATGAGGCTATCGCCGTGGTGCACACGGCGCGATCGTTGACCGAGGCGATGGTGGTCCGCGGACTGCTGGAAGGCGCGGGAATTGCCTCGCCGGAACTGGGCGGCGGCAGCGCTTCACCGTGGCCCGGCGCGGTTTCCATTTTGCATCCCGCGCGTGGCGTCGAGATCCCGATCTATGCAATCGAGTCGCAGGCTGGGCGGGCGCGCGAATTGATTGCGGAGTACCTGGCGGAAGTCGAGCGGGGGAATGAACAGGACGAGGATGCCTAGTGTGTGCGGCGCTGCTGCCTAGCGATGCTCCAGGAAAGCGCGGACGTCCATGGAGCGGCCGTCGGTGAGTGTGGTAATCGCGCCGTCGCGATCGGTGCGGTATACGTGGGCGCCCTCCGCGCCAATTCGCTCAATCACGTCATCGTTAGGCTGGCCATAGGCGTTGAATGCACCGACGGAAATAGCCGCGAACTGTGGATGGACGGCGTCGATAAACGGCGGAGTGCTGGAGGTGCGGCTGCCGTGGTGAGGCACCTTGAGAAACGCGGCGGGAAGGGCGTCGCGATCCGCCAGGAGGGCATTTTCCACCGGGCGCTCGATGTCGCCGGCCAGCAGAAAAGATTCCGAGCCTTGCTGGAGGCGCAGCACCAGCGAATCATCATTGCTGGCGACGCCCACGGGATCGTCGTTATCGGGCCAGAGGATACGGACCTGTAAGCCTCCCCAATCGAAGGTGGCGCCTTGGAGCTGGTGCACCACGCGCACGCCATGAGCGTGAGCTTCGTCGAGGAGCGCCCGATACGCGGCCGAATCCACGTCATGGCCGACCCACAGCTCGCCAACACGAAAATTTCTTAAGACGGCTCCTAGGCCTCCCAGATGATCCTCATGCGCGTGGGTCAGGGCCACGACGTCGAGGCGCTTGAGGCCGCGCGCCCAAAGATACGGCGACACGACGTCTTCGCCGACGTCCAATCCGGCGCGGATTCCGCGAATATAGTTGCCACCGGGCAAGCCTCCGCCGTCCACCAGCATGGTGTGTCCGTCGGGTGCAGCCACAAGCCGAAATTGCGTGGCTCACGCGCCTGGACAAGAGCTTCGACGCGATCGCCGGCACGCAACGGGATGGGAATTTCCTGTACCCGCTCATCGGTGTAGTAGTCCATGCACATGCCGCCGGTAATCGTCTCCCAGACGCCCTGTAACTCGACTTCGGCGAGATCGATGTCGTAACGCATGCCCCAGGGAAGCAGTAGAGGGTCTGCGCGCAGAGTGCCGCGCCAGCGCAGCGGGCCGCTCGACTCGAGACTGTGCTGGCCAAATATTTTGGTGACGTGATTGGCAGGCACTGCCAAGGCTGGCATTTGCACGGCCGCCGCGCCCAGCAGGACCCATGCGAGCAGGGAAGCAACTCCGGGAAGAAGCACGTAACGCCTTCACAATAAGGCGAAGCCGAGCAGCAGGAGAACGAAGGATGCGGCAAGAAACAGTCTGGGGGCGTGCGGCAGACGAGCGGCGGAAATTCCGCCGATCAAAATACCTGCCGCAAGGCTTGCGGCGAGAGGGAGGGACGGAAACTTCATCCGCGACGCGAAAGTCGCACCAACGCCTCGATATGATAGGTCTGCGGGAAAATATCCACAAGATGAACTTCACTGATCTGGTACGGCCCCGGTTTTTCGTCCGTTCCCACCAGCGCGGCGAGGTCGCGCGCCAGCGTGGCCGGGTCGCAGGAAAGATAGGAGATGCTGCGCGGGGCGAGCTTGATCAACCGGGCGATAGCAGGAGCCGGGACGCCGAGCCGGGGCGGGTCGAGCACGACGAAATCGGGAACGTCATTCCAACGCGCCATGAACGTTTCCACGTTGGTGCAGCGGGCGTTGGGCGATTCAGCGCCGCTTTCGTGCAGATTCGTTTCAAGGTCGCGCGCCGCGGCGACGTTGGACTCCACACCCACGACGCGCTGGAAGCGATGCGCCAGCGGCACCGTGAAAAGCCCGACACCGGCGAACAGATCGAGGGCAAGGCCACCGCGGGCGTCGCCGATCACGAGGGCGACAAGGTCATCGAGCAAGAAGCGGTTCGATTGAAAAAATGAAAGGTGGCCCACTTGAAGGTCGTGGTTTCCCACGCGATAGAGGAGGTGGCCCGGGCCGTTGAGATCAAAACGGTCGGCATGCCGATCGTGCACGAGAATGGTCTCGAGGCCGGGGACCTCGCCGTGCAGCAGGGAGAACAGTTCCTCCGGTTTGCCGCTGGACTTTTCGAACGAAAGATTCAAGAGCAACCTTGCATCGGCATGGTCGGTAAAGGCCTCGACTTCGCGCAAATCGGGCGACAGTTTCCCTGCGGCAAGCAGGCGCCCAAAAGCCGCCAGCGTCTGGCCCATCAGAGGAGAAACGATGGAACACTCGGCGACCGGGCACAGTTTTTGCGAGCTACCTTCGTAATATCCGATGGCCGGCCGGCCGCCGGCTCCCGCGGCAATCTTCCACTGCGCACGATTGCGATAGCCGAACGGGGGAGAGGCGTGAGTTACAATTTCCCCCTCCCACACGATGCGTCCCAGCCGTGAAAACGTTTCACGCAGGATTCCGCTCTTATAAACGAGTTGTTGCTCGCAGGAGATGTGCTGGTAGTTGCAGCCTCCGCAGGTGCCGAAATAGGGGCACGGTGGAGTAGTGCGCAGGGGCGACGGCGTCAGGATTTTGGTCAGGCGGCCGCGAATGAATTTCTTCTTCTGTTCGAGCGGCGTGATCGATACAACCTCGTCCGGCAAAACCATTGGAACGAAGACGGTGCGGCCCTCGTGATGGCCGAGGCCTTCGCCGCCATACACCAATTTTTCAATTTTCAGTTCCGCGATGTCGGGCATTCAACCTCAGGTCAGGTAGAACAAGCTCAGCCGGGGCAGATCGAAGTGCTCGAAAAGCCGCTTCTGGGTGTATTGCCTTTCGAGCTGGCCAAGCTGTTCGGCGGTCATGCGCCTGCGATAGGGCGCCAATTGGCGGTCAAGTTCGCGGCGGATCACAAGCAGCGTATCTTCGGAGGCACCCGCGGTCAAGGCGGCGGTCAATTTATCTTCCAGCACGGTGAGGCGCCGCTCCAAATCCTCCAAGTCGGTCTGCGACGGAGATTCAACCAGCGCGGCCAGCTCGGCGAGCTTCTCGTGCGCATGAGAAAGCTGCTGTCGAAGCGCGACGTCGGCTTGAGGCATCGCAGCCGCCGCGCGTGCCAACCGCTCGCCGTTGCGGGAAAAAAAGCCGCGCAGCTCGTCACGCGAGAACGATTCGGAGGAGTTTGCCGCGCTCGTAGTTGTGGGGCCGGTTCCGGCCGCCGCCTCGGCTTTCTGCGCGGCGGCTTCAAGCACGGCATCCACGCAGTAGGCAAGGCTCTTCAGCGGGCGTCCCGCTCCGCGGCGGGAGCGCTGGTAGCTTTCGAACGCGCTGTCGATCCCGCGCAGAACGGCATCAATCGGTATGCCGGCCTTCTGCCAGGTTTCAACGATCACCCAATCGAGCGGCGACACTAGCAGGTGCGCGCCGCGTTTGCGCCAGAAATACTCCTCGATCTCCGTGAAGTAATTGAAATAGTTAAACGGGCCCATGGCGCCGAAGGAGCTAGCCCCGGCCCTTGGGTGTGCCGGAAGCTGGTTGCGCCGGCGCGGCGTTATTGCGTTCCCAGATGATGTGGAGGCCGTAGAGCGTAAGGAACTCGTCCGTCTGTTTGATATGGCGGGAGGCGCGGGCGATCAGCGGTGCCTGTCCACCGGTGGCAATCACGTGGGCATTTTCGCCCAGCACACGCTTCATCCGCTCAATGATACCGTCCACCAGGTCTGTGAAGCCGTAAAACAACCCAGCCTGGAGGGAATGCACGGTGTTCGATCCGATAATTTTTCCGGGATCGCGAATCTCCACGCGAAACAGGCGGGCGGCGCGCGCAAATAGCGCGTCCGCCGAAATGCCGATCCCCGGAACGAGTGCGCCGCCTAAATATTCGCCGCGGGCGGAGACAGCATCGAAATTGATCGCGGTTCCGAAGTCCACCACGATGCACGGGCCGCCATATTTCTCATACGCTGCCACGCTGTTGACGATTCGATCGGCGCCCACTTCCTGCGGATTGTCGTAATGGATGGGCATTCCGGTTTTGATGCCCGGCTCGACGAACAGGGCCTTTACGCCGAAGTAGCGCTCGGCCATGCCTTCCAGCGTCGCATTGAGCGATGGCACCACTGAACTGATGATGACGTGGTGAATCTCCTGGGAATCGAGATCGGTGAGAGTGAAAAGATTGCGCGTCAAGATACCGTATTCGTCCACGGTCTGGTCGCGGGCGGTCGTCAACCGCCAGTGGGCCACAAGTTCAGCGCCGCGGAAAACTCCCAGGACCGTGTTGGTGTTCCCAACATCTACCGCCAGCAGCATCAGGGTGCCTCAGCCACGTCGCCGGAGACGACGATCTCGGTGCGCCCGCTGTCGTCGCGCCGCACGCGCAGCAATCCGTTGGGTTCAAGCCCGTCGGTGGTGCCGGTGTAGGCCATACCCGCCGTGGCGATGCGCACGCGCTTGGCTCGCGCGTAAGACGAGACTTCGGTAAATCGCGTCACAATCGGCGCCGGACCTTCGTCCACGAGGCGATTGTAGTAGGTCTCGAGGTGGCGCAGCAACCGCGCCACAAGCTGGAGCCGCGAATGGACCTTTCCCGTTATCATGCGCAGCGACGTCGCCGTGGCGGAAAGCGCGGCGGGCATGGCAGTGTGATTCACGTCGATGCCGACTCCCACAATCACAAAATGAACGCGGTCCGGTTCGGCGTGCATCTCCGTCAGGATGCCGCCAAACTTTTTCCCGGCTAACAAAAGGTCGTTCGGCCATCGCAGGTCGGGCGCGATTTCGATCTCTTCGAGTATGGCGTCGCGCACCGCCAAACCGGCCACCATGGTGATCAGCGGCGCCAGCATGGGCGACAGGGTGGGCCGAAGCAGCACCGTCATGTAGATGCCGCTGGTTTTTTCCGAATGCCAGGCGCGCCCGGCGCGGCCGCGGCCGGCTGTCTGCTCCTCTGCAATAACCACGACACCATGGGGCTCGCCGGCGTGGCCCAGGTCAAAGGCAATGCTGTTGGTCGAGCCCGCCTTGAAATAATGATAGATCCGCTTGCCGAAGACCGAGCCGTGCATGCGTTTGCGCAGCAGTGTGGGCGACAGCACGTCGGGCATGCGCTCGATCTGGTACCCGCTGTGGGCATGCCCCTTGACCTGCACGCCCAGAGCGCGCAACCGCTGGGTCCATCGCCAGACCGACGAGCGCGTGACGCCGATTTCGCGGGCGATCTTTTCGCCGCTGATGACGATCATGGGGTTTTCAGACAGGAGCGTCAGCAGGGCGTCAATGCGGCGATCGGTGGTGCCGGTCCGGTCGTTTGTCGCGGAGGGTTTGCGCATCAGCGGAGCCGCGTCATTGCGAGGCCGGCGAACCGGAGCCCTTTTCGAGTTGCGCCAATCGTTGGTTGGATTTCGCAAGCTCCGTGCGGCGCTCGGCGAGCGTGGCTTCCATCTGGCTGATGATGTTGGCGGGCGCGCGGCTGCGGAAGGTGTCGTCGGCGAGCTTTCCTTCCTTGGACTTGATGTCTTTGGTTGCGGCATCGATTTGTTTGCGCAGGCGGCTGACCTCGGCCTTCAAGTCCACGGTCTCGCCATAGGGGATGCGCAGTTCGAATTTCGGCGTTGCGCGCACGGGGCCCGCCGTCGGGTCGAGATGTCCTTTCGAAGAACGAATTTCCGTCAGGGCGCCAAGCCGAATAATGAAATCGTTGTTCTGCTCGGCCAGCGCTGCAGTGGAAGCATCCTGCGTAAACAGGTCCGCGGGCACGCGGCGCTTGGGATCGAGCTTAAGCTCCGCTCGAATATTGCGCGCTGCGGTGACCATTTCCTGAAGCAGTTCGACCTGCTGTACGGCTTGCGCGTCGGTCCATTCGGCCGGAGGGGCGGGGAAGCGTTCGAGCGCGATGGAGCGGGCGCCGGCGCGTTGCGGAAGGCGGTGCCACAACTCTTCAGTAAGGAATGGCATGAAGGGGTGCAGCAGCCGCAGCGCCGCCTCAAACGCGGCGAAAAGATTGCGCCACGAAGCGACGGCGGCATCACGGTCCGTGCCGGCCAGCGCCGATTTGACCCATTCGATGTACCAGTCGCAGAAGTCGCCCCAGAAAAAGTGATAGATGACGTGCGCGGCTTCATGAAAGCGATAGTTTTCAAGCGCGTCGTTGACGGTGGCGGTCACCTGCGCAAGCTGCGAGAAAATCCAGCGGTCGGCCAGCGGCACCTGTTTGCCGGCAGCATAGGGCGCGGCCTCGCGGATTTCGGGCGCGGCGAGGTCCGCGATGCCAGTACCGGTAGCCTCCTGGAATTTTTCGAGGTTGACGAAGACAAAGCGCGCCGCGTTCCAGATCTTGTTGGCAAAGGCGCGATAGCTCAGGATGCGGTCTTCGCTGAGGATGATGTCGGTGCCCGGCGCTGCCATGATGGCCAGCGTGAAGCGCAGCGCGTCAGTGCCGTGTTCTTCAATCACCGCCAGCGGGTCCACCACGTTGCCGCGCGTCTTGGACATCTTCAGGCCTTCGGGGTCGCGCACCAGCGCATGCAGGTACAGGGCGCGAAACGGCACGCGGTCGGCCCGTTCGGGCCGCAGCGATTTCATCAGGTGCAGGCCCATCATGACCATGCGGGCATCCCAGAAAAACAAAATGTCGTAGCCGCTGATCAGCAGGGTGGTGGGATAGAAGGCGCGCAAGTCCTCGGTATCGTCCGGCCATCCCATTGTCGAAAATGGCCAAAGGCCCGAGCTGAACCAGGTATCCAGCACGTCGCTATCCTGGGTGAGCTTGGAACTTCCGCAGGCGCCGCACTTTTGCGGTGGGCTGGCAGCCCGCGCGTGACCATCCACGACTTCGACGCGCGAATCGCGCGCCGGAGTCATCGCCTTGCAGTCCGCGCAATACCAGATGGGGATGCGGTGGCCCCACCAGAGTTGGCGCGAGATGCACCAGTCGCGAATGTTGGCCATCCAGTTCAGGTACACGCCGCGCTGGTTTTCCGGCACGACGGAAATCAGGCCGTCGGTAACCACGGCAGAGGCCTCTTCGGCCATTTCCTTCATTTTGCAGAACCACTGCTCAGAGACGCGCGGCTCGACCACGGTTTTGCAGCGATCGCAGACACCGACAGAATGGGTGTGGTCAACAATCCGTTCCAGAAGGCCCTGCTCCTGCAGTTTTTCAACGATACGCCTGCGCGCCTCGAAGCGGTCGAGCCCGGCAAACTCGCCGGCGTTTTCGTTCATCTTGCCGTCGCCAGTCATCACGTCGATTTGCGGCAGGTTGTGGCGCCGCCCCATCTCGAAATCGTTGGGATCGTGTGCCGGTGTCACCTTCAGAGCGCCGGTGCCAAACTCGCGATCCACCGAGGCGTCGCCGATGATGGGAATCGGGCGCTGCATCAGCGGCAGTATCACGTTTTTGCCGATTAAGCGGGCATAGCGTTCATCTTCGGGGTGGACTGCCACGGCGGTGTCGCCCAGCATGGTTTCGGGCCGCGTGGTGGCCACCACCAGCGATTCCGCCGTTCCCTGCACCGGGTAGCGGATGTGCCAAAGGTGCCCGTTGCGTTCCACGTGAACCACTTCCAGATCGCTCAGTGCCGTCATGCAGCGTGGGCACCAGTTCACAATGTAACGCCCGCGATAGATGAGCCCTTCGCGGTAAAGGCGCAAGAATGCCTCGAGCACCGCGCGGTATAGCGGAGGGTCGAGCGTGAACCGTTCTCGAGACCAGTCGCAGGAAGCGCCGAGACGAATCATCTGCCGCTTGATGGTGCCGCCCGACTGAGCCTTCCACGCCCAGACGCGCCGCTCGAACTCCTCGCGGCCGATCTGCTCGCGCGTCAGGTTTTCCTTGGCCAGCTCGCGCTCCACCATCACCTGCGTGGCGATTCCGGCGTGGTCCATTCCCGGCAGCCAGAGCGTGCGAAAACCCCGCATGCGATGCCAGCGTGTGAGCGCGTCAATCTCGGTATGCTCCAGCATGTGGCCGATGTGGATCGAGCCGGTCACGTTGGGCGGCGGAATCACGATGGAAAACGGCGTGCCGGGGGCCTTGGGGTCGGCGCGAAACAGTCCTTCTTCGACCCACACGTTGGCCCAGTGCTGCTCAATGAGCCGCGGATCGTAGGCTTTGGGAAACTCGTTCGGTTTGGATGAGTCGTCTGACATGGTTCACGGGCACAACCGGAAACCACTTAATATACGGGGCCATGCGGATGGGGTCAAATTGGCTGAGGAAATGGAAAACTGCCGGAAGGTGGCTTACTTCCTTTCGATTTCGCGGTGGACGAGGGCCTCGACGACAGGACGCAAGATTTCGCGCGTCACAATTTCGATCACTTTGGGCTGCATGCGCTCAATCACGCGCAACACAATTGCTTCGATCAGCTCAGGGCTCGGTGGCTCCTGAGTTTTGGGTGGCTCGATGTCGAGGTATGCGGTGGTGGATTCAGCGGCAGATGCCTCGGGCGCCTCAGGCTCAACTGACGGCGATGCACTTTGCGGTTCGATCTCGGTTTCGCTGGCGGGGACGGCTTCCGTTCTCGCAAGCGCAAAGACCGACGCGAAATCAGGCGAAGACGTAACCGTTTCCTGTGCAGTTTCCGCGACCTGAGCAATGCTTGGCAATTCTTCCGCCACGGATACGTCGGACGGAACATCTTCCAAAGGTTCGATTTCCTCCGCGGGTTCGACCGAGCTTGCTGATACAGGCTCGATTGCCGGTAGTTCCTCCGCCACAGGCGCTGCAAGTTCCTCTGCCGCGTAAGCAGCGGGCTCGTGTTCCGCCGCCGGAGATGTTTCGTTGGCCTGCGAAGTAGTCCAATCGGGCAAAGGCTCCGCTTCGCTGGCTTCAGCAACGGCCGGCTCCTCGGTCTTCGGCTCTTCGTTTACAAGTTCTTCCGCAACGGGCCACTCAAGGACCGGCGAGGTGTTGCTGGAGGAGGCAGAAGCTTCTGGCACAGGCTCGCCCGGTTCCTCGGCCGCGAATTCTTCGATGGAAGGAAATTCCAGCGGCAAATCAAGGTCGGCCGGCTTCGCGTGGTTGATCTCGTCGCTTGCGGCGACCGGCTCTTCCCACGAGTGTCCTTCGGTCAATTCATCGACGGCAGGCGGTTCGGGGACCTCCACAGGCGCCCAGAAAGCGGGATCGCCCAGGACAGGGTCGCGCATCGCAGTAACGACGGAATCCGCTTCGATGGGAGCAGCCGGAGCGTCCAGCAGAGAGCCGAACGCCAGTGTTTTGTCGTCGGCAAAATTAGGGCTGTCGGAAGGCAATTTGAGCTCTTCCGGCGGATCATCCATAAATTGCTCAACTGCCGTCTCGCGGACCGGCGCAGCCTGGATGACGGGAGCCGCCTGGCTGGTTATTTCCGCCTGCGCAGAGTGAGAGGCGGAGACCCCGACGGGAACCAGCCGTTCGCCGGCTGTCTTCGCCAAAAGCGCTGTGACCATGTTGACCAGCGGGTCCGGCGGCACGAACGGTTTTTTCAACACGCCGTCGGCTTGCACGCGCTGCGCTTCGCGTTCGTCGAAGGGGTCGAAGGCGCCGGCCAGCAGAATCACCGGCGTATGCATGAATCGCGGGTCTCGCTTCACGAATTCGCAGACTTCATAGCCGCTCCGCACAGGCATAAAGATGTCGGCCAGCACCAGATCCGGCGAAATCTCGGAGATCTTGCGCACCGCTGCCTCGCCATTGTTCACCGCAATGACTTCGATTCCGGCGTCTTTGAGCGCCAGCGAAACCATCTTTTGAATGTTGCTGTTGTCGTCGGCGATCAGAACGCGCTGCACTTGGGGCACCTCGCCACAAAACCTAAGACACCGCTTGAAGCCCGTTCACGGAACAATTGTCTACTGTTGTTATAGGTAGCATTCCGGGTAAGAGGCGTCAATTGACTTGGCGGACAGGTGTGTCATAGACACTAGCAGTTAAGGGCGAGTAGTTGGTGGTCTCGGGGCACAAAAACGCTAAAACGGCACTACTTTACGCAAGCCCTTCTTTTTCTTCTTGCTGGAGGATTCGCTGGTGGATGAATCGGCCGCGGGTGGGGTGCTGGTTGCGGCCGGCGCTTGCGATGCGTCGCTCGCTGCCGGAGTCGCCGCCGTTGTATTGGAAGGTGTTGCCGGGTCCGTTCCGGAAGCCGGTGCCCCCGGCGATACGGTTTCAATGTAGGCTCCGGTTCCACTGCCGACTGCGGCGCCGGCGCCACCTCCGCCGATACGCGAACCGCCCCCGGGAACAAGGGTGTCCGTATTGGGGTCGCCTTCCGGCGTCAGCGTCGGCGCTCCGGAATGGGCGGCCGATCTAACGTCAGGCCCCGACTTCAACATTCCCAATGGAAGCGAAAGGACGCGGCCACGGGTGCGCGGAATATTCTGTTCAGCTTGCATTCGAGCGAGCGCGGCCGGGTCCGCCTGGGGCACCGGCACGCCGAGTTTCACCAAGCGAGCCTTTGAATCGCCGGAGAATTTGGAAAGAGGATAGTCCTTGACGATTCGCGAATAGAATTGCGCGGCGACGTCGCTGCGCTCACTGCGCTCGTAGAGAGTCGCCAGAGTCCAGTTTACCCGGTCCGCCTGGCTGTACAGCGGATAACGATTCGCCAGCTCAAGCAGGCGGGCGCCGGCGGCGGTGTTCACGCCCCGAATATAGTAAAAATTAGCCACGCGGTAATCGCCTTCGGCGAGAACCTCCTGCACTTCCCGCAGATGCTGCTCCACTTGAGGGCGCAGCGGATTATCCGGATACTTCTGCAGGTAGGTTTGAAATGCCCCTTCGGCTTCCTGTGCCTCGGTACGGTCGCGGTCAGGCTTTTCCATCCGCCGGTAATGCGCCATGCCTACCTGTGACTGCGCATAGGAGGCCTCATCGAGGAAGGGGAAAAAAGTGATGAAGTCCTGGTATTCCGCCACCGACTGCGTCAGACCGCTGGTGCCGCCTTCCTTGTAATAGGAATCGGCGATGGCCAGCTTGGCCTTGGCCAGGTATTCACTGTCAGGATAGGTGTTGATCAGCGTCTGCAACTGAAGCCGCGCTTCGATCAGCCTGCTGTGTTGCAAGTCGTCGGTGGCGCGCTGGAACAGCAATTTGTCGGGTTCGGCCGAAGTGCCGGTACCCGCCTGCGCTGCCGCGGCCTTATTCCTGCCGCCGCAGCCGGCCGCAATCAAGCTCGCCAAAAGCGCTGCTCCGAGGAGGAAATGTTTGCCGATTCTCATATTGCGCCTTCCAGCCTCTCTCAAGCGATCTGCACCAGCGCCTCATGGGCCTGATGCATCATCGAGCGAATTGCCGCAGCCGGGTCCGGCGTATGGAAAACAGAAGTTCCCGCGACCAAAATCTGCGCTCCGGCGCGCGCAACCTCGGCGACGTTCTCCGGACTGATTCCGCCATCCACTTCGATTCGGAACGCGTGGTTGTTCCTCTCGCGCATCTGCCGGAGTTGGCGAATCTTTTCGATGGCATTTGGCAAAAAGGATTGGCCACCAAAACCCGGATTCACCGACATGACCAGCACGTAATCCACCTTGTCCAGCACCTCGGAAAG
>Ga0207150_1018_pt3 | contig 18354 bp, 10 predicted proteins | sample Alteio_BWMinHeat_32_FD_153526 | JGI IMG/M metagenome (GOLD analysis project Ga0207150, IMG submission 153526) | Enriched cells from forest soil in Barre Woods Harvard Forest LTER site, Petersham, Massachusetts, United States -... | ecosystem: Environmental > Terrestrial > Soil > Temperate forest >...
TGTCCATCTTGTTGTGCAGCGTAACAATGAGTAGCATCACCATTCGGATTATACGTATTTTGATTGACAATAAATTTCTGACCATTACCTAAATCTATAAACGATGCATTAAATAATCCATCGGTTGTGTAGTTAATACTTTCATTGTAATCAAAACCGGCGCATGGAGCAGGTACTGGTATTGAGGCTTGATATACAACGCTGTTTACATTAACAATAACAACAATGTTGTAACTCACCCTTGTTGATAAATTATTAAAAGTTGCCTGCAAATTATTCTGAGAAACGAATTCAACATCACTTGCTAAAATAACTTGACCACCACCGACTGCAAACACAGCAGTGTTTGCCAACGTTTCGTTTGGCACGGCAGTCCACTTAACAATAGTTTGACTTGGAAACCTACTAGGAAGAAGAAAAATATCCGATATCGGCTGAATCGTCACCGCAGAGGATGCGCTGCTTGCTGCAGGTGCTGCGCCCACGACTGACACACTCGAAACCCGATCATTAATGTCATAACCCAAATCACCAGAAAATGCATCACAATATCGCGCCATACTTCTGCGCGTTAACCACGCCTGGTAATTTCTCAATCCTTGTGCATAGGCAAATGTATTGCCGTATGATGACGGCGGTAAATATCCCCAATTATTTTCATTCGATGAAGTGGATTGGATAACGCCATTTTGCAACACACCATCATTCACCAACTCACGATTAGCAACATCAGTGGTGTACCAAGCTTCATGCTGCAGACCATAAGCCTCCGCATACGATCGTCTGCGATTGCCGACTGGGTCGTAATCATTAGTCATCAAGAAATCAATATCCGTTTGAATAGTCGGCCAACCACGCGCATTATATGCCATCGTCATTTGACGAAGCGCTCGATTTGAAGAATTTGTTTCTCTCAAAAAAATCACGCGACGATTAAGATCAAATAATTTCAACAATGTTTGTGGTTTCACCGCATTATTATCGGTAATCGTATGCAAACGCCTACTCGTTAAATACGCATAGTTTAGATTTTGCTGCGGCATATCCACTAATGTGGGCGTAAAATTTTGTGACGGACTGTCAAAAATAATCATCGAGCCATGGTTATAAACTGATATCCCTTTCTTTTGTTTGAGATCACCGGATAAATAATACAAATATTGATACGTAGAACCGGAACCATCTTGTTTATAAATCGGCTTACCCCAAAAATCACGTTGATACGATACCGTAAACGCAACACTGCCATCGCTATTAATCGGCTGATACATGAGCTCCTGATGATGACGATCATGTTCATAAAGATATGCTTCACCACCGGGTGCATATCGCGCACTCATATCACCATAAATACCTTGTGCAAATCGCGTGATACCTAATGCAGAAGCAGCGGGTGGCGTTTCTTCAATCACAAAACCATTTTCATTACGTCTAAAATTCCACGCATCACCCGATGGCGATATTTCCATCTTGATTTTATTTCTTCGATCAAACACGTGTCGCCAAATACCGCCTGTTGCAGTAATCACTGCTACTGCGCGTCCAAAACTATCCAAACTATTCGTAATATCATGAACACCATCAGCTGTTGAATGCCAAATTACTTGACCAGCTGCATCGCGCGCCCATAATTCAGTGTGATTATTCGCATCCCGTACGCCAATTTTTTGACCGGAATCATTGTAACCAATCTCGGTAACCGCACTCACTGTGCTTGCACTTCCATGTTCATCCACCACTTGAATCGCAGGATCAATTTGCTTCGTCAAATTATTTAATTTGTTATATTCAAATGCGGTAACATCACCAGTCGCGTTGGTGGTAGACGTTTTTTTATCGAAATTATTTAAAGTAAATTGAAAGGTAGGTCGAACCAGTGTGCCAGAGGTAGGATCAATATATCCTGGCTCAACAAATCCTTTAGTACGAGAAGTCGCATCACGCAGCGTTTCTAAAAATTCAAAATTAGCAACATCATTACTTTTTTCCATAATGGTTTGTAAATCGGTATATGCAACAGCTGTTAAATCTTTCTTGAGCGATCCTATTTCAACTGTTTGATTTCCTGCAGCATCATTTCCCATCAATTGAACACCGCCTTTATCATTCGGCACGGACCACTTTCTTCCTGCTTGATCAAATTGATATTGATCGGGATAAGTGCCATCACCTGGACCCACACCAATTAAATTAAATGCATCGTGCTTATAATCTAATTGATGCTTTAATTCACCATCACGATAAACACCGACTGATGTTAAACGATCCAACTGGTCATAGGATTTTTTAGATTCATCCACATGAGTTACGCATTCTGCAGCAGTTTTTGTTTCATTCGTGGTTGGTTTATATTTTCGCGCAATTTTTCCTGTTACTGTGTGTGTTATTTGTTTTAAATTATTTTCAGGATCTTGCATTACCAAAATATTGCGTCGTGGATCACGCAGGAAACGATGACATTGATCTTGCGCTGACTTTGAAAGCGGAAGTGGCAAAACGTCTGATGTCGGATCTAAATCAATCGCACAACCACTCAACGGTTTAAATGTTTCAACACGATCACCGTGAATCGATGGACGATAATACGTAATCGGACGAATGAATACACCACCTGTTGGTGTTGTTTGTTCTCGCACCACATCGGCTTCTGCAATTAAATATCGACGTTCATCGTAATAACGAATTTTCATTTGACCGTCAGGAAATGTGATCGTTTTAATTTTATTATCGTACGTATAAGTATAAGTAACACCTAACGTTGCAACCGGTTTATCAACAAAATCCTGCTGACCTGTTAACATCTGCTGCGTGATCACGCCCACATGATAAACACCGATCTCTTGTCCCAAAATATCACGTGATGTTTTTGTTTGATGATCGCGCGTTGGATCTGCAATTGACGCTACTATTTTTCGCAAATCAGAAAAAGATGTGTGCGCCGTCGGCATTGATGCTGGCGGAATACAGTTTGCATAGCGATATTCTTCAATTTTTCTTCCACGTGAATCGTGCAACTGAAGAATCGGTTTACCATTGCTATCCACAGTTGCCATTTCATTGCCAAGTCCGTCATACCACGTTAACGTTTGAGTCGAGACATTATTTGTCGCATCAATCACTGTGGTAACTGCTATCGTTTCACCAAAAGCATTATGCACAAATTGCTTTGTCGGTATTTGATTTGCAACCGTCGGCACAACTGAAGGATTTGAGTTGGGAATATAACAAACCACGGCATCGCGCGTTTGTTGCGTGATTTTACCTTGTTGATCGAAAATACGATTAAAACTGCGATCTTTTGAAGGGTTTTTTGTTAGATTACTTTCAACAATATTCGCCGTTAAACCAGTTTCTACATAATTATTTAAATTAATGGGAAGCTGATTGGCATATACAATAAAATGTTCAGCCTCACCAAACGAATTACGCTGATATTCGATCACATAACCTTCTGCATTAATACGATAATGCAGCTGACCTTCGGAATTATAAACATAAAAAGTTGGATTGGATGCTTCATCTAACGTCACCAATTTTGCGCCATGCGCGCCATGCACCGTAACTTTAGAAACCGTTTGAGATTTTTCCGGGCGCACCAATAAACTGGTATTTTGCGATGGATCATCAATGGGCATATCGTGCCAACTGTCTTGATTCTTTTGATTCAACGCATCGTAGGCGAAATTTACCGTATGCTCATCATCTAGGCCAACACCAGAAATAATAGAAAGCGCATTGGAATTTTTATCGTAGACAGTTTCTTTGACAACAGTGCCTTGTGTAGGCGCAACATTAATTGCCGTTACATTTTTCGGATCAATACTCGCTTGATAAACAGTGGTAGACGGTGATATCTCATGCCACAATCGACTGGCACCATCGTAATCATAATTCCATGCATAACCACTGAATGTTGTGTGTTGTGATTGTCGGCTTGCGCCATCATATTTAAATGTTTCGGAAGCGCCTAATGCATTCGTGCGCGTAATTAATCGTTCTGCACCGTCATAAGTTTGCGTTTCAATATTATCGACAGCAGGATTCGGTTTTAAAGTACTTAACTGCGTAAGTAAATTCGTGTACGTCGTAATAATAACTGGTGCTGCAAATTCGGTAATTTGCGAGCGATTATTGGTATCACCTTCATAATCATAACGGGTCACTGCACCTTTCGCATTCACGTAAAATTGCAATCGATTTAAACCATCGACAATCCAATGGGTTTGTCGATCATCTATACTGGTTGTTAGTTTTGCTGTAATTTCTGCGATTGATAATGAAGCCACTAATTCAGGATTTTCAATTTTGGTCGCATATTTTATTTCAGCATTGACTTTATGCAGCGTAGAATGATAAATCTTTTGCGTCACAGATCCATCCGCACCAATAATAAATACTTCTTGTCCTAATGCATCCAATACGCGATAGATCGCTTTATCTTTGGTTTTATCACGAATAGCTGCGCATTGCGTCATTAATTGCGCTGTCGTCAGCGATTTAAAATCACCGGTAATTGCAGTGTAATATTGAATGTTGGCAATTTCTTGTGAATTTAAATTATAGCGCGTTTCAACCACGGCACCTTGTCGATTGACTCGAAAACGCTCGTTTCCTAAATCATCATAATAATAATGCGTATGACGATCGACGTTAGTTTTTGTTAAAAGAGCAGCAACTACATCGGAGTACATGCTCACAGTGACTTTCGTTAAATCAATTGGCTTTTGATATTGCACTGTAAAAACAGGCTTATTTGCAGCATTATATTGATGCTCAGTCACACCGCCTTTTGCATTTATTTCAAAGCGAATATTACCCACTGCATCTCGCACAATATAGCTCGTTTGTTCTTTTGGATCTATTTTCGCAATCACACGATTGGCGTTATCTAAAATAGTGGTGTGCGTCAATGCCAAATTACTCGGATCAACAATGCGTTGTGACTTGCGTCCAAAACCATCTCGCATCAATTGCTCGTGATATTTATGCGTCAATGCATCTGTAGAGCAAACAAGTTTGTTTGAATGATGCTGTCCATCATAATCTTGCGCGGTAATAACGCTTGTTTTTTCATCTAAACATTTATGATGTTCAGTAGCCAACGACCGTTTATTAAAAATAGTTTTTCGCAAATCACCAGAGGGTGTTGTGGTTTGAAAACGTTGTCCCAATGCATCCCACGCGTGTTTTTTTCGTTAAATCCAAACCGTCAACATCGTGTGTTTCAGAAGACAATGCACGACTTAATGTATAGAGGAATGCATCACTCGTGCTGTATAATCCCGAGTGTTCACCATAGCGTGTACTTTTTAATAGTCCACGCAAATCGTGACCTTGTGCATATTCATTTCCCAGCACATCCTTCTTTAAATCCCACTCATTGCCGAGATTAAAGGTAATTTGTGTTACATTCCCTTCTGCATCTTGAATCGTAATCACGTTATCAAATGCATCATGAATTTCAGCGGTACTCGTAATAGGCTTACCATCAACACCTAAGTGGTTGGTTGTAACTTTACGACTGTTTTGCACGTAAACATGCTCGATAGCTTGACCCATCGGCAACAAACGCTTTATTTCTCGCATAAAAGCATCATGCGTCAAAGTGGTGGTGCGACCCAACGCATCCGTTGATGTAAATAATGTACCGCGTGGGTCATAAGTAAATTTTGTTGTCGCACCATTACCATCCGTTATTGAAGTACAATGGCCATGCAAATTATTATGTTCTCGACTCGTCGTAATACTTTTTCCATCAGCCGCTGTTTTTGTTTCACTATCACATTGACCACGTAAATTAAGTTTTCGAGCAATTGTTAATGACGGCGCAGTAGAATCAATCGGCAATTGTTTTTCAATCCATTCACCAAAGCTGTTAAATTCAGTAATCATTTGAAAACCATCTGGATCAAGATGATGCGTTTCACTGCCACATTTATCATAACCATATTGATCAACAGAATCTTTTTCCGCATTTTTAATTAATAATGCGGCAACTTCCGTAGAAATAAATCCACCTGTTAATTTTGATAAATCAGTTGGATCAATGGCTGTTGCATAACGATATTTTTCAAGCGCTTTTTCAAAAATGGCATGCCACTGCGTTGTTTGTGCTTGCCCCTCAGGTCCAACCGTTAACACAATGCGACGATCTGCATCGCAATAATAAAGTGTTTTCGCTTGATTCGCTGGATTGGTAGGATCCACATCATCCGGTACAATATCTAATTTTGCCGTCATCAATCCGGTTTTATCATCATACACATAACGTAATGCTTGAAGCGCCCACACTGCATCAATTTGTTGCGCTTTTTGCGCGGGCGTTAGCGATGGATTATTTTGAATCGACAAAATTTTTGCATAAACCAATGGCGGTGCTTCTGCAATTAATTGGCCCCAATCATCAAATTGTTTTGCAGTTGTTTGTGTCGTAATTGTAGCACCGGCAGACATTGTTGTAGGATCATCACCCACGCTGTGTTTAATCTCCTGACCCATCAAATCATATTTGATTTCTTGCAAACGCATTTCAGGTAAATGCTTTTTCGTTAATCGATTTAATAAATCAAATTCATTTACCGTTACTTGATCTTCCGGATTTTCTGCGGGAATTAATGCAGCAGGATTACTTTGCAGTGTTGGCGCAGCAACTGCTTGTTTGGCATATTTTGTTTCCGTATAAACTTTTCCTGTCGGATAAAATTTTTGCTCTACAATATAATTTGCATTTTGCGTGCCATCTACTACAACTCGTAGTTGTCCTTTTGCATCGTGGTAATAATATTTTGAAAAATCATCAGCCGTTTTTGCCGGCAAAACGAGCATATTATTTAACATCATCGAAACAGGTGTTGCATAACGATATTCAGATAATAAAAATCCTGCAGGATTTCGCTGATAGGTAGTCACATAACCACTCGGATCTTGTGACACAATCACACGACCATCTGCGTCATAAAAATTCACATTCACGCGATCAGTTTTTGGATTGACGGTTCGCGAAAAAATACCTTGTTTTAAAGCAGTTAATTCATCTGTCGTCATTGCAGCATCGTAGGCAATAGTAATGATTTCATGATTACGTAAATCATATTGGTGTTCGATTACTGCATTACGACCATCTACTTCAAACTGCAATCGACCGCTCAAATCAAAACTTTTATATGTCGTTGCATCTAACACAGCGCTTTTTGTGAGATTGGCTTGTAACCATGCGAAAGTTAATGGCAGCGTCAATGATTCTATCGGAAGACGCGTATAATAATTCGTCTCACTTTGATAGCGATTCACATCATCGTAAAAATGTTCACACACACGACCTGTTGGTGAAACGGTAAAACGCAACCGATTTAAACTATCAAATAATTGATAGGTGATTTGTCCATCACAATCAGTAATCGAAGAAACACGACCCGCATGATCATACGCATTGGTTTTTAGGCGTGTAACACCTGTGCCTGTAATTGCGGTCGTCACAGAAGTGGCTTGACCTGCCGCGTTCCACGCATGTGTTTCAATTCGACCATTTGGTTCTGTAATCACCGATTGCAATGGTGCAGAATAATCAACACTACGCGTTTCGCCCAATGCATTTTGATGCGATGTGACGCGTTGCAAATTGTCAAATAATTGTGTTGTTGTGGCAGTAATTTCTTTGCCACCACTCTCTGCATCCATTTTTTGAATGTGAGTTTGCACACCACCAAAACGCGTGTGATCTTGAAATTGATCATGCGATGCTGCGAGTGTTGTTTTTCCAGTTCCATCAGAATTAATTTCTGAAAATTGCCAAACACTCGTGCGTTGTCCGCGCGCGTTTTCAGTGCAGGTTAACAGGGTAATATTGCTGGGTGATTGCGTTGCTATCCATGCTTGAAGATCAGACAAAGATAATGACGTTGAGGGTGATAATTTACTGACATCATAGTTATTTTGTAAATAAGTGCGTTCTGATTCTAACGCACCAGTTGCATCATAACGATATTCTGTGACAGCACCCAGTGGCGATATTTTAAAAGCAAGGTTTCGAAAAGAAAAACCACCTGCTTGTTTTTCATTATAAACATATCGCGTTGTGGCCCAAATTGGATTTTCAATGGTGCCGCCAATTAATTCTCTTTGAATCACGCGTTCAGCTGTTATTAAATCATAATCGTATTGCGTCACTTGACCATTTGGATTTATTTTTTGCGTAACCAATCCCTGCGAATTAAACTTAAATTGTGTTTCAGCAGCATTGGGTTTTGTAACACTTGCAATATCACCTTTTTCATAAGTGCATTGCGTTTTTAATGTCGGAAGTTGTCCAGCGGGCGCATCACCTAATTGTCGCTCGAATGTCTCAATACAATTATTTGCATTTAGCGTTGCCGTTGTAACAAATCCTAATGCATCCGTGATCGTTGTATTATTAACGTTGTAATTAAAAGTATAATGCGGCCCACTATCACCTAATTGAATGGTTTCTATTTGCGCGCGATTATTGGTGTTGTAAGTCAAACCTACCGACGTTCCATCAGATTGGCTTATGCTAGATAATTTATTCGTTTCGCCATCATAGGAATAATTAATCGTATAATCAGTTATGCCGGGAATGACTGCTTTTTCCAAACGTGAACTACTATCAAAATTCCAAGTACCCAGCAATTCAGGATTGGTCGCACCTGTTTTTAGAAAATGTAATGTGGTGACTGAATTCGCTGTATTAACTGTATAAACACCCGCGTCAGACGTAATTGTTTTTAAATTACCCTGTGCATCGTAGGCATATTGCATGCAAAATCCGCGCGCATCATAAACGAGCTCGAGATTGCCACTCGCATTATAAATTTTTCTACCGCCAGTTTTTGGATCGACTTGTTCAAAGCCATTATTGAATTTTGCAATCGTTGATTTTGAATGATTACCACTCGGTGCAACATACGCGTTTTGTACTGCATCAAATGTATAAGTAATTAATGAACCATCGCTCTCACGAAAAATTAATTCCGCATCAGTCGAAGAAACAATACCAGGAATATTTAGCGCCCACGGCGTCGTGTTTTGTGCGTTATACACAAAACCAAATTCCCACTCACCGATTTTTTCTTGTGTTTTAACAAACGTAGATTTAACGATGACATTTCCCGTAGCAAGATTGACTTCAGGTAATGCGGGCGATTGCCCCGTTGACTTGAATGGCAACCATTCACCTGTAAAGGCAGTGTAATCGTACTGTGTACCCAAATTTGAATTTGCGAAAACGCGAAAAGGATATTGCATTGCGGGCATTGATTTACCTCCAGTCTAGATTTGGTCACTACGACCAAATATTTCCACCTCCTTACCTTTGTTTGTTGATGATGCAGTCCATTTGAAATATCACAACGCGCAAGATACTAGAACAATTTTATTGAACAAACAAGTAAAACTTAATAAAACTTTAATGTGTCTATTTGAGTACTTTTGGCGATAAGTGCGCTGGTTACTATTTAGCGCACCTTTCGAATGACAAACTGCGCAATCTGATTCGTCACAATATGCGCTGCTTGATTGGTTGCGATTACGCCAGCGTAGGGATTATTTTCGCTAGCTGGAACCACGGCTTGAAATTCACGACTTGCAATCACGCGACCCGTTGCAACATTCATAATTGTCGCTTGCATTTTTAATCGCACTTCACTTTGCGGTTGCAAAAATTCTTGTTGTAATGCTAAAAGTCTTGTATTTAACTGGTAATTCGAAACACCTAAATAGGGCGTCGCAACGACCGCATGGAAATATCCCGTCGCGCGAATGCGATCCGTTAACAATGGCAATAATAATTCTGCAGGAGGTGCTACCCAGCGATGATCACCAAAAGATCTTAATTCATAGGGAATCATGACATAAATCATTTTTGCGGAAGTATAACCCGGTGATGCAATTGGTGTCGTGACCAACAACGTTTTGTGCGAAATAGATTGCGTTGGCGCTGGCGCATTTTTCCAGTTGGTAATTGTGTAACTCTTGTATGGCACTGTTTTTATCGGTGATAAAGCGCAACTGGATAATAGCGTCGCGCTAATTAGGATAAATACTGTTAGTAATTTTCTCATCTATCTTTCTCCTGGTCCCAATTCTGCAGGCCCTTTACCACGCACCAACATGCTTGGATTTCGCTCTAATTCATCCGTTAGTTGATCGACGTTCGATGATGCGTGCGATAAACTCGATATCGCTTGCTGCGCGTTCGGTATCACCTGATTCGAAAAATTGAGTATTGCCGTTTGCCCATTATGCATCGTTTTTCCAAAAGAATTTGACGCTGCATCAACCGACGTTAATGTTTTATTTAATTGACGAATCGTTCCTGGCAATGCATTACTTTCTGCAGAAATATTCTTTAATGCATTATTCAAGGAATTCATGGTTTGCGTAAAATTGTCAGAATTATTGGCGAGTGTCTTTGTAATAGCATTTATATTTTGCAAAGATTCCTTAATCGATTGTTGATTTTGCGCATCCAATACTTGACCGATACTAGTACTTAATTGTTTAATTTGTGTCGCAACTTCCGGTAATACTTCACTTAATTGCGCTAAAAACGAAGGCTTGGAGGGAATAATCGGTAAACGTTCGCCTTGAGCAGCCTTGAGGGGTGGCGCTGATTCAGTTTCTGCTTTCAAATTGACATACACAACGCCAGTGACTCCTTGCATATTTAATACTGCATAAGTACTTGTGGTGATGGGCACACCTGCTTCAATAGCCAATTTGATTTTTACTAATTTCGGCTTGTTAGCATCTAAATGAATGGATTTTACAAATCCTACATTCACTCCATTAAAACGCACAGGACTTTCCACAGTTAATCCCGATACATCTTCATTCATATGCACCATAAAATTATTATATTTTTTTCCGTGACCGATAACACTCAGCCAAACAATAATCGCAAATAAACAAAAACTAAGAATAACGACAAAAATACCAACTACCGTATAATTCACTTTGCTTTGCATGGTTGAAGCCCCAAATCGTAACTGTTAGGAGGTTTATTTTTGCGCTCTTTTTCGTGAAAAATTTTAAAAAATTGCTCGACGTACCTATCAAGTACGCCTGCGCATTTTTTAAAATTTTTCACAAAAAATAGCATCAAAACTAAACCTTCGCGGTACATTCGGGTTTTGATCGATGTCCGCTAAAATAAGATTGAATCGCGGGATGAGTATTTTTCTCCAATTCAGCCATCGGTTGATCGGCCAGCACACATCCCTCACCTAAAAAAATTACACGATCAGGTACATAACGCAATGTTTCCAAATCGTGCGTAACCATTACAAAAGTCAATCCCAAATTTTTACGCATATCGAGTATCAACTCATCCAAATCACTGGCACTTTTAGGATCCAATCCTGTCGTCGGTTCATCCAGAAAAATTAATTCTGGATCTAATGCAATCGCACGTGCAAGCGCTGCACGTTTTTTCATACCACCGCTTAATTCAGCAGGATATTTGTAAGCAGCTTCTAATTCTAATCCACTCATCGCAATTTTTAAAAAAGCCAATTCTTTTTTAATAGCCGGTGACAATGTTGCATATTCATCTAATACATACATCACATTTTCTAGCACAGTCAAGGAACTGAATAACGCGCCACCTTGAAACAATACGCCCCATCTTTTTTGCACAGCCAACATTTTTTTTTCATTGGCTTTCAGCACATCGATGCCAAAAACGGTAATAATACCAGCGGCAGGCTTTAGTAACTGTAAAATACTGCGTAATAATGTGGTTTTTCCACAACCACTGCCACCAATGATCGCAATAATTTCTCCACGTTGTACTGAAAAACTCACGTCTTTGTGCACCCATTTTCCGCCGAGGTTGTTTTTTAGGTGTTGGACTTCGATGATGTTTTGTGGCGATTGCATTATTCAGTTCCTTGAAAACAGGTGTGTCCGTGTCCGCGATCCGTGTCAAAAATTACCGACACGGATCACTCACACGGACAACGGTCATATATTCATCCAATTAAATAAAATCGAAAAAAATCCGTCCGCTAAAATAATTAAAAATATCGCTTGCACTGCGGCTTTTGTTGTTCGTTCACCGACACTTTGCGCACTACCTTCCGCTTGAAGACCTTGAAAACAACCGATAAATGCGATTATCAATGCAAATACGGGTGTTTTAACAAGGCCAATAAAAAAATGCTTTATGGCTACTTCTTGTTTGAAACGCTCTAAAAAGGCATGGAAAGTGATATTTTCCATGCTTTTTGAAATTACCATACTACCGAATACACCAAAAATATCACCCCACACCACCAGCAGCGGTAACGCAATCAATAATCCTAGAATTTTTGGTATCACCAAACGTTCGATGGGTGACAAACCCATCGTACGCAATGCATCAATTTCTTCATTCACTTTCATGGTGCCAATTAATGCTGCAAAAGAAGTACTTGTGCGTCCTGCAATAATGACGGAACAAATTAATGGTGAAAACTCTCGAAAAATCGACACACCTGATAAATCAACCATGTAAATATCCGCACCATACGTACGAAGCTGCACACCCAATTGATACGCAACAACAACGCCAATTAAAAACATCATCACAGCAATAATGGGTAATGCGCGATAACCGCCTACATCGATTTCATAAATCATCGAGCGCCATTGTAATTTGACTGGTTTCATGATCGATTCAAAAAGACGTACAAATATTTCGCCCAAAAATGCGAGCATATCGATCATTTGCTGATAAAGTTCAATTGTTTTTTTTCCGATAAGATAAAATGTATTGAAATGAGGTGGTTTTACAGATGTTTTTTTAATTTCTTTTGATCCATCCGAAACCACTTTCATGATGACTTGAAAGTTTTTTTTCAAACCGACTATTTCTAAATCTGGATTTTTTTTTAATAGTTTTTGTTGGATGGAATATAATAAAAATGCACCCGCGGTATCCATTGCGGTAACTTCACTGGCATCGATTGTTTGTATTTGATGATCTCGCAATGATTGTTGATACCATTGATCAACATCACGAATATATCCTACTATCCAGTTGCCTTTTAAGGACAGCGCACCATCTGTACTGGTCGATTGAATAGAAGCTGAATCTGTCGCTTTCTGAAGCATGTGTCATCCCTGAACAACTAGAAGCAAGACCATAGCTTAGCATGAAAACAAGGGGTGGACGATGGGACTCGAACCCACGACAACCGGAGTCACAGTCCAGGGCTCTACCAACTGAGCTACGCCCACCACAAACTGAGTAACATCTTTGTAGGTCGAAACGCCGCTGTTGCGCGCTTTTTTGCGAAAGCTTTCGCCAAAATGCTCGACGTACAAACTAGTACGCCTGCGCTTTTGACTCAACCTTTCGCAAAAAATCGCATCAACATCGACGTTTTACCAATTCAAGCAACGAGGCCCGATTTAATTTTATGCGCCCGACAGGACTCGAACCTGTTACCCCCGGCTTAGAAGGCCGGTGCTCTATCCGGATGAGCTACGGGCGCGATCGGTAATAATCACCCTGTAGGTCGAAACGCCGCTGTTGATGCGATTTTCCAATTCAAACTACGGGGCCTGATCCTAAAACACCCATTTTTTGCGGGCGTTATACATTTATCGGGGTAGAGAGATTCGAACTCCCGACATCCTGCTCCCAAAGCAGGCGCGCTACCAGACTGCGCTATACCCCGTGCGAGATGTGAATAATACGTTGGGATTTGAAACTCGTCAACTTTTAATTTGTTCGAAATCCATCTATCATGGTGAACACTTCACGGACTCACCTGGAATTGAGACAACATGAAAACCCTACAAAACACGATCGAAAATGCATTTATCAATCGCGATCAATATTCCCCTAAAAATACACCCACTGAAATTCACGACGCGATTGCGCAAACGATAGATTTATTAAATACCGGAAAATTGCGTGTCGCTGAAAAAATAAATGGCGAATGGATCACGCATGAATGGCTGAAAAAAGCGGTGTTATTATTATTTAAAACGCAAAGCAATGTGGTCATCAATGGGGGTGACGCACAATTTTTTGATAAAGTGCCGCTCAAATTTCACGATTTTAATGAAGCGCAATTTCAAGAAAATGGTGTTCGCGTTGTGCCAGGTAGCATTGTGCGCACAGGTGCTTTTATCGCAGAAAATACGGTATTAATGCCCAGTTTTGTGAATATCGGCGCATACATCGATTCCAACACAATGGTTGACACATGGTCAACTATCGGCTCGTGCGCGCAAATCGGCAAAAACGTGCATATTTCTGGCGGTGTTGGTATCGGCGGCGTACTCGAACCACTGCAATCAACACCCACAATTATTGAAGATAATTGCTTTATCGGTGCACGTTCTGAAATTGTCGAAGGTGTGATTGTCGAAGCAGGTTCTGTCATTTCAATGGGTGTTTTTATAGGTCAAAGCACGCCGATTTATAATCGCGCACGCGATGAAATTACCTACGGCAAAATTCCCGCGGGATCTGTTGTCATTCCCGGATCACTTCCTTCCGCGGATGGAAAATATGCACGTTATTGTGCATTGATTATGAAACAGGTCGATGAGAAAACGCGGTCGAAGACGTCGATAAATGAACTATTGAGAGAATAATCATGTCAAATACTTTAGAATTAGCTCGACAATTAATTAACATTCAATCCGTGACGCCGAATGACAACGGCTGTCAAAATATTTTAATCGATCGATTAAAAAAAATCGGATTTGAGATCACACAATTAAATGCCAATGACGCCAGCAATTTTTTTGCCACACGCGGAAATGATTCACAACTTTTATTTGCCTTTTCAGGTCACACCGATGTTGTGCCTGCCGGTGATTTATCGGAATGGAATTCACCGCCATTTGAGGCGTCTGTGCGCGATGGAAAATTATTTGGTCGCGGTGCTGCTGATATGAAAAGCGCACTAGCAGCAATGCTGGTTGCCACAGAACGATTTGTTGAAAAACATCCAAAACACACGGGGAAAATAGGGTTTTTAATCACGAGCGATGAAGAAGGCGATGCCACCGATGGCACTGCAAAAATTGTAGAATATCTGCAGCAAAAAAATATTCATATTAATTATTGCTTAGTCGGTGAAGCAACCAGTAGTAAAAAATTAGGGGATGTGATCAAAGTCGGACGTCGTGGATCATTGCATGGCAACCTTACTGTGCATGGAAAACAAGGGCATATCGCCTATCCGCATTTAGCAATCAATCCGATTCACCGCAGTTTTCAAGCATTAGATCATTTAACGAAAATTGAATGGGACACTGCGAGCGAATTATTTTCGCCAACGAGTTTTCAAATTTATAATATTAATGCAGACACGGGCGCAACGAATATTATTCCAGGTTCATTAACCGCGCGATTTAATTTTCGATATTCACCGGAAAGTACTGCAGAATCACTGCAAAATAAGGTCGAAAACGTATTTAAAGAACACCAACTCGAATACGATATTCGTTGGAATCATTCGAGCAAACCGTTTCACAGCAAATCTGGCGAATTAACAAAAGCGTGTCAGGAAGCAATTTTGCAATTATGTAATGTTACAACAGAACCTAACACAACTGGCGGCACTTCAGATGGCCGTTTTATTGCACCGACAGGTACGGAAGTCGTTGAACTCGGTTTATTAAATGAAAGCATTCACCACATTGATGAAAATACGGATTTAAATGATTTGGAAAAATTAACGGATTTGTATGAAAATATTTTAGAGCGAATATTTATTTCGAAAACCCGTATATAAATTTAATTTTCTTTGAATTAAAATAACGGTAACTATTCACTGAAATATATTTGACTGCAGAAAAACGTCCAGTTTTGATGCGATTTTGCGTGAAAAATCTCGAAAAAATGCTCGACGGGCTTACCAGCACGCCTGCGCTTTTTTCTTAATTTTTCACGCAAAATCGCATCAAAACTGGACGTTTCTTTCTACAGGGTGAATAGTTACAAATAACGAACGTTTAATTTTAATTCGAGGTAATGATGAGAACAGGAACTGATTCAAACAACATCCAACAAAATACTCACGCACTTTTATCCAGCGCAGAATATATGCGTCAAACGTTATACAACGGACTCGAGCGCGTGCGCGGTGGATTTACCAACCACCATTTTTTCAAAACATTATCAGAAATTAAAATTGATCCAAAAACTGCGGAAAGGTTGGCGTTTATGGGAAGAAAATAATCTTGATGAGCCGAGGGTTCTAGTTTACTCTAAGCGGCTCAAAACAGGAGAGATGTCTGAGTGGTTTAAAGAGCACGCCTGGAAAGTGTGTGTACGGGTTAAACCGTACCGAGGGTTCGAATCCCTCTCTCTCCGATTCAAAAAAGAACCCAAGGCCTCATAACATCGAGCTCATTTATGGCAACTTGTGGAACTCACGCGGCACGTTAGGCTTCCCGATTGAATCGGGCTTGCACACGGTGCCAACAATCAGTTCCCTATCGATCTTACTGTTGGCTCGAGTATAAAAGCCTCAGGCTTCTCACGGTTAACTATAGCAAATGTACAGAATATTGCCTGTTAAATGGGCGAATAAAAGTGGATGATTTCTATTGATTTTTAAGAATTGTTAGTCGTAACAATTCAGGCCTCATTGTTGGTAAAAAATCGCATCAACAGCGGCGCTTCGACCTACGAAGTGATCTGTTACCGTTAGTCCGCGTAATCATCACGCGGCTTAGCCATGCGCACCACAAGCGCGCGTCCACGAAGATCCTGACCATTCGATCCCAAAGCCTTTTTGGCGTCTTTTACCGATGCAAACGTCACAAACGCAAATCCTTTCGAACGTCCTGTTCTTGGATTCTTAATGAGGCGCACATTTTGCACAACGCCATATTGCGCAAAAAATTCTTTGAGATACTGACCATTCACTTGATACGACAAATTACCGACATACAACTGCTCATTTTCAGGATAATGCTGCTGCGCTGATTTCACAGGACGATTTTTCTTAACGCGCGCGATAATAATAATGAGCGCTAATAAAACAACTACGGCGATAATGATATATAAAAATAAATGTGACATGTGAGACTCTCTATTGGCATGGAAAATTAGTGGAAAATCATTGTAAGAAATAGAGAGAATTAAAGCAAACAAAAAAGGCGCCATGAAGGCGCCTTTTATTTACAAACAAATCAAACGTGATTAAGCGCTGAATTTGTAGCTTGCACCAACATAACCAGCGTATGTCGCAGGCTGTGTGAAAGTACCAGCGTGTGGACCTTTCATTGCTAATGTGGTGATACCTTGCAATGTTAACGCTACGTTTCTCGTTACATTGTAGCTAGTACCAATACCGAATTCAGGTGTGATACGTGAACGATTCACTGAAGCAAAAGCAACATAGCTAGCATTTGGACTTACTTTTGTGAAAACATCCATTGCACCCGCTTTCGCAAATACGTTAAATTGGCTGTTGATTGGTAAAATACCTTTCGCTAACAAATCCACACCTTGAGTTTGAATATTGCCAGAATTAGTGATGACATTGTGGAAATGTGTGTAACCAGATTCAAGTGCGAAGAATTTATTGAACTGATAACCCAAATTACCATTCCAAGCAAAACCGCGTAACATCGATGGACGAACGTTGATGTTTGCAGCATTGTAGTTCACTTTGCCGTAACCCACGTTACCGCTAACGATAAAGCCAGCGTCGTTGTTAGAAGGCTGAACAGGAGCCGCCATGTTGTCCATTCCGCCAGCCATAGCGATAGAAACTGATGTCAATGCTGCTGCAGTGACGAAACTTACAACTAATTTTTTCATGATAAAGATGTCCTATTTTTTTGTTAATACTTCTTACTCGCACGAAGCAGAGTGCGCGCAGTATGCATAAGCAACTTTTGAATGTCAACACAGGGTTTTTATCATTTTTTGCTGTAAATAAAGGCGAAATGTACGAATCAGTGAACAGTGACAGTGTCAGTGTCAATGACACTACTTTCAAATCAAAGTAATAATCGCTAATATACCTCTCACTAAAAAATAACACTGCAAGGCTCCCCACATGCAACATCACAAATTAATTATTCTAGGCTCAGGTCCCGCCGGTTATACCGCAGCTGTTTACGCAGCACGTGCTAATTTAAATCCCGTTTTAATTACTGGCATGGAACAGGGCGGACAATTGATGACGACGACGGATGTCGACAATTGGCCCGGTGATGTCGAAGGTTTGCAAGGTCCTGCATTGATGGAACGCATGCTTGAACATGCAAAACGTTTTGACACCAACGTTATTTTTGATCACATTGCAGAAAGCGATTTATCAAAAAAACCACTGGTTTTAAAGGGTGAAAATGGTCAATACACGTGTGACGCATTAA
>Ga0207150_1095_pt1 | contig 18079 bp, 16 predicted proteins | sample Alteio_BWMinHeat_32_FD_153526 | JGI IMG/M metagenome (GOLD analysis project Ga0207150, IMG submission 153526) | Enriched cells from forest soil in Barre Woods Harvard Forest LTER site, Petersham, Massachusetts, United States -... | ecosystem: Environmental > Terrestrial > Soil > Temperate forest >...
TTGGGAGGGAAGGTTTTATTGTGCCGTCCGGGGACGTTCAAGGGCTCTCCGAGGCCATGGTATTTCTCATGGGAAATCGAGAAGCCAGGCAGTCCATGGGGATGGCAGCCGCGCGGCGGGCAAGAGAGAAATTCGATGTGTCGACGATGGTCCAGGCTTACGAGAGGTTGTACGAGAGCCTGGTTCATCCTTCGCAACGTCTGAATCGAGTGAGCGTGCGTCCAGAGTCCGCCGTGCCGGCGGGAGAATCCGTGGGGAACCAAACCCGGTAAACGATCCTGCTGCCGGCGGTATGGAGAAGACCTCCTATCGCTCATGCAATTGCGAGTAAGGAAATATGATCAAGGTCATGCACGTCATTACTGCGCTCGGCCCAGCGGGGGCCGAAACCATGCTCTCCCGAGTCGCTTCCGGGATGGATACCTCGCGGTTTCAAAATGAAGTTGTTTCGCTCACGGACATCCTGGATCTGGCGGAAAGGATGCGAGTAGTCGGCGTGCCCGTACGCACACTTGGCATGAAAAAGAGCGTGCCTAACCCATTTCTGGTGATGCTCCTGGCAAAATGGATCCGCGACTCGAAACCAGACGTGATTCATACCTGGATGTATCACGCGAACTTGGTCGGCACTCTTGCGGCGCGACTGGTTGGTGATGTGCCCGTGGTTTGGGGCATCCACCACAGCGCTCTGGACCCCCGCTTTCATAAGCGTCGCACGATGTTAGTCAATCGCATCTGTGCTTCTTTGTCCCGAAAATTCCCCGCCCGTATCGTATGTTGCTCAGAGGCATCGCTACTCATCCACAAGGAACTTGGGTACGCCCATGAAAAACTGCAGGTCATCCCCAACGGCTTCGACTTGGAGCAAGGTAAACCGGACCCCGCGGCACGCGCCTCCGTACTTGAGGAGTTGGTTATCCCGTCAAATGCAAATTTAATTGGAAAGGCAGCCCGCTTCCACCCCCAGAAGGATCATCGCAATTTCATTCTGGCAGCCGCGCGGCTGCACAAGAAAGTACCCGAGACTCACTTCCTGCTCTGCGGCGAAGATGTCAACTGGCAAAATTCACAGCTCGTGGGATGGATCGAAGCCGCAGGCATACGTGACCGTTGTCATCTTTTAGGGTTGCGCGAAGATGTGTCTCGCCTCTTTGCCGGAATGGATATCGCCACCGTGGCTTCTCGGTGCGGCGAAGCCTTTCCCATGGTAATCGGCGAAGCCATGGCGTGCGGAACGCCCTGCGTCGTGACCGACGTGGGCGATTCCGCTGCGATCGTTGGTGAGACCGGTATCGTAGTGGCGCCCGGAGATCCGGATGCACTGGCCGAAGCATGGCGGAAGCTCATAGAAGCCGGACCCGGAGTACGGCGCAGTCTCGGAATGGCCGCCAGGCGCCGCGTGCAGAAACATTTCGCACTGCCAACGATTGTGCAACGCTATCAGTCAATCTACGCGCAACTGGCCGCCAGAGCGCCAGAAGATGTGCCTTCTTCCAATCTTTCGCAATGCGCCCGGTAGACCGGCCAGCCTATAGATGTTGGGCCACACAATCATGAATGTGAATTTGCACCGACCCCGCTTGGTCAATGTGGTGAATTCGTCGATTGCACTAGGTTTTCTGCAAGGTCAGTTGCAGTATTTTCAAGATAAAGGTTTTGACGTGACCGTTCTCTGTCCCGAGCGCCGCAAAGGCGAGTGGGAAGTCGGCCGGCCCGAGGGCGTCCCGATCCTGGAAGTGCCCATGGAGCGGGCGATCGTTCCCCTGCGAGATCTGGCGTCACTCTGGCGCTTGTGGCGTAACATGCGCGCGCTGCGCCCAGCAATCACCAATGTGGGGACCCCCAAGGCAGGTTTACTAGGCGGCTTTGCCGCTTGGCTGAACCGTGTCCCTTGCCGGTTTTATACGCTGCACGGTTTGCGTTTTGAGACCTCCAAGGGATTGAAACGGCGAATCCTCACCTTCGCCGAGCGCCTTGCTTGCCTTTTTGCTCATCGCGTCATCTGTGTCAGCCAAAGCGTCCGTGAGAAGGCGATTGCTTCCGGCATTACAAATCGCGAGCAGGCGGTGGTTTTCGGATCTGGCAGTTGCAATGGTGTGGACGCTTCGCGCTTTGCGGCCACTCAAGACACACTGAAGCGAGCGAGAGAGTTGCGCCGTAAATTAGATATCCCTGCCCAGGCGCCTGTCTTGTTATTTGTTGGGCGGCTGACCTGCGACAAAGGTATTCCCGAGCTGATGGAAGCTTTTTTGCGACTCGGCCTTCAATTCCCGAATCTCCGGTTACTTCTGGTGGGATGCTTTGAGGACGAAGATCCCCTCCCCGTCGAGACTCGGAGATATCTCGCGACGCATTCGCGCGTGATTTTCGCGGGGGCAGTGCAGGACACCACCCCCTACTATGCGCTTGCCGATATCGTGGTCTTGCCAAGCCACCGGGAAGGTTTGCCAACGGTCATTCTGGAGGCCCAGGCCGCCGGAAAACCAGTGGTAGGCGCCACAGCGACGGGAATCGTAGACGTCGTGTCGGATGGCGAGACCGGACTTCTTTTTTCCCCCGTGGGCGACGTGCCAGCCCTGACCGAAGCGTTGAAAAGGCTAATCACCGATAAAGCTCTGGCAACAAAACTGGGACTTGCCGGCCAGGAAAGCGTCAAAGAAAAGTTTCGACCAGAGCGGGTGTGGGAAGCTCTCTACCGAGAGTGTCTCGGACAACTGCAGATCAAAGCTCCTCAAGTATTTTTGACGCCGCATACCGGGAAGGGCAGCGGGTTAGCGGTCAGATCCAACGAGTAGAGGGCGCAATACATTCCGCAACAAGACGAACTAAGCGAAATATGTCCGAAGTCTCAAATCCTCGAAGTTGCAGGAAACATGCACTCGAGGGAAATTTCCGACGTGTCAAGGACCTGCCGCTAGTAACAGTAGCCGTCGTCGTGCTTACAATCTTCATGACATTCAATTTGTGGGTGGCGCGTATGCAGGCGGGGCCTGCGGCCCTGGCCATTCACACCCAATCACCCAGCCAGACTCCAAGCTCGGCGTTTCCTGTTTGGGTGTCGTCCAGTCTGATCAGAGTAGGGAAGACCGAAGCCCCCGCCTCCCCTTCTTCCATTACTCTTTCCAGTGCGCGCGGTGAGACGGTCGACACCCAGGTAATCGTGCATGCTCCCGCTAGCGGCTTGACGCACGTCAATCTAAGTGCATCGGCGCTAATAGGCCCGGGCGGTGCGAGTATCGCGGCCTCGAACTTGACGCTGTACCGAGAATACTACATCACCGTTACGGGCACCTCGAATTACGGCGGAGGCAGCAACCCACCGCTTGGTTCGGGAACTTACCCGGAGCCTCTGATCCCATTGAATGATCCTGAGACTGGATTGGCCCTGTGTGGAACTGAGGCGGCGATCAAGGCCTGCAATGCCACGATCAGCGGGGCGCAGAATCAACCTTACTGGATCGATATTTCCGTGCCCCGCGGACCGCAAAACACCCCGCCAGGAACCTATACGGGTAACATCTCGATCGCAGCCACTCAGGGCAGTGTCACGATCCCGGTCACACTGGCGGTGTGGAACTTTGAGCTTCCTGCGCAACCCTCGGAACTTTCCGTCTGGTCGCTCTGGCCACCTGCCCCCGGGAACTCCGTAACCACGTTGGCTCGAGCCTTGATGCGGAACAAAGTAATGAGCTGGGGCGATGTTACCGCCAACGCATCCACTAACGTGACGAGATTCGGCCTCAATCGCTTTGCGCTGAACGGCCTCTACTTTGTCGGAATCAAGTGTGATGGTTCCTACAGCACTATTCCTCGGACGAGCCAAATCAACGCGGCGGTTGCCAATTTTCGCCCAGACCTCCCGCTGGACATCTACGTCGCGGACGAATTGAACGGTTGCCCAAACGCCTACCCGGCACTTAAGACAGTGGGCACAAACGTTCATGCGGCGAATCGTAGCGTCAAGACGATCATGACCATCAACACGCCGGATCCCAATCTTTACAATGAGGGGGATGGGCGGAGCGCTATCGACCATTGGGTGCTGCTGGACTCAGTGCAGCAATGGCCAAGTCTGCCGTTTACCGGTCCTGGAGACCTTTGGAGCTACACGAGTTGCAATACTTGGCGCGGCAACGCGCCCGAATGGCTGATTGACTACCCGCCGATAAACGAGCGTATCCAGGCCGGGTTTTTAAATTGGTCCCAGGGAGCGACGGGAATTCTTTATTATCGGTCGGACGGATGGACCGCAGGTAACACCGTCGGCAGTTGGGACAAAGTGGATACCACAGCTTGCGGCAACGGCCTCGCAAGCCCAGGCGACGGAATATTTCTGTACCCGCCTGGTCCCATCGCCTCCAGCGAGTCCGCTCCAGGCATACGTCTTAAGGCCATCCGTGACGGCATTCAAGATTACGAATACGCCCAGATTCTCAAGAGCCTGGGGCAAGTCGCCTTCGCGAATTCAACCCTCCAGCCGATCGCCAGGAACTGGAGCAACTGGAGTCACGATCCGAACGCCCTCGAAGGTGCGCGCTTGCAATTGGGACGCAAGCTCAATCAGCTTTGCCCTCCATAGGCGATAAGCAATTGTTGGGGTTGCTTTTGTAGAGGCCGTTCACGGTGAACGCTCACGGTGAACCGCCCGCTTTTTGGCGGGCAGCTTTTTGTTTCGTACTTCAATTTAATTAAGAGAGTGAAAAATGACAAACTGTGACGTAGCAATCATTGGCGCTGGCCCATACGGACTCTCCGCGACCGCTCACTTGCGCACGGTCAAAGGTTTGGACGTGCACACATTCGGTGAACCCATGTGTTTTTGGGAGCGCAACATGCCAAAGGGCATGTTGCTCCGCTCGGGGTGGGAAGCATCGCAAATTGCTGACCCAAACCACTCATTGACCATGGAGGATTACCAAGCCGCAAGCCACACTCATTTCTCCAGTCCTGTCCCACTCGACTGCTTCATGGGCTATGGAAACTGGTATCAACGTCAAGCAGTGCCCGACCTCGATCAACGCAAAGTTGCCCGCGTCGAGTCAGATGCAAAGGGCTTCCGACTTATTCTTGAAGAAGGAGAGACGGTTTTTTCACGCCGCTTGGTCGTCGCTGCCGGCATCGGTTCATTCGCCTGGCGACCGCCTGAATTTGCAGACCTCCCAAGTTCGCTGGCGTCTCACACTTCCGAACATCGCGAACTCCGAAGTTTTGCTGGGAAACAGGTGCTCGTGATCGGATGCGGTCAGAGCGCGTTGGAATCGGCCGCACTGCTACACGAATGTGGCGCCCATGTCGAGTTGGTGGCCCGGACACGCAAGATCAACTGGCTTGGAGGTGTAGTCTCCAAGACGATCCAATTTAGTTTGGGCCCCACGATCTCGAAACTACTCTACGCGCCCACCGATGTTGGTCCCGCTGGCATCAGCCAGATTGTAGCGCGCCCCGACTTGGTCAGGCAGCTGCCCCGGCCGATTCAGGACCGGCTCCGGAAACGATCAGTCCGACCCGGGGGTGCCCGTTGGCTCGTCGCGCGTGTCCGAAACGTAGGCAAGTCCCTCGGCCGTTTTGTTGTCTGCGCTGCTCCGGTTGGGGAGCGGATCAAAGTGCGCCTGGATGACGGAAGCGAGAGAATCATCGACCATGTTCTCCTGGGAACCGGATATCGCGTGGACGTTTCCAAGTACGATTTCCTTGCTCCGGAGCTCGCTCAATCCATAAGCCGTTTCGGAGGTTATCCGAGGCTCAAGGAGGGGTTCGAATCCTCCGTGCCAGGGCTACACTTTCTCGGCGCGCCAGGGGTTTGGAGTTTCGGCCCGCTCATGCAATTTGTGGTCGGAACACATTACGCATCACGTGCTCTGCTCCGCTGCGTCGCGGGGAAAGCGGCGGGCGGTCGAGTTCGTGTTAGCGAACCAATTGTTGCTGAGGCTGGATAATTCCGTCCTCGCCAGGACCACATAGCAACTAACCTGCATTTCTCACAAACGTCCGACCGATTTCTGCTCTCATTCGTAAGGTTAAGGCGTTGCATCCCGTTTCGATTGGACGAGGGTTTTGGTAGCACAGACTTCAGTCTGTGTGCTTTTCCGCGCGCGAAAATCAAAACCACACAGGCTGAAGCCTGTGCTACCGGGCCGCACTGAACCATTACTCGGGAACGGCATGACAGCACTAACAAAATTCTTATGAGAAATTCCCCCTAAGAGACATGCGGCAATTTGTCCTTGATTGGCTTTCTTGCCATGAATGAAACAACTGGAGCATTGGTCATTGGCGGAAACCTCAACGGTCTTTCGATCGCGAGGAGTTTGGGCCGCCGAGGCGTGCCGGTTTGGATGGCAACCCCGCCCAATATAAAGTTAGCCACCTGCTCTCGGTACACCCTTCGGACGGTGCCTTGGCCGGAGGGAGAGTATGAGGTGCAAGCCGCGTACCTATCGGAACTCGCCGACCGCTACGACCTCGATCAATGGGTGCTGTTTCCAACCAGCGATGAATCCGCTGCTTTGCTCTCGAAATTCCACGCTACGCTTTCCTCTCGATTCCGCGTGTCCACCCCTGCCTGGGAAGTCCTCCGCTGGGCCTACGATAAACGCCTTACCTACCGATTAGCGGCCGAACAACAAGTCGACTACCCGGCGACGATCTATCCCGCCAGCGAAGTGGCTCTCCAGGCGGCCGCCTGCTCCTTTCCCGCCATTCTCAAGCCTGCCACGCATGCCGTGGTCAACCGGTTCACGGCGGATAAGGCTTGGCCCGTGGCAAATCGCGACGAGCTTCTTGCGCGTTACCGTAATGCGCGTGAACTGGTTCCTCCAGATTTGATTCTTGTCCAGGAGTTGATCCCCGGCGGGGGCGAATCTCAATTCTCATACGCGGCGCTTTGCTGCGACGGACAACCAATTGCCTCTCTCACCGCTCGTCGCACCCGCCAATACCCAATCGACTTTGGCTATTCAAGTTCCTTTGTCGAAACGCTGGACATCCCTGAGATCGTGGCCCCTTCCCGGCGCCTTCTGGCCGCAATCCGCTACACCGGACTTGTTGAACTTGAATATAAGTTTGACGCTCGAGATGGAGGCTACAAGCTTCTGGACATCAATCCAAGGCTTTGGACATGGTCACCGCTGGGAGGCCGCGCCGGCGTCGACTTCCCCTATCTTCTCTGGCAAATGTTGACAGGTAACTCCGTGCCGCAACAGACCGGCCTCGCCGGCGCTCGTTGGGTCCGCATGAGTACGGATTTTCCGGCGGCTATCCACCTGATGCTTCGCGGTCTCTTAAGTCCGGCGGCGTACTTACGCTCATTGCGCGGGCCACTCGAGTTTGCCCTGCTCGCGTCTGACGATCCGCTGCCTGGTTTGTTGGACCTGCCCTTATTTGCTTTCAAGCATTTCTATACCGCGTACAAGGGTCTGCGAAGGGGTATTTTATCTAAAGAGGTAAGGGCACTGGTAAGTAAATGACTGAGCCAACGGTTGTCATCAGCTTGGATTTGGAGCTCAGTTGGGGCAGTTTCGATCTGTCTTTTGATGAAGACCTGCTCAAAATGGCCCGCTGGACCCACGACGTTGGCGCGCCCAATTTATTGAATCACCTCACCCGCAACGGTCTATCGGCGACTTGGGCCCTGGTTGGCGCGATGATGCGTCCCTCGTTGCCTGAGGTTTCCGGCCTGCCGGAGGTCGATTATCCTCACTTTTCGAGGCCCTGGTTCAATTATGTCCCCAAGGAAGGCGACGAATCCGCACATCCCGAATGGTTCGGCGCACGATTGGTGGAAATGATCAGGAGCGCGAAGCCGGAGCAGGAAATCGGTTTTCATTCGTTTTCACACGTCCTGTTTGGATGGCCTGGCATGACCAGGGAACGGGCCATCGCCGAGTATGATTATTGCGCGCAGACCGCGCGAGAATTTGGAATCCCCGCAACGTGTTTCGTTTTCCCGCGCAATTCAGTTGCTTACCTCGCGGAGCTTCGAGACGCGGGGTTCAAATGTTTTCGCGACGTTGATGAATTACCGCTTCGCTTTGCAAGCCATAAGCTAACTTCCATTGAGATGATATGGGAAGATCTCGCCGGACGACCCCCGCGCATGGTCGAACCTTCGTTCAAAGAGGGTATGGTTTCCATTCCGGGATCGCTCATGATCCGCTGCGCGGCCGGCTGGCGTAAGTACATACCTGATGCCAGCCGTTTGCGGCGGTTGAGAAAAGGATTGGAGCGGGTGCGTCAGCGCGGCGGGGTTTTCCACGTCTGGTTTCATCCGGAGAATCTATACCCAGAGTGGCCCCGGCTTGAAAATGTCGTCGCCCGTTTTTTTGAGGAGCTCGGCGCCCTGGTGCGCAACGGAGATTTGAGATGCTTCACCATGGGGCAGCTTGCCAGCGAATTCCAATCGAAATTAGCCGTTAAGCAGAGTTGCAATCGGAGTCCGGAAGACGCGCATTCCAGATACGTGGACTGCGCGACTCCTTTACGCGAGGCGGACCCACATCCTGCAATCGTTGCTTCCACCCCAATTGAAACGCTCCACGCGAACTGGCCAGGCGCCAGTTCCCGGACCAGCCCTCCTCTTACGGAGGGGAAAGCTGATTGAGCATTTGCCCCAATTGCAGTCGCGCATTTTCCAGGGCGATGTGGTCGTGACTCCAGTTGCTCCAGCTGGTGGCAATCGGTTGGATGACTGAACTCGCAAAGGCTCCTTGCCCCAGGTTTTTGAGGATCTCAACGTATTCGTAATCCTGGATTCCATCTCGGATAGCTTTGAGTCTAATGCCGGGAACCGGCTCGCTCGAGCCGACCGGACTGCCAGGGTACACAAACACACCATCGCCCGGATTGGACGAACCGCTTCCGCACGCCGCCACATTCAAGTTATCCCACGAGCCAATCGCGTTTCCCGAGGACCAACCGTCTGCCCGGTAGTAGAGAACTCCCGTAGCACCTTGCGTCCAATTCAGGAAGCCCGCCTGTATACGTTCGTTGATTGGCGGATAGTCGATCAACCATTCGGGAGCATTCCCGAATCCTATGTTGCAACTCGTGTAAGTCCAAAGATCACCCTTGCCGGTATACGGAATAGCGGGCCACTGTTCCATGGCCGTCAACAACACCCAGTGATCGATGGCGGGAAGGACACCGCTACCATCGTCCATCAAATTTTGATCGATCGCGTTGAATGTCGCGATTGACTTCACACCGTTCGCGTGCAAATTGCGAGCCAATGTCTTGAGGTTGGTGTAGTCACCGCTGCAACCATTCAACTCGTCAGCCACGTATTCGTCGAGCGGAAGACCTAACGGAAATGTAGCCGCCGCCGCAGCGATCTGCGGCGGGCTCGGCAGGCTGCTGAACGCCCCGTTGCACTGCATTCCAATATAAAATGATCCGTCCAGACCGACCCGATTCATACCAAGACTTGCCATATCGGTTACGGCGGAAACAGCATCGTCGTAGCGGCTCATTACCTTGTTGCGCATGAGTGCTTGAGCCAAGCTGGCTACGCTGTTGCCCGTGTTGGGATTCCAAAGGGTCCATTCGGAAAGCTCGGTGGGTTTCATCGGAAGTTCAAAATTCCACACAGTCACCGTGACCGGTATGCTCACGTTTCCCTGAGTGCTTGTTACATTGATCGTACCGGAATAGAGACCTGGTGGACTGTTCGTCTTTCCGCGCGGGATCGATATGTCAACCCAAAATGGCTGATTCTGATTCGCGGCGACCGTAGCAGGGACCGCTTTGAGGCTGCCATTGAGGGCTGCGCCAGTTTCAGGATCAACAAACGGAATCAGCGGTTCGGCGTAAGTCCCGGAGCCAAGCGGCGGATTGCTTCCCGAGGACGGGAACCCGCCCTGAGGAACCGTGCCGCTTACAGTTGTATAGTATTCGCGATAGAGCACCACGTTCGACGCAGCGATGGTCGCTCCACCTGGACCGATGAGCGCTGACGCGCTGAGGTTCACGTTGGTCAAGCCGCCGGCGGGACCGCGCACGATTACCTGAGTATCAACCGTCTCGCCGCGGGCGCCGGAAAGCCCGATGGACGAAGCCGTGCCGGGGGCATCGGTTGGCCCCACTCTAACGAGACCAGGGGCCACCCACGAAGTAAACGCCGAACTTGTTGGTGTGACACCCACGGCACTCAGAGAAATGATTGCCGGCGAGTTTTGAGCATTGCTGGTGACGGTGACGTTGCCCGCGACGCTACCCATCGCCGCCGGAGCAAAAGTCACATTCAAAGTGGACGTCTGTCCGGGTGTGAGAATCGCTCCGCCGGACACACCGCTAGGATTGAAGCCTGCACCCGAAATGCTGACGTTCGAAATCGTGACGTCAGAATTGCCGGAATTCGTGAGCGTCACAGCGAGAGTGCTACTCGAGCCTGTATTTACATTCCCGAAGCTTAAACTCGTTGGATTGGCGCCGAGCAAGTGCGTAACGGAATTCACCGTGAGCGTGGCCGCGCTGCTGGCGACGCTGCCCGTGGAGTTGCTAACCACCACAGCAAACTGCGCACCAGTGTCCGTATTCGTGGTGGCCGGGGTCGTGTAGCTCGCCGAACTCGCGCCGCTTATAACTGCCCCATTCTTGTGCCACTGATAGCTCAGTGGAGCTGTGCCGGAGGCACCGACCGAGAAGGTTGCTCTCTGCCCGGCGCTGACGGTCTGGCTGGCCGGCTGAGACGTGATTGAAGGCACCACCGATGCGGTGGTGACGATGAGGGTGGCAGCTTTGCTGGTCACATTGCCGGCATCGTTGCTAACCGCCACCGCGAACTTTGCGCCGTTGTCCGCAGTTGTTGTGGCCGAGGTTGTGTAACTCGCCGAATTCGCACCGTTGATAACTGTCCCATTCCTGTGCCACTGATAGCCAAGCGGAGCTGTGCCGGAGGCAGTCACTGAGAAAGTCGCTGTCTGCCCGGAATTGACGGTCTGGCTGGCCGGTTGAGTCGTAATCGAAGGTCCCACGGGCGCCACAGTGACGATGAGGGTGGCAGCTTTGCTAGTCACATTGCCGGCGCTGTTGCTTACAACCACGGTGAACTGCGCGCCGTTCTCTGAAAGTGTCGTCGCAGCAGTTGTATAGATGGATGATGTCGCCCCGGCGATGGGCATCCCATTTCTTTGCCATTGATAACTCAACGAACCCGCCCCGGCAGCACTCACGCTGAAGGTTGCTGTTTGGCCTGCCACGACTGTTTGGTTTGCAGGCTCCGCGGTGATCGAGGGTGCCATCGGAACTGGATTCACAGTGAGCATGGCCACAGTGCTGGTCACACTCCCCACAGCGCTGTTGGCCACAACTACAGTGAACTGCGCCCCGTTGTCGGAGTCCGTAGCTGGTGGGGTCGTATAGGCGGAGGAGGTCGCACCACCGATGGGTACGGTGTTCTTTCTCCACTGATAGGTCAATAACCCTTTGCCGGTGGCCGCCACGCTAAACGTGGCTTTCTGTCCGGCCATCACGGTCTGGCCGATGGGCTGCGCCGTAATTGAAAGCGCCGCGCTACCCGTTCTATTTCCGGCGGAGGTTATTCCGACACATCCGGCATTGAAACTCACCACCGCTAACACCAAAAAAGTAAAGACTAAACGATTCATGTTTCCGCCCACTCCTTCACAAAGTGTTCGTCGGCGCGCGGTTGGTTGGAGGGAGGAGGAGTAACCGACCGAAATGGAAATCTTGAGGCCCGTCCCCGTGGGCTCAGAACCTTGTCTCGGTTCTACAGGGAAGTCTGTATGGTGGAGCTAAGGTAAAATACTGGTCGAAGGGCCAGTAAAAGACCTTAGGGAGGACCTGACCGAACGGATTAGCCCACTGAAGCCCTGAAGTGAGATTCTCCTGATTTCAAAGGACTTCCAGCACACCATGCTTGTTAGGCGTGAAATGCGGCACGATCCCTTCCAGTTTCACATTCCATTGCAGTCACTAGTGAAGCGACCACAAGTCGATCAATCCCCAGGCAGCGTACGGCTGCCACCAGCCAAGAATTTACTGCCGCCACCGTTCAAAGTAGTGGCCAACTCCGCCGACTTATTTGCCTGCTTCGACCTGCCTAGAGGTGTGGCGCATCCACTCTTCGCTGTGTAGTTCCCCCGCGTCTCCCCTTTTTATCTTCTGGTCGGAGAACCATATCCAGCTCGCATTTCTCCTCAATCCGCCTCTGTCTTTTTCGCGTCTTTTGCCAAGACTCTAAGTGCTTGGAGTCTCACCGGCCTAGAAGATTCCATCCCCGAAAATAGAGGATTCACCTGATTGTGACGCTGATCGTTGAGGTCATACTTGCATGCCGGTATCGGGTGAAAACCTGAGAACAGACTAGCCTTGAGAAGGAGAACGTTCATATGCTGCGGAATATTGATGCCGGGTTGGGGGCTACCTCGCAGAACCCAGTCGTGGAACCTTTCACGAGGAGCGAGCCGACATCGCTACTCCTCCGCGAGCTTGTCGGGCACCTACGCCAAAATCGGACACAGCTCCGCGAGGATTGGGTGAGCCGTATCACCGAAGCCCAATTGCTCACGGCCATGACCAAGGAAGAGATTTTCGCCGAGGCCACCTCGGTATACGACAGCTACGTGGAAGTTTTGCAAACGGGAACCTTTGAGGCCTTACAGACCTATGCCCGAAACCTTTCTGAGCGCATCATCCCCAGGGGCGTCGAAACGAATGAGGTCGTGGGCATCGTGCTGCTCCTGCGCGATGTCCTCGCGCGGTCTCTATTCGCCAAGTACCAGACTGACTTTGAGAAACTCAATCGCATCCTGGACGCCTACGAACCAGCGGCCAACCGGATCGCCAATACTGTGGCGGTCGGATTCGTCCAGGAGCGCGAGCGCGTCATCCGCCAACAACAGGAAGCAATCCGCGAGCTTTCCACTCCCGTCTTGCAGGTGCGCGAACGGCTGCTGATTCTACCCATCATCGGTGTCATTGACCCGCAGCGCGCCCGGCAGTTGACCGAACAATTGCTTCGTGGAATTCGCACCAACCGCGCCAAAGTTGTTGTGATTGACATCACCGGTGTCGCGGCGATGGATGCCACGGTCGCCAACCACCTCGTGCAAACAGTAGAGGCCTCGCGGTTGTTGGGCGCGAGTTCGATCGTTACTGGTTTATCCCCCGAAATCGCTCAGACCCTGGTCAACATCGGCGTGGACCTCGGCAAGATGAACACGGTTGGCGACCTCCAGGGCGGTATCGAACAGGCAGAACGTCTGCTTGGCTACAAGGTCGTGCAGCTGGCCGAGGCGAACTAAGTCCACGACGGGGGGTTCCATGGAAGTTCCGATTCTCAAACAGGGAAGCTTCCTGATTGCCACCGTACAGGCGGCTTTGAGCGACGCCGATCTTCTTCAGTTCCGCTCGGCCCTGATTCAGTACGTCGTTCGGTCACGATCTCAGGGTGTGATTCTAGACGTCACCGACCTGGATGTGCTGGATTCATTTGCCTCCAGGACAATTCGCGAGATTGCGCAAATGATCCGGCTACGCGGGGCTGAAACCGTGATCGTGGGCATACAACCCGAAGTGGCCTTCGCCATGGTGCAACTGGGATTGACAATGGAAGGCGTAGCGACCGCCTTGGACCTGGATGAAGGTTTGGAATATTTGAATCAAAGGAGCAAGACGGCTGCGTCTTGAGAACGCAATGATCGGGGCCATGGGGATATCCTTGGACGAAATCCGGGTGTCGATCGTATCGGATCAAGATATTGTCGCCGCCCGGCAGCAAGGGCGCGCACTCGCGGTCAGGTTGGAATTTTCTCCCGGCGATTCCACTTTAATTGCGACCGCAATTTCAGAGCTTGCGCGAAACATTGTCTCCTATGCCCGGCGTGGTGAAATCCGCATCCGGTCCGCACAGAACGGTGAGCGGCCGGGCATTGTAATCGTAGCCTTGGATGATGGACCGGGCATCCGGGACATCGCACAAGCGATGCGTGACGGCTTCTCCACTTCGGGAGGCATGGGACTCGGCCTTCCTGGCGTGCGCAGGTTGATGGATGATTTCGACATTGTTTCCGAGCAAGGCAAGGGAACGACAGTCACGGTGAAGAAATGGAAACTGTAAGCCCGATGCTGCTGGATTGGGGCGTGGCCTCGCTTCCGCTGGAGGGACAGTCGGAGTCGGGCGATCGCTATGTGGTCCAATATTTTCCTGGCGGGGTTCTTCTTGCGGTGATCGATGGCCTCGGGCACGGTTACGAAGCCTCAGCGGCTGCCAGCTCGGCCGAGCTCATCCTGCGGACACAGCCCCAGGAGCCTGTGATTTCGCTGGTTCGGCGTTGTCATGAGAGTCTTCGTTCGAGTCGTGGCGTGGTAATGAGCGTCGCGTCTTTCGACACTTCTCACGGGCTGATGACTTGGCTGGGTGTGGGTAACGTTCGAGCGATCCTTCGCCGCAGCGGGTTCAAATCTATTCCCCGGTGGGACGAGTTGCTCCTCCGAGGCGGGATCATCGGTGGGGAGGTCCCACCCCTGCAAGCTTCCGTTCTTCCCGTGTCGCAGGGGGACATGCTCTATTTGGCCACCGATGGGATCGGCGGAGAATTCGTCCATGAAATCATCTCTCCGGAATTGCCGCAGCGCACCGCAGAAGTCATCCTCTCGAGGTATGCAAAGGGAGATGACGACGCTCTAGTGCTCGTCGCACGCGTCGTGGAGAATCAGCAATGAGCGAAACCGTGCAAAACCGGGAGAACAACCTGCAGCAAACACTTGCCGAGTCATATCTTGGGAGCTTGCGGGACTATTTGTCCGGGGGCGGCGAAGACTGCCTGGGACGAGCGTATGAGATTGGCCGCGCGGCACTGGCCGAAGGCCATTCCATTCTTGAGATCATCCATTTGCATCATACCGTATTGCAGAGACTGCTCCAGGAACTGCGTGACCACGAGGAGGCAGTTGCTGTTTTGCAGGGCGCAGGGGCATTTCTCGCCGAAGTCTTATCTCCATATGAGATGACACATCGGGGATTTCGCGAGGCTGTCTTCGCCCTGCGCCACTTGAACGAAATGCTGGAACTGGAGGCCAAGCGTATCGCGCACGCGCTGCACGATGAAGCGGGGCAACTGTTGGCTGTCGTCCATCTCGCACTTGCCGATTTAGACAGGGAGCTTCCGGCGCCGCTTCACGACCAGGTTGGCGATGTGAGGGTGCTGCTCGACCAGATCGACGAGCAGTTGCGGCGCCTCTCCCACGAATTGCGGCCCACAATTTTAGACGATCTCGGACTAGTGCCCGCGATTGAATTCCTCGCAGAAGGCGTCTCCAAACGCACCAAGCAAGCGATCTCCGTTCACGCTTCACTCAAGGAACGACTACCCACAAGCGTCGAAATCACACTCTACCGGATCGTCCAGGAGGCTCTGACAAATGCGGGGAAGCATTCGAGAGCCAGGAACGTTCACATTCGAGTCGACCGATCCGGCGGTCATGTGCGCTGTTCCATCCGCGATGACGGCACTGGGTTTGACCTCCCAACGGTCCTGCGCAGGAGAGGCGACACGGGTTTGGGGTTGCTGGGTATGCAAGAACGCCTGAATGCAATGGGAGGAACGCTGCACATCGATTCATCGCCCGGCCATGGAACATCACTTCTGATCAACTTACCTTTGGGAGAAAAACATGAAAACGCGAGTCATACTTGCTGATAATCACGTCGTGGTTCGCCAGGGAGTCAAGTCGCTGCTCGAGCGTGAGGGCTTTTTGGTTGTAGGTGAGGCTGGGGACGGGCAGGATCTGGTTCGCATCGCAAAAGAGTTGCAACCGGATGTCGTTGTGCTGGACATTGGGATGCCTCTGATGAACGGATTGATCGCGACCCGGGAACTAAAGCGAGTGTGTCCGAACGCGAAAACCATTCTGCTGACGCGGCACGATGAAGATCAGTATGTCATCGAAGCCCTGCGCGCCGGAATTCGGGGATACATCCTGAAGAATCAGGCCGCTACCGACTTGGTTCATGCCCTTCAGCAGGTCTGCCGCGGCCAGGTGTATCTCAGCCCCGGAATCTCCCGGGTGGTCGTGGATGCGTACGTATCGAAATCCAGCGTGCCGGACGATCCACTTTCGGCAAGGGAGCACGAAGTGCTCCAACTGATCGCCGAAGGCAAATCGACGAGAGACGTCGCGAGTATGCTCGGAGTCAGCGTGAAAACAGCCGAATCTCATCGCTCGCGGCTCATGCAAAAACTCGATATCCATGAGACCGCCAGTCTGGTGAGGTACGCTGTCCGGAGAGGCTTGGTTCAACCTTAGCTGGCGGGTCGGTCGAACAGCTCAGTGTCATCCTTCGGGATATCACCCCACAACATTTGCAGGGTCTTACCCAATTGCCTCCTGGAACAAGGCATTTACCCTGAGACTATCCAATGGGCTGTCTTCGTGGGGCCGATGGGGCTCGACACCACGCCATACCCCACTTTTTTACTCACGGGGGCGGCCCATCCAGCAGGAGAAGCCAGAGATGCACTCCGTAACCGGACGAATCGAGGAGCGCAAGAGCATTGCGGTAAGCGTGCGTATCATCAGTCTCGAACACCCCGAACTGGTGGATTCTGGCATTACCCAAAATGTGAGCTCCCTCGGTATGCAAGCCCTGTTTGGGAAACGGTGGGTGCCGAACGAGCCTGTCCTGATCGAGTCGCCGCCGGGCAATGTTCGGTCACGGGGATGGGTCGTGTATTGCCGGCCTGCGAGTAGGGGAGAATTCACGGTCGGGCTGAGGTTATTGACGCCGCAGCCAATGTGGTCGCAGCCGGTTAATAATAAGCGATTTGCAGGGTGAGCAGCTGTCTTGGAAGTTCGGAAATATCCAGAAGGGAACCTCGGAAAAGATCCACTACAGATCCATTCAGGCGGGCACCGCCAATGCCCCGTCACGGACCGCCCTGAAACTAGTCAACTGTGATCTTGTTGGCGCGACTGGCAACGGCGATGCTACGCCGAACCCGCCTAAATGTCCCTGTTAGTTAGACCATGAGGAATATAATCGCTCGCCTACCGTCGTCCAATATCCATCTCCGCATAGTCCCAAGTCTGGCCTCTGTTTTTAATATAAGATAATTCACCTATAAGTATATCTTTGCAAAGTAGCCCACGTGACCGGGCGCCCTTGAAACTTCAATCCGATGCAAAAGTGGTCGCTATCCACTCTGTGGCAATAGACCACTTCACCGTGCATTGGGGATTCCTCGTTCAGGGGTTTGACCTCCGCTTGCTCACCAGGCTGCCATAAGCCCCGAGAAAAAACGCGGACGCCATGGGCGCTGATGTTATCGGTGTAGGTCCTTTCTTCTTCCTTGGAAGCCAAATCGCGCATCCGCGATAGGCGCACCACGAATATGATCGGAAGTCGCTTCTCCATCCTGCCGTCGAGAGAGTGACTGACCTGCGCGTAACCAGTCCCTTGACTAGCAGACGCGGTTACACCAGAGCGCTGATTCTGCGGCATGACGGTGGCTGACTTAGATCTTCGGCTTTTGGCCTCGTGCTTCGTGTTGGATTACCTCCGAGCGTAGTTTTGCAAATGCTCTGCGCGTCGCGCCTTGGGAAAAGTCTCTCCGACCCTCAATGGTTTCTTAACATTCGTATCTTCCACTAACAATCAGGTCAAAACCCGAATAGCAGGTCGGGTGAGTTCGATATAGCGTTTCACCGCGCGGGCACTGACCGTACCCGTTCCCACAATTGCTCCATGCCCCAGATCGCCTGATATTCCCCGCGGCCGCGATGCAATACACGTTGCACCAAACAGCCGTCATGACAGAATATGGACTGGAAATCAGGAGAGAGGCCGTGACCGGGCCGGGACATGGCGCCGATTTTGGAAGTGCGAAATCTTTACGTCAGCTACTTTTCGCACAGGGGAGTGGCCTCTCCGGCCATTATCGATGTCAGTTTTGACGTTAGGCCGGGCGAAATTCTGGGCATGCTCGGAGAATCCGGATCCGGCAAGAGTACCCTTGGCGCAGCTCTACTACGCCTCCTTCCAGCAAATGGAAAAATCGAACGAGGCAGCATCCTATTCGAGGGGCGGGACATCCTTCAGGCGGAACCTCGTGAACTGGAG
>Ga0207150_1097_pt1 | contig 17834 bp, 1 predicted proteins | sample Alteio_BWMinHeat_32_FD_153526 | JGI IMG/M metagenome (GOLD analysis project Ga0207150, IMG submission 153526) | Enriched cells from forest soil in Barre Woods Harvard Forest LTER site, Petersham, Massachusetts, United States -... | ecosystem: Environmental > Terrestrial > Soil > Temperate forest >...
CCGGCAGCAAGTACCGACCTGTACCGAAAAATGCCGCAAGACGACTCGCGGTGCAGTGGGATGCACACCGTAAATCCTTTGCCGGAAATGTTATGCTGAGATGAGAGCCGAACCCGAAGCGTGAGAGGAGAGTTGCCGCCCCTCGTCACGCTTCCGGTTCAATTCGGAATTAAAAGAAACTGCCTGACGTGAAATCCTGATTGAGGGCCGGGCTAAGGCTTCCACCATAAACGCCGCCGGCATTGGGACTCCAAATCGCGATGATCTTGTGCGTGCCGATGCTCATGGCGCCCTGAGTGGAGGGATTGTAGGTATAAGTGGCCTTGCCGGAGCTCAGCGTACCGCTTCCCAGGGTTACCGGGTTGGCCGGGTCCGTCACATCATAGAAAGTTACGGTGCCGCCCGTTGGCGTGCCAAACGCGCCGGTGATGGTGGCCGTGAACGTGATCGGCTGGGTGACGAGCGCGTGGGCGGACGGTGAGGTGACCGTGATCGAGCTGGGCCGGCCGACGAGCTGGGTATGGGTCGCCGCGGGACCGGCAGCGAAATCGGCATTGGCGTTGTAGGTCGCTGTCAGCGTGTAGGAGCGGCTCGAAGTCAAGAAGGCGAGGAACGAGAACTGCGAGGCCGAGGTCGTCGCCTTGCCTGTCGTATCGAGGCCCATCGTGAACGTTTGCAGCGTTTGCCTGCCCGAGTTATCCTTCAAGGTGAAGGTAACCGTGCCGGTCGGGACGATGCCTGGCGTGGCGGAGGTCACCATGACCGAAGCGCCAGTCGCTCCGCCGGGGTTCCAAGATGAGAAATTGGGGTAGGGGAAGACCAATTTCAAGGTGGTTGCCAGCTTGTTGATCGTGAAGCCGGTGAGCGAACCGGTGCTCCCACCGAATAGAGACGGAGAGCCCGAGGGAATGAATTTCGCGGTGATCACGGGGCTGGCTCCGTTGTTCGCCGATACGGCCGCCGTGGTCAAGCTGGCCTGGAAGCTGGAGTTGAGCGTGACGGTCCCCAGAATGGCGCCTGTGGCAACATCCTTGAACTGCACGCTGCCGGCGGGAACAGCGCTAACCCCCGCGGGAATCGTGGCGGACACGGTGGCTGTGTAGGTCACCGACTGTCCGTAGGTGGCGGACGGCACCGAGGTGCTGATCGATGTCATCGTCTGGATCGGATCGACCTTTTGGATGAGCGCCCCGGACGCGGGACTCTTGGCGAAGTTGCCGGTCCCGGCGGTATTGAAGACGGCCGTGATCGAGTGTCCGGTGGTGGTGTTGATCCCCAACTGTGTCGCGTAGGTCTTGTAGGTATAGGTGGCCGTACGAATGGACGGATTGCTGGACTGGAGTGTTCCGGTTCCCAGAATCGCGGTTCCGTCGTAGAAGGTCACGGTGCCGATGGGAGCGCCGGGCGAGCCGATCGTGCCGGTGCCTGTCACGAAGACCGTGACCGTGAAAGTCACCTGCTGGCCGTAGTAGGATCCGCCGCTTGGCGTTGACGAAGTCTTATCCGATGTCGGTTGCCCAACCGCCGTGAGAGCCTGAGTGACCGTGACGGTATGTGCGGCCGAGGTCTGGGAAGCGAAGTTTGTGAGGGCGAATTTCGCCGTGAACGAGTAGGGGTTGGCGGACGCCGCCAGTTGCGTCGGCGTCGTGGTGAAGCTGTAGATGTAGGTGTTGGCGGCAGAGCCGGCAACAACGCTCGTGGCGGTTCCCAACACCGCGCTTCCATTCAAGAAGGTCACAGCGGCCGGATTGAGGGGCGTCGGCAATGGTGCCCCGTTGGTGACGGTGACCGTCGCCTTCAGAGTCAGGGCATTTCCAAACGACGTCGAGGTGACCTGCGTCGTGCCCACCAGGGTGGCGAGCGCGAGGGTGGTTGGGGCCGGACTCACCGGTTCGTTGAGCACGGCGCTCGTGCTGGGTCCATAGTTGGAGTCACCCGCATAGACGGCCGTGAGATGCGCCGTGCCGGCGCTTATGGCGCTGAACGGCACGCTGACGTTGTAGGTGCTGGTATAGGTGCTGCCGCTGACCGTGAAGGAAGATCGGGTAGCCGCGCTGCCGACGGGCGTGCCGGTCACGGCGCCATTGTAGATGGAAACGGCGCCGTCGGGGGCCTGCCCGTTGGTCGTGCTGCCCTTGACCGTGACCGTGAAAACGATCGGCGCTGTTTGACCATACGTGGCGGCAGGAGCGGGCAACACGAACGCCGTCGTGGTGGGATTGACCACGAGCTGGCTGAAGGAGTCGAACAGGGGACTCGCGGTGAAATTGCTCGTGGGCGTATAAGTGGCCGTAAGCGTGTACGAGTGGTTCGAAATCGTGAAGGCGTTGAAAGTGAAGCCCGTCGTCGCGGCCGAGGCCGTCGCATGGCCCGTCGAATCGAGGCCCATCGTGTACGTTTGGTCGCTTTGAATGCCGGAGTTGTCATGCAAGGTGAAAAGAATAGTGCCTTTCGGGATAACGGTTCCGGTCGTGGGCGAGGTCACCGTCACGGTGGCCGAGGCGCCGGCGGTGCCGCCGGGCACCCACGGGGAGGCTGGCGGAGCCAGCATCACGCTGGTTGTCGCCGGATTGATCGTGTAGCCGGTGAGCGTGCCGGTGCTGGTGGCGAAATTGGTGTTCGTCGGCACGAAGGTCGCGGTAATCACGGCCCCAGCCGGCGCGACGGCATTGGGCAAGCTGGCCATGTGGCTGGTGGTGTCGATGGCCACGCCCGCGACAGGCCCCAGCGTAACGCCGTTGGCATGGAAGATCACGTTGCCGGTGAGGCTGCCGAGAATACCCGCGGTGTTCGCGGCAGCGACGGTGGCCGTGTAGGTCATCCCCTGGCCAAAGGTGGAGGACGCTGCCGTGGTGCTGATCGTTGTTGTCGTGCTGACGGGATCCACCTTGTAGATCAAGGCCGCCGAAGTGCCGGTATTGAAGTTGCCGCTATCGGCGCTGTTGTAGACCGCCGTGATCGAGTGCCCGGTGGTGTTGTTGATCGCCAACTGGGTCGCCGTGGTCTGGTAGGTATAGGTGGCCGTGCGCCCGGCCGCATTGCTGGAGAACAGGGTCCCAGTTCCCAGAACCGTGGTCCCGTCTTTGAAAACCAGGCTGCCGTTGGGAGCGCCGGTAGCGCCGACATAGGCACCAGGCACGGAAACGGTGGCCGTGAAAGTCACCTGTTGGCCGTATTCCGATCCGCCGCTCGGCGCTGAGGTCACGTTGGCGGTCGGCGTGGAGACCGCCGTGTCGGCCTGGTTCACCACGACGGTCTTCGCACTCGAAGTCTGCGACACGAAGTTCGTTTCGGCAAATTGTGCCGTGATCGAGTGCGCCGCCGCGGCCAATTGCGTGGCGGTGGTGGTGAAGCTGAAGACATAGGTCGGGGTGCCGGCGCCAGGGCCCGAGACCAAGCTGGTGGCTGCTCCCAAATTTGTCGTTCCGTCAAAGAAGTGCACGGAATTAAGATCGATGGGCGTCGGCAACTTGGCCCCGTTGGTGACGGTGACCGTCGCTTGGAGAGTCACCGGATTTCCGAACCCAACCGGCGTAGTCGGCTGGGCAAGCGTCAGCGTGGTCGGGGCTGGGGCCACCGACACGGGGATCGTATTCGTGCTTGGGGCGTAAACCGTATCGCCGAAATAGACGGCGGTGAGGCTCGTTACGGTAGTGAAATCACTGCTGGGGAAGCTGAACGCATAGGTGGTGGTATAGACGCCCGAAACCGGCCCGGATGGGGTCGCCACAACGGACGTCGGTGTCATCAGCGTGCCGGAGACGACGCCGCCAGTGACCGTGATCGGCCCGTTGTAGATGGAAAGCGTGCCGGTGGGCGCCGCACCGTTGCTCCCCTGGACCGTGACCGAGAAATTGACCGGCGGCGTTTGACCGTTCGTAATGACCGGGGTAGACACAAATGCCGTCGTGCTGGCATTGAATACCTGCTGGGTCAGGGCTGCCGACATAGGACTCGCGTTGAAATTCCCGGCGCCCGCATACTTCGCGGTGATGCTGTGCGGCGAACCCGCGAGCGTCAGAGACGATGTCGTATAGCTCGCCATGCCGCCCGACACGGAGGCGGAACCCGGCATCAAGACGCCGTTGTCGTAGAAGTTCACGATGCCGGCGTTCAGCGTAGCGCCGTTGTCGGCGGAAACCGTAACCTTGAAGGTGACCGGCGTATTGGAACCGGAAGTCAAAACTCCCGCATCATTGATGGAGGATGACGTCGGCATGGAAATCGAGGTGCCGACGTGGACGTTCAGGGTGAACGTGGCAGTGGTCGGGTTGGGCACGTAGTTGCTGTCGCCGTTGTACGTCGCCGTGATGGCGTGAGGGCCGGGAGTCAGCGAATTGGCGGGGATGGTGATGGAATATGTACCGCTGCCGGGATTCGTAGCCGTGCTGTAGCTGACCGTGCCTGCGAAGGCGACGTTGTCGATCTTGAAAGTCAAAGTTCCCCCAGGAGGAAGTTGTGCCGGCATCTCCGGCGACAGGAACGGCGTGACCTTGGCGTTGATGGTGATGGGCGCATTGTAGACAGGGTTGGCAGAGGAAGTGACGACAGGCCTGCTGGTCGATGCCTTGCCCACCGTGATGTTCACGGTTGCCAGGTTGGGGGCGACAGCGACGATGCCGGCGGGACTGATCCCGTCCGAGAAGGAGGCCGTGATGGTGTGCGGGCCGACACCCAAGGTCGCTCCCAGTACCAGTTGCGGATCAAAGGTGGCGGTGCCGTTGGTCACGTTGACCGGCACGTTGGTGCCGGCGCCGCCGTCCACCTTGAAGGTGAAGAACGAGCCGGTGGCGGGCAGGGGGAAGCCGCTTTCCGGAGTAACCGTAGCCGTAAAGGTCACGTCCTGGCCATAGACCGAAGTCGTCGATTGGTTGGCCACGAGCGCGATGGTGGCGCTGGCGGCGACGCGGGTCAGGACCACGCTGTTGGTGAAATAGTGGACGGTGAATTTTTGCCCGCCGAGGAAAATGACGCCGTCCTGGGCAATCGTTGTCGGCGTCAAGGCGCCGGCGGTCGCGAAGCCGGCGAGCTGCTGCGAGACTGTGCCGGTCGCGCTGAGGATGGTGAACGTGTCATTGACGCGGATGCCGGCGAGAGCCTTGCCCGTCAGGAAGGCGCCGCCGAGGTTGACGTTGCCGTTGACGTCGAGCTGATCGTAATCGGCGCCCGGGATGGGGGTCGGATGGGTGCTGCTGTTCAAGTTGACGAAGAAAATCGTATTGGCATTCCAGGTGACGTCGCCGTTGGTTTGCAAGAGGCCAGTGGTGGCTGGCGCCGGGCCGCCGCCCGGATTGACGGTGAAGGCGCTGTTTGCGGTCAGGCCGGCCACCGAGCCGATGGTGGCGTTGCCGCCCAGGGCGCCGGCTTTCATCACGACGTTGTTCAGATTGTTGATGTTGGCGATGCTGATGGTGTTGCCCGTGCCGGAGACGGCGCCGGTCATCGGCGGCAGGTTGAGACCATACTGGACTCCGCCGGGCTCGGTGGTGGCGAAGGTGACGTTGAATACGTTCAAGCCGGCGCCGACCGGCGTCACCGTTACCGGTCCGGTCGCGGCGCCGACCAGAACTTGGTTCAAGGCGCTTTGGATGCCGGCGGCGGTGGCGGCGCCGGACGTGGTGGAGTAATTGATGAACGAAGTCGTGAGCGGGTTGGCGTTGACGCTCGGGTTCGTGTAGGTCAACGTGAACGTGGTGCTGTTGTCCAGGTTCGGGCCAGCGAGCGTGATCGTTTGCTGCGGCCCATTGTTGACGGCGAAGGCGATGGTCCCCGCCCCCGTGATCGTGCCGGTGAGCTGGCCGGCATTGGGTCCATACGGGCCAGTGAAGGCAACCGTGAAGACAGTCGAACTAATGGCGTTGACGATGGCAGGACCGATCGTGGAACCAACCAGGGCATTGTTCAATGCGTACTGGATCAACACGGCGGTGGCGGCGGCGCTGGTGGTGTAGGCGATGGGCGCGGTGATGGCCGTGGGTGCGCCCGGGTTGGTGTAGGTCAACCTGAACGTGGTGGTGCCGGCGACCAGGGTGCCGCCCAGGGTGATCGTCTGCGTCGGCACGTTATCGACCTGCAGGTTGCCTGCGTCGACTTCGGTGGCGCCCGTGTACGTGTTGACGCCCGCAAGCTCCAACTGGCCGGCGCCGGTTTTGGTGACGGCCGCGATGTTGGGAAGGGCGGTGCCGGTGATGGGCGCGGTGATCACCAGATCGCTGGCAATGGTCGGCGCCGCGCCGTGGGTGACGTTGAAGGTGTGGGCGGTCGTCAACAGGGCCAGGTTGCCGGGCCCCTGGATGATCGCCGCGCCGGTGGCGTCGGAGGCGGCGGTCAGGTTGCCGCTGAGGGTGAGGGTGCTGCCGCTGCCGAGACTGACATCGCCGGAGGTCAGGGTCAGCGCTGCCAGCGTCTGCTGGTTGTTGCTGCCCAAGACGAGGGCGCTGTAGTCGTTGACGGTGACGGTGGCGGTGGGCACGATCTGATTGATCGTGCTTGGCTGCAAGCTGACCAGAATCCCATTCGGGATTGTGGCAATATGGGTGGTCGCCGAGGTCACGCCGATCGTGCCCGTGGCGGGCGAAACCGGGTAGCCAAGGATCTGCGGCCAGGTCGTTCCCAGCATGGCGCCGCCGAAAATGACTTTGAAGACAGGCGTCGTGCCGACCTGGGCCACCATGAGCGGGCTGCTGAGGCTGGCGACGAACGGCAGCGAGTTCAGGGCAAACTTGATGGCGGCGGCATCGCCGGCGACGCCGCCCAACCAGGTGATATTGCCGGTCGGTTCGCCGTTAAAGGAGAGCTTGTAAGACTGTCCGCTGGTGAAGCCGGCGAAGTTGAGGGTTTGGGTTTGCTGGAGCAGTCCCGCAGTGGCGCCGTCGCCGATGGTCAAGTTGCCGGCGACGGCGGTGGCCAAGCCGGTCTTGCTGAGCAGGAGCGTGCCGGCTTCGACGGTGGTGAGGCCGGTGTAGGTGTTGTTGGTGTTGCCGGTGTACTGCACGGCGCCGGTGCCGACCTTGGTGACGGCGTAACCGAGGCCGGCGTCGGAGATCGCCTGAGTGAAGACGAGGGACGACGTGGCGGGCGAACCGTCAGCGCCGATGAAGGAGTCGCTGCCCAGGATGACAGGGGTCACCCAGGTGTTGTTGCCGAGGACATTCTCGACGGCGCCGTTGTTGTTGAAGCCGGCGCCGTTGATGGACAAGGTTTTGCTGGAAGCCTCGACGAAGCCGCCGCTGCTTTGGATCTGCAAGGCGCCGCCGGAGGTCACGGTGGTGGTGCTGCCGCCGCCGGTGAGGACCTGCACGACGGTGGCCGAATTGTTGACGCTCTTGGGGGTGTAGATCAGGGCCATCTGGTCGAGCGTCAGCGTGACCATGTCGATCAGCTTCTTGTTCTTGTTGTTGGCGCCGATCTGCAGCAGAAACTCCAGCCGGGCAGGCATGGGGAATTTCGAGCCGCGGAACTTGCGATTCGGACTGCCGAACCCGCCAAATTCGGGGTCGAACTCCTCTTGCAGGTCTTCCACCGCTTTCTCGATCAGCTTGCTGTCAAGCGGCACGATGGCGATGCCCGGAATGCCGGTGCTTTCCAGGGCCCGCGCCGTGCGCTCGGCGAGATCGTCGGCCTGCTTCTCGAACGATTTGGCGTTGTCCCGGTGGGCGTCGCGCACGACCTTGAGGATGGTTTTGAAGCCTGGATAGGTTTTATCATCCACCTTGCGGTCCTCGGGCGGCCAGTAGGTCCCGCCGACAATGGGACGCCCGTCCGGCAAGAGAAACATCGACAGCGGCCAGCCGCCGCTTTGCCCCAGCTGGTTCACCGCGGTCATGTAGATGTGATCGATCTCGGGCCGTTCCTCCCGATCAACCTTGATGCAAACGAAGGAGCCGTTGAGTATTTTCGCCACTTCCTCATTGTTGAAGGATTCGCGCTCCATCACGTGGCACCAGTAGCAGGAGCTGTAGCCGATCGACAGGAAAACGATTTTATTTTCCTTGCGGGCTTTCTCGAACGCTTCCGGCCCCCACGCATACCAGTTGGTCGGATTGTGGGCATGCATCAAGAGATAGGGACTGGTCTCTTTCGCGAGCCGATTGACATGCTTCGGTTTATCCTTGGGGGAGGCGGTCAGTCCATCATCCGTAATGCCGAGAGACATCAGGGCAAGGCAGGCGAGAAAGCCGATCGCACGGAAATCCCGTCGAGGCATGGCAGGCTCCTAGGCAAGAAGGAATAGCGTTCCCTCTTACGTTATCCTGTTGAGGGGCCGCGTCAACGCTTGAGCGGTTTTTAATAAAATATTGTCAAAATTTATATCATTTCCCATCTTTCGGCTGATATAATGGTGCTCAGTCAAACAAAATAAACTTGGTTCAATTTCCTCCCTCGTCATTCCAACCTATTTGGTTCCAACAATTTATGTACTATATCCCAAACTTGCCCGATGAATGTAAACAGATCGCCACAAACCAGCCCCTGACCCATTTTGGGCATTTTGCAAAAATTCCGCGCTGATAAGTCTAACTTTTTCGCGAGGTTGGCGTCTTATTGGTACCTGGAATGAGCAGAATGCCGGCTTTCACCATTTTTTTGCGACATGGATTATTATCTTGTCCTGGCACAATGGAGAAGATAGGCGCCACCATAAATCTCCTCCAGCACACAATTTTTTTGGATTGAAAGGTCCCCGGTTGTTTCCTTTTGAATTGCAGAAATCTACACGGCTCGAATTTTGTTAACCAGTTTTCTATTTTCCCTTGTTTGCCTGGTTCGCGAGATTCGATCTTTATTCTAGTTCCGTTATATTCTTCATAAGGGTTTGGCTACATGTTCCGCTTCAATCTGCTCGACTGGGTGAAATCGCGGTTTCGTTCCCGAGTGAAAACCCATGTGAAAAAGCCTCGCGTCCGCCTGTTTTTGGAGGAGTTGGAAGATCGCATCAACCCCGTCACTTACACTTGGACCGGCGGCGCATCGCTGAACTGGAGCGATGCCGGCAACTGGGGCGGCACCGCCATCAACGCTGCCGCGCCGATCGACCTCAACTTCAATACGGCGCCATCCGCGCCGGGGGTTGCCTACAACAACGACCTCAGCGGCCTGAACATCAACTCGATTACCTTTAGCGTCAACAACATCACCCTGACCGGCAATCAGATTTCTCTCGGCAATCCCACCACGAACACCGGCGGTTCCATCATCGTTCAGCCTAGCCTGGCGAACGAGGCCATCACCACGATGAATATTCATCTGGTCGGCACGGGCAGCACCCAGCAGTCCATCACGGTCAATTCCGGATCGACCCTGACCATCAGCAGCCAGATCAGCGGCCCCAGCAATACCCAATTGACCATCCAGGGGCCCGGCACGCTGAACCTGTCGGGCGACGACAGCGGATATCTCGGCCCGCAGTTCACCATCGGCACGCTGACTCACGGCGTCATTGTCGGCATCTCAAGCGGCAACGCCCTCGGCAGCGCGGCCACCCAGGTCGTCGTCCAGGCCAACTCCCAGCTGCAGCTCAGCGGAGGCATCACCCTCCCCAATGCGTCCATCCAGATCCACGGCAACGGCCCCATCAATGCCGGTGCTCTGCTCAACTTTGCCGGCAACAACACCATCACCGGCAATCTCATTCTTTACAACGATTCCGAACTGAACATCGCTGGTACTCTCACGATCTCCGGCGTGGTCAGCGACAATACCACGAGCAACTTGACCAAGATCGGCGCCGGCAACCTGATCTTCGCCAATGCCAACACCTACCGCGGCTCCACGACCATCAACGATGGTATCCTGACGATCCAGAACCCTCTGGCCTTGGGAGCTGTCCCCTCGGCAGGAACGTTTGTCAATGCGGGCGGCATTCCTTTTACGAGCGGCAGCTTGCGACTCGATTTTGCCCCGGGCTTCAATCCCGCGACCGTTGACCCGACCGTTCTGAAAAACGACTATGTTCTGCAGAATCCTACCAAAGCATATAATGCGGCAACCAACCCTTATGTCGGCTTTCTCGTTCCCAACTACAAGCTGTTTCTCCAGGGATCGGGTTCCGGTGGCGCTCTCGACAACTTCCGGGGCAACAATACCTGGGCTGGCTCCTCCGACGGTACGGCCACCATCATCTTGGACAATACCGCTGGAACTCCGACGATAGCCGTCGACACCATTGGCGCCGTCCAAACCAACCTCACCCTCCAGGCGGTCATCGGCGAACTCTCGGCCAATACGTCGCTGAACTTCTCCGGCTTTGGCAACCTGATCCTCGAGCCGACCAAAAGCGGCACCACGCAAGGCACCCCCAACCTCTTTACGGGTGGAACCGGCTTCACCTTCGGCACCATCACGCTGGAGGACTCGCAGGGACTTGGTCTTGCCACGAAAACCCAGGTAACCAGTGTTGGCCCCGCCGGTGCGTTGCTGCTCAAAGCCGACGTCGGCCATACCGATTCCATCACCGGCTCCACCAACAGGCTCCTCATCAGTACACCGATCTCCATCTGGGGCGCCGGCTACAACGGCACCGGCGGCGCTCTCCGCAGCGTCAGCGGCATCAACACCATCACCGCCACCGCCAACGGCACCCCCGCCGTCTCTCTCGTCTTCGCCTCGTCCATCGGCGTCGATCCCCAACCGAACCCGACAGCCGACACATCCTACTTCACCAATGATTGGAGCCTCACCATCAACGGCGGCATCCAAGGCAGCAGCTTCTCCGGCCAACCGCTCACCAAGGTCGGCGCCGGCCACCTCATCCTGCCGAATGCCAACCGTCTGTTCACCGACACCTTCGACATCAAGAGCGGCTGGGTCACCATCGAGGATCCCGATTCCCTGGGCCTAACCGTGCTAAATATCCAGGAGATGCAGCCCACCGACATCGTCGAAAGCGGCGCCGCCCTCATGCTCCAGCCTTTCGCGCCGGGCACCAGCTTTACCTTCCAGCACAACCTCATCCTGCAAGGCGTGGGCATCACCCATCCCTTTGGCTTGATAAACCAGGCCGGCGCCCTCGAGAACCTCGGCGGCATCAACACCCTCTCCAGCAACATTCAGCTCATCGGCCAAACCGGCATCGGCGTCGAGCAACTCTTCGCCACCGTGCCGAGCGAGCTGACCATCACGGGTGAAATCACCGAGAAAAAGCCGGCAGCCTCCTTCGTCCTGCCGCAAGTTGTCGCTTCCGGAGGCGCGACCCAATACGCGCAGATCATCGACACCGGCGCCGTCAAGGGCACGATCCAGATCGCCTACACCGGCGCCAGCGGCACCGACAACTTCCGCGTCTATGACGGCCCGCTCGGCACCCCAGGCAGCACACTGCTCTTGAATATGACGCCCGCCGCCGGCGCCGGCAATTTGCCCATTACCGCCCTGAATTACGCGGGCGCCGGCACCAATCTCGAAATCGTCGTCGATAACGGCGTCGTCCCCGCCGGCGGCGCCAACTGGACCTACACCGCAACCGTCAATCCCAGTACCGTCGCGGCCAATGTCCATGGCGGCATCGTCAAGGTGGGATCGCGGCGGCTGGTGCTCAATAGTGCCGGCCTCTTCACCGGAGGCGTCGATATCAAGGCCGGCGTCGTGCGCGTCCTCGATAATCTCGCGCTCGGATCCAGGACGAACAACCTCGGCACCACCGTGGAAACCGGCGCCGCGCTCGAATTGACGGCCCTCAGCTCCGGCACGGGCGGCGTCGCCCAGGGCGCTGATATCACCGGCATTCCTCTCACCCTGTACGGCACCGGCAACAGCACTTTCGGCGACGACCCCCTCACCGTTTTTTCCAGGGACAATATGTGGGCGGGACCGGTCAACTTGAACCCCAATGTGGTCATCACCTTCCAGGGCGCCCTGGCGAACCTGCCGGTCAACACGATGACCGCGAATTACCGCGACGCGGCCGGCAACCTGACCCTGACCGGCATCAGTCCGACCGTGGACAACACGACCACGACGGTCGGCGGGGGGGGCGTGAACGCCGTCCAGGCCCTCACCTTCGGCGGCGCTATCTCCGACGTCGCTCCCCACACAGCGTACTTCACCCTCACCTACAACGGCAGTACCACGGGGCATATCGTCTGGAGCTCGGATCCGAACGTTCTGATCGCTCATATCCAGACCGCGCTGGCGGCGCTGCCTGGCCTGGCTGGGAATTTCGCAGTCTCCGTTACCAGCCCCACCATCAACGTCCACCCCAATGCCCGGCTCGTGCTGAGCGGGACGGTCGCAGACGGCGCCACGCAGGTCAGCGTCAACCCCCTCATTCACAACTACGTGCTGAAAGGGGCCAGCGCAAGTTATGCGGACACCATGGGCGGGCCGGCCCTGGTTCCCGTTGGCGGCACCCTGTCCGCCGCCGGTTACTCCTGGGCTGCCGTGCCCGGCAACAACCAGGGTTTGACCTTGAGCAACGCCATGCCCACGCCTGCCGGCGACAATTATTCGGTCCAGATGGACTTTAGCTTTGCCACCGTCCCACCCACTCTTAACTATAACCGCATCATCGATTTCAAGAACCGTCTGACCGACAACGGCTTCTACGAATACGGCACCGACCTCGATTTCTACAGCGGCGGGCCCTTTGACGGACCGCCCGGCGTGTTTTCGCCTAACACGCCCCTGGACCTCGTCATCACCCGCGACACCGCCACCAAGCAGGTGTCGGCTTACATCAACGGGATCCAGCAATTCAGCTTCACCGACAATCTGTCCGACGGCGTGTTCTCGGGCCCAAACAACATCATCAATTTCTTCATCGACGACAACGTTTTCCCCAACGAAGTCTCGGCCGGCAACGCGACGGCGATCAAGATCTACAATCGCGCCTTGACCCCGGCGGAAGCGCTGAGCGTGGCGGGGGGAGGGACCCTGGGCGGCAGTGCCGCAACCTCGGTGGCGCCGGCGGACCTCTTCGTCGCCGGCGGCGGCGAACTGCTCCTTTCCGGCAGCAACACCTATCGCGGCACCACCTACGTCGAACAGGGAATCTTGACGATCGACAACGGCAAGGCGCTCGGCGGCGCCGGCATTCCCGGCCAGCAAGAACTCGACCTCGCCGGGGCCATTGCCGGCACGACGAAATTCAGCCTGTCCTATGGCGGCGTCCCGATCGCCAGCCCGATCACCTATAATGGCGACAGCACGGACGCGGCCAACATCCAAACCGCCTTGAATGCCCTGTCCAGCATCACCGGCGCGGCCGGTTCCGTGGGCGTGGTCCAGACCAACCCCGGCGTCTTCCTGATCACCTTCGGGGGCAGCCTGACCGGCAGCACCACGCCGATCTTCGCCCAGGTCACCAGCGGTCCGGGAACCGCCCTCGAAGGGAGCAGCGGCGGCACCGTCGTCGCCAACGGCGCCCAGCTCCAGATGGCCGGCGGCATCACCGTTCCCGGCGAACCGCTGGTCATCCAGGGTACCGGCACGAGCCTCGAATCGACGGTGGAAACCTATACCGTCGGTTCGACCAGCAATCCTGCCAGCGGCACCTATACCTTGAATTTCAACGGCGCCGACACAGCGCCGCTCCCCTATTATGCCAACGCCGACCAGGTGCAGACGGCCTTGCAGAACCTTCTCAACGCCGGCGGCGGCCAGGTCAACGTCACCCAGAGCGGCGCCAGCGGCGGCGTCAACGAAACCCAGCGCATCACCTTCAAAGGGTTCAATCCCGGCGACAAGTACAAATTGTCCTTCGGCGGCTTCACGACGACTCTCTCCTACATTGGTGTTCCCAACCTTGACAATAACAACATCCAGGACGCCCTGAGCCTCCTGCCTTCGGTCAGCGGGATTGCCGTGGGCGGCGTCGTCACGGGCGGTGGCGGCGCGGGCTTTGTCACCGGCGGCGAATACGCCGGCATCAGCTTCAAGGGTGGGTTGGCCGACGCGCCTCAGCTGCTGGTCGGCGCCTCCCTGGCCAGCTTTTCGCATGGCCAAACGATCGGCGTGACCAGGATCCTTCTGGGCGCCCCCGCCACCAAGACCTTCACGCTGGTGTTCCAGGGAGTCTATACGGGACAACTCGCGCCGCTGTTGAGCGTCTCGAACACCACCGGCAACACCACGGTGACGAATCCCGCCTACACTGTCCAGGGCGGCACCGCGAACGCCACCCCGGCCCAGTGGTTCAATGTCGGCCCCGCGCCCATCAACAATGCCAACGTCTTCAACCCCACTACTCCCTCCTCGCAACAGCCCACCGCCGGCAGCGTTGACGGCATCGATGTGCAAGGCCAATTCGCCAACGACATCGTTATCTCGACGGCGGGGGGCGGCGAGTGGAAAACCATCGATGGCGGAGTTCACTGGGCCCCCGTGACCTCCCCCACGGGCCAGATCGGCGGCGCCGTCACGATCGCCCAACCGACGCCGAGCACCGTCTATTACGGCTCGGGGTACGGCGGCTTCCAGTCCTTCGATTCGTACTACGGCTCCGGCGTCTACCTGGGGGGCACCCTGCTGACCGATCCCGTCCTCGGCAATCCTCTGGCCGGCAAGGCGATCAACAAAATCGTCTACAATCCCGCCAGTCCTCTGGAGATCTGGGTCGCGGTCGGCGATCGGGCCCTCAACGGCACCACCGGCAATGCCGGCATCTGGCGCTACAACGGCGTCAACTGGGAGAATATCACGTCGGCCGCTTTCCCGACCAGCAACGCCGATTATACGGATGTCTATTATGACAGCAACTCCGGCAACCTCTATGCCGCCATCGCCGGCAATGATGTCGTCTATTGCTCCAACCCGACTGCCAACGGCCTTCCCGCCATCTTCACCTGGACCCACACCAACCTTAAAGCGGCCATCCCATTACCGGGCTCGTCGGTAACAGGCCCGCCGCAGGTCCCGCCGCCCTGGACCATCGGGCATATCAAAATCTCCAGTGATGGGGTCCAAGACCACATTTTCGCCACGATCACGAACGATGCGCCCGACCTCCTTAATCCCAGCCTCCCCTTCAACCCGGTCTCGAACCCTTATATCAACCCCGACCTCCTGGCCATCATGGAGTATACCTCGGGTGTCTGGCATGTGATCTATTCCACGACGACGCGAAATCTGGTCGCGGCCCAAACAACCCCCAATGGCAGCTTCAATCCGCCGCCACAAGTATTCAACTTCGACGGAATCATCACCAAGAACAGCGCGCAAGTGACGATGTCCACATCCGACGCATCCCAGCTCCAAGATGGCGATGTCGTCACCGACGGCAACGGCACCAACCTCATTGCGTCAGGCACCACGATCACGGGTCCGATCGTCAATCTGGCAAACAACAAGTCCATTATCACCCTATCCAACGCAATCTCGGCACTGGGACCGTCACCCGCGGCGGCCGACGCCCTGACCTTTACCCGGACCCTCTCCGCCAACTTCCCTTGGAGCCTGGCTTCTCCCGCTTCAGCTCCCAAAATCGTGAACATCCCGGATTTCCTGACCAACCTGGGAAATTACGCTTCCGCCATCCTCTCCTACCAATACTTGAACCCGGCGATCGATCCGGGCGCCACGGACTATATCTTCGTCGGCGGCGTCGATCAAGGGAGCGGTACGAATTCTGTCTTATTGCTCCGGCGGCCGGACTGGGCTGGTTTGAGTCCTGCCGGACTGTGGAAGCCCGCCATCGACATCACCCAATCCGCCGGCATCGGGCCGCATACCAACGTCCACGCCATGGCCTTCGATGCGAGCCACAACCTCGTGGTCGGCACCGATGGCGGCGTCTGGAAAGCCACCATCAATTACGGCGCCAACACCGTCTCCTGGGCCAACCTGAACGGCGACCTGAACATCACCCAATTGACCGGCGTCGCCACCCAGCCGGGCAACACGGGGGTCATCGTCGCCAACTCCGCCGAGAACGACATCAGTCGCAGCACCAACTTCGGCCAAACCTGGACCCAGGGGAATACCGCCACGGGCACGGCCACCAACGGACTTGTCCGTTTCGTTCCCACCGATTCGACCAAAGCTTACGCCGTCATTGCCGGCAATCTCTACAAGTCCTCTGACAGCGGTCTGACCTGGAATCTTATCGGTTTCGGCGGCTCCAGCGAGTTCGTCCTCGATCCCCTCAACCCCCTCCGGTTATTGGACAACGGCTTCGAATCGATAAACGCTGGCGCCAGCAATCTTTACCTCTCCCCGCCGAGCGCGCAACTGATGGCAATCGGCGTTTACCAGGGCCCCTTCCGCGCCGATCCTGCCTTCCCCAGCGTGGGCGACGTTGGCTCGAGCACCGACGTGCCGGGCACCATCTACGCCGCCTCCAGCAATAATCTTTATGTGACGAAGGTCCACGGTGGCGCGGGTAATTGGGCCGATCGGACTCCTCCCTTGCTGGCCGGCACGTTCATCCAGGATATCGAGGTCGATCCGTCCAACAGCAACACCGTCTATGTGGTCACGAATGGCCAGATACTCACTGCGGGCACAGGACGCGTCTGGAAGAGCACCGACTCCGGCCAGACCTGGACCGACATCAGCGCGGGCCTGCCCCTCGCGACCGGGAACGGCTCGGTCCTGGTTGGCTGGAAGCTCGCCATCGATCCGCGCACGAACGACCTCTATCTCGGCACCGATTCGGGTGTCTGGAAGCTGACGGGCGGGACCGGCAACTGGGCCCCCTTCGGCGCCGGCCTGGCCAGCGTTCAGGTCAAGGACCTCGAGTTGAATTCGCTCAGCAACATCCTCACCATCGCCACGTATGGCCGGGGCACCTGGCAGTTCTACCTGGACGACAACACCCTGGCCGCGGCCCCCGACAACCCCGGTGCTTTCCGTGCCGTCGGCGGCAGCAATGTCTGGACCGGACCGGTCACCCTGACCGGTCCGACGACCATCAGCGCCAACGGCTCACAGGCCCTCTTCAACGGCTTCTCCGGCGCCGAGCTCGACATCGTCGGCCCGATCAGCGACTCGACCCCCGGCGCCCTGGGCAACACCCTCACCAAGATCGGCGGCGGCAATGTCGTCCTGTCCGGCTCCAACTCCTACGCGGGCGCCACCCTCGTCCAGGAAGGCAACCTGGTCGTGCAAAACCCCAATGCCCTCGGCAGCCCGGGCGTGGCCGGCGCCCAGGTCCTGTTCGTCGCCGATGCCGTCGCCAGCCTCTCCCAGTTCACGCTGACCCTGGGTGCTAAAACCACACAGGGAATCACCTACACCGGCAACGCCCTCGCCGACGCCAATGCGATCAAAACCAAACTGGGCGCGATCCTGTCCGCCGGCGGAACAGTCAGCGTCAGCGCGGACGCCACCGACTCCGTCTACACCATCACTTTCGGCGGGACCCTGGCCGGCGCCAATCCCCCGATCATCACGAGCAACTTCACCAGCGGTCCGGGTTCCGCCGTCGCCATCGCCGACGGCGCCACCCTCGTCGACTACGGCGCCGCTCTCGAATTGTCCTCCAGCCTCAACCTCGAGCCGGTCACCCTCTTCGGCAACGGCATCCAACCCCCCTTCAACGGGCATTTCACCGGCGCCCTGGTCAACCTCTCGAACTTCAACACTTACACCGGCACCATCACCCTGGCCACCAACTCCACCATCAGCGTGCAGTCCGGCCAACTGACCATCGCTCCCGCGGGCAATGCCAAAGGCATCAGCGACGGCGGCAACGCTTACACGCTCGACAAGGAAGGCACCGGCGCTCTCGTCTTCGCCGGCGCCAATGACTATCAAGGCAACACCACGGTCAACTCCGGCGTCCTGAACGTGCAGAACTCAAACGCCTTCAGCGCCTCCTCCACCGTTTTCGTCCGCGACGGCGCCCAATTGCAGGTGCAGAATCCCGCCGGCAGCCCCTCCGGCATCACCGTGACCGG
>Ga0207150_1055_pt2 | contig 17796 bp, 16 predicted proteins | sample Alteio_BWMinHeat_32_FD_153526 | JGI IMG/M metagenome (GOLD analysis project Ga0207150, IMG submission 153526) | Enriched cells from forest soil in Barre Woods Harvard Forest LTER site, Petersham, Massachusetts, United States -... | ecosystem: Environmental > Terrestrial > Soil > Temperate forest >...
CAGTCACGGCGTGCGTTTTGAATTACCGCAAGTGTTTTTCTTGCGTGTTGCCATGGGACTTGCGCTCAATGAAAAAAATCGTGAAGCGCGCGCGATTGAATTTTATCGCCTACTTTCTTCGTTTGATTTTATGAGTTCAACACCTACTTTATTTAACGCTGGCACATTGCGACCACAATTATCAAGTTGCTATTTAACAACTGTGCCCGACGATCTCGATGGTATTTTTGCAGCCATTAAAGATAATGCATTGTTGTCAAAATATGCAGGCGGATTAGGCAATGACTGGACACCCGTTCGTGCGATGAGTGCACACATCAAAGGAACCAATGGAAAATCACTGGGTGTTGTGCCCTTCTTAAGTGTTGCGAATGCGACAGCTGTTGCTGTTAATCAAGGCGGAAAACGCAAAGGGGCTGTGTGTGCTTATCTGGAAACCTGGCACGCTGATATCGAAGAATTTTTAGAGCTCAGAAAAAATACCGGCGATGAAAGACGTCGCACGCATGATATGAATACCGCCAATTGGATTCCGGATTTATTCATGCAACGCGTGGCTGAAGAAGGTGAATGGACATTATTTTCACCTGATGAAGCGCACGATTTACATGATTTATATGGCGATGCTTTTACAAAAGTTTATATAGCCTACGAAGCAAAAGCAGCTCAAGGCAAAATTAAAAATTTCAAAAAAATGCCTGCTGTGAGTTTGTGGCGTAAGATGCTTGGCATGTTATTTGAAACAGGCCATCCTTGGATTACGTTTAAAGATCCTTGCAATTTACGCTCACCACAACAACATGTGGGTGTCGTTCACAGTTCGAACTTGTGCACTGAAATTACTTTGAATACGTCAAAAGATGAAATTGCCGTGTGTAATTTGGGCAGCGTCAATTTGACGAATCATTTAACCGAAAAAGGGTTAGATACGAAAAAATTACAACGCACTATTCACATTGCATTACGCATGTTGGACAATGTAATTGACATTAATTATTACTCTGTTCCACAAGCACGCAATTCTAATTTCAAACATCGCCCGGTTGGATTAGGCATCATGGGTTTTCAAGATGCATTGTATCAACTTGGAATTTCTTACACATCGGACGAAGCCGTTGAATTTGCTGATCGTTCGATGGAAATCATCAGCTATTACGCAATTGAAGCATCGACGCTTCTTGCTGAAGAACGTGGCACGTATGAAACATTCGACGGTTCATTGTGGAGTCAAGGTATTTTACCCATCGATTCCATCGATATTTTGGCCAAACAACGTGGACAACATTTAGAACAAGATCGCAGTCAAACACTCGATTGGAAATCGTTGCGTGAGCGCGTGAAAAAAGTCGGTATGCGTAATTCAAATGTGTTAGCGATTGCACCGACTGCGACAATTGCAAATATCACCGGTGTTTCTCAATCAATCGAGCCGACTTACCAAAATTTATTTGTCAAATCGAATTTGTCAGGCGAATTCACTGTGATCAATCCGTGGTTAGTGAGTGATTTGAAAAAACGACATCTTTGGGATGATGTCATGGTCAACGATCTCAAATATTACAATGGCAGTGTTGCGAAAATTGCGCGCATTCCAGATGATCTCAAAGAACGTTATGCAACTGCGTTTGAAATTGATCCCATCTGGTTAGTCGAAGCAGCATCGCGTCGTCAGAAATGGATTGACCAATCGCAATCCTTGAATTTATATATGGCAGCACCGAGCGGCAAAAAATTGGATCAACTCTATCGACTCGCTTGGGTTCGTGGATTAAAAACCACTTATTATTTACGCAGTATGGGCGCAACGAATGCTGAAAAATCAACCATTCATGATGCATCTCTCAATGCTGTGAAAAATGATAGCGCGCCTAAAACGTGTCTCATTACTGATCCCACTTGTGAAGCCTGTCAATAGTTAATTTTTAAGGAGATAACAATGTCCAGCTTACAACAAAATACTGCAGAAAAAACAGGCGGCGCAACCGGTCTTGAATCCTTAGAAATGGGCGCTGCGCGCATTCAAGTGGATGATAAACGCATCATCAATTGTCGCGCTGATCTCAATCAACTCGTTCCATTTAAATACAAATGGGCGTGGCAAAAATATTTAGATGCGTGCGCCAATCATTGGATGCCGAATGAAATTAATATGGCAGCGGATATCGCGCTCTGGAAAAATCCGCATGGTCTTACTGAAGACGAACGCTTAATCATCATGCGTAACCTCGGATTTTTTTCGACAGCGGATTCACTTGTTGCGAATAATCTTGTGTTAGCTGTTTATCGACACATTACGAATCCAGAATGTCGTCAATATTTATTGCGTCAAGCTTTCGAAGAAGCGTTGCACACGCACGCGTATCAACACATCATTCAAAGTCTTGGGATGGATGAAGCAGAAGTCTTCAACATGTATCGCGAAGTCCCTGCGGTTGCGAAAAAAGCGGCTTGGTCATTACCTTACACACAAAGCCTCGGCGACATTTATTTCACCACGGGAACAACTGAAAATGATCAACGTTTACTGCGTGATCTCATCGCATTTTATGTCATATTTGAAGGCATTTTCTTTTATGTCGGCTTCACACAAATTTTATCGATGGGACGTCGTAATAAAATGACGGGCACATCAGAACAATTTCAATATATTTTACGCGATGAATCGATGCATATGAATTTTGGTATTGATGTGATCAATCAAATCAAAATTGAAAATCCGCATCTTTGGACAGAATCCTTCAAGCGTGAAATGATTGATCTCATTCGCGAAGGGGTTGATTTAGAATATCAATACGCAGTCGACACGATGCCACGCGGTATTTTAGGCATGAATGCAGCGATGTTCCGCGAATATTTAGAATTCATCGCCAATCGTCGATGTGCGCAAATTGGTTTGGAACAACAATATGCTGGCGCAACGAATCCATTTCCTTGGATGAGTGAAATGATGGATCTCAAAAAAGAGAAAAACTTTTTTGAAACACGTGTGACAGAATATCAAACCGGCGGTACGTTGAGTTGGGATGAGTAGTTTTTTAATCCTCCTTGTTTGTCATCCTGAGGAGCGCTTTTTGCGACGAAGGATCTCCAGATACGCATAGGGAGATCCTTCGCTGCGCTCAGGATGACAAGTTTTTCGTCGCAAAAAACGCAGGAATTTCTCATGCTAAGCGAAACAAATTATAAAACAACCATCAACAATTTATGGGACCAATCCATCACTCCCACATTAATGGAATACATTCGCATTCCAAATAAATCGCCTTTGTTTGATCCTGACTGGAAAAAAAACGGTTACATGGATGCGGCAGTCAAACTCATTTCAGATTGGTGTCGTGATCATGCAGTCGATGGCATGACACTTGATGTCATCGAATTACCTGGGCGTACGCCTGTTATTTTCATGGAAATTCCAGGGCAATCAAATGACACAATTTTGTTATACGGTCATCTCGACAAACAACCTGAAATGGTGGGTTGGGATGACGGACGCGAACCGTGGAAACCAATATTACGTGGTGATCATTTATATGGTCGTGGAGGCGCTGATGATGGTTATGCAGCATTTGCATCGCTCACCGCTCTTCGTACACTGCGTGAAAAAAATATTCCACATGCACGGTGTGTCATTTTAATTGAAGCTTGCGAAGAAAGTGGCAGTGTTGATTTACCTTTTTACATTGATGCATTACAAGATCGTATCGGCACGCCCAATCTTGTAATTTGTTTGGACTCTGGTTGTGGCAATTACGATCAACTGTGGATGACAACTTCATTACGCGGCATGGTCACTGGAAATTTAGCCATTGAAGTATTAACACAAGGCGTGCACTCTGGAAATGGCAGTGGTATTGTGCCCTCTTGTTTTATGGTGCTACGACAATTACTCAATCGCATTGAAGATGCCACAACCGGAAAAATTTTATTGTCTGAGTTTCAAGTAGAAATTCCTGCTGGCCGACTCAAGCAAGCAGAACTCGCCGCATCCACATTAAAAGATCAGGTTTTTTCAGAATTTCCATTCGCAGAAAATGTTCAGCCTGTGACAAACAATTTATCTGAACTCATTTTAAATCGCACATGGCGTCCGACATTATCAGTCATTGGTGCAGATGGTTTACCCTTGCCGAAAAATGCAGGCAGTGTCACCTTACCAAAACTCACTTTCACGCTTTCCATGCGTTTACCACCGACCTGTGATCCAGAAAAAGCAGCTAACGCATTAAAAAATACACTTGAAAAAAATCCCCCTTTTCAAGCCAAAATAAATTTTGAATTAGGAAAAATTTCACCCGGCTGGAATGCACCTTCCGAAGCAACATGGTTACACGATGTTGCGAACGTCGCTTCCAAAAAATATTTTGGTGAACATGCCATGTATATGGGCGAAGGTGGCACCATTCCATTTATGGGCATGCTTGGAAAAAAATTTCCGAACGCACAATTTTTAATTACCGGTGTTTTAGGGCCGCATTCAAACGCACATGGCCCCAATGAATTTTTGCATATTCCGACCGCAAAAAAATTAACCGCATGTGTAGCAGAAGTGATAGCAGCGCAGTTTAAAAATTGATATCATCCTTGCCAAAATTTTCAACATAACGAGGAGGGGAAAAATTCCATGTCGCTTTATTCCATTTGCAGCAATGTCGAAGAAATAACTCATCCCAGAAAAATTTGCAATGCCGTCTGTAGTCTTCTAGGTTTAGGTTTAGGCATTGGTTTATATTTCAAAGATGCTATACCGGGTTGGGCAGCTCTCTTAATAGTCCTTTTGCCCGTCTTATCCTGCGATGCAACTTATTTTATTTCAACAAGAATAAATGATAACCATGTCGCCGATCTCCCTGAGAATGACCAGGAATTCGACCCAAATCAACCAATTCACAACCATCCTATTGCACCCATTATTCACGAAAATAATGAACATTTTCTTGAACGACTCGAAAAATTGAATTTTGATTTTTCGGATGAAAAAATTAATAAAATTTCAAAAAAAATGCACTTTAGACCCAATACCATTCGTTCATTTGAAGATCCCATATTGCTTTCAAATTGCATCAATGATCCCATTACACTTCCAACAACAGGTATGACTTACGATAGAAAATCACTGGCTCAGTGGATTCAAACCGGTCATAACAGTTGTCCCAAAACAAATCTTGAAATTCCATTATCCGACTTAACCGTCGCAAGTAATGTCGATAAAAAAAGTGAAATCCGCGAATTTGTTGTGTCGCTTGAAGATCTTGTTAAACGATATCCTGATTTATTTACCCATCTTCAGACTGTCGAATTGTCGAGATCAGACGACGCACAACAACACGAACTGGCTGAAATTAAACTCGAGGACCCAGCACCAGCAGTAGCACAACCCGCATCTTCAATTTGGCCAAATGTGTGGTGTTATTTTCAAACACCGAGCGTTTTACTCGCTGAAGCAAAACAAGAAAATAGCCTTGAAGATGAAAGCGTTTCCGTTTCATCGCCTGAAACAACACAAGAAAATCTTGAAGATGAATATGGATATCGCGTAGGCGGTTTTAATTAAATATTCGGTTTGACATTCTTGCTTGCCGGGGGCGATCACGCATAGAATTATTTTCTCCAAAAAGCGCGACTGAGGAATCGACAAATTTTATGCATAGGGTTAATCATGTTTTACAGCCTGAAAGGCTGTAAAAGAAGAAAATGTGATTTATCTAGGTAGAAATACGATTTTTTTGTCTTATCTATATGATTATACTGATAAATCAACGATTTTGCGCTCTGGGATTTCTCATCGAAGGCCGTCCACGACGATTCACAATCCACACGCCCAGCAATGCAACAAACCCGCCAAGCAATGACAATTTTGCGGGTACTTCACTTAAAACGACCCAGCCCAGTATTGTTGCGATAACGGGTAAAAAATATAAAACGTTCGCAGCACTCGATGCAGGAATATCTTTAAGACCATAACTCCATGCAATATAACCCAATGCTGCTGGAAAGATACCGAGATAAACAACCCAAGCTGTTGCTGCAATCGGCGCTGTTTTTAATTGTGTGATCACTTCTGGAAACCACATCAATAAAAATAATGCGGCACCCCAAATAATCCAAGCGGTCACTTCAATCGCATGATATTTTTTTAAGAAAGGTTTTTGAACCACGGAGTAAATTCCACCGATCAACGTTGCAATTAGAATATAAAAAACACCCGTATTTAATGCGAAATTTTTAGTTTCACCCCAAGCAATAAGACCCACACCAATAATACTGATCATCATGCCGATCACCATTTGGAGTCTAAGTTTTTCATCTAAAAATAATATGGCGAGGATTAATGTAACGACAGGTGATTGACTGATGATGAAGCTCGCGATACCTGAAGCAACTTGGATTTCACCTATATTTAAAGTCACGTTATAAATGCCTAATCCAAATCCGCCAATCAATAACAACCAAATTCGATCAGGCCATGTGACGCTCGGTCTTTTAGGTAAACGAAAATGGATTAACCCCATGCATAGTGCTGCAACAATAAATCGCAACGAAGCAAGTGCACCAGGAGAATAGCCTTCTAAACCTGCACGAATACCGACAAATGCAGAAGCCCATAATAATACCGCAACAGTCAACGCAATTTTTGTTTTCGTAGTAAAATGTATTCCATTCATAATAATCTCAGTAGTCAATAAAATTTTACAATTTTTTTGTGCTGATTTGACGAGCAGTCAGGAGACTGCGAGAGTAAAACCCGATCAAGGATGAGCGTGTTTTGCGGTCAAATCAAGCAAAAAAATTGCTAAAATTTTATGCATGAATTCGTTTCAACTATCTGACATAAAATAATCCGTTGACTGCATTTCAAGTAAACGGGAATGTGTACGTGCATATTCCATCACCATGAACCCACGTAAATAAAGTTGAGGCACAGGTTCTGCCGCTGACATTACTAAACGTACGCGTGCATCATAAAGCACATCGACCAAACTCACAAAGAGACAAACCGTATCTTTGGCGGATTCTGGAATAACAGGAATGCGACTCACTAATACAATACGATAATGTGAAGCAATTTCAAGATAATCTTGTTGGCTTCGAGGTACACGACATAAATGCTCGAACTCGAACCAAATGACATCATCCGAGCGACCCAACACAGGAATCAAACGACCTTGAATTTCAACAGCATCGTACTTGACTGTTTGACCTATGGTTAATTGTGCAAAACTTTTTTCCATATTATCGGCGGCAGCTTGATCTAATGGCGTAAAAAAAACACCCGCTTCTTTTAAATGTCGTAAACGATAATCCACATCAGAATGAATATAAAAAACATCTGTATTGGATTTAATTAATTCAATTGCAGGTAAAAATTGTTCACGTTGTAAACCATTTTTATATAAATCGTCTGGCCTTGTGTTTGATGTTGCAACTAATGTGACACCGCGTTTAAATAAAGCAGCAAATAATCCACCCAATAACATCGCATCGGTAATATCTGAAACAAAAAATTCATCAAAACAAATCACAATTGCACGTTTGGCAATATCATCTGCGATCGCTTGTAATGGATTTTTTTCACCTTGATGGGCTTTGAGGGATTGGTGAATCATTGCCATGAATGAATGAAAATGCATGCGTATTTTTTCAGGAAATGGGAGTGATTCATAAAAACAATCCATCATAAATGTTTTACCAACTCCCACGTTGCCCCATAAATAAAACCCTTTCACAACATGCTGTCGACGAAAAAATGCTATTATTTTATTGCGTTTTCTATATTCTGTGGTGAGATCAAAATAAACGCGCTGAAAATATTCCATTACAACAAGTTGTCTTGCGTCTTCTACAATAATCCCTTTAGCGGACGCTGCATGATATCTTTCAATGGGAGTCATTTATTTTAAACGCCTGAGTAACTCAGCAAATTCATAGTGAGGCAATGGATGGCTAAAATAATAACCTTGTGCTTCATGACATTTCTCTTGTAATAAAAACTGTTTTTGATATTCATTTTCAACACCTTCAACTAATACGCGTATATTTAATTTAATTGCGATCGTTATAATTTCACGAATGTGCGCTTGACCTGCCAAATCTTCTGGTACATTTGTAATATAAGCTCTATCAATTTTCACACGATCAACAGGCAATATTTTAAGATGGGATAAATTAGCACATCCTGCACCAAAATCATCTAATGCGATATGTATGCCTAAATTTTTTAACTGATGTATTTTTTCGATAGTATGTTGGTCATCTAAGAAAACATCTTCGACAATTTCAAGCTCAAGCCATGAAGGATGTAAACCAGATTGTGTTAATGCTTGTTGAACAACTTCCACAATATCCTCATGTTGCAGTTGTTGATTCGTTATATTGACTGCGACTCGCACAAAAGGCAACTTAGCATCTTGCCAGGCTCGATTTTGCTTACACGCTTCCTCGATCACCCATTTACCAATTGGAATAATGAGCCCTGTTTCTTCAGCCAGTGGCATAAAATCTGAAGGGTTAAGGATACCATCATCAGGATGATTCCATCGAATAAGGGCTTCAACAGCAGAATAGGCTAAAGTTAAAAAGTCATATTGAGGCTGATAAAACAGCTCCAATTGACCTGAGTCAAAGGCAAGTTGTAATTGAGTATTATCGTATTTTTTTCGACCACCAGGCATAAATAAACACCCCCCGTTTTTGTGTTAAAACGCCTTGTTATACTGAGAGTATAGTCGGTAATTGGGGATATGGGTTGGACTAGATAAAAAACTCATCCCTCTCGATTTAAGGCCAGTCGAGAGGGGTAAAATGGGACTTAATAATCATCATCACCTGTTGCTGTGTCAGCGCTTCCTTGGTCGTTGTTTTGACTACTTGGCATAGATGAACCAGGACTTGGTGTTGCACTGCCGCTCCCCATAGAGTCTGTACCGCTCATTGTAGATGGAGAGTTACCGCTCATACTTGGCGCAGCACCACTCATGGGTGAAGCGCCGCTCATCGTTGATCCTACCCCGCTCATCGCAGGCGCAGCACCGCTCATGGGTGCAGTACCACTCATGGGAGTAGCGCCACTCATACCGGAAGCAGCACCACTCATGGTTGGTGCAACACCACTCATGGGAGTAGCGCCACTCATTGCAGATGCACCGCCAGGTGGTGGTGGCGATTGAACCATATCATCAGCCAATACAGATCCTGTGAATGCAGTAGCCATTAAACCACCTACTACATAAGCTATACCAAGGCTTTTTTTCATGAGGTACTCTCTCCCTGTCAAAATATCACTTCAAAAATTGATACAATAATTTAATCTTTATTAGTTGTTTGTGCTATCCTTTTTTTACATTTTTTATGAAGAAATCCTTATGAAAAAAATTGTCGTTTTGACTTCTGGTGGTGATTCGCCCGGCATGAATGCAGCCATCCGCGCGGTCGTTCGAACGGGATTTAGCGAGGGCATTCAAGTTTTTGGTAGTCGTGCTGGTTTTCAAGGACTCGTTCAAGAACAACTGATTCCCTTGGAACCCGAAACCGTTGCTAATTGTATTCAACATGGTGGCACTATTTTAAAAACGGATCGTTGTGCTGCTTTTTATGAAAAAACAACTCGCGATCGCGCACGTGATTTTCTGCGGGAAAATAAAATCGATGGACTGATTGTCATTGGCGGCAACGGAACTTTTGCGGGCGCTGCTTTACTCTCCAAAGAAGGGGGTCCTGCAATCATTGGTATTCCTGGCACGATTGACAACGATATTCCAAACACCGACTATACGATTGGCTTCGATACTGCACGAAATACAGCACTTCAAGCCATCGACAAAATTCGGGATAGTGCATCCAGTCATGATCGAAATTTTTTAGTTGAAGTCATGGGACGACGCACAGGATTTCTTGCTGTTGATGTCGGCATTGCAGGTGGCGCTGAAATCATTATCATTCCAGAATTCGAACCAACAATTGACGAAATTATCACGCGCATCGCACATTTGCGTCATCAAAGACAAAAATTAAGTTCGATTATTGTCGTTGCGGAAGGTGACAAACCCGGTAGAAGTATTGAAATTGCAGAACGTCTCTCAAACATGACACAAAATACTTATCGCGTTTGTATTTTAGGTCACACACAACGCGGTGGTTCACCGACCACCATGGATCGCTTAATTGCTTCGCAAATGGGATACATGGCAGTTCAGGGTTTGTTAAGCGGGCATTCTCATGAAATGACCGCAATGCAAAAAGGTCAATTATTATTGACTGCTTTTCCGTCAGAAAATAATTCCACACGACTCTTCACAAACAACGAACTGCTGAAAATGAATCAAGCGTTGTGTGTTTAATCAGGATTATTTTGGGCCTTGAGTCGGGCCTCGACCATTTTTTCTAAGATCTAGAGAATAGTGTGGTTCATAAGGCGGCGTTTTATGTCTATTTTCGTTTTGTTGTTTGTAATTTCTGTTACGAAATAAAGTGTCTCCATCGTAATTGGAGTAAGATACAGATTTTTCTTCGTCTTTTTCTTCATCACATTCTATTCTTTCTTCTTCTAATGCGTTAACACCAGGCATTATACTTCCCCTTATGAATGATTTATTTTTTGAATAACTCAGAATAAAAAATGCTTTTACTTCTGACCCGCAAGCATAATACAACATAGGCCGCACTTCACCTGATTTTGGAAATATTTTTTCTTCAGCTTTTTATTTTGTACCTTGGGCCGGTCCTCTTCCGTCTTGTTTTCTTTTATGGGGACTAGTAGGGGGAGCAATAGAATGATCTGACTTGCGTTTATGTTTTTCGTGCTTTTCACGACCAAAAAAAGTATCAGCAGAAGATGCTGATTTTTCATTTTTGAGCACTGAAAAATCAGGGTTTTTTTCATCATCGTTCATGTCCATTCGTTCTTCTTCAGCTTCTGTAAGTTTTTTTCCGTCATCCTGTAAATTCACTTTTTTTTTGCTACTGATGATTAAATTAATGACTTCTTCATTTCCAGATTTTTTCGCATAATCCAAAATGGATTTTCCTGTTACAGGATTTATATAATCATGGTCGAGATCTTTTCTTTTTAATAAAAATTTAATTAAACGAAGACTCGCATCTGAAATGCCCGACTTTATCGCAGCGATAATAGGAACATCACCCGTACTATCGTCTACTTCATTAGGATCATATTCCTCATATTCAATCAATCGCTTTACTTCAGTACAACCCGAATGATTTGTGATTAATGCACATAAGGAAGGTGAATCATCTGCATCATGGGATTTCATAAAATAACTCCTACTTCGGTTTTGGACTTGATGAAACTGGTTGAGAAACATTTGATTGCCCAGTTTTTAATTTATTTATTTCCAATGTTACATAATCATATTTATCATGATTGGGCACATAATATAAAATAAATTTAAAGCTATCGCCATTGATTAATCGCTGCATCCGCTCAAGCTCCATTAAAGAAAGCTGTCTTTCACCACCCGCTGAGTTTTTAAATCTTCTTTCAAAATCATCTAACAAATTATTATATTCTTCAGTCAGCCTAGAGATTCCGTCTGAACGGACCGTATCTAACATTTTTAAATTTTCCTTCAATATCTCTGCACGTTTTTTTAATTCCTCCATCTCTTTGATGTCCTTTTGCTTTTTATTTTTAAGCCGAGGACGTAACTTCTTTTGTGTTTTAGCATTTTGCTTAAGTTCATCCTCTATAAGAAGACGAATCACATTTTCGGCTTGCATGATAGATTTAATTTTATCAACGTCATCATTCAAATTATCTGTCAATTTATATTCATTAAGACTATTGTGCAAACTTTGTATTGTATCCTGAGCTTTTAATTTTGATTTTAGATTTTTTACTCTCTCGTTGAGGAATGAATTATGTTCTTCCACAAAATTCTCATATTCGCGAAATTTATCTGGTAAATCTGAAAATGACTCTGCTCTATTGTTGAACCCTACTACTTCTGGTCGTTTCAAAAACGTGTTTATTTTAAGAATATGATCTTCTATCGCAACTTCTCCTTTTAATTCTTGTTCTTTTAATTCTCGCAATTCCTTATCAATATAATTATTCCAATCATCGTACATTTTTTGATAGCATGCATGAATTACATATGGATCATTGTTAATAGCCTTGAGTAAAACACCACGATAACCTGTTAATCGAGCACCTTCTGGGAATCCTTTAATCTTTGAAAAAAACCCTGATTCTCCTTCTGATTTTCCTTCTGGCTGTTCAAACTTTTCTTCATCCTCAATGATATGTTTAAACAATTGGTCTAAACGATCGCCTTCTGGTATTAACTTGATCAATTCTAAACAATTTTCTGGACTTTCTTTGTAAACCTTTTCGATAAAATGAAAAAGGATCTGTTCATCTAGTTTTGCATTAAACTGACACAAAGCAAAATATTGATCTCTAAAACGGTCTTCGTCAGGTATATCTGTAAATAAGTCAGAATCCTTTTCAATCGCTACTGGAATATCTCCGTATGTCTTTGGATGAGGAATTTCAATATCTGCATAGTTCAAAAACGGCGGTAATTTTTTGCGGTCAGGTTCAACATCATCACTAGTACAGGCGTTCAATACCGCACAATTATCGTCGAGACTGTGAGTATATCTTTTAATGACATGCTGAAATGCAGGATAATCACAATTAAATGAGAATGTTTGTTTTTCACCTTCAAATTCAATTTCGACTGGTTGTAATTTTTCTAAATTAATAGAACCATGTTGTGCTGAAGAACCCCAAGATCCATAAACGGCAGTGATCACACACTTTGTCAGTCTTATTTTATCTGTAAATTGATCATCTTTTATGTTTAATAAAGCTGGATAGCTAAGCATGTGAGTCTTAGTCTTGTAAAGCATAGCCAGCGAATCTTGCTCTAATGCTGTACAAAACCACTCTGAATAAACTCCATTACCATCCGGATGTGATCCAGGATCGTTACAATATTCAAAGTAACGCTCTCTATATTCATTAAGCAGTTCACGAAGGTGACCTTCGGGGGGCGGTACTGTAAAAATCAATTTATTTTGTACCGTAACTTTATCGCCATACAAACTAATAAATAAAGCATCACTCTGCTTCAAAAATGTTTCTTCATATAAAACTTGATAATTGCTAATAATAGCCGTACTGTCTATTTGTAATAATTTTTTAGACTTATATTTTTCTGAAAGAGTTTCATGCATTTTCATTAAGTCAATTACACAACCTCCTTTTGGATAGCGATTGAGATAAGCTTTTTCCTCGTCAGAAGTCTCGTTATAAAAATCTGTCACTTCAAAGTCAGGATATAGCTCACGCGTTTTTTCAATAAATTTTTCTTTATTTTTTTGATAACGTTCTGCTGAGCCGTAGATTTCAATTTTCACCTCCTCATCTTCCGCCTCGAAAGCGTGACGATCCTCAGGAATCAATAAGACTGAAAGTACAAATTTGGGTGGAACCTTACCTGCATTACGTGCCGCAAGCGTAATATTTTCTTGAATACGACGAATATTCTCTCTTTCTTTTTCAAGAATTCGACAAAAATCATCGGGATTTACTGATTCTCGGCTATACAGGCAGATTGTTACAACATCTGTTGATGATGATTCAGAAAATAGTCGAAATAATCCTGGCGATCCTGGCACCACTTCTTTTTCATCTATATCTAATTTTTCATCTGTACCTGATTCCTGCTGCATAGATGGTTTAGTACCCGAAGCAGGTTTAGCAGCAGCCTCTGCTGCGATTTCTTGTGCCTGTTTTTTTCTCTCGCTATAAAGAGCATCATCATTTTCTTCAGCATCAACATCACCACCCCAAGCTTTATCCTCTTCTGGATTCTGCTGCTCTTCATCTGAAAAACTAGAATCAGTCCCTTCAGCTTGATCAGATTTAGGTGGCGTTTGGCCTGCTTTCTTTTTACCCATACGAAGCAAACTCCACATAAGAAAAGATTAACCCCAGTATAGTAGAAAATAAAAAATGGCGCGGAGATTGTCTGGAAAGACAAATATTACTTATTGATTTTATTTAAAAAAAAGAAATAGTCGTTTATCCCAATTTGCATCAATTCACACGATCTGCTATAAATCGCACCCACGTTGAATACCTAGGAAGATCTGCCAGATGGCTATGTCTTATTCGAGTGTCAAACACACCAGTGGTGCTTTATATGCGTGGTTTATTTGTCTCACCGGCATGTTGTTTTATTGTTACAACTATTTTCTTCGCGTTTCACCAAGCGTCATGGAAAGCAGCCTCACGCAAGCTTTTCATATCACCGCGACGCAGTTTGGTGCGCTGGCAGGATTTTATTATTGGTCTTACACGCCCATGCAATTACCTGCTGGCATGATTTATGATCGCTTTGGGGCACGACTTGTTTTAGTGGTTGCCTGTTTAACCGCTGTTCTCGGTCTGATGTTGTTTATTAATGCCAACACGTATTCTGTTGCGGGCGCAGGTCGATTACTGATTGGATTTGGAACCGCATTTTCTTATATCGGCGTATTAAAATTAGCTTCGCTTTGGTTACCACCCAACCGATTCGCAACGATCGCTGGTTTAACAACTGCAACAGGCATGACTTGTGCAGCCCTCTCTGAAAAATATTTATCAACAGTGGTCGATGCCTTGGGTTATAAAAGTGCATTACACTCTGCTGTTATTGCTGGCATTATTTTAAGCATCATTATTTTGTTACTCATTCGGGGCCGTCCCAAAAATTCAATTCAAAATTATGAAACACAAAGTGCATTCACATTTGGACAACTCATCAAATCACTCGGTGAGCTCGCCAAACATCGACAAATGTGGTTAATTGGCATGGTCGGTTGTTTATTGTATTTACCTGCTTCTGTATTTTTAGATTTATGGGGAAATCCCTATCTTGAAACCGTTTATCATCTTACACACAAACAAGCGGTGAATATTTCTGATTTAACATTTGCTGGATGGATTATTTCAGGCCCCGTTATTGGAATGCTTTCAGATAAAATTCGTTTACGTCGTTTACCTTTAATGATTTCTGGTGGGATCGCTGGCGTATTATTATGCACAATTTTTTATGTGCCAGGATTGAATGTCACAACATTAGGCATTTGCTTTTTCTTCACAGGATTTTGTTGCGGCGCACATCCACTATGTTTTGCGCTCAGCAAAGAAAGTAGTCCCTCACGCATTTGTGGTACGGCAATTGCTGCAACGAATATGTTAATCATGGCAGGGGGCGCGTTTTTTCAACCGATCGTCGGTAAATTATTAGATTGGCATACAACAAGTCCACTCGGTCCTAATGGTTTGCCGATTTATACAGCGAGTGATTTTACATTTGCGCTCAGCATTATTCCGTTAGGCGTTGTCTTCGGCATCGTATTGGCTTTCTTTATTCGCGAAACGCATTGTCGTGCGATGAGTGAATAAACTCACGTCGTGACGAAGATAAAATTCCGTTGACGAAATTTATTTCAGGACGACGAAACAGCATTTGTCTTTTACAACATTCTCTCTTATAGTATCCGAGCTTTTTTTTGGAATTTTTTTTATGGAGAAATTAAATATGTTGTTAAGAAAAATTTTAGTCACCAGCTTAACCGTCGCAGCCATTAGCTTACCAACCATCGCCCTCGCTGATTTAGACACTTACAATTACACAGATGAAGATTCTTCTGTCAAAATAACTAACGATCCGCTGGGATATAACGTCTGCTCATATAAGTTAGGTCAATACACACCAAAGCGTCCAGATGCTAGCAGTTATTCGTTCAAACATGTTCCTGAAAGCGCAGTGAGAGCAGTTTGCGATCGTATGCTCATAGGCGGTGTTTGTGAAGCAGATATCTATGCAACTAAAGATTGCAATGGCAATGTTGTTGCAAAAGCCAGTTTAAATTTAGATACGAATACAGTGACCGTCATTAATGTACCGCAACCTAGCGGCAAACAATATAACATTACTGCATCAGGTTCTCGTGTTGAGATTCATTACGCAAGTTAATTTTTCAAAATAAAAATAAAGCCACTTATAAAAGTGGCTTTATTATTTTTTCATCCTAAGAAATATCCCACGTCACTTCCAATCCGAGAACATCGGCGCCTGCATTGATTGCACCATTGGTATAAGTTTGTTGTGCACCTACTACCTGATGGACATTATGAATAAATGTATTCATCACAAAGAAATGCGTCCAACCTAAATCTATACCTACTGCTTTAGTCATTTGATAATGTGTACCTAATGCAACGGCAATGCGATCGCTGTCAGGCAATTGTAAATTGCGATCTGTATCATTCGCTGGTGTTTCATCGAACCCAATACCGCTGCGGAATAACCATTGTTCGTTGAGATGATAATTTGCACCAACAGAAACATTCCACGTATTGCGATAATGTTCTGGCACAATAACCGTTACTGTTTCACTTCCTGCACCGGTAGAATCAACGCCTGCTACATTCATAAGGACTATATTTTGCAACACACTCCATTGCGTGTAAGCAATTGTGCCCATAAAATCCCATGTGTGATTTAATGTCTTAAATATGCTTAAGGTAGTCGTCGCAGGCAAATCAATATCGGCTTTCAGATTAGTGCTGGTTTTAACGCCCAACGCTGTTGCGAGTGGACCAATAAATTTACTTTCACCATGCGAATGGTGCACGACTTTTGAATGATAGGTGAAACCAATCCGCGTCGTTTCATTCGGTTGAAATAAAGCACCTAAATGAAAACCATATGCCCAACTCCGTCCAACATTTTCACTGGCTGTATCAAATACGCCTAAAGGAAATGCAGTGGTCGTACCCACTAAATCAAATTCAGCACGCGCATGTTCCGCATCAAGCCCTGCACCGAGAGACCATTTATCATTGATTTTGATACCGACAGAAGGCGCAATATCAATGATGGTCAATGCTGTTTTATTTGCTGCATAGCGCGCTGCAGTATTCAGGCCATAATTTGTTTCAAGACCAAACGGTGAAACAATACTGAAACCAAAATAAATTCTATCGTTATAAGGTGCTGCATAATGCAAACTCGGCACTAAATTAAAATTACCACCCTGTGCAATTACATTCTGGTTACCCGACGGTGTAACCGGTGCAATCACATTGATCGTTCCGCGAAATTTAAAATCGGTCAAAATCGGATCAGCGGCTACGATGAGTTGTTGATTATGAATACGCACCAAACCTGCAGGATTGTAATATGACGTGCTGGCATCATCAGTCACTGCACGACCCGCATGATAATCACCCACGCTCGCACCATCTTGTTCCCACAACTGAAACGCTGCTGCGTTAGCTATATTGTAAGCACTGCATAACATACCCGTCGTAGACATGACCATTAAAATTTTTTTAAATTTGAATTCCATTAAAACACTCCGTTAAAATGACTGTGAAAAATAATTGCTCGCGAATGAAAAATGCAGTTAGAATACCGGATTCGTCAAACAACACAAGATTTTTCGTACAAAATTGATATGAATTCTGATGGAGAAAAATTCTATGGCACTCACCACCTCAACCATGATGCCACTTGGCACTGTCGCACCTGACTTTACACTACCAGATACAATCAGCGGAAAAAAAATCGCACTCAAAAAAATAAAATCGAACATCGCAACCGTTGTTTTATTTATTTGCAATCATTGTCCTTACGTTAAACATATTCAACAACAACTCATCGGTGTTGCAAATCGCTATCAAAAAAAAGGGATACAATTTATTGCAATCAATTCGAACGATGTCATCAACTATCCAGATGACAGCCCGGAAAACATGAAAAAAGAAGCAGAAAA
>Ga0207150_1098_pt1 | contig 17704 bp, 15 predicted proteins | sample Alteio_BWMinHeat_32_FD_153526 | JGI IMG/M metagenome (GOLD analysis project Ga0207150, IMG submission 153526) | Enriched cells from forest soil in Barre Woods Harvard Forest LTER site, Petersham, Massachusetts, United States -... | ecosystem: Environmental > Terrestrial > Soil > Temperate forest >...
TAAGTATAGTCCAAAACGGTTTTGTCCGTTCCCAGATTGGGAGGGATCGCCTTGACCAAGGTGTCGAATTTCTGGTTGTTGAGGTGATCGGCGGTCATGCTGTAGCTGGTTGCGATATAAGCATTCGGCCCGGACCACTTCACGCCACCCACGTTGGCGAGGCGCCCATACTGAATTGTCACATTCCCATCCGATGGAAAAACCTCACCCAATCCCGTGCCGCCGTCCACCGCCGTCCCCGCGATATGGCACAGTTGGTTCGAGCTCAACAAGTAATAATTCGTGTTGGAGATGGTTTGGTTCAGAAAGACATTCATGCCGAATTGGTTCGCCAGTGTCGACGTCGCGCGGTATACAATCAAATCTGAGTTCTGTCCGTAGGGCCGCCCCAAGTTGATGGCAAAAGCCGGTTGCACCCCGGCGTTCAAGACCATGATCGGCGTCGCGTTGGCGGCGGGTTGCTGGCTCTGAGAAAAAGCAAAAAGAGTGCCGTACTGGCTTGAAAGCGGGTAGGTGGTGTTGTCTTTGTGGGCAATGCGCGGCATAAAATTGTTGAGCGCGTAATTGCCGCTGCCGTCGGCGGTGACATTGACGATGTTGGTCTGAGGCTCGCCCGAGATGGTTTGATACCAGGCCGTTGTGTTGTCAAAGTAGAAGGTGGTGACGGAGGTGACCCCCTGATAATAGCCGGATTTCGTCACCTTGGTGAAAAAAACCTTGGCCGAGGGAGCGCCGGTGCCCAGACTCGAAAAATGATCGGTGCTCCAACTGTCCGCCAAATTAATGGCGCCGCTGATCGTGCTCATGGGCAAGCTTTTAAAATCCACCGAGGTGGTCATACCCGAACTGACTTTCACGAAACCCGTGAAGCTGGTGTTTTTGTACCAATCGTTCGGTGTTACCAACGCCGGCCAAGTGGACACCACCACGATGGAGGAAACCGGGGCGGCGCTTCCCACCGGATAAACCACGTACTTGGCCGGCCACAACCCGGTGATCCGGTAGTAACCGGAGCTGTCGGTAATGGCGCCGCCGTGGGTATCGTAAGTGTTCAACGGAACCGTGCTGCCCGACTCCGGGTACGCGTACACTTGATAATTGCCGATGCCATTCCCGCCGATCGCATTCGTAATATGGCCGTCGACCGTGCCGGAGCAAGCCAGCTTGATGGGAGAACCGGTCAGGTCGATGATTTGGCCGGGAAGAGTTTGCGCCGTTTGCACCGTCACATAGGTCAAATTCGTGACGGGGTCGTAACAGGGCCCCCCGCTGGCGGCCGCGGCGGTATCGCCATAGGCGGTGATTTTGACCCCGCTCGAGGAAATAGCGACATTCGCCAGAAAGGCATTCCCCAGAAAATCTGTAAATGCGGTAACGGAGGAAACATCCTGGCCCCAACAGGATGACTTCACACCCAGGATCCCGGTGTTCGTGGCAATGTTTTCAACCACAATTCTCACGCAGGCGCCGCCCTGGTGGCCCCGGCGGGCCGATAAAAAAAACTCAACGGTTTTGGAGGCGACCACCACGCCGTCTTCGAATTGGACCCCCGATAGATACGTGGGACGGGTCCGGTCGGAGCCGATGGGGCCGATGACAGAAGTGACTTCGATGCTCTGCGTTTTAATTTCAACCCGGGGCGTGGACCATTCCATGGTCTCAAAAGCGCCGCCGGAAACGGCTTGATAGCTGAGGTTGGAATAAGCGGCGTCGATGGCGAGGTCCAAATTGCTTTTGCGGGTCATCGAGATATTGGATTTGGAGAAAATGGCGCCAAATTTCATCATTGAAAAAATGAGGAGAACGAGAAGCGCCATCCCCACCACCGCTTCCGGCAAACCCAAGCCGCGGTCCTTTTTTTTCAATTCACCCATTTATCGCACCCCTTACATCACTAAAGCAACACATTGGCCCACCAACCGGTCCTATAGTCAGTATAGGGCGGCAATCATAATATTTCCATCCTCAACAAACGGTTTTGGATGGATTTAACGGGGAGAATTGACGACCGACAAAAGCGCATCAAAAACCTCCGACGTGGATATGGCTTTCATGCATTCTTTGTGGTGGGCGCCGAAGCGCACGCAATCGTTGCGGAGGCAGGGGACGCAGGAAATTTCGGGATGTTGGATCGGGAAAAATTTTCCCCAGCGCGGGACCGCGAATTGGGGGTCGCTCGGGCCGAACGGCGTCACCGCTGGGACATTGAAGCAGGCGGCGACGTGCATGAGGCCGGAGTCGTTGCCGAGGAACAGGTCGCACCGGCCCATCAGCCAACCCAACTCCGCGAGATCACACCGGCCGGCGGTATCGATCACTGGTCCCCGGATCCCGGAGCGCACGCGGGCGGTCGCCTCTTTTTCCGACGGGGACCCAAACAGCAACACCGTCCCCCCGCGCTCGCTCTGAAACCGGTTGGCCGCCTCCACAAAACGGTTCTCATCCCAGGTGCGGGCGGACGAGACGGAAGCGGGAGCGATCCCCAAAACCGGCTTGGTCAACCGGTCGAGCGACAGTGCCGCTTTTTTGTCCGGGGACGGTTCCTTCGACGGAAAATGCGGGCGGACCGAGTCCAGGGCCAATGCCTCCTCTCCGATCAGTTTGAGATAACGGTGCGGGTACGAAAGATGCGCGTCGTAGGGGACCGCCTCGGTCAATAGAAGACGGCGGGCATCGCCGGCAAATCCGATGCGCCGGGGGATTTTGGCCAGCCAACCCTCCGCCGCCGTCCGGAAAGACCGCGGCAAAATATAGTTCGCTTCGAACCTTCTTTCGCGAAGGGATCGGGCGACGTCAAAAATCGATTTTCCATCGGCGTAAGCAAGTGAAATCGTCTCAACCACCGCGGGATGGGTTTGAAAAAGGGGGACGTGGGAGGGCGCGCTCAACACGGAAATTTCAGAATCCGGAAAACGGGCTTTCAAACGCGACAGAAAGACGGTGCTCACCACGGCGTCGCCGAGCCATTGGGGAGCGCGGACCAGAATTTTTTGCATTTGGGTTGAGAATTCTAGCAGTTTGTCATCGCACAGACGCTCCTTGCAACTTGAGGCCAACGGACATACGCTTGTGCTTGTGAACTATATTCAAAAATCCAAGCCGTTTCTGTTTTGCGCGCTGGCGGGCGTGGGTTTGGAAGCGACGGTTTATTACTTGGGGTGGCGGGCGGCGCTTCCCTTGGGCGTGGGGTTTTTCTTGGGGGCCGCGGCGCTGTATGCCGCGTCCAAACGCCGGGAAAATTTCCTTCCTTATTTTTTAAAAGCGCTCAAAGACGTGAACGCGGGCCATCTCGACATCCCGCTTTCCATCAATGAAAACCACGAGCACGCGGAGTTGATCACCGCTTTTAACAACATGTTGGAAGGCCTGCAGGAACGGGACCGCATGCGCCACTCGTTGGGCCGCATCATGGACCCCAAAATCGCCGAGATCCTCATCAAGGAAAATCCCAAAGTGGGCGGGTTCAAACGCGAAGCCACCATCATGTTCTGCGACATTCGGAATTACACCACGCTCTGCGAGCAACTGAGCGCCGATGAGCTCCAGGAATTCCTGAATGAGTATTGGAAAGGCACCGTCGAGATCATCATGGAACAGGAAGGCACCATCGACAAATTCCACGGGGACGGGGTGTGCGTGGTTTTCGGCGCGCCCATTCTGCACGAGGACGACCCCCTGCGGGCGGTGAGGACCGCCTGGCGTCTCATCCGGAACGTGACGATTTTAAACCTCAGACGAGAATCTCAACGGAAGATGCCGATCCAGATCGGCGTCGGCATCCACATGGGGGACGTGATCGCCGGGAACATCGGCTCGGAGAGGCGCATGGACTATACCGTGGTGGGAGACGCGGTGAACGTCGCCGCGCGCATCGAGGAACTCAACAAAAAATATGGGACCACGATATTGATCTCGGACAGCGTGTACGAAAAAGTGGAAGCGCACGTGCGCGTGAAAACGTTGGCACTGGCGCACCTGCGCGGGCGCGAGAAGCCGATTTTGATCCACACGGTGCGGGAATTTTCAGAGGCGGGAGAGGTGGGGTTTCAGGAGGAGAAAGCGGCTTAAAGTCTTTACTGCAGCCCGGCGATCACGGATTTGTTGAGCGGGTGTTTCGCCAGAAGGTCGTTCAACGCCTGCGCCGCTTCCACGTCGCTCATGCTCGCCAACGCCGCCCGCAACATCCGCGCCGCTTTCAATTCCTCGGCCGAAAAAAGCAATTCTTCCTTGCGCGTGCCCGATTCCCGGATGTTGATGGCCGGGAAGATGCGGCGGTCCGAAATGTCCCTTGATAAAACCAACTCCATGTTGCCGGTGCCCTTGAACTCTTGAAAAATCACGTCGTCCATGCGGCTGCCGGTTTGAACGAGGATGGTGGCGATGATGCCGAGGGACCCTCCGTGCTCGATGTTCCGCGCGGTCCCGAAAATTTTCCGGGGAATCAAAAGGCCTTGGGCATCCACGCCGCCCGACAGTGTGCGGCCGCCGTTCCGGACCGCGCTGTTGTGCACGCGCGCGAGCCGCGTCAACGAATCGATGAACACCATCACGTGTTTCCCGGCCTCCGCCTCTTCCACCGCTTGCTTCATCAGCACCTTGGCGGTGCGGATGTGGTTCTCATACGGCTGATCGGAGGTGGAATAGCGCACCTCGGCGGTGACGGAGCGCTTAAAATCCGTCACCTCTTCCGGCCGCTCGTCGATCAAAAGCAAGTACACTTTCATCTCCGGCTCCGACTTGGTCACCGCTTGGACCAAGTGTTTGAGAAAAGTGGTCTTGCCGGATTTGGGCGGAGACACAATCAACCCGCGCTGGCCTTTGCCGATGGGACAGACCAAATCCATCGCCCGAACGGTGGGCTCGGCCAGTCCGCGCTCCAAATAAATCCTGGGTGCGGGATCGATCACCACGCGGTCAAAAAAACGGCGCTCCGCCTCGCTCGCTTGCTCCTGCGGCGGGGAGGAGGGACGGCGAAAAGACCGGTTGTCCCGGCGGAATGGGGGGCGGCCGTTGGGGTTGTTGGAATGCTGACGGTGCGGATTTTTTTTCCAGGGTTGGTTTCTCATAAATGGGATGGGGGTGGCGGCGCCCAATGGTTCAGCTTGACCAAAAGGAAAATTCCGAGCGCCAAAAACATGACAAATCCGGAAATGCCGACGATCAAGGTCTGTTTGATGTTCTGCGCCTCTTGCGCGAACAACAGCACCGACACGTCGGGGCCTTGCGCCTCCCCGGCGTAGACCGCGCTCAGGTCGTAGACGCCCGGCTCTTGTATCACAAAATTGAAAAGCGGCATGCCGCGCATCCCCATCCGATCGAACACCTGGCCGCTGGAATTCATCAGCACCGGAATTTGTTGATAGTTGTCTTTCGCCATGAGTTGCACGTTCATTTGCATCAGTTCCTTGACGGGGATCGGACCGGACCCTTGGTGCTGGTAAAGCCCCGCGTAAAGCCCCGGTGTCTCCAAATTGAGTTCGTGGAAACCGGGAAGCTTGAGAATTTTAAATTTGGACGGCCCGCCGAACGCTTCCCAGGCGCTCAAGCCCAAGATCCCGCAGGCCAGCAAAATGAGCGCCACTCCGGTCCCGATGAGAAACGCCCTATTGAGATGAAAACCTTTTTTCAATCGTCCCACCAGCCATAAAAATTTCTGTCCCACGCATGTTTCTTCAACGCCCCCAGGGTCTTGGCGGGCAGCCGGCGTCCGGCCGCTTTGGTGTTGGCCGCCACATGACGGGCCGACCGCATGCCGGGGATTACCGTTGACACCGCGTCAAAACTGAGCGTGAATTTAAGCGCCAAATCGGCCACGGTCCGGGTGTCTTTGCCCAAAAACTTTTTCAAATTCTCGACGCGGTCCACGGTTTTCGCCAGATTGTCGCCGCGGAAATACTGCGCCCGAAAATCGCCTTTCTCGAACCGGGTTTCTTTGGTGAGGGTCCCGGTCAAACCCCCTTCATCGAAGGGGACCCGCACGATCACGCCCACCTTGTGTTTCCGGCAAAGCGGAAAAAGTTTTTCCGTTGGGGCCTGATCGAATATATTGAAGATCACCTGCACCGTGTCCACCAGGCCGGAGGCCACCAATTTGAGCGCCGAATCCGGCTGATGGTCGTTGATGGAAACGCCGAACGCGCGGATTTTTCCGGAAGCCTTGAGCCTCGACACCGCCTCTTTCCAGCCGTCGTCCGCCAACCACGCGTCGGTCCAAACATGAAATTGCGTGAGATCGATCACCTCCCGGTCCAACTTCTTCAGGCTCCGCTCGGTGCAGGCGGTGATCCACTCCGGCGGGAATGCTTCCCGGGCTTGGGTGGCGGGATCGGCCGGCCAACCTTGGTTCTTCGGTGGAATTTTTGTGGCGATGACCGCTTTTTTTCCCTTGAGCGCGCGCCCCATCAACTCTTCGCTGTGGCCGTCCCCGTAAACATAGGCGGTGTCATAAAAATTAACGCCGGCGTCCCACGCCGCCCGAAGGGCCGCCAAGGATTCCCGGTCGTCGGTGGCGCCCCACCATGTCCGGCCGATACCCCAGCCGCCATAGCCGATCTCCGAAATGCTCCAACCGGTTTTTCCCAGTTTTCTTTTTTTCATGATCAAAGGCGTGTGTGTTTGGATGGGCTAACATCATATAATTTCAATGACATGGACGACGAATATAAAAAATTGATGGCGGAGACCATCCGGAGGCTCGAAGCGGCCGGCGTTCAGCCCTGCGAAACGCACGGCTGGCAATCCATGAATGCGAACGGGACCTGCGAGGCGTGCCGCAAGGAACATTTCCCCGAAGATTTCGCCGGAACGGAGTAAAATTAGAGGAAAACCGGCCGGAGGCCGTAACACGCCATCATCACCAGCGATGAGCCCGCCGGGACCAGAAAATTGTCATTGATGGGCAGGACCCCCAGTTCGAGCAAGGTGGCGGCCGCCGCTCCCCAGAAAACGCCCGACCAACCGTAAGCGGGCCGCAACATCGTCACGCCGATAACCAGGCAAATCAAAAAGCAGGCCAAGCTGCCGCTCAGTCTTTTTTTGGAGCCGGGCCAGTGCGGCCCGCTCCATCTCATCCCAACCAGGCTGGCCACCCCGTCGCCCAGAATCAAATAGAGCAACACCGTCACCGCCACCGGCACCGAACGTATGAGCAGCACCGTCGTGAGGACGCCGAGGATCATCCAAAAAATCCCCGAAAAATTCCGGCGTTCCTCCGGCCGGAAAAGACCGCCGAAACGTTGGAACAGCCAATCATTGAAAATGATTTCCCGCCGGCGCGCGGTTTCCAAAACGAACTCGACGGCAAACCACGCGAACAATAAAAGAATGAACTGGGACCGCGGCAGATATATGACCCCCAAAACATATATCAGCGCCGCCAAGTGGAAAAATTTTCGCTTGATCTCGGGCCACATGGTTAAGGTCTCTTGGTCAACACCAACGCCGCGTCATCTTCAAATACACACGCCCATTCGGACGGGGGAAACATCGCCCCCAAGAACCGCTCCCGCCCCACGATAGCGTAATTAACGCCCCGCTTCGAGAGGTAATTCCGCCAGCCGGGGTCGTTGGGATCGCGGAGCCAACTCTCGTTCATCAGCGCCTGCTCCCAAATAAGCGGATGAAAAATGTACCGCCCATCCATGAACACTTTCCTATCCGGCCCCAGCCGCCAATCGATATAGCCTCCATAATCGTAACTGTTGTACATCACGCCCTGAATATTCTTCTCCTCGACAAACCGGCAGGCGTTCACCGGGAAACGGTTCCACGCCACCCAATCCTTGGGAAAAGGCCGCCGGAAAACCGGCGCGTGGAGCAGCAGGGGGACCAGGCAGAGAAGCCATCCCAAAAAATTGATCTTTCGATTTTTTTCGAACGCGAAAATTTCGCTGAGAAACGGCAATGCCACAAAACCGAACAGCGCGGCGTTCCGATAGGACAACGCCCCCCAACAGGCGAACGCCGCCACCGCCGGCGCCCAGAACCGGGTCCCTTGTTTCCGTTGAAGGAGGCCCACCGCCAACCACGCGCTTCCGGCCAGAAAGAGCGCCCAAAAAAGCGGAAGGTCCTGGACCGAGGGCGACGCCCATTCTTGAATCACCGACCCCCGATGGGACAACTGAATGAGGTGGTCCGCAAACACGGTGACCAACCGCGCGCCGTTGGGATTGACCAAGCCGGCAATCAAAAGAAGCCCGAGGGTGCGGTCCAAAAACCGCACGAATTCGGCGGGTTCCTTATCCCATCGCGCCCCCAAAGCAAAAAGGGCGGTCACCCCCAGGCCGTACACAAATCCTCCGTGGAGATTGCACCAGAGGACCATGAGAGCGAACAAAATCCATGAAAGCCGGCGTAATTTTGCGGACGGACAACTCCGCGCCGACGTTAAAAGAAAAACAAACACCGGCAGGAAGTTCAACGTCGCCAACTCCGGACGCTCGAGAAGCCGCGGACGCAACAGGCCGAACGCCAGCCAACTTATGAGAACCAGCCACGGGCCGCGGGCGGACCTTTGCCGGCAACAAACAACAACCCCCAGCACCGCGGTGAATCCCAGAAAAACCTTGGCGTAAAACAGCGCGGGAAAACCTCCCCCTTTATATAGGAGGAACATCAAAATTTGGCTCAACCATTCGAAATTGACCCAGCGGGCGCCGAGCAGCGTGTGAGAAAAGATGTCCTGCCGGAGGAAAACGTGGCGGGTGACCATTTCCCGGCCGGCGGCCAGGTGCCACCAGAGGTCCGGGTCATAAAGAGGGGTGGCCAGGAGCCGGAAAAACAGGCCCGCCGTCACCACCCCGAGAACGCCGGGGAGGAGGGGGGTAAGCCGGGAAAGCCTTTGGATCACTTGAATTCACCTCTGATTTAAATAATAAGAGAATGATGGCCCCTCATTGATTTTTGATGAGGGGTGCCCTTTTTATACAAAAACCGGGGTATTTTGGCTTTTTCGACGAAATTCATCGGTTTTTAACCCCTCCTTAAGGCGGCCTTAAACCCCCTCCCCCCATACTAAGATCAGAAGGAGGAACCTAACCATGGAATCTTTGCATAGCTTCAAAGCGAGATTGGCTCTCTTGGACTCAATGTTGAGCAAACTGAAAACCACACATGTCCGGATGAAGCAGTTGAAACGGAGCGTGTACGTGCTTCGGGAATTGCTCAAGAACGAAGAAGCAATCAAGTCGCCCTACGGGCCAACCACCGCCATCGTTCAATTTTCCCTGCAATGACCGTCATTCCGGCAATCTGTTAGCCGGTAAAGGGGTCAAGTCGCGACATGCGACAAAAAGTGTCGCATGTCGCGACTTGACCCCTTTGTCGTTTTTCCGGGATGACGACCAAGGCCCCCGTGGTATAATCGGCGGTGTGCCGATTCTTATCCGAGAAAAAATATTTCCTCTTTCTCATCCTCGCCCTCGCGTTCCGTCCACTCGCCTTTGGTCAACCTGGTGATCCCCCATTGATCGACGTCAAAACACTCGCTCCCGGTCTGATGGTTGACATGCGCTACGCCACCGAGAACAATTTCACCAAACGGAAGTTGTACCCGGTGGCCGACCAGTGCTTGCTTTGCGAACCGGCCGCCCGGCGCTTGGCGCGCGTCCAGGAAAAACTGGAGAAACAAGGGTTGGGCCTCAAGGTTTGGGATTGCTACCGCCCGATTTCCGTGCAGCAAAAATTGTGGGACGTGGTGCCGGACCCGCGCTACGTGGCCGACCCCAAAGTGGGCTCCCGCCACAACCGCGGGGCGTCGGTCGACCTGACTCTCGTCGATAAGAAGGGAATTGAGTTGGCCATGCCGACGGGGTTTGACGATTTTTCTCCAAAGGCGCACCGCACCTTCATGGACCTCCCGGTGGAAGCGCTTCGAAACCGGGAACGATTGCAGCGCGCGATGGAGGAAGAAGGCTTCGTCGGGCTTCCCACCGAGTGGTGGCATTTCGACGCGCCGGAGTGGAGTCAATACGCTCTCCGCGATGAACCGCTCGGCTCCCCCGCGCTCCTCACGGAGAAAAAAGTGGAGATCAAACAATTGATCGTGGTCCGCGCCACCGATTGGAAATCCACCACCGGAATTCTGGAGCGTTATGAAAAGACGCCGTCGGGATGGACCAAAATCGGAGATTCATGGCCGGTGAGCGTTGGGATCAAAGGTTTGGCGTGGGGATCGGGCTCGCGCGCGGTTTCCGCAGACGGCCCCCGAAAAAAAGAAGGGGATTTGACCGCGCCCGCCGGCGATTTCCGGTTGGGGAAAGCGTACGGCTACGACGCCGCGCCGCCCGAGGGAAGCCGCTGGCCCTACCAACAGGTGAACGAAACCTGGAAATGCATCGACGATCCCAAATCCGCCACGTACAATAAAATTTTTTCCGTCGATGCTTCGGCGCCGAAAGATTGGTCGTCGGCCGAGGACATGAAGCGCAGCGACCATCTCTACAAATGGGTGATCAACGTGGAGCAGAACGTCCCGATCAAGGCCGGCTGCGGGAGCTGTATCTTCCTCCACGTGTGGCGGAAACCCAACTCCCCGACGGAAGGCTGCACCGCCATGCCCGAGGAAAAAATGGCGGAACTGTTGAGGTGGTTAAAGCCGGACCGGGAGCCGCATCTGGTGCAACTGCCCGACAAAGAATATGAGCGGGTCAAAAAAGAATGGGAGCTTCCTTAGCTGCCGGATCACTCAAAATTCTTGGTGATTTTTTCCACCGCTTCTTCGGCCAACCGTTTTAGACGTCCGTCCCGGTCCCCCGCCATGAGTTTCTTCAACGCCGGCACCGCCCGCTCGTCGCCGGTTTGATGGAGCACGCGGACCGCGGCGATCTGGACCAGTAAGTAGGGGTCATTGGCGAGTTCAATCAGCCGTGGCTGGATTTCCGGCGCGCCCTCGAACGCGGCGAGGCAGCGGATGGCCGCCATGCGGAGTTTCTGCGAATGACCCGGACGGGTGTGGGCAAGAAGCAGAGGGATCCATTGCCGGCCCTTGGTGGCGGCGAAGCCTTCAAGCGCCGCGCTCCGCAGCACATCGTTCCACGAATCAGTTTTAAGCGCTGCTCTTAACACCTCCGGCGCCTTGTGGGGGTTGAGCGCCCCCAGCGCCCGCAGCCCTTCGGCCTCGGCAAAGTAACTCGCCTCTTTTCGAAAACGTTTTTCAATCTCGCCGTACATCCGGCGGCCGCGGAAGGATTTTAACGCCGCGTAAACGGCGCGCCTCACCTTGGGGTGCTCCAAAATATCCAAGCTGTGCAAAAGAATTTCTGAACCCTCCTCGCTGGCGAGGGACCCCAACGCCCTCGCCGCCTCGGCGCGGACCGCCCAAAATTTGTCGCTCAAAAGCGCATGACGGAGCGCCTCCACCGCTTTGGAGCTCCCCAACTTCCCAAGCGCCTGCGCGGCATCGATCCGCCCGAGCGGATTCTGGTCTTTCTCGAGTTGCAGCAACCATTGAAATTCGGGTTTGGGAAAGTCCAGCTTTTTGAGCAGCGCGTGGTCGGGATCAAAAAGCACCAGCGCCGGCTCGGAATCCAACCGAAAACGGAACAAATGGGATTTTTTGTCGATGCGGACCTTCTCGCGCTTCTCGCCTTTCCCGGTCCGGAACAGGAATTCCGTGTCGACGGTAAAAAGCCCCGTTTCGTTGTTGACGGCGTGAATTTGCGTGACGCGCAGGCAAATTTCTTTTTTGCGGGCGTCCCACCACGACCGCACGCGGAACTCCGGATGGCCCGCCCCAAAAACCCACTGGTCGAAGAAACGACGGAGGTTCCGGCCCGTGGCCTCCTCGAGAGCGTTGATCAAATCCAGCGTCTCCACAGCCTTGCCGCGGTTTTTCCGGACGTAGGTGGAGATCCCTTTCCAAAACAACTTTTCACCCAGAAATTGATGAAGCATGTGGAGCACCAACGAACCCTTTTCATAAAGATGGCGGTCGAAAAGGTCCGTCGGGCGTTTGAAGACCTTGGTCACGATGGAGCGGCGGTAATGGTCTTTGTCCTCGGACAAATACGCATCGGCGTTGACGCGGAGCGCCAAGAGAAACTCATCCCGTCCTTTGTCGTGGCGTTTGAAAAGCGCGTCGAAGTAAGTGGCGAAACTTTCGTTGAGCCAGGCGTGGGACCAATCCTTGCAGGTCAAATAATCGCCGAACCATTGGTGGGCCAACTCGTGGGCCACCAATTCGTCCGAGGAATAATCCAAACTCGCCCGTTTGTCGAGGAGCGCGCCGTCGGTCTGCGTGGTGGCGGAGGTGTTTTCCATGCCGCCGTAAATAAAATCCGCGGCGGCGATCTGCGCGTATTTGGCGTAAGGGTAGGAGGTGCCGATATTTTTTGAAAAAAATTCCAGCATGAGCGGCGTTTTGGAAAACGCACGCCGGGCGTCGCCCTCCCGGCCTTTCTCGCAATAATACAGCACCGGCTTGCCTTTCCAGGAATCCCGGATCACGCTGAAGCGCCCGACGGTCAAGGTCACCAGGTAAGTGGCGTGCGGAATGTCCTGGCGCCAATGAAAGGTGGAGGTTTTCCGGCGGGGATTGTGGGATGAGCGAAGCAGCCGTCCGTTGGAGACGGCCGTGAAACCGAAGGGGACCGTGGCCACCACTTCGGTCGTGGTGCGGTCGTGCGGCGCATCAAAACAAGGGAACCAGTACCGGCTGTATTCGTCTTCGCCTTGCGTCCACACCTGAGTGGGATTTTTCGGATACGCCCGGCTGGGGCGGATGAAATACAGCCCCAGTTTGGGTTTGACCACCTCGTAAAAAATATCCACTTCCACCCGGTTTCCTTCCTTCACGGGGGATTTGGTTTCGACGGTGATCTTTCCGTCATTGTACCGATACGGGGATTTTTTTCCGTTCCACCGGACGCCGGTTATTTTGAAGTTGACCGCGTCGAACGTCATTTCCCGGACGCCGTCGGTGATGGCGCGAAGCCGCGTCCGGCAATGTCCGCGGAAGCGCTCGCGCCTCAAGTCAACGGAAATCTCCAGGCGGATGTGTTCGGTGTCAAACGCGCGGTCGGGAGCGTAATGGGGGAGGGACCCTTTCAAAGCGAAGCGGGAATCCCAGGTGGCTTGGCGGCCGCGGCAACTCATGAACTCAAAATTGGATTCCACAGGGGCGATTAACCCAAAATCGAGGACCGCGCGCAACAGCATTGCAGATTGACGGAATTGTCCGTACACTCAAATCCAATGACCAAAAAATGGGCCGCCTTGTTTGTCTTCTTTATTTTCATCAGCGCCGGAGCAGGTTCCGCTCTCGCCGAGAGTTCGTCTTCCAATGACGGCCTCACCCCCGAACAACGGAAAGCGCTTGAAATGGGGGTGGTGGACCATCTCTATAAAAAGGGGTTGGACGCCCTCGCCGCCGGCCAGTTCGAACAAGCCGAAGGCTATTTTGATCGCGTGCTCACCCTCGAACCCCGGCACCGGGGAGCGCAGAAAGGCATCGACCGCGTGATGAAGGAATACGAGAAGCGGGAACCTTCTTCCCCGCCCAAAAAAAAGGCGAAAGACCCCCAGGCGATCTTGCTTGAAAAGTTGACCGCCCAGTTGGACCAAAACATGAGAGAGGAAAATTGGGAGGCGGCCAACGGTTCGGCGCGAAAAATATTGGCGGTCGACCCGCAAAATCGCGCGGCGCTTCGAAAAAAACCGGTCATCATGCGAAACCTTTACAACCGGGCGGTGGAGCGCGGCGCGGCGCGGGCGAATTCGGGAGATGATCAAGCCGCCATCGACGCCTACCAATTGGCGCTCAGTTATAAGCCCGACGCCGCTTTAAAAGAAAAAATCGCAGAACTGCGGGAAAAGTTGGCCGATTCGAACAAGGCCAAATCCGAAGAGCTTTATTTGGAAGCCCTCAAAGCCTCTCAAGCCAACCAAATGGATCATGCGCTTGATCTCTGCAAGAAGTCGCTGGCCTTGAATCCCAAAAACCTCCAAGCCCAACGAATGCTGGAACGCCTCCAGTCCCGCACTCACCCTTAATCCCCAAAGTTTCAATTTGTATTGAAAACACGCATGATTACTGTTACCTTTGGGGGGCCAAAAAACCTGCAATGGAAACCAAGAAACACATACTCATCATCGAAGACAACGAGGTGAACGCCGGTATTTTTGAGGAGTACCTCGTCGACAAAGGGTTCGACGTGGCGGTGGCCCACACCGCCGAGGCGGGCTTCAAAAAAATCTCCGAACGGAAACCCGACCTCATCCTGCTCGACGTGCATCTCCCCGACAGAATGGGCTACGAGGTGTGCGCCGAAATCAAAACCAGCGCCGCCACCCGCGACGTCCCGATCATTCTCTGCACCGCCAAAGATTTGAGGCTGGACCAAAAAGTGAAGGGCTTTCACCACGGGGCGGACGACTACTTGATCAAACCGTTCGAATTGGCGGAACTCTTGGTCCGCATCCAGGCGATTTTGCGCCGCACCACCGCGCTGCCGCGGACCGAGCTCCTGGCCGGGATCGAAGCCCTCCTCGGACGAAAGCCGGAAAAAATACCGGAGCGGGATTTGCCCCCGATACCGACGCTCGGTCCAAAACCTCCGATAAAATCATTCGCGGCCGGGCCTCCGATCGCGGTCCAGCCGATCGAACCGAAAAACCCTCTCAAGCCCGATGCGTTGCACGTCAATTTTTTCTCACGTCTGTGGCAAATCTTGAACGGACCCGCGTCCGTCTACGCGAAACTCCGCCCCCAACCTGATTTTTTGATGGCGCTCATCCTGGTGCTGACCACGCCCACCATCGCCAGCCTGGCCAAGCTCTCCGAAAAATCCGGAAGTTTCGACGCGTGGATCGGCACCCTGTCCCTCGGGTTCGTGACCAACCTCCTCATGTGGTTCGGCACATCCGGCGTGCTCACGCTGATGGTCCCCTTTTACGGCCACCATTTCAGCATGAAGCGGGCCCTGACGTTGTCGGGGTTGGCGTGGGCGCCGCGCTTCATGGGCGCCGTCTTGAGCGCTCTCTACGCTTCGCTGGGGCTTGCCGGGTTTGTGCTCAACCGAAAAGATTTTTCCACCGGCATCGATCTGATCCCAGGACTGGCCCCTTCCGACTGGGTCTCCTTCATGGGCCACATCGGGATTTTTGATTTCTGGTGCGCCGGCATCACGCTCGTCGGGCTCTGGACCATTTGCGACATCAAAGAAAAGCGGTGGAACACCATCACCATCATCGTGGGAATCTTATGCCTGGCCTTCGGCGCGCTTACCTCGTATTAGTTCGTCATCCCGGAATGACGAGTCTTTTTGTCACTTTTCTTATTTCGTTCGTATTGGTGCCGTTGAAGGCGGAGGTTCAAAAAAATGTTCTGTCATTGTCTCTCCAACAATTCACCGAACTGGCGCTCAAAAGAAGCCAGCGGAGCGCGAATGCCGTCGATGCGTTGAACTCTTCGCGCTACGGATGGGTGGCCACCCACCGGAGCTTGACCTGGCCGCAGCTTTCCGCCACCGCCTCAAAAACAAAATCCTTGAGCGATGACGACGCCGGCACCAAAGTCAGGACGGGAATGGACCAAGGAGCCTTGTCGCTCCAACAACCGTTGTTGACCGGCACCAAATTGTCCGTCGACAGCACCTGGACCGGGACCAAGACTGAAACCGATGCGTTGGGGGTTTCCACGCCGTCCACCACCCGCAGCGTTCCCAGCGTGAATGCGAGCGTTACCCAGCCCCTCTATGTTTTCACGGGGAACGACAGCCTCCGCAACCGCCGGAAAGCCAACCTGCAGTGGGACATCGATCAGGACAGTTACCGGAGCGCCATGCTCGGCATTGAATTCGACGCGCGGAGCCTCTACTACAATTTGCTGGTCCAATCGGAGACCAACGACGTGCAGAGAAAAAAATTCGAGTCTTCCAAACTGGTCCACCAAATCACGCGCGCACTGGTGCGCGCCGGTAAACTGGCGGAGGTCGAGCTCTCGCGCGCGGACATCCGCAACAATTCCGACTTGCGGCAGATACAGAACACGGAAAGCCAGCTCGAGAAACTGATGAACCAAGCGAAGGACTTCATCCTCGCTTCCCCGGACGCAGGCCTGGACCTGACATCCAGACTTTCTTACCAACCGTTCCAGGTGCCGCTGGAGAAACTCCTAGCGGCGGCGATGGAAAACAACCCAAACTTGGACAGCGCCCGCTGCCAAATGGCGCTGGCTGAAATCGGCGTCGCACAGACCCGCGAGGGGGACCGGCCGCAGTTGAACGCCAACGGCAGCTACAACCTGTCCCGGAACCGGTCGGACGTCTCGCCCGCGCTTGACCCCTATGGTTGGACGGTCGGGCTGGGCCTCGCTTGGCCGATATTCGACGGAACGCAGACGTATCTGCGGACCAAGCAGAGCGAACTGGCCCTGGCCGGCGCCAAGATCTCGTACGCCACCCAAGAGAGCCAGCTCAAGGTGGACGTGAAAAACGCCTATTTGGACGTGAAGCGGGCCGAGGACCAGATCAATGACTTTGAACCCCAGAGAAAAAACGGCGAAGAAACCTTGGAAGCCATGCGGCTGCAATACCGGAATGGTCTGACCCGGCTCACCGACGTGTTTGACGCGGAAAATCAAATGCTCGAATTGGAACTGGAGTATTTAAACCTGCTCGGCGCTTTCAATATCGCGCGGGACCAATTGAAAGTCCAAGTCGGCGTCGACCTGAACAGTCTCGCCCAGGGGAGCGCGCGATGAAGACATCCCATCGCATCGCGCTTTTCCTATTGGGGGCCGGGGCCCTCGTGGGGCTCAACTTCCGCCGGGATTTGAGCGCCACCTTGGAGAACAACGCCTGGCAAACGGTTGAGAAGAAGACCCTGCACCGGAGCGTTTCCAGCGCCGGCGTGATGGAGGCGATCCGGGTCGCCAACATCAAGTCGGAGGTGGATGAGGTGGTCGAGAAAAAAGTGATCCAAGAGGGCCAGGCGGTCAGAGAGAACCAGCCCTTGCTGCAATTGAGCCGCACGCGCACCCAATTGGAATACGAACAGAGCAAAAATAATTATTTGAACTCCGACGGCGATTACAAAAAGGCCGTCCGCGAAGAGGAGATCCAGAAAAAACTTTTCCGGAGCCACGCGGTGCCGCGCGCCCAAGTGGAGGAAGCCACGCGCAACGTGGAGAAAACCAAAGCCAGCCGCGAGATCTCGTTGCGGGAGTTTCAACTCTCCGCCAAAAAATTGGAGGGGACGCTGGTGCTCTCGCCCATGAACGGCGTGGTGCTTAAGGATTTCACGACGGTGGGCGTTCCGGTGTCCTCCGGCAAAGATATTTTGATCATCGGGGACACATCGAGATTCATCGTGCGCACCAAAGTGGATGAGCTGGACATCCCGCAAGTGAGGCCCGGACAAGCGGTGGATATCAAGGCCGACGCCTATCCCGACCGCGTGATGCGCGGCAAGGTGCGCACCATCGCCTCGCAGGCGGAGCGGGAGACCTTCGCCAAGGTGGAGGTGGTGATCGACATCACCGATCCGGCGGGGGTCGAACTCAAACACAACTTGTCGGTACGGGCGGACATTTTGACGGAGGACATCCCGAACGCGCTCGGCATCCCGACGCAAGCGGTGGTCCGCAAGCTCGGCAACGACGGCTGGATCATGGTCCGAAACCGTTTCAATCTCATCCGGGAGAGAAAAGTGACGCTCGGCAAACCCGCCGGGGACGAGATCGAGGTGGTGTCGGGCCTGGACCCCG
>Ga0207150_1099_pt1 | contig 17629 bp, 19 predicted proteins | sample Alteio_BWMinHeat_32_FD_153526 | JGI IMG/M metagenome (GOLD analysis project Ga0207150, IMG submission 153526) | Enriched cells from forest soil in Barre Woods Harvard Forest LTER site, Petersham, Massachusetts, United States -... | ecosystem: Environmental > Terrestrial > Soil > Temperate forest >...
CGACAATTAACACATTGGCAAGTTGTCGATTAACTTTCTGTGCGTGATAAAGACCATAAAGCTCACGACCTTTGTGAAATAAAGGCGTTTCAGGTGAATTAAGATATTTCGGTTCACCGTGCTGTAAAATGCGACCGCCAAAACCAATGATGCGACCACGACGATCCCGAATTGGGAACATGATCCGTTCGCGAAATCGATCATGATAATGGCCATCTTCTTTTTGGATCAGCATGCCGACTTCGTGTAATTGTTGACGTAACAAGGGTGATGTGCCGAGTTTTTTTAATAAATTATCCCAACCTGAAGGCGCATATCCAATACCAAATTCTTTAGCGATTTCGCCTGTTAAACCGCGATTTTTTAAGTAGGTAATTGCATCGGGCGATGTACGTAGTGCATTTTGATAAAAGGCAGTTGCTTGTTCGAGTAAAACATACAAATCAGGCGCGACTTTAGGTGAACTTGAAGATTCAGTGCGCGGGACTTCAAGGCCAACCATTTTAGCGAGCGCTTCAACGGCTTCAGGAAAATTGAGACGATCATATTGCATCAGAAAGTCGAGGGCATTGCCATGCACGCCACAACCAAAACAATGATAAAACTGTTTGCTTTGGCTGACTGAAAATGAAGCGGATTTTTCAGAATGAAAAGGGCAGCAAGCAAAAAAATTGGTGCCCGATTTTTTTTGCAAAGGGATACGACCATCGATGAGTTCGATGATGTCGACGCGGGCTAACACTTCTTGAATGAATTCTCGTGGAATACGGTCAGCCATTGGTTGATCTTCCTGATCTTCCAAATTTTTGCTTCCCCCATCCGGGAGAAGCTGTCACGAAGTGACTGATGGGGGGATATAATTCATGAAGTAATAGTGAAGTCAATTTTTACTTCCCCCCATCCGGTGCTTCGCACCACCTTCCTCCTAAGGGGGAAGGAGCAAACAATTTTAAGAAGAAAGCCGTTCTTTCACTTTATTGCTTACTGCGCCGACATCAGCTCGACCTTGAATGCGAGGTTTCAAAACGCCCATAACTTTACCCATGTCACGTGCAGAAGATGCACCGGTTTCTTTGATCACGGCATCGATCATTTGTTCAATGTCAGCAACTGAGAGCTGCGGAGGTAGATAAGCTTTAATCACGTCAATTTCAGCATTTTCTTTTGAGACGAGATCAGTACGTCCCGCTGATTCAAATTGTGCAATGGATTCGCGACGCTGTTTGATCATTTTATCGAGTACAGCCAGTGTTTGTTCATCGTTCAATATGATACGTTCGTCGACTTCACGTTGCTTAAGCGCAGCTAAAATCAAGCGAATGGTGGCCAGTTTGTCTTTCTCGCCGGCACGCATGGCATTTTTCATATCTTCTTGAATTTTTTCCTTGAGTGTTTGCGCAGTCATGCGGCTGAATCTCCCCGATTATTTACGACGATCTTTCTCGACAGCCATTTGCTCGCGCATTAATTTTTTCTGATAGCGCTTGATAGCAGAGGCTTTTTTGCGTTTACGCTTCCAGGTGGGTTTTTCATAGAATTCATGACGACGAAGGTCGGAAAGGACACTCGCTTTTTCGCATAAACGTTTAAAACGGCGGAGGCTGACTTCAAAATTTTCGTTTTCTTTAACACGTACGCTTGGCATATTGGATCGATTTCTCCATTTAAATTAATAAAGGACTTACAGCAAAAACCTATTTTGGCTGCTATAATCGGCAACTTTTAAAATTTGAACGCACGATTCTAATCGTTAATCCAATGAAATGCAAAAAAAGTTACTGTGTTTTAGGAATAGAGACCTCTTGTGATGAGACGGGTGTCGCACTTTATGATGTGCATCGGGGTTTATTAGCCCATGTTTTGCATAGCCAGATTGAACTACATGCGGAATATGGTGGGGTCGTGCCCGAGCTCGCCTCACGCGATCATATTCAAAAAATCTTACCGCTCATTGAATCCGTATTAGAAAAAGCAAGCTGCGCATTGCAGGACATCGACGCGATTGCGTATACCGCGGGGCCTGGGTTAGTGGGCGCATTATTGATTGGCGCAATGGTAGGGCGCAGTTTAGCTTTCGCTTTAAATATACCTGCTGTTGCGGTGCATCATATGGAAGGGCATTTATTAGCGCCAATGTTAGAGCCGAATCCGCCTGATTTTCCATTTGTTGCTTTATTAGTGTCAGGCGGACATACACAACTTATCAGCGTGAAAGAATTGGGAGATTATGAATTGTTGGGTGACTCAGTCGATGATGCTGTGGGTGAAGCATTCGATAAAACAGGCAAATTATTAGGCTTAGGTTATCCTGGCGGTGCTGCGCTTGAAAAACTGGCAAAACAAGGGAATCCAGAGCGTTTTCATTTTCCACGTCCAATGGTTAATCGTCCTGGATTGGATTTTAGTTTCAGCGGACTCAAAACATTTGCAGCGAATACGTTACGCAATACACCATTTGATGCAACATTACATGCGGATATCGCTCGCGCTTTTCAAGAGGCTGTGGTTGAAACACTTGTTATTAAGTGTCGTCGCGCGTTGAAAAAAATGCGCTGGAAAACACTTGTTGTTGCGGGTGGGGTGAGCGCAAATTCAGCATTACGCACAGGATTATCTGACATGATAGTTCAGTTGAACTGCCAGGTTTATTTTCCCAGAACTGAATTTTGTACGGATAATGGCGCGATGATTGCTTACGCAGGATGTCAGCGTTTGCTTGCAGGTGAGAGCACGCCTCTTCAAGTGGATGTTTTTCCACGTTGGCCGTTAATGGAATTATAAAATTTTATTTTTGCTGCCAATTTTACTTTCTTCTCCTCGCCATAATTTTTTAATGTTGTTTTTGTGTCGATAAAATAATAACGCACTCATGACGGCAATGATGACACCAGCAGTGGGATTCAAAAAATAACCGACACAAAAGGGTGCGACAATGGCTGTGATTAATGCAGCCAGTGAAGAGTATCGAAAAATTAAAGCGACGCTAATCCAACAAGCTATTAAAATGAAACCAATAGGCCAGGCGAGCGCGGCCAAGCTACCAAATCCAGTGGCAACACCTTTACCGCCTTCAAATCGAAAAAAAATAGGACAAAGATGACCGAGAAAAGCGCTGCATGCGATGAGTGTGAGTTCTGTTCCAGAAAAATTAAAGTAATGGGCAATGATGACTGGTAAGAATCCTTTCAGCGTATCACCGATCAATGTAAAAATAGCCGCTTTTTTTCCGCCAATGCGTAACACATTTGTTGCGCCGGGGTTGTTTGAGCCTTGAGAACGTGGATCAGGTAAATGCATCCATCGGCAAACCAAAATCGCACTAGAAAGTGATCCGCAAAGATAAGCCAATATGAGGGCAATAAAAAAATAGGTCATGGTGAATGCTTACCCAATAATGATTGGCTGCATAGTATATTACGGCTATACTTCTCACAAATCATTTTAGGAATTTTTTATGGTCTCTAAGGTAAATCCAAACAATCTTATCTGGATTGATATGGAAATGACTGGCCTTGATCCTGAGAAAGAACGCATCATTGAAATCGCGACGATGATTACTGACAATGATTTGAATATTTTAGCTGAAGGCCCGGTATTTGCGATTCACCAATCAGATAATTTATTAGCGCGCATGGATAGCTGGAATACGAGTCACCATACAGCATCAGGATTAGTGGATCGCGTGCGCGCGAGCACAACATCAGAAGCCGTTGCTGAAGCGAAAACGCTCGCATTTTTGCAAGAATATGTACCGAAAGGCAAATCGCCAATGTGTGGCAACAGCATTCATCAAGATCGTCGTTTTTTGCGTCGTTACATGCCGGTCTTAGAAGCGTTTTTCCATTATCGATTAATTGATGTGAGCACCATCAAAGAATTGGCGATGCGTTGGGCGCCCGATGTTTATTCAAAAGTACAAAAAGAATCACGTCATTTAGCGCGCGATGATATTCTCGAGTCGATTGATGAGTTGAGATTTTATCGGGAGCATTTTTTAAAAGTAGAAAAGTAATTTATAAAATTTTTGGTACTATGTCATTTCCGCGAAAGCGGGAATCTATCCGGATGGATCCCCGCCTTCGCGGGGATGACGAGAGGTCAGCTGCCTCTCAATCGCCCATACGACATGTTCACGCACGATTTCATTCGGATAACATTGTTTTTCTTGTAATGCGCGTAAAATAGCTGGATTTTTGGGTGCATTTCCTAATGCAACAGCAATATTTCTTAACCAACGAATATAACCAATACGTCGAATGGCAGAGCCCTCAGTGTAACGTAAAAATTCTTCTTCACTCCACGCAAATACTGTGAGCAAATCAGCGGAATCAAGTTGATGCTTCGGATGAAATTCTTTTTCGTTCGTAAATTTCGCAAATTTATTCCATGGACAAACCAATTGGCAATCGTCACATCCATAAATACGATTACCGATGAGTGGACGAAATTCAATAGGAATAGAGCCTTTTAATTCAATCGTCAAATAAGAAATACACCGTCTTGCATCAAGCTGATAAGGTGCAACAATCGCTTGTGTTGGGCAAATTGTGATACACGCTTGACAGGTGCCGCAATGATTAGTGACAGGCGCGTCGATCGGTAAAGGTAAATCCGTATAAATTTCTCCGAGAAAAAACCATGAGCCTGCATCGCGATTGAGTAAATTAGTATGTTTTCCTATCCAACCCAGACCCGCTTTTTCTGCAAGTGGTTTTTCTAATACGGGCGCGCTATCGGTAAAAACACGATATTGCGTAGGTCCGATTGTTTCACGAATCTTGTTTGCAAGCGATTGAAGACGTTTACGCATCAGTTTGTGATAATCTCGACCGAGTGCATAACGCGAAATATATGCTTTTTCTGGATTTTCCAAAATGGCTAAACAATCTGTGTTATCAGGTAAATAATTCATCCGCACTGAAATAACACGAAGGGTTCCAGGAATTAATTCGGAAGGACGAAATCGTTTGCTGCCATGCGAAGACATGTAATTCATTTCGCCATGGAAATGTTGATTGAGCCAATTCAAAAATTTGGGTGTATAAGCGCTAAGATCAATATCCGTAATGCCTGCTTGTTGGAATCCCAATGTTTCTGCCCAGCGCTTGATGGCTGTCGCAAGTTGTTGCCAGTCGGTTGTTGTATTCTTCATAATTGTGTTACGCCAGTTTTTCAAGGAGAAAAAATGCATTCAGTAGGTGATCTATGGTTGTGGTCAGTTTTTTCCTTAATCATTATGAGTGTGTTTTGCCTCGATTTTTTCATTTTTGGCGGTCGAAAACCACGCATTATATCATTTCGTGAAGCGTGTGGCTGGGTCATGGCTTGGATGCTTTGCGCGTTTTTATTTGGGTTGCTTGTTTGGCAGCATCTTATTCCGCTGGTGGGTTTTTCTGTCGCAAAACAAACAACCCTAACGTTTTATACAGGGTACATTCTCGAAGATTCTCTCTCTATCGATAATATGTTTGTTATTTTGCTCATCTTCCAATCTTTTGCAGTTCCTTCGAGATTGCAACGTCGCGTTTTGATGTGGGGGGTGATGGGTGCCGTGATCATGCGAATTATCATGATTTTTTTAGGCATTGGATTAGTTAACGCGTTTCATTGGATTTTATATGTGTTTGGTGCTTTTTTGATAATTTCTGGGACTAAATTATTTTTTATCACTGAACAGCCAAAAGATCCTTCCGAAAATAGTTTTGTCATATGGATTTCGAAACATATTCATGTGACAAAAACGTTTGTCGAAGAAAAATTTTTTATCAAGAGAAATCACATTTGGTATGCAACGCCTTTATTGTTGGCGTTAATTTTAGTTGAATTCAGTGATCTTATTTTTGCTCTCGATAGTATTCCTGCGATATTTTCGGTGACGCTCGATCCTTTTATTGTGGCAACTTCAAATATTTTTGCGATTATGGGATTAAGAGCGTTTTATTTTATGGTAGCGCATGTAGCCGATCGTTTTTCGACAGTAAAATATGGTGTGGCACTTGTGTTAATCTTGACGGGCGTCAAATTGCTTGTTCAACAATGGGTGGCAGTGCCTATTGTATGGATGTTAATGGTGATCGTGGTTTTATTCGTTGGCACAGGATTGATTGGTTTGATTAAGCAAAAGAGGAAATGATGGAAGAACTCGATTTCAATACGTTAATGCAATCACTCAAACCGCGTGATCAGAATAGTCACAAAGGCAATTTTGGTCATGTATTGGTGATTGGGGGTGATGATGGTTTTTCAGGCGCGCCGCGTTTGGCTGCCGAAGCTGCTTTGCGTGTGGGTGCGGGATTGGTCAGTGTTGCAACACGATCTTATTATGCAGATAACCTCAACATCAATCGTCCTGAAATTATGTCACATGCAGTGGGCTCGTCAGAAGATCTTTCCCCTTTGTTAGCAAAAGCAACGGTGATCATTTTGGGCCCAGGATTGGGTCGTTCTGGATGGAGTGTTGAATTATGGCGTGCTGTTATTAATACATCTTTGCCATTAGTCCTCGACGCAGATGGATTAAATTGGTTAGCGGATGATCCGCGCAAATCATCTCATTGGATTTTAACGCCGCATCCCGGAGAAGCTGCACGTTTATTGAAAAAAACATCTGCGAGTATACAAAAAAATCGTGTTGAAGCAGTTCACGAATTACAAAATACGTATGACGGTGTCATTGTGTTAAAGGGCGCGGGTTCATTAATTGCAACAAAAAAAGGTGTTTCTATTTGTCGCGCAGGCAATCCTGGTATGGCGAGCGGTGGGATGGGCGATGCATTGAGTGGTGTGATTGGTGGATTGTTGGCGCAAGGATTAAAACCTGATATTGCCGCAAAATTAGGTGTTGTATTGCATGCAACAGCTGGAGATTTGGCTGCACGCGATGGTGAACGCGGTTTGCTGGCTTCTGATTTAATGCCTTATCTTCGTCAATTAGTGAATCACAGAGAATAATCTTGTGGAAATGACAATGATGTTACCAACAGAATCATCTGTAAAAAAATTGGCAGCAAAACTTGCTACAGTTTGTAAATTGGGTGCCATTATTTATTTGTATGGTGATTTAGGTGCGGGTAAAACAACGTTTGCGCGCGGATTTTTGCGCGGATTAGGGTATAGAGGTCATGTGAAAAGTCCAACGTATACTTTAGTTGAATCGTACGATACGAAAAAAGCATCTGTTCATCATTTCGATTTGTATCGCATCAAAGATCCTGCTGAATTAGAACATATCGGTATTCGTGAGTATTTTTCAAAACGATCCATTTGTTTAATTGAATGGCCAGAGTTAGGCGCACCGTTGCTACCTCAAGCGGATTTAGCATGCTATATGGATTTTGCAAAAAAAGGGCGCACGATTCGTTTACATCCATTAACACCAGAGGGTGAAAAAATCATAAATGAGATTTGATATTCGTAAAAACATTTTCTTATTGATTTTATTATTGCCTTGGACGGCGTACGCGAGCCCGGGATTAAAAGCAATTTATTTTTCACGCACTGATAACACAACACGTGTGAGCGCAACATTGACTCAACCAGCCGAGTGTCATGTTTTTAGTTTGTCGAATCCACAACGTATCGTGCTTGATTTTGATAGGACACATCTTCAAACAGCGCATCTTAAAGCGATGCTGCAACATGCTAGATTAACGACACCTACCATTACGAATATCCGTGTGGGATATCCACATAAAAACGTGTTACGAATGGTATTGGATCTTGGTCAAAATGTGCATTATCGATTGTTGACGACGAATAAGAGTCGGAAAATTATTTTAGAATTAATTGCACCATCTCATTTTGTTGCGAACACGCCGAAACCGACTTCACGATCAATTGTGATTGTGATCGATCCTGGTCATGGCGGCAAAGATCCAGGTGCTTCAGGTGTTTTCGGAACGCACGAAAAAAATGTCGTGTTAGCCATTGCAAAAGATCTTGCGGATGAAATTAACCGAACACCGCATATGCGAGCAGTCTTAACACGTCATGGAGATTATTTTGTTCCATTGCGTGGTCGTTTGCATTTAGCGCGTCGCGGCAAAGCGGATATTTTTGTTGCGATTCACGCGGATTCATTTCGAACCCGTGAGGCACAAGGTGCTTCTATTTATGCACTTTCACAACATGGCGCAACCAGTGAAGCTGCGCGTTGGTTGGCTGGTCGAGAAAACACTTCCGAATTAGCAGGTGTTGATTTGCGAGAATTACACGATAAAAGTTATTTGTTGCGATCCGTGTTGATTGATTTAGAACAAACTGCGACGATTCGTGATAGCTTGCGTTTGGGTCAATTTTTACTATCCGACTTACATCAAGTAACAAGCTTACGTTACCGTCGTGTGGAGCAAGCACCTTTTGTTGTTTTAAAATCACCTGATATTCCTTCTGTGCTAGTTGAAACAGGGTTTATTTCTAATCACGACGAAGAATTACGTTTGCGCGATCCTGAGTATCAAGGCAAAATAGCGCATGCCATTTTTGTAGGCATTAGCCGTTATTTGAAACAATATCCACCCATGGTGGTTTGATGAGATTTTCCATGCCAAGAATTATTCGTCTTAATCAAGTTTTAGCTAATCAAATTGCAGCAGGAGAAGTGATTGAGCGTCCTGCGTCAGTCGTTAAAGAATTGATTGAAAATAGCTTGGATGCTCGAGCCAATCGCGTTGAAATTTCAATTGAAAATGGTGGCAGTGCGTTAATTCAAGTGCGAGATAATGGTACAGGTATTCACCCTGATGATTTATTACTCGCATTTGATCGTCATGCAACCAGTAAAATCGCTGAAACAAATGATTTGGAACGCATCACAACACTTGGGTTTAGAGGAGAAGCGTTGGCAAGTATGAGTTCAGTTTCACGCATGTCTCTCACTTCCGCGATGTCAGGTCACAATGCGTTTCAAGTGAATGTTGATGGAACCAGCACCTTATCTCAAGTCACGCCAGCAGCGCATCCTGTGGGAACCACTGTCGAAGTGCGCGATCTTTTTTTTAATACACCCGCACGTCGTAAATTTTTACGCAGTGAAAAAACAGAGTTTGATCACGTTGATGAATTAGTTAAACGGATGGCGCTTTCTGCATTTTCAGTTGATTTTACATTGAAGCATCAACAAAAACTCATTCGACATTATCGTCCAGCGCGCACTGAAATCGAACAATCACAACGCGTCGCAAGTTTGTGTGGTGAAGCTTTCGTTGAAAATGCCGTGTTTTTTGAAACTGAAGCTTGCGAATTAAAAATTGCTGGATGGTTAGGGTTACCCACATTCTCTCGTGCGCAAGCCGATTTGCAATACTTTTTTGTGAATGGGCGAATGGTGCGTGATCGCACGATTTCACATGCCATTAGAACAGCCTTTCATGATGTGATGTATGGCAGTCGACATCCTGCATTCGTTTTATTTTTTACGATTGCGCCTGATCAAGTAGACGTGAATGTGCATCCTGCAAAATATGAAGTACGTTTTCGTGAAAGTCGATTAGTGCACGATTTTATTCGACGCAGTATTCAAGATACGCTCGCGTCATTGCACGTCAACCAACAAGGTGTAGTCGGGGAACTATCTGATCGTGTTGGCATTCCTGACACAGTGAAAATATCGTCGCACACTATTCCACCTAAAATGCAACAAACTTTACCGTTGCACGTCAATGAAAAAATGTCAGTGTATCGCGCATTACAGCAGGAAATACCTAATACACAATCTGACATTGCGCCAATGATTCATGAAATACCTCCATTGGGATTTGCGTTGGCACAATTAAAAAATATTTATATTCTCGCGGAAAATTCAGAAGGATTAGTTTTAGTCGATATGCATGCGGCGCACGAACGTGTGCTTTACGAACAACTCAAACAACAATGGGCTGATGCCAATATCATTGCTCAACCTTTATTAATTCCCTTGACGATTGTTTTTAGTGAACGAGAAGTCGACTGTTTATTGTCACAGACGGATACTTTTCTAAAATGTGGCATGCAAATAGAAAGATTAGCGCAAGATCGCATCGTCATTCGATCAGTGCCTGCTATTTTACGAGAAGGTGAATTAGAACAACTCATGCGAGATGTTGTTTCTGATTTCATGATGCATGAAAAATCATCGCGGATCGAAGAAACGATCCATCATTTTTTAGGCACGTTAGCTTGTCATGCGGCTGTTCATGCGCGAAAACGATTAAGCATTCCTGAAATGAATACATTGTTGCGTGCAATGGAAAATACAAACAACAGCGGACATTGTAATCATGGAAGACCCACGACTAAACAATTTACTTTTGCCGAGTTAGATCGGTTTTTTTTGCGTGGGCGTTAGTTCAGTGAAATCGCCAATCGTTTGTTTAATGGGTCCAACGGCTTCAGGTAAAACTGCGCTCGCAGTGAAATTAATCGAACATTTTCCATTTGAAATTATTAGCGTTGATTCTGCGATGGTTTATCGAGGAATGGATATTGGTACGGCAAAACCAGATGCTGAAACATTGGCAAATGCACCACATTGGCTGATTGATATTCGTGATCCTGCCGATGCTTATTCTGCCGCACAATTTTGTACGGATGCTGTCGCTGCAATTTCTGATATCACCGCGCGAAATAAAATTCCATTATTGGTCGGCGGCACCATGCTTTATTTTCGTGCTTTACTAAAAGGTCTTTCCGATTTGCCTGAAGCCAATGTAGAAATAAGACAACAAATATTGATTGAAGCTGAACAAAAAGGTTGGTCTGCGCTTCATGAAAAATTAAATGCGTTGGATCCCATTGTTGCGAAACGAATTCACCCACATGACAGTCAACGCATTCAACGTGCGTTGGAAGTTATCCTGCTTTCGGGAAAAAATCTGAGTGAGCTACAAAAAACAAATCAAATTCATTTAGAAAATCATGATATCGTCACACTTGCGATTGCACCCAAGGATCGTGCTATTTTGCATGATCGAATTGCATGGCGTTTTCGTGACATGCTCACTAAAGGTTTTGTTGAAGAAGTAAAAAAATTATTTTTACGTGAAGATCTTTCCATCGAAACACCGGCCATTCGCGCCGCAGGTTATCGACAAGTTTGGATGTATCTTGCAGGTCAAATGACTTATTCAGAAATGGAAGGACGCGCCATTATCGCAACGCGACAGTTGGCAAAACGTCAATTGACTTGGTTGCGTCATTGGCCAAATCTTGAATGGTTCGATAGCGAGGCAAACAATCTTTATGATCAGGTTTCTGAAAAATTAGAAAAATTGGTCACAAATTAATTTTATTCATTTATTCGTATCAGAATATGTTCTAACCCCGTATATCTTTTCGGCAATTTTGCAGGCATCATTGAAATGTTGTTGTATAATTGACCGGTTAATGGATTGATTTTTATTGTTTCAGGGGGGTTGTTATGACAGGGATGAAACGGGCTCGTTTAAGTGCAACAGCATTAGGTGTCACTTTAGGTGTCATGTGTGGTGTTTCGATGTTGGTCATGGGGTTGTTGGCTACCTATTACGATGTGTCATTTTCCAAAGATATGATGACACGTTGGGCCATGTTGCCAGGCGTCGCAATCACTTTGCCTGGTAGTTTAATCGCGGGTGCTTGGGGGCTGGTAAAAGGATTTATCTTCGGTCTTATTTTTGGTTGGATTTATAATCTTTGTCTTTGCTGCTGCACGAAATGTTGCCCATGCTGCAAATGTTCTTGCAGTAAAGAAGCATGTGCAAATTGCAATCCTAATCAACCGAAATTATAGTCAATTTTTATATTCAAAAATGCGCAACTGAGTTGCGCATTTTTTTTGAGAGAAGATTTATGAAAAAAATGATTTACACGACAAATGCGCCAAAACCCATCGGGCAATATTCACAAGCCATTCGAGTGGGAAATACTGTGTATATTTCTGGACAAATTGCATTGCAAGTCACAACAAATGAATTAATGATTCATGATATTCAGCAGGAAGTCATTCAAATTTTCGAGAATATCAATGCCATTGCCAAAGAAGCAGGCGGTTCATTAAATGATATTGTGGCGCTCACTGTTTATTTGATGAAGCTCAGTGATGTTGAAACAGTGAATGAAATGATTACACGATATTTTGATCAACCTTGGCCTGCGCGCGCGTCGGTTCAAGTTGCAAAATTGCCGCGCGGTGCTAATGTTGAAATCGCGGCAGTGATGGTGTTGAGTTGATGGATCTAATGCTTCGTGTTTTTCAGGATAATCACTTTAATTATTTTTTGAAATAGTGGGCGTCGGTGTAGCAATAAGCGTGTTTTGGCCTAACGTATGCATGGTTCTAAGAATATCGAGCGCTTCGTATAACTGAAAATCAGTTCGCGCTAAATTTAACGCGTCGAGCTGATTGAATTCCGTATTGTTAGCCGTTTCATTGCCAGGTAAGTGGCCTTTTAATTCAAATTCTCTGATGGGATTCATGGCTGAATCATCTTGCGTGCTGGGTGCGATTTCTAAGTTGCCGACTAAAACATCAGGTGTGATTCCTTTGTTTTGAATAACACGCCCTGAAGGTGTGTGATAAAGCGCGGTTGTTAATTTAATGGCGTGTGTGTCATCCAGTGGCAAAACAGTTTGAACAGATCCTTTTCCAAAACTTTGTACACCTACAACGATGGCGCGATGATAATCTTGTAATGCGCCAGCAACAATTTCGGAGGCAGATGCTGATCCTTCGTTAATCAAGATAACAAGTGGTGCATTGTTAATAATATCGCCATCTTGATTCTTGGCAGTAATCTTGCCGACATATTGTTTGCCTTGTAATCGACCTTCTGTATATACGATTTGTTGATTATATAAATTTCCAATTTTATGGGTATCGAGAAATTTATCAGAAATATCGACAGCGGATTCTAACAGTCCACCTGGATTATTACGTAAATCTAATACTAACCCATTTAATCTCCCGCCCGCTTGTTTTTTAAGAGCATCGATAGCAGCAACCATAAGATCTGCTGTAGGTTTGCCGAATTCACTGATTCTTAGATAGCCAAATCCATCTTTTAATAGGCGACTTTTTACCGTGGTAATACGGATTTCATCACGTACGAGGTGTAATGTGATCGGCGTTTTTTGATCTTTGCGGATAATGGTCAGTGATACAGTCGTTCCTTTTTTGCCGCGCATACTGTCGACGGCTTCATTAAGCGTCATTTCATCAACCAGTTTTCCATCGATAGCGACGATATAATCACCCGATTTAATACCTGCTTTACTAGCGGGCGTGTCATCAATAGGGCTGATGACTTTTAAGACGCCATACTCACCCGTGACTTCGATTCCCAATCCGCCAAATGCGCCGTTGGTCGTCATGAGTAAGCTTTTATAGGCATCTTGATCAAGATATTCGGAATGAGGGTCGAGTCCGCTTACCATGCCACGAATAGCATCTTCAAGGAGTTTTTTGTCACTAATGGGTTGTACGTAGTAATCTTTGATTTGGGAGATTGCATCGGTAAATCGGGATATATCGCTTTCTTGCAGATCACCACTGTTATCTTTGAGTGTTGTTGTCGTTGCTTGAGAGGGGGTGGTAGAACGGCTGTCTTTGAAAGCAAAAGACGACGCAAAGGGGGATACCATGATAAGAAAACCGAGCCATCCTGCTATAAAAAAGGAAATTCGCAATCTCATAAAGGTATTCCTTTGTGAAAAGGCCAAAGCGCCATAATCTAAGTATAGCCTATTTCTGATAAATCGATTTTTTATTCTAATGTTATCAGCGGATGGCCCGTCATCTCCTCTGGTTTAGGTAGGTTGAGTAAATAAAGCATAGTCGGAGCAATATCGACCAATGTGCCATTTTCATGCTCAATTTTGCCAGGCCTTCCTATATAAATGAACGGGACAGGTTCAGTTGTATGGGCGGTATGCGGTTGAGCTGTTGTCGTATCGAGCAGTATTTCTGCGTTGCCATGATCGGCGGTAATAATGGCTTCGCCGCCCACTTCGGCTAATGCTTTTGTGATGCGAGTTAGGCAAATATCAACGGCTTCGATGGCCTTCACAGTGGCAGGAAGATTGCCTGTATGACCAACCATATCAGGATTGGCAAAATTGCAAATAATGACATCATATTGTTTGTTTTTAATGGCTGCCACTAAAGTATCAGTGAGTAAATGGGCGCTCATTTCTGGTTTGAGATCATATGTCGCAATTTTTTGTGACGGAATGAGTGTTCGATCTTCGCCAGGAAAAGGTTTTTCGATACCACCATTAAAGAAAAATGTAACGTGAGCATATTTTTCTGTTTCTGCAATACGGAGCTGCGTGAAATGGTGTTGGCTTAATATGTCAGCCAAAATATTTTTGGGATAATCAGGGGGATAAACAACAGAGACAGAAAAATTGGCGTCATACGTTGTTAATGTTGTGCAATTTATTTTTGGAAAAATAGGTCGAGAAAATTCTTTAAAAGTGGGATCTATGAGCGCGCGTGTTAATTGTCGAACGCGATCTGCACGAAAATTCATAAAAATAAGGGTATCACTTTCTTCTATATGAATAGGTTTTTGATTGACTGGATGAATGGATGTCGCAGAAACAAATTCATCCGTTTCTCCACGCGCATAAGCATCAGCGAGTCCTGATAACGGATCAACCGCATGATAATCAGCATGGCCTTGCACCACGAGTGACCAAGCTTTTTCTGTACGTTCCCAGCGTTTATCCCGATCCATTGCGAAATAGCGTCCAATGAGTGAAACAATGTGCCCACATTTTTTTTCGACACAGTGATTCATGATATTCGTGAGTGAAAGCGCAGCACTTTTCGGTGGAGTGTCTCTGCCATCTAAAAATGCATGGATGTAAAGAGATTTGGCGCCACGCATAACAGCAAAATCAATCATCGCTTTGAAATGATCTTCGTGACTGTGTACACCGCCAGGCGATAATAAGCCTGCAAGATGAATCGCTTTGTTATTTTGAATCGCGTGATCAAAAGTATTTTCTAAAACGGAATTTGCAAAGAACTCACGACTTTCAATCAAATGATTGATGCGAGTCAGATCTTGATATATGACGCGACCCGAACCCATGCTCAAATGTCCAACTTCAGAATTACCCATTTGTCCTTCAGGTAATCCAACACAACGCCCAGAGCCTTCTAGCAAGGTATGTGGATAGTGTTGCCAGAGCTGATCCCAGCAAGGTTTTTTTGCGATTGCGATTGCATTAGAGCTGGGATCTTCACGGTATCCCCAACCATCAAGAATAATCAGTGCAAGGGGTCTCGGGTGTTTAAGTTGTTCTGTCATAGCCATACCATTTTCTTGAGAAGCGGAATTTTCTCAGATTATAGACTGGATTGCTTTATCTTTGTGATTTAAGTTTGTCAACGCTGGGCTTAGTGGAATAGACAGGATAAACTATACAAACCACTAGGATTTAAACAGGGGTTCCTGCAAATGATAGGTAGAGCTTGGAAGCGACGAAGTCAGTTTCTTTTTGAATTGGCTTTGGGAATGGGATTAATATTTTTTACAAGTATGACTTTTGCAGCGGATCCAGATTCTGCAAATACTAATGCCAATGCTGTTACGGACACATCTGATACGAGTACGACCGTTGCTGATCCGTATGAAAAATTCAATCGAGGTATTTTTGCGTTTAACGACAAAATAGATAAATACATTTTAAAACCCATCGCTACTTTTTATAACAAAGTAATGCCTCATCCACTGGCGAGGGGAATTCGAAATTTTTTTTTCAACATTGACACAGTGCCAACTGTTATCAATGATGCACTGCAAGCTAATTTCTACCAAACCACACGCGATGCATGGCGACTCGGGATCAACTCCACCGTCGGCATTCTTGGCTTTTTTGATGTGGCGAAGCATATGGGCCTTGCCCCAAATCGTGAAGACTTTGGCTTGACGCTCGCGCGTTGGGGATATGAGCGTTCTAATTATTTGGTGTTACCGTTTTTTGGACCCAGCACACCGCGTGATACGGTCGGACTACCTGTAGATTATTATGTATTCTCTGTTTATCCACATATTCATCCTGCGAGTACTCGTTATGAATTATATGGGGCGGGTATTGTTTCTCGACGTGCGGAATTGTTAAGTTTTGAAAATGTCATGCAACAAGCGGCGCTTGATCGTTATGTTTTTGTGCGAGATGCTTACATGCAACGTCGTGCTTGGCTTATTGAGCGCAATAAAGAATTAAATGACCCGTATCTTGAAAGTGATAATTCAAATGAAAAGAATTCTCAAAAAAATAGTTGACGGATATGTTGTTTGTTATATAAGGGTGATTACTGAATCAGAGCTGAAAGTATGAATAATTACTCAATCCAAGATGCAGCGTTCAATCGTGTACGTCAAGTGCTGAAAGAAATTGCAGCTCAATCGTACAAACTTGCAACTGGATTACAAGGTGCTGCACCCGCGCAAGCAGGAGGACCTTCAAATACCATACGTTATTTGCTCGAAATTTCACTTTATTTGGATAAAATTAGCCAAAACATAGAATCTTTTGGTTTGACAGGATCTTCAGATAATACGCATTCAGGCGCGCCATGAAAACTCAAGCTGATAAAGATCATTATGCAAAGCTTGTTCAATTAATAAAATCCGTATTGCAGTATGATGAAGCCCTGCGCGAAAAATATAAAGTTGGCGAACGATTTGTTTTTGTACGAACTCGTTTGCAAGGTTTAATCTCAGAATTAGAAGCAACACACTCTGTAGTGGCACAACACCAAACGACATCAGAGAAAGATGCATCAGTCAAAGAAGATTATGTGACTGTGTATGTTTATCTTTATAATGCACAAGGCTTACAAATTCGAAGTTGGGCGGCGTTACTCACGCCGAAAGCATTATACGAACACAGTATTAACCGACCTATTTTTATCGATAAAAATGAAATTGAATCTTTGCTACGCGTTAAATCCAATCCTATGCAACACGCTTATCTCACTGTTTCCGTTGTGCGGAACGATGTTTTATCTCCACCGTCTGAAGATCAAACCAAACAAATCGGATTGCGCGTTCGGGAAGGGGCATTCCATATTGAACGAATTATTTCTTTAACCCATAACGGCCAAGAATATACACTGGATGTGGGTGGGGAGTTGGTGAAGAAAACTTCGTAGTCGAAATTTTTCACCTCTCCCCTTGTGGGAGAAGGAAAATGGGCGATTTATTCAATAACCCTTCTGATGGGGGAAGGCGCTCTAAGCAGCAAAAAATTTTTTCCGGACACGTTTTGTATTTCACTTCCGTGACTTAGGTCCCCATTGTTTATCGATGATCTGAGTCAATTTTTCTTCTTTCTCTGATGGCTTTTGCGGAGAAGCGGTATTTTCCTCTGATTTGGTTTCTTGAAATAAGCGAGATGATACTTGTCTTTTACCGGGCGCACTCGCGCCTAATAGGGTAAAAAATCCACGGATGATTTCATTATCACGGCTGACGACATTCTGTTGTGCATCATAGAATACTGTTGCGCCTTCGCTGAGTTTATTTTCTTTTTTTTCGATATCTTCTTTAAGCGCTTTTTGAATTTGTACTTGTTGTGTAGAGTGAATTTTTTCTACCGGCAAAGCTTCAGCTTTTTTTTCAGTGATTGCAGGTTTTAAAAAAGAATGATTAATCGAATA
>Ga0207150_1100_pt1 | contig 17367 bp, 12 predicted proteins | sample Alteio_BWMinHeat_32_FD_153526 | JGI IMG/M metagenome (GOLD analysis project Ga0207150, IMG submission 153526) | Enriched cells from forest soil in Barre Woods Harvard Forest LTER site, Petersham, Massachusetts, United States -... | ecosystem: Environmental > Terrestrial > Soil > Temperate forest >...
GTGGGTGCTGGCAATAAAGGTGTTGCCGTTGGGCAGACGCTGGCTGTCGCCGCGCTCGAAGGTGTAAAGCGGCCAATCTTTGCCGCCCCAGAAACACCAGGGCATCGCCTGCGTGACCGGATCGAATTCAATGACCCGCGAGGCTTTTTCACCCAGGCGATTGTCGAACAGCAGGATGCGGCCATTGTCCAGGAATTCAGGATCGTGCTGCTCCTTCCACGGCCCCCGCGCTGCCCAGACGCACTGGGGCTTTTCACCATCAACATCAAAGACGCAGATCATGTCCAGATGGCGCATGGAGAGCATGACCTGTCCGGCCTTGAACATGGGGAATTTCGGTGCCAGGGCCTTGGTCAAGATTTGCACGTGATTGGTGTGCATCACGTCGCGGCGTTTCTCATCGTCATCGTAGCCGGTCGGCATCTGCACGCCTCGGAGGTATGGCAACTCCAGCTTGGCCAACATGGCCCCATAGGGCGAATCCCGCAACGTCTCAATGATGGGAATGACTCTTTCCATCTGTCCGTCGGGTGACAGGATCACCAAATCGTCCACCATGCATGGATTGGACAGGAACTCCAATCCCTTGAGCGACTTGCGGATGTGCCGCTGCTGCAAGCCGTAGATTTTACCGTCCTCGGCGACATCGAGGTCATGGTGGCAGTTGGCGCTGTAGATCCAAAGCGTGTTGGAGTCCTTGTCGATTTTGGCCATGCCATAGCCGTTGGAGACGCCGTTGCCTTGACCGTGATAGGTGACCACCAAATCGCCGTTGGGAAACAAGTAGGCGAAGAACGGATAGATGATGCTGTCGTCGGCGATGCCGTCGATGTGCGAGCGGTCGCGGTCTTTCCACACATGGCTGTAGGCGGTGTTCCATGTATGAATGGCGTCGCCCTTCATGTCGTACAGCCTGACGATGTGATCGCCAGGCGCCTGCAACGACAGGGTGTAGCCGTTATAAGTCTTGCTCGGTATGTCGATTTTGTCATAGTGGTTTGGCGACCGTCCCGGAATCTGAGCGCTTAGCTCTTTTTCGATCTCTGCCTTTCGATGGAAGTAGGTGTGAATGCCGATGTAGGCATCCATGATGAACCCGGCCGGCGGGATCCGCAGGCAGATGATGAGGGCCCCGAGCAGGAAGCTCAAATTCATGAGACCGAGGATGGAGAGGGCCTTGGCCATGGGTGGTTCCAAACAAACTGGTTCCAAACAAAAAGGCCACGGAGCGAACTCCGTGGCCTTTTGAGTTACGCTGACACCGGTCGCTTACGCTCCCGGCTCGCCGGTTACCAGTCGTTGCCTGGAGTGTCGCCGGTACTCGGGGTATTTACGGCGATCCAGGTCGTCTTGGAGATTTTGTAGCTCACAGTCCGAACGCTGGCATCACCCATGGCCACCTGGCAGGCGTGATTCCACACGGCTTGAGGTGAATACAGGGCACATTGCTTTCCGGCGGCTATCGGGGTGTCCTGAATGACCGCGTTGTAGTATGGCGGAATGGTGTTAATCACGTCGTAAACCTGATATGTCGTTCGATTGAGTTTCTCCACCTTATGCTTGGTGGGCCAAGTCGAGTACGCCTGGTTCCATTTGCTGTAAGGATTGGGCCCGCCGTAATCCGACCATGAGGAGGTCGGCGCCGAGTGTTTTTGGTCCCAGCTATACGTCACCGCTCCTGCCGACCTAAAGTCCCATTTTGCACTGTTTTGAAAGACGCCGTAGGTACGACCGCCACGCCCCTGGGCCGATTGTTCTTGGTACACTAACGTCCAGCTCGGCTTGCTGATGGAATGTTTCCATGAGGTGGCCGGGTAGGTAGAGGTCGCGAGCCAGTGCGCCGTTTCCTGGTATGACCACTTTTTCGGGTAAACGTTGGTGCCGGAGTTGTGCCATTCCTTACCGCAGTTGGCGAAGCCTTCCGCGAAGAATACCGTGTTGGTCACACCATCGGTAATGCCGGCCAGGGTTATGTTCTTACCGACATCGAAGCCTTGGGTTTGCGTCCAGTTCGTCGTAAAGAGCCGGTTGCCTGGGGGATAATTCCAGTAGGCATTGGGCAGATAGCTGGCGCCGACACCGTGCGTACCAATTGTCGGATCCCCTGGATTTTGCAGAACCTTGGGGGGCGGAGTTTTGATGGTGCCGCCGGAGTAATACCCCAGGAGCGGGTCCTTGGTAGTAATGTCTTCCTTCGGCCCAACGCCTAGTGACCAATAGGAATAAGGCTTTCCCCCTTTGTTGCTCGGATAAGGCTGTGAGTAGATTTGAAAGTAATAAAAGGGCCCGGTCCTAAAGCCTTCTTGCCTAATCGCGTCGCCTTCGAGGAAAGGAAGCAAAAAGAAGTAGATATTGGCATTGATATAGGCAAATTGCTTGGAGTTATCGAACGGCCAGTCCATAACGGGGAAAGCGGGGTTCCGCTTAATATTCCCGGTTTTCGGATCTTGTATTGTCTTGCTGGGAGGATTCGCCGGGTCATAGCTAGCGAATGAACCGGCCTCAGAGCGGATATACGCGGGCGGCAGGTGATCGGCGTTATTGGCGGCAAAATTCAGACTCGCCATGCAGATCTGTCTGATGTTGCTGGCGCTAACGTTCTTGTTTGCGGCCTGGCGAATCTTTTGAATCGCTGGCAAGGTGATTGCGATCAAGATCGCCAAGATAGCGATCACGACCAGCAATTCGATCAGAGTAAAGCCAATTCCCAGAATTCGCAGACGGCCCTTGAATAACATGACACCTGCTCCTCCGAACTAGGTCGGAATGATGAGTATGAAACAACGACGAAGAACATCTCCCTTACCCTAGGGACGGCGAAGCCGCACGGCCTGCGCTTCGCCAAAATACTTATCTGCCTCACATCAGGCCACTGTAGCGGCATTCTTCAGAATGCGGCTACGTGCGTGTTACTTGCCTCCGGCGCCGGGCGTGGTTTCAGTCTTCGAGCCGCCCTCGTTGGCACCAAAGGCGATATCGAGCTCCGTTTGGTTTTTTACAATTTTGTAATTCTTGCCCTTGTTATTGGGCTTGGACAATTCCGCCTTCATGCTGTCTTCCATCTTGGACCAGCGCATTTTATCTTTGGCGAGCTTGTCGGGATCGGGGCCCTCTGCCCGATCAGGATTCTGGGAGCCTCTTTGGCCACCGGGGCGGTATTGATCAGCTGGGTCAAAATGCGACTGCTTGCCCGGAGGCATTCCACCGCCGGCTCCCTGGAAGGACTCTTTGTGGTCGCCACCCTGAAATCGAGTAGCGCCGTCTGTGGGGTCACCAGGCCGCTCGTTCCGCCCCACGGGAGGGCCTCCCGGCCCCAAGTCCGTATCATCGCCGGCGCGGCTGGTCGGATCCTGCGGCCCGCCGCGACGGCCATGTCCCATACCCATATTGTTGTGCTGGTTTTTGGTTTTCGTCTTACACGAGTTAAGGTCTTCATCGAAATCGACCGGATTGGTGTAAATAGTCACCCTCACCATACCGATCGGCACGCGAAAGGCCTCGTACTCGCCACCGTTAATCGTCGCAAAGCCGTAGGCAAATTGATTCGTCCTGTGTGCATCCTGATTCTGTTCTTCACCCGGCATAGCGGCGCCTCCAGGCATCGAGGTAAAAAGGATATACCCCATATTCACCGGCTTGCCATCGAATTCGACTTTGCCTTTCAAATGGACATGTGCGTCCGGCGCATCGGACCCGGTACCAATATTCACATCACTTGCATTTTTTTTCCCGGTGCAGCCAGTTACAAACACCGCTGCGAGCAACACGGCCGATATAACCGTCAAGAGTCTCAAGCTGCGGCCCTTATGCATTAGCGTCTCCTTTTGATCTCATTCAGCTTAGAACCTGGTTCCCACGCTCGGCGTGGGAACCAACGCTCATTGGCGCTCTGCGGCAGATCGTCCCCAACAGGGAGCGTGCGAACAAGGATTACTACCAATCGCCGCCCGGACCATCATTGTTGGCCGGGCTGAGGACGGCGTTCCAGGTTGCAACTGATACGCTCTTGTTCACGAAGTGCACGCTCGCATCGGCCATGCACACCATGAGGCCACCGGGGAAGTTGCCTTGAGGCAAGCTGGCGCCGCAGCCACTGGTAAAGAAGACGTTGCGAACTTGATGAACAGGCGGCAAGTTATTCGTCCAGCTTGCGCTCTTTTTGGCACTGTACCACTTGGAGGTTCCGCCCCAGCTTGTATGGTGGCTGCCAACACTTTGTCTGACGATCGGCGGCGTCTCAAACTTGTAGGGATTGAAACGGAACACCGGGCCGGTGTTTACATTCTGCCAGGAAGTTCCCTTGTGCTTGAAGGTTGAAATGCCGGTGACCGACCAACCATGACCATTGGTGTTCGAACCTTTCCAAGTCGTAGTTTTCACCGGAGTTTTCGAGCCCTGGAAGATGACGCCTCGCGCAGTCAAGGCCCAGTTGTCGAGCCGCGTTGTCTCGATCTCGGTTCGCGAACCGGAGCCCGATTCCGTCTCCCACGGATTGGTGCTGTGATACGAGTAGTTCTGGTACCATAAGTTCTTCGAATAGCCCGAATAGCACACGCCGGCGGCGATCCATTTATTATTGACTGCCGAGCTAACGCCTCCTTCGGGTCCCGCGTAGGCTTCGGCGAACATGACGGTGTTCGTTGTACCATCGGGGATATTGGCGATGGTAAAGCTATTGAATGTCCTCATGCCGGCCGGGACGTAGCTATACCAGAGGCTTTGGCGGTTTAACTTTGGATTACCATTCCAGACGCTATAGGGGAGCCGATCTCCACGGGTTGATGCCTGCTTTCCGGTTGTCGGGTCGATCGCGGAGAAGGCTTGCGGGTTGGCGTCGAACAAGGAAGCGTTGGCGATATAACTGGTCTCAGCGTAACCCGTTTTGAAGGTCGGGTCGCCGGGGCCCTGGTAAAGCTTGATATCAATGCCTGACAGAGCCTGTGCGGTGTGATACAAGAAGGTCGAGAGGACTTTGCTTACCGTCTTGCCACCGGTGCTTGTCGATTTCTGGATGTTGCTGTATTTGACCACGGAGCGGTCGTAGAGAGCATCCTGTTCGATATAGGGCAGCAGGTAGTAAAAGACGCCGCCGTCAATGGTTGTTTTGCCGATTTTGCCGTACTGAATCATGCCCTGTGGCGGCCCAACGTACGGCTTGCCTGGGTTATAGCCGAAGGGAATGTAGCGCGGACTGCCAGGAGGCAGTGTGTTGCTTGTGAGCGAGTCACGATTGGCGACGGCGATGCCGATCTGGCGCAAGTTGCTGCCCGAGACCGACTTCATAGCGGCCCTGCGCACGGCAGTGATCGCCGGCAAAACAAGTGCAATGAGGACTGCAATGATGGCGATGACAACCAGTAGTTCGATGAGTGTGAAGTACCGGCGCCGACGGAAGAGGTAGTTCAGAAACACGGCCCGCCCTCCAAAGAGGTGATCGAATGCAGGTAACCAAGACCCACGGCCAGTGGCTAGTCACCAACCACGATCAGAATGAAAAATCTATGAAGTCTCCAAATAAGGCCCAGCCCATTCATCGCACGATTCCACTGGCTCGTTCCGGTATGCGGAATTTCCCTACGGAACCTGCGCGCCTTCAAAGTATCCTACAAATTACCCCGGTGCCAAACTATCGTCAACAAAAATCATGAAATTTTGGAAAATTCAATCCAGGGCGAACTGACCGAATGAATAGCTGCCGGAACTTTCAATTCAGCCCGTACAGCCGTTTTCCGCAATAAATTCAGGTCAAAACGGCCCATCGTAGCCACACGCTCCCGAAACAACAAGGGCGAAGGCTGGGAGATAGTGTAACGCAACGCCTGGCAGCTGCCTGTTAGGTGGATTACAGTGGATGCATTATTCTGGAGATTTCGTCAACGATGCTCGAAGCCGGGACGCGAACTTGCTGCAGCGTGTCGCGGTGGCGGAGGGTAACGGTTTGGTCTTGGATGGATTGGCCATCCACGGTGATGCAATAAGGGGTGCCGATTTCGTCTTGGCGGCGGTAGCGGCGGCCGACGGCACCGCCTTCGTCGTAAAACACGTTGAAGTGCGGTTTCAGATCGCGGTAGATTCGCTGCGCTAGCTCGGGCATGCCGTCTTTTTTCACCAGCGGAAAGATCGCGGCCTTGATGGGGGCGAGACGCGGGTGGAACTTCATGACGATGCGCTCGGCGGGTTTGCCGTGCTCGTCGGGCGCGGTGTCCTCGGTGTAGGCCTCGCACAGGAAGGCCAAGGTGGCACGGTCGGCGCCGGCCGAGGGCTCGATGACGTGGGGAATATAGCGCTCGCGGGTTTGATCATCGAAATAGCGCAGGTCTTTGCCGCTGCCTTTGTATTTGGGATTGCCGTCGGGACCCTTCTCAACTTCGAGGGAATTGTTAACGCGGACAAGTTTGCCTTCCATGTGACTCTTGAGGTCGAAATCGCCGCGGTGGGCGATGCCTTCGAGCTCGCCGAACTCGCCGGCCGGCAGGAAAGGAAAGGCGTATTCGATATCGGCGGTGCCGACGGAGTAGTGGGCGATCTCGGCCGGTTCATGATCGCGAAGGCGCAAGCGGCTGCCGGCGAGGCCAAGGCCGACATACCACTGATAGCGGCGATCGCGCCAGTATTCATACCACTGCCGCGAGGTCGTGGGATGGCAGAAGAACTCGATTTCCATCTGTTCGAATTCGCGGGAGCGGAAGGTGAAATTGCGCGGGGTGATTTCGTTGCGGAAGCTCTTGCCCGCCTGGGCGATGCCGAAGGGGATGCGGACGCGGGTGCTGTCGAGGACATTCTTGAAGTTGACGAAGATGCCCTGGGCGGTTTCGGGGCGGAGAAAAGCCGCATCGTCTTCGGTGCCCAAGGCGCCGACGATGGTTTTGAACATGAGGTTGAAATCGCGCGGCTCGGTCAATTGGCATTTGGCGAACTCGCCGGGGTGTTTGCTGGGCTTGAGCGGACATTGGCTGGTGGTGAGATGATCGATGCGAAACCGGCCCTTGCAACCCTCGGCGCGGCAGTCCACCATTTTGTCCACGAAGAGATCGTAATGTCCCGAGACCTTCCACACCTGCGGGTGCATGATAATAGTGCAATCCAGGCCGGTCATTTCATAAGGAGCGGGTGCGCCGGGGAGGGTGGCGAGGTCATCGTGGGCGGTAACCATGTCGCGCCACCAGGCGTCTTTGATATTGCGTTTCAGCTCGACACCGAGCGGGCCGTAGTCCCAGAAACCGTTGATTCCGCCGTAGATTTCGCTTGATTGAAAGATAAAGCCACGGCGGCGGCAGAGGGAGACGAGTTTGTCCATGTCCATAAAGTTTCGGTATCCTTATTTTCTCCCCCTTCCCTTTAGGGAAGGGGGCCGGGGGGTTAGGTTGCAGTGACGAAACCCCTCCCCTAAAGGAGAGGGGCTACAATTCCCTCCCCCTTCCCTTTAGGGAAGGGGATCGGGGGGTTAGGTTTGGGGCGGGGCCTTTCCACATTGCTGAGCGATTCTTCTCAATACACCTGTGAGGTCCTTCAATACTTCCTCGTTTCTGACCCTCATTACCCGAATACCGCGACCACCAATTATGCGATCGCGAGCGGCATCGTATTCGGCCTGTTGTTCGTGAATCTTGCCATCCAGCTCAACCACCAACGCGGCTTGGTGGCAGTAGAAGTCAACGATGAAGCCATCAATCACTTGCTGCCGACGGAAATGCAGACCATGCAGGCGATTCCTTCGCAATTGCTCCCATAGGATCCGTTCGGCCGGCATCAATTCGCTGCGCATCTGCTTGGCGAGTGCAAGTTTAACCGGGTCCACAAATTGACCAGCAGCAACGTGTCGGGATCGCATGTTTGGATTTCGCCCTCTAACCTAACCCCCCGGCCCCCTTCCCTAAAGGGAAGGGGGAGTTGACTACAGAGAGGCTATGCGCATCGGGTCGCGATGCAACACCGGGACAACGGCGAAGCGGTCTACTTGGGCGGCGGCTTGAATGTCCTCATCATAGCCTAAGCTTACCAGGCCGGCGCCTCCCTGGCTCGTCCGCAGAGACTCAAGGAGATGGCGGCGATGGTGTTCGAATGCTTCGCGAGCGCGCTTGGCGCTGTCGTTCAAGGTGGAGTGGGGTAAGGCGTGCACCAGGGCGCCGGCTAACAGGGTATCCTCGATGGCAAATTCGCCATTAACGCCGGAGCAGATGATGTTGATTGGGCGGGGATCGCTTGTTAATTCTTTGACGACGGCACTCATGTTAACAAAAGCGGCGATGAGGACGCGGTCGGCGTCGGCGGCCCGGAGGATGGCTTTGGTGCCATTGGTGGTGGTAAGAATCACCGCTTTGCCGCCACAGGTCGCGGGAGTAAACCCGTCGGGGGAGTTGCCGAGGTCAAAACCGGTGATCGGCTTGGTATGGCGTTCGCCGGCAAGGATGACGGTGCCAGGGGGCAACTGCTGAGCCAGTCTCCGGGCGTCGTCGATTTCCAGGCAGGGGCGGACACAGGTACAACCGGCGGCGAGAGCATGAACGATCGTTGTGGTGGCGCGCAGGACATCGATCACGACGGCGGTAGAGCCGGGTAGAGTGTTACTGGGAACCAAGTCGGGCAGCGGATGAACGTGAACGGTTCGGCGGCGCGGCATCATGGTTTTTCTCCCCCTTCCCTTTAGGGAAGGGGGCCGGGGGGTTAGGTGGTTTTTCTCCCCCTTCCCTTTAGGGAAGGGGGCCGGGGGGTTAGGTGGCTCCGTGACAAGGGCGCGATGGGGATATAGTATAACCTAACCCCCCGAGCCCCTTCCCAACCTGGCTCCCGCCCTTCCCAAACGGGCAGGGGGGAGGAAGAAGGGAGGGGAGCTATAAGTTGAGGATTCATGTCGAAGCACTCGCAAGCCGCCCAAGGTGTCCTCGAATTACACCAGCGTGGCCACGGTTTCTTGCGCAATCCGGCGAAGAACTATTTGCCGCAGGCGGCCGATGTCTATGTGCCGGCGCCGCTGATCAGCAAGTTGGGGTTGCGCGAAGGCCTGCTGGTGGCCGGTCCGGTTGAGGCCGGCAGACCTAACTCCCAACCTCCTTACCAAAAGGGAAGGGGGCGAACGGAGGGTTCGGGACCGCGTCTGGCGGCTGTGGAGACAATTGAAGGGAAGGCGACGGCGGAGTACCGGCCGCGCGATTTTGATGAACTGACACCGATTGACCCGCACGAATGGCTGCGGCTGGAGACCGGCGCGGAGCCGTTGACCACGCGGGTGATGGATATGTTGACGCCGATCGGCAAGGGCCAGCGCGGGCTCCTAGTGGCGCCGCCGCGGACCGGCAAGACCATTCTGCTGCAACATATCGCCCAAGCCGTCATCAAGAATTATCCGGAGATGTACGTCATCATGCTGCTGATCGACGAGCGGCCCGAAGAGGTCACCGAGATGCGGCGGACGGTGAACGGCGAGGTGATCGCCAGCAGCGCCGACCGTGATGCCGTCAGCCATGCCCGCATTGCCCAGACGGCGGTGGAGCGCGGCAAGCGGCTGGCCGAGCAGGGACGCCAAGTGTTTGTGCTGCTCGATAGCCTGACGCGGCTGGCACGGGCTTTCAACAAAAATGTCGGCACCAGCGGACGAACGCTATCCGGCGGCGTCGATGCCCGAGCGCTGGAGGTGCCCAAGAGACTATTCGGCAGTGCCAGGGTTTTCGAGGAGGGCGGGTCGCTAACGGTGATCGGCACCGCGCTCATCGACACCGGCTCGCGGATGGACGAGGTGATCTTCCAGGAGTTCAAGGGAACGGGCAATATGGAGTTGGTGCTCGACCGCAAACTGGCGGACCGGCGAATCTTTCCGGCGATGGATATTTTACAGTCGGGGACGCGGAAAGAGGAACGGCTGCTGCCGGCGGAAATGCTCAAGCGGGTGACTCTATTGAGACGTAGCGTGGTGTCGCTCAACCCGGTGGCGGCGATGGAATCGCTGGTGGCACAACTGGGAAAGTATCCGACGAATGAGGCGTTTTTGGAAAAGGTGGGGGCGTTTGTGAAGTAGTGGAAACCGCTTGCTGACCTCGAAGATAGACATCGCCATGCTATATGCCTTGCGATAAACCGTTAGCTCCTTCGCTGATTGCACACCCATGACAACTCTTTTTCTGATTGTTGACCCTCTCTCACTGACCCCTAACTCCTGACCCCTGACTCCTGACTCCTGACCCCTGACTCCTGTCCCCTGACTCCTGACCCTTCGTATCGGCCAGTTGTTCGTAGTAGCGTTTGATCATAAGCGCGTAGTCGGGGCCGTATTGGGCGGTGAGCTTTTGGGTGATGCGGGTTTGCAGTTCGCCGGGGAGTTCACCCCAGGACTTGCCGGCGTATTTTTTCATTTCGGGGTCGAGCGCCGACAAATCGGGTTTGCCGCCGCCGGCCGGCATGCCGAACTTGCCCTGGGACTTATCGTTGGGTTCAGTGGGCTGAGTTGGGGGCTGGTTTGGCGGCTGGTTGTTTGGCTGTCCTTGCTGTCCTTGCTGTCCCTGCTGTCCTTGTTGTCCCTGCTGCTGAGCCATTTGTTGCGCTAACTGTTGTAGGGAATTGGCGGCCTGCTGCATGGCGGCTTGGGCGGATTGAGTCTGGCCCTGGCGCAATTGCTGTTGGGCCTGGCTAAGCTGTTGCTGAGCTTGCTGCGTGGTCTGGCCGGTTTGCTGTGCGGCGGGGTCGGGAGACCCGCGCCCAGCACTTTGCTGCTGGCCGAGCTGTTGTGCGGCCTGCTGGGCCTGGGCGGCGGCGCGATCGAGGGCCTGGGCGGCCTGGTCGCGTTGTTGTTGAGCCTGGGATGGATTGTGCTCTTGTTCTTGGGTAGCGGCTTGTTCCATTTGCTTCTGGGCGGCCGCGGCGCTCTGAGCGGCCTGGGCCGCCCGTTGACCGGATGGTTGCGGACCCATCTGCCGGCCGAGTTGGTTGAGATCCTGCTGCAGTTGAGCGGCCTGCTGCCGGAGCGCTTCTTGTTGCGCCTGAAGCTGGGCCTGGTCTTTGGACGGCTGACTCGATTGGTTGACTGCCTTTTGGAGATCATCCTTTAGAGCGCGCTGCTCTTTGGCAAGATTGCGGGCCTGCTTGGCAAAGTCACGGGCCTGTTCGTCGGCCGGGCGCTTGGTTTGCAGGGATTCTTCGAGGCGATCCAGCTGTTTTTTGGCTTCTTGGAGAGAGCTTGCCACGTCGTCTTTATGAGGGTCGGCGAGTTCTTTCTGGGCTTTGTTGAGGCTTTCCTCGGCGCGGTCGAGCTGAGCCTTATCGTTGGGGGCATCGAGCTTCGCGAGGCGCTTGGCGAGGTCGGCTTCCTTTCGAGCGGAATCCTTGAGGCGCCGCGCCAGCTCGTCACGGTTTTTCGGATCCGTCAGGTCCTTATTCTCCATCGCCTTCAGCGCTTGTTCGGCTTGCTTGGCGATATCGGCTTGTTGCTTTTTGAGAAGGCCGAGTTCCGCGAGAGCGGTTTGCGCTTGTTGCTTGGAGGCGTTGGTGGCCGTTTGCAGTTCGCCGGCATGGCGATCGAGCTCGCGGGCGGCTTGTTCCTGCTTTTGCAGGGTATCGCCCAGGTCGCCTTGTTTGAGGGACTCGACGGGTTTCTGTAATTCTTCAGAGTGGAGGGGGCCGGTCTTGAGAATATCGGAGAGAGGCCGGGATTGTTCGGCGAGGCGTGATGCCTTCTTAGCCAGTTCTTGCTGGCGGCGGAGGAGATCCGGATCGATTTCTTGATGGCGATCCTGATCGGCTTTTTGCACGGCTTTCGAGAGCTCGCGCTCTTGGCGGGCGAGCTCACGGGCCTTGTCGGCGTCTTGCTTGAGAAGATCGGCGCGGAGGGCGTCGAGAGCGTTTTTCAACGATTCATTTTGTTCGGTGAGCTTTTGCAGCTCGGCGGCGACTTCCGCTTGTTCGCGTTGTAACTGCTCCCGTTCGGCTTTATTGAGAGCGCGCTCTTGGAGCTCCGCGGCGCGATCGGCGAGCTGTTGCTCGTGCTCGGCGGCAAGCTCGAGCCTTTGCTGGTCGAGGCGATCGTTGGCGAGCTTGTCGCTGTCTTTGATGAGTTCATTCAGGCGCTGGATCGCCTCGGTCAGCTTCTTACTGCTGGAGCGGAATTTGTCCTCCCGTTGGTCGGCATCGGCGGCCTTGTCAATATCGGCGAGCTGCTCGGCGGCCTGGGTCAGCTCGCGATTGGCGATGTCGCGGGCACGCTCGGCAATGGGCGAGAGCGCGGGGTCTTGCTGAGCCTGGTGCGCGAGCTTGCCAAGGTCATCGTGTGCGGTCTGCTCGTCTTTGCGGAGCTGAGCGAGATCGGCCTGCTGTTTATCCGATAGAGTGTCCTGTCGCAGAGCCTCGACGCGCATACGGAAAAGGGCCCGCTGCTCGCGAACGAGGTCGGCGCGAATCTCTTCGAGGCCGTGGCGAATGTCGGCCTGTTCATTCTTGACAAGCGTTTCCTCAAGCGGGGCGGCGACACGCGAGATGTGGATGGTACGCCACTGATCGTCGGGCGGGTAGTAAACGATGTGCGGTTCAAGGCCGGCGACCTTGCGATTGTCGGCGGCCATGATGCGGTACGAAAGCACGTCGCCGGGCTGAAGCTCGCGACCATCGGGACGGCGGATCTTGCCGAGGCGAAGCGTATGCTTGCCGGCAACGGTGTGCTCGCCGTCAGGACCGCGGCTACCCCATTCGGCCAAAGGCAGGAGTTCGGAGGCGATAGCCACATTGTTAACGCGCAGCTGGATTTCGGCGCGCTCGATCCGGATATCGTCCTTGATGGTGATTTCGAGAGGCAGCGGTTGATAACCCAGAACGCTGGGCAACTCGTCCTGGCCGGACACCTTGAGAAACTCCGGCGGGTAATCGGGAATGACCTCGATTTTGCGGGCCGGCAGCTCGGTCTTTAGTCCTTGGGGATTTTCGAGCACGATCTGATAACGCCCGGTGCCTTCCTGAGTCAGCGGAAGATCGAGGGCCGCACTTAGGCCATCCGCGGCGATCTTGAAGTCGATAACGGAGGAATTGTTTCCGGCGGGGTCCGGAGACCCGCGCCGAGCGCTGGGGTCGGGAGAGCCGCGCCGAGCGCTGGGGCGATCGGCGGTGGCCTGCGTTGTTGCCGGATCGGTCCAGACGACATGTGCCCGACGTGCGGGCCGGTCAAAGGCAAGGCTCCAGCGCATGCGGCTGTGGACAAGGACTTTCTGAAAGTCCGCCAAACCGGACACGGATTGGGTCTTGCGGAATGCGGCGGCGTATTCGGGAGGGACGACTTCGGATGTAGTCTCATGCGTCAGGGCAACAGGATCGGAAACGATGGGCGCAGGCGAGTCGGTTGATGCGATTGCTTCGCTCGGCTTGGATGGCTCATCGAGGAGAAGGAATCGCTCGGCGCGGATGCGGTACCAAGTGGGGAAGAGGATCGCCGGCAGAAGGAAAGCTAGGAGCAACAGGCCGGCCACGGTGGCGAGGCGTTGTGTACGCCGGCCGGAGACCGCGCGGAGAAAATCGAGAGCGCGAACTTGGTCGAGGGTCTCGGCGATGAGCATGCCGGCAAGGGGTCCGGTTTCGTGCTGAGTCCTGGTGGGGTCCGCGAGCTCAACGGATGTGGTCAGCCGCTCGCTCAAGTCGGGGTATTGCTGTTCCACGGCGGCCGCGAGGTCTTCAGCGTCGATGCGGCGGCGGGCCGGCATGACGAGGCCGGTGTAGAGTGCCGTTAGGGCAAGCAGGCCGCCGGCGACAAGGACGATCACGCGGCTCGTAAGAGGCAACTCGAAGAAGGCGTCGAAGAGGAAAGCCGAGGCGGCGATGAGTACGAGTGTGATGATGAGCCAACTGAGGCCGCGCATGGAGCGCAAGATGCGGACACGGGTGGAGAGGCCGGAGAGCTTGTGGTGCAGAGAGGCGGGCAGTGCCTGAACGCTTGCCATGTCGGTCCCCCTTGGCGGCGAGGCGGCGAGGTCGGGAGACCTGCGCCAATCGCGCCGAACGTGAGTTGGTCGGTCGGCGGAGTCAGGAGACCCGCGCCGAACGCGTGAGCGTGCCCCCTGCGTGGGATCCTCCCTGCAGAGCTAAGCGGTCAGCTCCGCCCGGCACGCTCGGTGTGCTGGGGACATTGTAAGGCGTTGCCGATGACCGGGCAAGCGTGGGCGCTGGGCGCGAACACGAAACTTGCGTGATCGCTTGACAGACAGCATTCCCCTGCCTAATACATAGATATCCGATGTATCGGAATCCTTTGTAGATGGGCCGTCATGGACACCGAACTACTCAAAGGCACTCTGTCGCTGCTCATCCTGTCGCTGCTGAGCCGCAAGGCGATGTACGGTTATGAAATTGCGGCAACCGTGCACCGCGACACCGACGGCTCGTTCACCTGGCGCGAGGGTTCGCTGTACCCGAGCCTTCACAAGATGCAGGCCGATGGCTGGATTCGCGGCGAATGGGAGGAGACGGACAGCGGCAGGAAGCGGCGCTATTATCACATCACGCCGAAAGGGCGAACGGCTCTCAAGGACAAGCGGGAGTCGTGGGCCGAGTTGACGCGCGCGGTCAACAGCATCCTGGAGAAGACCAATGAAAAAGCTTGAGCAATACCTCGACCAGGTGTGCCGCCGCATCGGCGGCCCGCGCGCGCTTCGCCAACACGTGCGCCAGGAGCTGCGCGAACATCTGCTCGACGCCATCGCCCAGCACAAGACCGCGGGGTTGCCCGAGGACGCGGCGCTTGAACGGGCTCTGGCGGAGTTTGGTCAGGCAGAGGAGGTTCGCTCGGAACTGGAAGCGACCCACGGCCAGCGCCTGCTGGCCGTGGTGATTGAAAACGCAATGCAATGGCAGGAGAGAACCATGAAAGCGAAATGGCTTTGGACGACCTGGGGGTATCTGGCGCTCGGGCTGGTGATCCTGCTGCAGGCGCTGTTCCTGACCTTCCTCAACATTTTCATTGTCCCGAGATTTCAGCTACTCGCCCGTCATGGCTTCATGGATGCATCCAGCGTCGAAGCCCACGACCTGTCCTGGATGGTCAACTGGCCCGTGAAGCTGCATGACTGGACGAGCAATCACACCACGCTCGTATTGCTCCTTGCCCTGGCGGCGACGGGTCTTTTCGAGTGGCGCGTCCGAAGCGAGAACAAGAACTTCATGCGCGTGGCGGCCCTCGGAACCGTCGCGATAGCCTTGACGATCATTCTTGTCCTCATGACGGGCTCGATGTTGATTGGATTCGAGATAGGCGCGCCGAGGGTCGAACCCATGACGCGACCATGGGCCGTGGAGCAGGTCGGTAGCATGTCCAAATCGTTGACCGCCATCGAGCAGGCCCTGGCGAAGAGGGACTGGTCAGAGGTTGAAAAGCAAACGGACACCGCCGGGGATTCTCTGCGACAGTTGTCGGAGGGACCGGCGCTCGCGTCCTTGACCCGGCAGAACGAGGCTCCGAGTGTCGAGGAGCTGCGAGTTCAGCTCAACCTGGCCCGGGAAGAACTGGGCGCCGTGCACCAGGCGAGTGCGGCAAAGGATACGAGCCGTCTGGAGAATGCCTTGCTGCAATTGCAAGAAGCCTGGTCCCCGTTGCAGGCTGCGGCCTCACGGGCGTCGCGCTGAGCCCGACCGGAGCTCAGCGCTCGCCGGAGGCTCGCGGCTAAACGGCAACAGGATATTTCCCGGTTTCACGTCAAGCCCATTGACGCTATTCGAATATACTATTCCCAAATACCTGGGCACGTGCCATCTGCATGTTGGAGGAGCATCACCATGTTCCGTGTTATGCTTGCGGCTGCTGGGCTGCTATTGCTGACCGCCGCGCTGCGGTCCGAGGATCCCAAGGACAACTCCAAGAGCGAAAAGCCGAGTGCCGCCGCACAGAAGTACGTTTCGCTGTTAAAGGATTTTCAGGAGGCGAATCGGGAGGGCAAAGCAACCTACGGCAAGTACGCTCGCAAATTCCTCGATCTGGCCAAGGAAATTGCGGACGATCCCGCGGCCGTCGATGCGCTCATTTGGGTCGTTGACTACGGTCCCGACTCGAAAGAAGCTGGTACGGCGTTGGAGGCCTTGAAGAAAGACCATCTCGACAGTCCAAAAATGGTACAGGTCTGCCGGTCTTTGAACGAATCCGACTCGAAACAGGCCGTTTCGTTCTTGCGTGCCGTCCTTGATAATAGCAAGGATCATCACTCCCAGGGGCAGGCCTGCTATTCCTTGGCCACGCACGCCAAGCGAATTGCCCAGCGCGCCAAGGACAACGACGAAGAGAACGCGGACAATCTCACCAAAGAGGCCGAGGACCTTTTCGAGCGTGTGATCAAGGACTTCGGCGACATCAAGTATGGCAACTTGACGTTCAAGGACTTTGCCGAGGGCGAGGTTTTTGAAATGCGCTTCCTGGTCGTTGGGATGAATGTGCCGGAGATTGACGGTGAGGACACCGAGGGCGCCAGGATGAAGTTGAGCGACTTCAAAGGAAAGGTGGTGCTGCTTGAGTTCTGGGGTCATTGGTGCGGAGCCTGCATGTCCTTTGTTCCGCACGAGCGGGAGCTCGTGAAAAAGCTGGATGGCAAGCCTTTTGCGATCGTCGGCATCAATTCCGATAGAGATCGTGACAAGTCGAAAGAAGCTGACAAGAAAAGCGAGATAACCTGGCGTTCCTTCTGGAATGGCGGCAGCCCCGACGGTTCGATTGCCACCAAGTGGAATGTGCGTAAGTGGCCGACACTCTATCTAATCGATCACACGGGTGTTATCCGCAACAAATACAAAGGGTTACCCGGCGATTCTATTGATCGAGTTATCGGAGAGCTCGTTAAGGACGCGGAACGGGCAAAGAAATAGCCGGCACGGGACCCGTGCCCACCCCATCAAATGGATGCACTGCTTCCTCAGTCCGCGGCGGTCGAATTCACTTGCAGGTTGAGTTGGCGTGCGGCGCTGGCCGCGACCAGAGCCAGGACATCCGTGTAGGTCGGGTACGAGAGGGCGACACGTGCCAGTTCGTCCACACGCATGCCTGCGGCGATGGTGATCGCCGCTGCCTGCACGATGTCCACGGCCCGCTCTCCCACGACGTGACAGCCCAGGATCTTGCAGGTCTTGCGGTCGGCGATGAGTTTGCAGAAACCGAACTTTCGTCCGTCAATGATCGTGCGAGTGGTCGAGTCAAAACGAATAACCGCCGTCACGACATCGCTGGTTTCACGGGCCTTTTTTTCGGTTGGCCCGACCGAGGCATACTCCGGGTCCGTGAAGCTACCCGCCGGACTCACATGAGTCCCGAGCGGCAGCGCGGCGCCTTGCACCGCATTGGTAGCCGCCACGAAGCCGTCCTGGATCGCCTCGGGAACCAGCATCAGGCGACCGGTCACGTCGCCGGCCGCAAAGATGTGCGGT
>Ga0207150_1101_pt1 | contig 17362 bp, 16 predicted proteins | sample Alteio_BWMinHeat_32_FD_153526 | JGI IMG/M metagenome (GOLD analysis project Ga0207150, IMG submission 153526) | Enriched cells from forest soil in Barre Woods Harvard Forest LTER site, Petersham, Massachusetts, United States -... | ecosystem: Environmental > Terrestrial > Soil > Temperate forest >...
GTTTGGTGAGAACCGCCAAGAGGTCGGACTCCGTGTTCACGCGGAAATCTTCTTTGTCTTTGAAATTGTACAGATATTCCGCGTCTTGGCTAAAACTCGCCGTATCGCTGATGGTGTGCGTGTATTTGCTGTAAACCCGGCTCGTGCCAAACTTGTTGGTGGGGGTATCGTAGCGTTCTTCGATAATTTCACCGGCGCCGAATTCGCCGATCAACAGATCCTTCGAAAGTTTTAGGAACTCGCGGCCCAAACCGGCATTCATGTCTTCCCGGTTCTTGATTCCGGAAAACCGGTCTTTGTCCCACGCCCCTCTTTCATAGAGGTAATTCCGGTCGGATACTTTATAGGTGGTTTTTTCGCTGGCAAAGTATTTTTCCGCCGTGCTCTGACCATTGCTGCTGGACCCAAGCCCGCCGCCGATCACTTCGAGGGATGTTTTGGACCAATTGTAATCGTACGTGTTTTTGCCCGACAGGGTGGAACCCCGGCTGTTCCCATTGGTGCTCAGATATGAAAACTCGGTCGCATTTTTCCAGGGTTTGTCGGCGGCAAACGAGCCGGCGACACCAAAAATGACGTATAGAACCGAAAGCGAAACTATTTTTTTTAATTTCATGGGATTTTCCTTTTGTTTATTGAACGAAAGAGGTGCAGAAGGCGCACTTCGTGGCTTTGACGGGAATCGCGGAGAGGCAATGCGGGCAGTCTTTTGTGGTTGGGATGCCGGGCGCTTTTTTCTTGAGGCTGGTCATCGCTTTTACGACCAAGAAAATTGTGAAGGCGACGATGAAGAAATCGATGATGTGGTTGATGAAAAGGCCGTATTTGATCGTCACGGCCTTGTCGGAACCGCTGACGCTTTGCAATTTTATGGACAGCTCGCTAAAATCCACGTTGCCGATCAGCAAACCGATGGGAGGCATGAGGACGTCGTTCACAAGCGATGAAATGATCTTTCCAAACGCTCCCCCGATAATGACGCCGACCGCCATGTCAACGACATTTCCCTTCATTGCGAATTCTTTAAACTCTTTGAACATGTCCCCCTCCCAAATAAATCAGCCTTGCGGTCGCGAGAATAGAACAATCGATCCAAGAATTTACAAAAAATTTGCAAATTCCTAGCACACCGATTTGCGGGCCGGGTGTATAGTGGTCGCCCCTTCCTCGACTGCCGCCTCAAAATAAACATTGGATCAGGAGAACAATTTCATGCGCAAGCTCACCGTATTTCAGGTCTTCTTCATGCTCGCAATGGTCGGATTCATCGTGGGGGTCCCCGAATTGGCGAGAGCCGACTATGCTCAACCCCCTTGGGATGCGGCGTTGCAAACCCTGGTCAACTCTATGACCGGGTCGACCGCGCATCTGATTTCGATTCTGGCGGTGGCCGGCCTCGGCATCTTGGCGATGGGCGGACGGATTTCGATTCATGCCGCTCTCAGCGTGGTGCTCGGCATCGCCATCGTTTTCGGCGCGGCCACGATTGTCAATATGTTCGTCAAGTAGGCGCCCAAGCACCATGTGGCATCCGGATTCCACCGATCCCGTCTTCCTCGGCCTCACGCGCCCCGCCATGTTTTTGGGCGTGACGCAGGGTTTTTGCGTCATCAACGTCTTCGTTTGCATGGTGGCTTTTCTCGCGACCTCCTCCTTTACCGCTTTGTTCGTGGGGGCCCCGTTGTTTCACGGACTGGGTTATCTGGTTTGCTTAAAGGACCCCCGGACATTTGACGTGTGGTCCGCCAAGGGAAAATGCCTGCGATGCCGCAATCGCCGGTATTGGCGCGCGAACAGCTACGACCCCTTCTGATGATTGCTTTGAATCCCATGATGCCGGAAAGCGCGCGTTTGGCCAGACGGGAATTCTCGGCCGGCCATTTTATTCCCTACGCCTGCCATTGGGACGATCAAACGGTCCTGACCAAGAACGGAGAATTGGCGCAAGTGATCAGGATCGACGGTTTCTCGGCGGAGACGGTGGAACCGGATGAAATCGATCTGAAGAAGACGCTTCGGAACGCGCTTTTTAAATCCATCGCCGGCCGCGACTATGCGATTTGGTTCCACATCGTGCGCCACCGCAGAAGCAGCTATCCCAAGGGAGATTTCAATCCAGGTTTTGCCCACAATGTGAACGAGCGCTGGAGGCAGAAAAATGAGGCGCACGCCCGGTATGAGAACAAGCTTTATATTTCTTTGGTCCGCCGGGGAGAGGGCGTCATGATGGGGGGGTTCCAAAATATCTTCCGGTCGTTGTCCCACAAGATTGACAAAGAGCGGCGGTCGGTTTTTCTCCACAAGGCGTGCCGGGAACTCACCGAAACCACCCGCCGCATCGAGGCGGCATTGGCCGATTATGGTCCCCGCGTGTTGACCACGCGGCGGACCCCGGCCGGCCAGGCGTCGGAGCCGCTCGAATTTTTTTCCCAATTGATCAACCTGGAGGAACGGACCGTCCTCAAACCGGTCAGGGACGTTTCTCGTTATCTCTCCGCGAAACGCCTTTTTTTTGGCCACCGGGCGATGGAATGCCGCGGATCGACCCGGAGCCGGCTGGCCGCCATGGTCTCGATCAAAGAATACGGCCAAGAAACCGCCCCCGGCATGATGGATGGATTCTTCTGCCTCCCCGTTGAATTCGTGATGACGCAATCGTTCGTGTTCAGCCATCGCCAAGAAGCGATTTCGGCGATGAAGAAGCAACAGCGCCTGATGGTGCAAACGGAGGACGTGGCATCTTCCCAGATTTCCGAAATCGATCAAGCCCTCGACGAGGCGATGTCGGGAACGATCGGATTTGGCGAACACCATCTTACCGTCCAACCCATTGCCTCGAGCTTGCCGGAGCTGGACGATGCGGTCGCCTTGATCGAAGCGGAGTTGATCAACGTCGGGCTTGTCGCCGTCCGGGAAGATCTCAATTTGGAACCGGCATTTTGGGCCCAATTGCCCGGGAATTTCGAATACATTGCGCGGCGATCGGTCATCAGCACGGCGAATTTCGCCGGGTTCATGTCTCTCCACAATTTTCCAATCGGGAAATCCGACCACAATCATTGGGGGCCGGCGGTGACGGTGTTTGAAACAACGTCCGGCACCCCCTATTTTTTTAATTTTCACCGGGCCGACGTCGGCCACACGATGGTGATCGGCCCCACGGGGACCGGGAAGACCATGTTGATTAATTTTCTTACGGCCCAAGCGCAGAAGTTTAAAGGCCGTCTGTTCTTCTTCGACAAGGACCGAGGGGCGGAGATCTTCCTTCGCGCGCTGGGTGGGACCTACGCCGTCCTTGGAGGGGGCCAAGACTCCGGATTTAATCCGCTCCAACTGGCCGATACGCCGGACAACCGGGCGTTCCTGAACGAATGGTTGAGAAGTCTGGTGTCCCCGGATGGGGAATTGACGAGCCAGGAGCTGACCACGATAGCCGAGGCGGTGAAGAACACCTTTAAGCTTGCCGCCGCCGACAGGACGCTGGAACTGATTTCCCCATTCTTCGGCACCGCTTCCCCGGGATCTTTGGGGAGCCGTTTGGCGCTGTGGCATTCGTCCGGACCGCACCGTCATGTTTTTGGAGGAACGGAGGACAAACTGGCGCTCTCGAAAGCCGTGATCGGGTTCGATATGGGACAAGTCCTCCGCGAACCGCAAATTTTGGGTCCGGTCCTGCTCTATCTGTTTCATCGGATCCAACTGGTCCTCGACGGCACCCCAACGCTTCTGGTGCTCGATGAAGCCTGGGCGCTGTTGGACAATCCCATCTTTGCCGCCAAAATCAAAGATTGGCTGAAAACGCTCCGGAAATTAAACGCGGTCGTGGTGTTCGCCACGCAGAGCGTCGAGGACGCGTCGACTTCGTTGATCAGCGACACCCTCGTTCAGCAATCCGCCACGCACATTTTTTTCCCCAACGCGAAAGCGACCGAGGCGTACCGCCAGGTGTTCAAATTGTCGGAACGGGAATTGGACCTGATCCGCGAGTTGGACCCCTCAAGCCGGTGTTTCTTGATCAAACACGACCGCGATTCAGTTATCGCCAAGCTTGATTTGGGAGGAATGAAAGACATCACCTCGGTCCTTTCGGGCCGGGCCGAGACCGTTGCCAGGTTGGACCGGATCCGCGAGGAAACGGGGGATGATCCCCAGAATTGGTTGTCGAAATACATGGAGGGTTGCAATGATGAAGTGGTCGCGTCCAAATAAGAATTTTCCAAAAAAAGCCATGCAGGTTGCGGTGTTAAGCGTGTTGGCGTCGGGCCTGGGAATTGGTTCCAATCCCCAAGCCACGCACGCCAATTTGCCCGTTATCGATTTGGGCGCGATCGCACAATCCGTTAAAAATTACAACCAACTGGTCGATCAATACCAAACGATGCTTCAACAGGTCTCGCTGCTTCAAGACCAAATTAAAAGCGCCACGGGACATTACGGACAGGGCGCCTCCATCGGCGCGGTCGACGAGTGGAAGAACACGTCATGGGACGACATTGCCGACATGGTGAACAACGGCGTCAATCCCGGCGACGGGGAACAGGTGAGAAACTTCAAGGCGGCCCGGGAGAAATACAAAACGCAATTCCCCATGCCCGATGCCTCGGTCCAGACCGGAGATCCACGCATGAAGCGGCTTTATGACGCCAATTACGCCGAAGCGATCGGCGGCCTGGGAATCGCCGACGCCTCCCTCCATGAGGTCGGCAAAAATGAAGCCGACCTGGAGGCCCTGCGGAAAAGAATCGATGTCACGGACAACCTCAAGAGCGCCATCGATTTGAACACCGCCGTCAATATTAAGGCGGCCCAAATCAATGCGCAGATCGCGCGAATACAGGCGTTGCAACTCCACCTCCAAGCCGCCTCGCAAAACAGCGAGAACAGCTCCACCGCCGCCCAGGCCGAATTCTTCGGGTCTTAAGATATGTCCATGGGAAGTCCATACGCCGGATACACGACCAATCTGTTGGCCGCTGTTGACGGATCCACGCACGAATTTACCCATGATGCGTTTCAGAACATCGTGAGGGCGTTCCAGCCGGAGATCCACCTGGCGCTGGTTCTTTACATCGCGCTGTTCGGCATGGGCGTGCTCACCGGCAAGATCCCGTTGACGATTCCAAAGGCGGTGCGCCATGTGGTTTTCATGTCGGTGGTGGTGGCGCTGGCCACGCATTGGGACACGTTCGCTCTTTATTTTAACGACGTGGTAACGGAAGGGCCGTCAAAACTTATTGCGGCCATGACCGGAGGGACGTTTGAACCAAAGGCGATGCTGAGCGACGTGTTTGACAAAGGGATCATGGCGGCGTACGAGATCAACAAGAATTCGGGCATTCGGACCATGGGTTTTTTCGTGATCGGGTATTCCGTATTTTACGCCACCATGATCGGCGTGGGCTTCGCCGTGTTTTTGTTCGCGGTGTCGAAGATCGCCTTGGCGGTCCTTTTGGGCGCCGCGCCGTTGTTCCTGCTGCTGTTGTTGTTTCCTTCGACGCAAGATTACTTCAACCGCTATCTGATGCAGATCATGACGTATGCGCTGGTGCCGGTGTTTACGTCATCCATCTTGGCCCTTTTTTTGAAGATTACCCAAGACGCGGTCAATCAACTCAATGCCGCGCTGCGCGCGCATACCGGACGGGGGGGTCCGGAATGTCTTTACGTGATCTTCTGTTTCGGCGTTCTCTTCATGCTTTTGTTGCAGGTGAAAGGTATGGCGGCCGGTGTGGCGGGAGGGATTCGACTCGAGGTGAGAGATCTCGGTAATCTGGGGTCCCGTTTGATGAATTGGAACGCAGTGAAGGACGCAAAGACCGCCGGGAAAGTCGCTGCGTATGCGTGGCGCAAAGGGAAGTTGGGATTTGCGGCGGTCAGACGCCGGCTGAAACTACGGCACCAGAACGAACAATACCCAAATGGATAACCAGGCCTACGATTGGTTTTCAGACCGGTATCAGAGCATCGTCGTCAGCCGCAATCGCTGGTTGGTCACCGCGGTCGCCACGTTGGTCCTGGCCGCGCTCCAAGCCCTCGCGCTTGTCTGCGTCCTACCGCTCAAAACCTCGGTCCCTTTTATTATCCAAGAAGAAAAAACCGGAGCGATCTCAACGATCCAACCGGTGGTGGGCAATCCGGCGATCACCTACGACGAAGCGGTGAAGAAATATTTTTTGGGCCGCTATATCACGGCGCGGGAGACCTACGATTCCACGGACCTCGAGGCCAATTACAGAGCGGTGGCCTTGTTATCGGATGGCGGTGAGACGCGGCGGTTTGAGCAATGGGCCGCAAGCAAGGCCTCTCCGGTGGTCTTGTATGGAAATCACACCAGGCGGAGCGTTCGCATCCGGTCGATTTCTTTCTTGGGCGCCGGCGCCGCCCAAGTGCGGTTTACCGCCGATGAGAGAACGATCAACGGGGTCGAAAATTTCAGCACCTGGATCGCCACATTGGGTTTTCGGTTTGGACCGCCTCCCCTGTCGGAACCGGAAAGGTTGATCAACCCATTGGGGTTTCTCATCACAGATTACCGGGTCGACCAGGAGGTTGTTCCGTGAAAAAAGGCGCGCCGATGACGGTGGCGTTTTTGATGATGTTCCTGGTACCCGGCATCGGGCGAAGCCAGGAAGAGCCCGTGAGGGCCACCACCGACCGGCGCGTCAATATGCTGGTCTACAACGAAAACCAAGTGTACAGGTTGACCGCTTATTACGGTTACCAAATCGACTTGCAGATGGGTAACGATGAAGAAGTCAAAACCATCGCTTCCGGCGACAGCGTCGGCTGGCAGATTGTCGGGGCGGGACAACATATCTTTATCAAACCCATGGCCGAACACGCGCGGACCAATTTGTCGATCGTGACGAACCGGCGGATATATGTGTTTGACTTGATCGCGAGTCCGGTGACGGACCATTGGCAAATGACTTATTTGGTCCGCTTTCAATATCCCCACGCCGATCCCTACGTCAATTCGCGCCCGGGCGAAAAAAAAGCCTCCGACTACAATTTTAATTACAAGATTCAAGGAAACCGGGCGCTCCGGCCCACGCGGGTTTTTGATGACGGGGAATTCACGTATTTTCAATTCAACCGCCAACGAGACCGGGAATTGCCGGCGATCTTCCTCATCGATGTGGACCAGAAAGAAAGCCTGCTCAATTATCGCATGGAGGGAGAATACGTGGTGGTTGAACGGTTGGGAGAAAAATTCTGTCTGAGGAGCGGTGACAGCAAGGCCGAGGTGGTCAATCAAGATGGACCTTCCCCCTGAGAACGATCCGGCCGGGCCGCCCGAAAAACCCGCGGTCCCCGAGGAAATGCCCAGTGTCGTCGGAAGCCGGAACAGCGCCGGCGTTTGGGTGATGGTCCTGTGCGGTTGTCTATTGGTTTATCTCGGGGTGTTGGTTTTTAAGGACCGCCGCAGCGGAGACCAACACAGCTCCGCCTCTGCTCCGGACCTCGACGCGCCGGCGGCTCCTGTCACCTCCACGGGTGGAGGGAGATCCGGCGTATCGGTGCCGTTGCCGCCGGCGCTGACTGAAACCATTGTCCCTCCCAAAACGGATGCATCGGAAGAAAAAAGGGCGTTGTTGGAAATCCGGCGGAAGTCTCCCATGATCATCTTCAACGCGGGTTCGGCGTCGTCATCGGTCAATCCGGCCGGGGGCGGACCGCCGACCGGCGGAGCGCCAGTTGGCGGAGCGCCAGTTGGCGGAGCGCCGGTGCCGGCGGGCTTTTTACCATCGGCGGCGGCCGGCGCGCATGCCACACAACTGGGCGATCGCACCTGCATGATCGCTCAAGGAAAATTGATTGACGCGGTGTTGGAATCCGCCATCAATTCCGACCATCCCGGAATGTTGCGCGCACTCGTCAGCGAAGATATTTATGCCGACAATGGGAATGTCGTTCTCCTTCCTCGAGGTTCGCGCCTCATTGGAGAGTACGATTCCGGGGTGGCCAGAGGCCAAAACCGGATTTTTGTTCTTTGGGAACGATCGATCCGGCCCGATGGAGTCGATATTCAACTCCTGTCGGCCGGCACCGATTCCCTGGGACGGACCGGCGTCGAAGGGGAGGTCAACAATCATTTCCTAACCATGTTCGGAGCCGCCACGCTTTTAAGCGTGATCGGCGCGAGCGCGGCGAATGTGGGCGTGCACGCGGGAGACAACGCCAATTCCGCCGCCACCTATCGGGAGGGGATCGCCAATGGCTTTGCGGACGCCTCCAACACCGTGCTGGGGGAATTCGTCAGGATCAAACCGACCATCACCGTTAAACAGGGACAACGGATCAAAGTCTTCGTCGCCAAGGACCTTTATTTTGACGGAACGGCGCTGGACGCAAATCATGTCCGGTTCATCTGGTGAGAAACACATCGTGTGAAACACACCGCGTTAACAACTTTCCTGAAGCCTCTCGCCGCTTTTTTTGAAAATAGCGCGGTGAATGAGGTGTCGGTCAACCGTCCCGGCGAGGTTTGGGTAGAGGCGCACGGACATTTGTCCTGCGAACCCGCGCCGGACCTGAACCGGGACCATTTGTATTCGCTGGCGCGGCTCATCGCCGAGTCGACCGATCAGGAAATCAGCGAAGAGAGACCTCTGCTCTCGGCCACGCTTCCCAACGGTCACCGCGTTCAGATCGTGTTCCCACCGGCCGCTACCGAGATCTGTTTTTCATTTCGAAAACCTTGCCCGAACCGCCTGGACTTTGAGGACTATGAGGCGATGGGGGCGTTTGCCGATACAGACTCCGCGGCAAAAGCGCCCGCCGAAATCGAAAGGGACCTTCGGTCTCTCTACCTTGAAAAAAAATACAAAGCCTTCCTCCGGCGGGCGGTTCAGCTCCGGAAGAACATTGTTATTTCGGGCGGGACCTCGAGCGGCAAAACGACGTTCTTAAACGCCTGCTTAAAAGAAATCCCGGAGGACGAACGCATCATCACCGTCGAAGACGCCCGTGAAGTGGTTTTGGACCAGCCGAACAAAGTGCATCTGCTCTCGTCGCGGGGATCGCAAGGGCGCGCGCAGGTCGGCCCGCAGCAGCTGATCGAAGCCTCGCTCCGATTGCGGCCGGACCGGATCATCATGGGAGAGCTCCGCGGGAGCGAAGCTTTTTCATTTTTACGGGCGCTGAACACGGGCCACCCGGGCTCCATCGCCACCGTTCACGCCGATACGCCGCTGATGGCGTTCGAACAACTGGCGCTCATGGTCATGCAGGCGGACCTCGGAATGAACCGGGACCAAATTTTAAGCTACGTGAAGCGGATCGTCCACGTGGTGGTCCAGCTCAAACGGGGTGAGAAAGGCCGGCGGCACGTGTCGGAGGTGTTATTTGGCGTCCCGGGGGGCGAAATCAATTTCGGATTTGGGGGGGATCACGTTTAATTCGGGGGTGGAGCTGAACAGAGGGCGGATGCCGACCACGCTGAAAAAAAGTTGGGTGTGGGAGACGTGCTTGGTCCCTTCGCGCACTTCAGTGAAGCCGCGCGAGAGCAGGAAGTGAGCGAGGAACCGGCCGGCGGCCGAGAGCACAAAGAGCCAGAGAAGCGGCATGCCCAAGAAAGGCGGGATCCTTTTCGCTAGAAATCCCCCGACGAGAGAACCGGCGAAGATCGCGCCGCCGTTGATCAAGTTGAAATAACCGAGGCACCTCACCCGTTTGGCGGGGCTCACCGCGTCGAAAATAAAGTTGGTGGCGCAAAGGTTGAACCCGCCCCACACCACGCCGGAAAAAAGTTCAATGATCACGAGCGGCACCGCGTGCCTGGGGATAAGCCACAGAATGGGAATAAGCGGCACCAAGAGGCTGGTGATTTTTAGGATCTTGGCGTTTCCAACCGAATCGGCGTGCCGGCCCCAAATCGGAAACGAAACCAGGGAGCCAATCACCGACGCCATGCTCACCGCCATGTAGCTCACGTAATTGAACTTAAGGTCTCGCAGCATGTGCACGCTGAAGAACGGCGAAGCGATGAATGTGGTGAAGGTGATGCTGGCCGTATAGAAAACGAATCTCACGAAATTGCTTTCCCTGAAGCGGCGGAGAAACATCCAGAAGGTAAATTCGGTTTCATGGCTGCGCTGGAGTGGGAGGTCGGTCATGCGGGACATGAAGAAGAGCCCGATCAAACGAGCGGCCGCGGCTGCGAGGAACAAAATCAAGAACCCGGTGTTTTGCGTCGCGTATTTTTTCAATAAATAGAGAAACAACCCCCAGAAACAAACACTGCCCACGCCCGCCACGCCGACGAGGCGCGACCGCCAACCGAAATAATGTCCCCGGCGGTGCGGCGGCAAATATTCGCTCACCAAACTTCCCCAGGCCGGCGTGATGAGCCCGCCGATGGTTTTATAAACGGTGGTCAGCAATATCAAAAGCGGGAGAGCGTACGGGGCATGATGGTACGCCAGGAATCCCACTGGGATGAGGAACGCGGATTGGATCCCCAGCCCCATTACCAAAAGCCGCAGCCGGTTTCCCGCAGCGTGGACCGCTCTCACGGCGAAAAGCTGGAACACCGAGGCGACCAAATTCGGGATTGCCACCAACAAACCGATTTGCGGCGCGGTTGCGCCCAAGAAAAGCGCGAAGGGAATCAAATAATAATCGATGATGCCGATCATGATTTGAGCGGCGATCCCTTCTTTCCAGCAACAAGTCAAGCTTTGCTGAATTTTTTGATCGAGAGACGAGGTTTGAGATCGCCTTTCCGTCGAAGTCGTCATAGAAAATGTCCTCTTCTGGCCGATCCCGGCATTGGCTATAATCCCAACCTCACCATGATCAGCCTACAGGACCAATTATCGCGTATTCTGCGGGGCACATCCAAGGTGGTTTCCGAAGATGAGCTAAAGAAAAAGCTGGCCCAGAGCCGGCCGCTGCGCGTCAAGGTGGGGGTGGACCCAACCGCCCCCGACATCCACCTCGGGCACACGGTGGTATTGACCAAACTGCGCACGTTTCAAGATTTGGGCCACACGGTCGTCTTTATTATCGGTGATTTTACCGCGGCCATCGGCGACCCATCGGGGCGGGATTCCACCCGCCCGCCGTTGTCCGAGAGGGAGATCAACGCCAACATTGAGACCTACACCGATCAAGTGTTTAAAGTGCTCGACAAATCCAAAACCGAGGTGCGCACCAACGGCGAGTGGCTTTACGATTTGTTTGATCGCACCAGCCCCCATTTCATGCCGACTTCCATTCTCCGCCGGCACACGGTCCAGCAGCTCATGGAGCGGGACGATTTCACCGAGCGCCGGAAAGCCGGCCAGCCGATCACGCTGTTGGAGCTCATGTATCCGTTGTTCCAAGGATACGATTCCGTCGCGGTCAAAGCGGACGTGGAATTGGGAGGGCACGACCAACTGTTCAATTTGCTGATGGGCCGCCAAATGCAGAAAGACGCCGGACAAGAGCCGCAAGTGGTGGTGACGCTTCCTTTGCTGGAGGGGTTGGACGGGGGGCGAAAAATGTCCAAGTCCTACGGCAACCACGTCGGCGTGAAAGACGCCCCCAACGACATGTTCGGAAAAATCATGTCGGTTCCGGATGATTTGATGTGGAAGTACTATGAACTTCTCACCGAAGAGAACGTTAAAGATGTTAAGACGTTGCACCCCAAGGAAGCCAAGCAGAAACTGGCGGGATTGATCACCGAGCGTTTCCACGGGAAAACGGCGGCCCAAGAAGCGCTCCAAAATTTCGAAAAAGTTTTCTCGAAAAAAGGGACGCCGGAAGATCTGGACGTTTTCAAAATGAAGTCAAAAGAAATGGACGTGGTGGAGTTGGTGGTCTCGGCCGATCTGGCCCCCTCGAAGAACGAGGCCCGCCGGCTGGTGGAGCAAGGCGCGGTGCAGTTGGAGGGCAAGCGCATCAATTTGGGCGAAAAAATTTCGGTGTCCTCTCCGATGGTGCTGAAAGTGGGCAAAAGACGATTTAAAAAATTAATACCGGTATAAAGGTGGAAAAAAAATGAATCCCTTGATTGAATTGTGGTCCCAAAGACAAAGTTTCTGGTTGGATTACATTCGTAAAAGTTTACTGACGTCCGGCGAGCTCAAAAAATATATCGAGCAAGACGGATTGCGCGGCATGACTTCAAACCCGACGATATTTGAGAAAGCGATTTCCTCCGGCAATGAGTACGACGCCGATTTAAAAAAGCTGGCGTTGCAAAGGAAATCCGGCGTGGAAATTTTTGAAGCGCTCTCCATCAAGGACATCCAGAAAGCCGCCGACATTCTCCGCCCGGTTTTCAAATCAAGCGGCGGCACAGACGGGTTTGTCAGTTTGGAAGTGAGCCCGAACTTGGGCTACGACACCGAGGGCACCATCCAGGAGGCCAAGCGGCTTTGGAAAAAAACGGCACGGCCCAACCTCATGATCAAAGTGCCGGCCACGCAGGCCGGGATCCCCGCGATTGAAGAGCTTCTCGCGGCCGGGCTTAACATCAACATCACGCTGCTTTTTTCCGTCGATTTTTACAAACAGGTTTTGGAGGCGTACTTAAAAGCTTTGGAACGTCGCGTGAAGAAGGGATTGCCGATCAAACAAATCGCCTCGGTCGCCAGCTTTTTTGTCAGCCGCGTCGACACCATCATCGACAAGGCGTTGGACCAAAAAATTGCGCTGGGCGGGGCCGAAGGCGCGCTGGCCTCGAAACTTTTGCACAAAGCGGCGATCGCCAACGCGAAGCTGTCGTACGAACATTATTTGGAGGTGGTCCAATCGGACCGTTTCTTGAAGCTCGCGGGAAAAGGCGCGCAGGTCCAGCGGCTTTTGTGGGCTTCGACCGGAACCAAAGACAAGCGGCTTTCCGACACGGTTTACATCGACAACCTCATCGGCCCCGACACGGTGAACACCATGCCGCCGGCCACCATTGATGCTTTTCGGGACCACGGGAAAGTTCAGGTCACGTTGACACAAGGATTTGACCAGGCCCGCGCCGACATCGCCGCTCTCGGGTCTTTGGGGATTGATTTTGAGGCGGCAATGCAGCAGTTGCAAACGGAGGGTGTGAAATCGTTCAACGATTCGTTTGAAAGTTTGTTGCGCGTGGTCGGGGCCAAACGGGAACTGTTGACGGGCCGTTTGGCAAAGAAAATGAATTTTTCACTGGGGAGTTACAAAGCGGCGTTTGATGCGGCGATTCAAAAAATGGGAACGGAAAATTGGCTGAAACGGATTTGGGAAAAAGACCCGACGCTTTGGAAATCCGACGCGGCGCACGCGCAAATCATCAAAAATTCCCTCGGTTGGCTGGCGGTTCCGGGCCTGGTCCAGCGGAATATCAAGCTTTTGGCCGAGGTGGCCGCCGACGTTAAAAAAGGGAAATTTACGCACGCGCTCCTTTTGGGGATGGGCGGCTCCAGCCTCTGCCCCGAAGTGCTCCGTTTGACCTTCGGGAAGAAAGCGGGTTTCCCCGATTTGGCGATTTTGGACAGCACCGAGCCCGCCTCGGTGATGGAACGGGCGAACCGCTCCAAACCGGAGAAAACACTCTACATCGTCGCCAGCAAATCCGGTTCCACCACCGAGCCCAATGCATTTCTCGCGGCGTTTTATGAAATGGTGCGGAAAAAGAAAGGCGCCAAGGCCGGAGAGAATTTCATCGCGATCACCGATCCGGGGACCCAGATGGAGCGCATTGCCAAAGAGAAAAAATTCAGGCGCATCATCCTCAACCCGCCGGACATCGGCGGCCGGTACTCGGCGCTTTCGTTCTTCGGCATGGCGCCGGCGGCGATCATGGGCTTGCCGGTCGAAGAATTGCTCACCTCCGCCATGGAAATGGCGGCCGCGTGCTCTCCGTTGGTCCCCGCCGGAAAAAATCCGGGCGCTATGTTGGGAGCGGCGCTTGGTGTTTTGGCCAATGCCGGCCGGGACAAGGCGACGTTTTTTCTTTCGAAAGACCTCGCCTCGTTCTCCACATGGGTGGAACAGTTGATCGCCGAGAGCACCGGCAAAGAAGGAAAGGGGATCGTGCCGGTGGAGTCGGAGCCGCTCCAGGCGCCGGCGGCCTACGGGAACGACCGCGTGTTCGTGGCCATCGGACCATCTTCGGACAAAGCGGCCGCGGCCAAACTTCAAGCTCTGAAGAAAGCCGGCCATCCGGTGATCCAAATCGCGTTGGACAAAAAGACCGATATCGCCGCGGAGTTTTTCCTTTGGGAGTTTGCGACCGCGGTGGCGGGGGCGCTCCTCGGCATCGATGCGTTCGATCAACCCAACGTGCAGGAATCCAAGGATTTGACCAAGGAATTCTTGGAGCAATACCGGACCACCGGCCGGCTTTCCACCGATAAACCGGCCTTCGAGGAAGACGGCCTCCAGGTTTTCATCACGAACGGGATGCGGGGAAATTCTTTGAAGGAGGTCCTCACGTCTCTTCTGGCCCACGTTACCGCGACGGATTACGTGGCGCTGTTGGCGTATTTGACCAGGAACGGATCGCACGAGAAAATTCTGCAGGCGATCCGCGCCAAAATTCAAGCCGCCAAAAAGGTGGCGACCACCGTCGGGTTTGGGCCGCGTTTCTTGCATTCGACGGGTCAGCTGCACAAAGGCGGCGCCGACAACGGCGTGTTTCTCCAAATTACCGCCGACGACAAAAAAGACCTGCCGATCCCCGGCGAACCATACACGTTCGGCGTTCTCAAGGAAGCGCAGGCGCTGGGAGATTTGAGCGCGCTCAAGAACAAACACCGCCGCGCCATCCGGATCAATTTAAAAGACACGGAAAAAGGTTTGATCAAGCTGAAAGACGTGTTCGACAAAATAACCCAGAACTGATCCGCATGCAGAAAACAGTCATCGTCGCGCGGGACGAAGAGACCTTCTTCTCGAAAGCCGCCCATTTGACGTTGGAAACCGTCGCCTTCGCCGTCCACCAACAAGGGCGTTGTACGATCGCTCTTTCCGGCGGCGGCACGCCAAAAAAACTTTTCCAACTCCTGTCCGAAGATTTTTATCGCGCGCGAATTCCTTGGGCCAAAGTGTTTTTCTTTTGGGGAGACGAACGCTGCGTGCCGCCCACCCATGATGACAGCAATTACAAAATGGCCTATGATGCGTTGTTGTCAAAAGTGCCCGTTCCGGAAAAAAACATCATGCGGATGCCGGCCGAAATGGATTCTCCGCATGAGGCCGCCAAGGCGTACGAGCAAACGCTCAAATTGTTCTTTGACACGCACGGACTTTTTCCCAAATTTGATTTGATTTTTTTAGGTCTGGGCGAGGACGGGCATACCGCCTCGCTTTTTCCCGGCACCACGGCCCTTACGGAAAAGTTGAAGTGGGTCACCGCCAATCACGTCGAAAAACTTTCGGCGAACCGGTTGACGCTGACCTTTCCCGTGATCAACCACGCCGGGCGCGTTTTGTTTTTGTGTTCGGGTGAAGCCAAGACCGTGAAATTGAAAGAGATTTTTCAAGAAAACGCCTCGATCCGTTTCCCGGCGCAACACGTCAATCCCGACGGAGAATTGATTTGGTTGATGGACCACGCGGCGGCGGCCAAATTGCCGCCCGCCGTTTGGAACACCGCTTCACATATATAAGGAGGAAACGATGAAGAAACGCTTCTGGGCGCTCTTGTCGGTCATGCTTCTCGGCGCGTCTTGCGCGAACGCCGCCACGTGTCTCGAGCACACCATTTGGGACAACATTCTCAAGGCCAACGTCGATAAAGACGGGTTGGTCGATTACGACGCCATCCGCGTGAACAAAGGGGGCGATCTCTACCAGTATCTGACCTTTTTGGAAACCGCAGATTTGAGCAAATGTTCGGAATCGGAAAGGATGGCGTTCTGGATCAACGCCTACAACGCCAACATGGTCAAGATGGTCTTGGCGCGGCCGACGATGAAACAAGTGAGCGAAGACTTCAAGCTGTTCGGTGAAAAATTCAAGGTCGCCAGACTCAACCTCACGCTCAACGACATCGAGCACCGGGTGGTCCGCTCCAACCCCAAGAAAGGCGGTCCCATCGAGGGCGTGTCGTTAAAGACGTTTGACCCCCGGATTCATTTTGCTTTGGTGTGCGGCGCCATCGACTGCCCCAAGCTCTCCGACCGGGCCTACGCCGCGGCCAGTATCGATTCGACGCTGCAAGCCAACGCGGTCAACTTTGCCAACAACCCCAAACACGTCCGGATTGAGAACGACAAGCTGATCGTCTCTTCGCTCATGCACTGGTACGAGGAAGATTTCGCCAAGTTCGGCGGACCGGCGGCGTACATCACGTCCCTGATCGATCCGAAACTCCGGCCCGACGCCGAGCAAGTGATCGCCAAAATCAAGACCGATTTTCCGGACAAAACCGTTTTCCGGTATGACTGGACGTTGAACAGCATTAAAAACAAAAAGCCCGACTTGGCTGCGAAGAATTAGAGGAGGAGTGTTATGTTGGACGTTGGAGACAAAGCGCCTGATTTTAAATTGAAGAACGAGGAGGGCGACGAGGTCGCGCTCACAGATTTCAAAGGGAAAACCGTGGTCCTGTACTTTTATCCCAAGGACGACACCCCCGGATGCACCAAGGAAGCCTGCGGCTTTCGCGACAGCGAGAAAAAATTCAAAAGCAAGAACGCCGTCATCGTGGGCGTGAGCGCCGACGGTGAGGCGTCGCACGTGAAGTTCAAAGAAAAATATGGCCTGCCGTTCCATTTGTTGAGCGATCCCGAGAAGAAAATGATCCAGGCGTACGGCGTGTGGAAAGAAAAAAGCATGTATGGGAAAAAATACATGGGAATTGAACGGACCACGCTGGTGGTCGGGCCCGACGGAAAGATCCGGAAAATATTCCCCAAAGTGAAAGTCGATGGGCACATTGAAGAGGTTCTCGAAGCTTTGAATTTATGACCCCGGGTTTTTTCGGATCTACCGTCGGTAAAAAAATCATCGTGGCGGTTACCGGCGTGGTGATGATCGGCTTTGTGATCGGCCACTTGCTCGGCAATCTGCAGATTTTTGCCGGTCCCCAAAAGCTGAATGACTACGCCGCCTTCCTCCGGCGGGAACTGCCTCTTTTGTGGGGAACGCGCATCCTGTTGTCGGCGTCGGTGGCGGCCCACATCGTCGCCACGATCCAATTGACACGCCTCAATCGCCAAAGCCGGCCCATTCCGTACCACCGGCACGAAATGATCCAGGCCTCCGCCGCCTCCCGGTTCATGATCTGGGGCGGGGTTTTCCTGGCGTTTTACATTGTGTTTCATATCGGTCATCTGACGTTCGGCGTTGCCCATCCCCATTTTAACGAGCGCGACGTCTACGCCAATGTGGTCAACGGATTCTCCGTCTGGCCGGTTTCGGTTTTTTACATTTTGGGGATGGTCGC
>Ga0207150_1102_pt1 | contig 17355 bp, 7 predicted proteins | sample Alteio_BWMinHeat_32_FD_153526 | JGI IMG/M metagenome (GOLD analysis project Ga0207150, IMG submission 153526) | Enriched cells from forest soil in Barre Woods Harvard Forest LTER site, Petersham, Massachusetts, United States -... | ecosystem: Environmental > Terrestrial > Soil > Temperate forest >...
CAAAGATAATGAAAATATCGCATCATTAACATTACAATTTCCTCAGACAGGTTGGGTTACTAATACGCTGTTGCCACCCAATGGCACAATCACATTAAGCTATGGCGAAAATGGTCCTGCAAATTATGATGCGGACTCAGCCAAAGTATACTTGAATGGACAAGCGGTTCAGTCTGGTGAAATAGACTTAATCAACACTACGGCGCAACCTTCTGGTGTAACAGATGCACCTTGGGTTGATATAGAAAGTGAAAACACCAAACAAATAGTCAGTCACGTTCAGGTTCCCTGGGGGAATATAAAAAAATCCATTACAGGATTATCGCCTGATATATACGATGTTATACCTGCTGATGTCAGTGACTCACAGGGTATAGCGTATACCGGCGCAGCTTCACCAGGTAAATTAACAATTAATGCAAATCAAAAAGCGGACTCCATTATTCGCTATGTTCAAGTAGCCCAAAATGGGTCAGCTAAAATTCATGTTCAAGCATTACCCGATGAATTGACGGGTTATATCAATACGCCTGAAATTACTTTAACAAGAGCAGACAAAAAAAACGCTTTGACCATACAAGTACCATGGAAAACCACAACAACGATTGAGAAGCTGGCGAATCATACAGCATATGATTTTTCAGCATTGGCTATCAATTACAATGGTTATCAATGCACACCGCATTTTGATCCAGTTGAACTTGTCAGTAGCGATACAACACCGCAAACGGCTAACTTGACTTATGTGTGTGCGCAAAAAAAACAAGATGCTGTCACAGTCAACGTAACAGACTTACCTGAGACAATTTCATCGCTTGATGTCGCATTTATACCGAGCGATGGTACAACACCTGTCACAAAAACAGTATTCCTTTCAAATGGCAAAGGTAGCGATGTCTTCCTGTTAACTGACGGTGTTATTTTTAATGTGAATGCGAAATCCATCGATGGTTATACTGCATCATTTAGTTCGCAACCCTTCACAGCAACCTATGGTGCAAGTGAAACCATTACGTATCAACCCTCTCCAGCAATCAATTCTGTTTATAGTGCTTACAAAGATGCAACCATAAATATGAATTGGGATACCAGTGTTATAAACACGAAAGTGACTGGCGCATTAACGCCTTTCATTGATGTGTTATCAACCGCTGGTATCAAGACAGCTACCTTGGCATTTGCAACTGGCACATGTGGGCAAGAGACTTGGGGCGGAATTCAACCAGACACCTTTGCATCTGCCAATATTCCATTGTTTGAGAAAAAAAATATAAATTATATTATTTCAACGGGTGGTGCTGCCGGCACATTTACCTGCCCTTCTGTTAGTGGAATGAAAAAATTTATTGATCGTTATTATTCTAAAAATCTGGTAGGAATTGATTTTGATATTGAAGGTGGTGATCCAACTCAACTGATACAAACAATGGCTGCAACACAAAAACAATTTTATCCAAATCTTCGAGTCAGTCTTACGATCGCAACTTTAGCTGCGAACGATGGCACTCAAGCGAGTGTGAATACATTAGGAGATACAGCGATCAGAGTTGCAAAAACTGCTGGATTAAAATTTATAGTTAACCTGATGGTCATGGATTATGGTTCAGCCATCCCAGCAAATTGTGTCATAGGAACAGATGGAAAATGTGATATGGCTGCGTCTGCTATTCAAGCTGCTCAAAACCTGAATCATGTTTATAGTATCCCATTCAGCAACATTGAGCTGACACCGATGATTGGTGACAATGATGCACGGGATGAAATATTTACCTTAAGCAATGCGCAAACACTGGCTCATTACATCCGCGACAATCATTTAACTGGATTACATTATTGGTCTTTTGATAGAGATGTTGGTTGCAACCCAAAAACATCCTGGGCATCTCCAACCTGCAACAATTCATCTGACCCAGGTAAATCATTGCAATTTAATAATGCATTTTCACAATAATATTTTTACGAGGAAGAATCATGTTCAAGAAAATAAAATTTAATATTATGATAATTTCAGCAACATTTTTATTGTTAACTGGCCAGACAATTTTTGCAGAAAATCAACTTGCTCCTACTCATTCTGCACCCAATGTCATCGGTTTTTTTCAATCATATGATGATCCAAATGTTTGGTATTTTAATGGAAACGCTGAAGATTTAAAAAATTCTGGCTATACAGTTTTGATTGATGCGTTCTGGGTTAATTATCCTTATTGTTGGGATAATGGTTCAATCCATAGTCCAATACCTGAATGCGCAGGAATTAAAAATAAACCAGGGCCAGGCACATCTAATGGAATAGATCAAATTTTTTGGCAAAACTATCAGGGCGGACAGGCACCATCAGCGCAAGGAGAAAGCTACAATAGATACTGGACTTCTTTGCATACAACGGGCCCGCAAACAATATCCAACATTAGAAATAAAATTAATGCTAGTGGTCAAAAAATCAAACTATTAGCCAGTATTGGCGGATGGAATATGGGTGGCTCATCAGCAGGCAACCCAGTAGATCAAACATTAGATAAAAATGGTAACCCAGCTTGGGCAGCATTACTAAAAAATCCCAACGACTTTGCTCAAGACATGTCTGATATTGTCAATTTACAAAATAATGGTACGCAACTTTACGATGGAATTGATCTAGATATCGAAACGCTCTATGGCGAAGGTTGTCATAACAATCAGTGTTCTTCTGTTGATAAAGACAAAGCAATTAATGATATAGTCACTGCTGTTCAGATATTTAAATATAAAAATTCTAAAGCATTATTATCGATATCTCCTCGCGCAACTGATTTGTACTGCGACCATACATCGTGCCCATGGAATAATTTAGATGGGGTCGGTTTTATTGGAGAAATATTACAAAAACTAGCAAAAAACGGAATTTATTTTGATTATATTAATCCACAATTTTATAACGATGTTTCAGCTAGAAATATTCCCAATGACTCAAACTTAAATTATGGCGAACAAATACCAAGTATTTTTCAGCACATTAAAGATTTGAACATTATTGGACCTAATACCTCATTCAATATTGGAATGCTTGCGCAAACTAACGCACATGAAGTAGATACCGGTGGTGCATCATCTGCTGGCAATCCGGGCATTGCTAAAACACAAGTTAAAACTTTATGGGACAAATTACAAACCGACCCACAAATCAGCCAAACGGGTATTAAAATCAATGGAATTATGGGATGGTCTGCTAATTTAGACTTAAACGATACAAAAAGTGTTGGCGGAAATGTTAGAACCACATCATCTTCTAATGCGCATGTCGTTCCCTATAATTGGGGAGCAGATATAACATAGCAGCCTTAGTTTTATTAACTTAAAAGATGCGCATTCGGGACAAATAAAAAGCACGCCGTGTTTATAAGTATATTCCGAATTACAGTTTTATAACGTAAAATGTTTGCATCGATTTGGGTGGTCTAAATTGCGGTCACTATGCATTTTCCATATTTTCTTCCAACACTTTTTTAATATTGGCTGGATTTTTGAGAAAATTTTCTAATTGCTCGACAAGCAAAGGTTTGCTGAAATAAAAGCCCTGAACGTCTCCACACTCATGTTTTTTCAAAAAATCAACCTGATTTTGGTTTTCAACGCCCTCAGCGAGCACTTCAAGGTTCAAATTTTTTGCCATTGAAATAACTGCACGGATAATAACTTCATCATCTGTATTCGATTGGATATGCTGAACGAATGATTTATCGATTTTTAATCGATCCATCGGTATCTTTTTTAAATAACTTAAACTGGAATATCCAGTACCAAAATCATCGATAGCAATCATCACACCCATCTTTTTTAATTCTGTGATAGAATTTATTATTTCCGGCGTACTGACAATAACATTTTCGGTGAGTTCTAGTTCAAAATATTTCGCTTCGAGCTGTGTCTCTTTTAATATGTTACTCACAAGATTCGGAATATTTTGATGCATAAACTGTTGTGCAGTTATATTAACTGCAACACGAATCGGTGGCAAACCTGCATTCTGCCATTGTTTATTTTGTTGGCATGCTTTGCGTATCACCCATTCACCTATCTGAAGGATTAACCCTGTTTCTTCAGCAATCTGAATAAAGTCTAGTGGAAGCAAAACACCTTTTTGGGGATGTTGCCAGCGTAATAATGCTTCAACGGCAACGATCTTACTATCTTTAAGATCAACCTGCGGTTGATAACATAAATAAAATTCATTGTTGGCAAGCGCTTGCCGCAATTGCATTTCTTGATCCAATTTAGCAAGGCTTTGGGCATTTAATTCTTCTGTGTAAAATTGGAAACTGTTACCACGTTGCTCTTTAGCTCGATACATTGCAGCATCCGCATTTCGCAACAAGATATCAGCTGTCGTTCCATCTCTGGGAAAAATACTAATGCCGATACTTGTCGTGACAGTTACATTGCGATTTTCAATCATGAAAGGTTCATCAAATGTATCTTGAATAGCACGCAACCTACCCAAAATATCTTCTTCTTTTTTCAGACTCGGAAAAATAATGACAAACTCATCGCCACCAAGCCGTGCAAGTGTATCCTCATTTTCAATGCCCAAGTTCAAACGACTTGCTACAATTCTTAAAACTTCATCGCCTACGGCATGACTTAAACTATCGTTAATTATTTTGAATCTATTCAAATCAAGAAACAGTAAAACAAAAAATGAATGATTTTTCTTCGAAATTTTGATTGCCTGTTTAATTCTATCGAGCAACATGACGCGGTTAGGTAACCCAGTCAAAGCGTCGTGTGTTGCTTGATATTCTAGATTTTTTTCGAGTTTAACTCTTTTCGTAATATCACGAAAATCAAAAACTCTCCCTTCGATCGTATCGTTGACTTTTTGAGGTCTGGAATAATACTCAAATATATTTCCATTTTTCAATTTTATCTCTTCAATACCAATCTCGTCTTTTCCTGAATAAAGTTCATTCAACTGGCCCAAGAAAATATCTGGTTTTTTCAATTGATTTGTCATGTGATCCAGTAAGGCTTGTTGATCATTTTCAACCAGAATTGATTCTGGCACTTGCCACATGCTAACAAATTTTTTGTTATAGTCGATAATGTTTCCTGTGTTGTTTGTCACGAGAATACCATCATCTGATGATTCCATTGTCGCTTTCACTAGAGAAAGCGATTTTGCCAAAGAGGCGGTTCGCTCTTTTACTTCTTCTTCCAATTTATTGGTATAATCTCTCGAATCCTGTATTAATTGCCATTTTTTAGTCAGTGAACACGCCAATTGTCTGACTGCAACACTATCAAATGGTTTTTTTAAAATGAGTAAATTTTCCGTCTGACCAAGCTCAGTGACTGTTTCTTCCCATGAGTAATCCGAATAAGCAGTACAAATGACAACTTGAATATCAGAATCTAATTTCCATATATGTTTAATTGTTTCAATACCGTCCCAACCAGGTGGCATGCGTATGTCAACAAACGCAACTGCGTAAGGATATCCCTCTTTCAATGCCTTTGAGACAAATTCTACGCCTTCCTTTCCCTGGGAAACTGTATCAATACGAAATTGCGGTAATAGTGTTTTTTCGTTTTGGCTCTTACCAAATATACTTTTCTCAAAATCATCCAAATCAGATTTATCCGAAGAATATTTCGTGAGAATTTTAATAAAATCTTTGTGAATTTCCGGATTGTCATCCACAACGAGAATACGCAAATTAGACTTTTTTATATCATCTTCCATCATCATGTCTCCTCTGTTTTCTCTTCAATGAGTTGACTCGCTAAAGGCAGTTCCACAATAAATGTAGCGCCCTTGCCTATTCCGGCACTCTCTGCCATGAGAGAGCCACCCAGTTCTTTGGCCGCAATAGAACTCGAATGCAATCCAAATCCATGTCCGTGAATTTTCGTTGTGAAACCAATAGAAAAAATTTTCGTTAGATTGTCATTTGTAATACCTGAACCATTATCCTTAACCGAAATGATACAAGTGGTTGCTGTTTTCTTGATGGTTATTGTTATTAATTTTGATAATTCAGAAAATGACTTCAGAGAATCTTTTGCATTTTGAATCAGATTGACGAGAATTTGTAACAACTTCGATTTTTCTGTCACAATAACTCCGTCAAATTGATAATTTTTTACTATTTTTATACTCCGATCTTCTAGAGAAGAGCATCCCATTTGTATCGCAAGATCTACGATTTCTTCTAAAAATATTTTTTCTTTGATACCTGCTATACCACTAATATCTTTTTGCATGGCGACAATACTTTCAATATGATTTAAATGGACGTCAAGATTATTAATTTCGACTGAAATATTTTTATGTTCATTAAAAATATCTTTTGAAAGCGCAAGCAGATAATCAGGAATTAATTTTCCTTGTGGGTCATTTATTAAATATTCATCTTGTTTTGAAATATGTTCCTTAATCATCTCTGCAACTTTGAATAAATTTTCAATGTGCGATTTTCTCATCATTTCAAGTAATAAAGAAGACGAAACATTCGCACTATTTAAAATATTGCCAATATTATGTAATACCGATGTTGCAACCTCTGCCATCCCTGCACGTCGTGCAGTTATTAGAAGTTTTTGATGTGTCTCTTCGAGTAATTTAGTACGTTCTTTCACGCGGCCTTCCAGAGCACTGTTAATTTCAACCAATGCGTTTCGCGCTTCGCTTAATCCATCACGTGCATTGTCAAGACCTTTAGCTGCGTCAGCAATTTCCGTTTGTAGTAAATTAAAACTATTTGCTAAATTGCTCACTTCGTCACGTGAATACACATGAACAGGTCGATAATTTATTGTTGCATAGGCGTCCTTCAATCTACCCTCACCTAGCGCGATCATTGCACGCTTGAAATCAGCAACTGTTCCATGCGCAAGATCCTCTGCTGCTTTAGCAATCAAAACAAGTGATCGCGCAATCATTCCAGGAACAACTAACCCCACTGCAATCGTCAATATGGCCACCGCAACAAAAATATCGGACAAAACCGTAATTAATGCATCGTAATGTTTTGGAACGTATTCAACTGCAATGAGATAACCAATTGCATCCAGTGTTAGCACAGTCAGCATAGCGCCTGTTAATTTGACATGGATGGTGTGTGCAAAAAGCGGTAGTCCCTTGCGACGCCGGTCATTTGCCTTACGCCAGATGTAAAGAATGGATCCGGCATAAGCAAATGCCACACCGATCAATACAGTAGGCAACCCAAATTGTTCAAATCCAAATATTGTCGCGATTCCCCAGATGGCAGCTGAAATAAGACCAAGACGAATCATTAAATTAGAAGCACGATAAGGTCGATGCAAATCAGGTAGGTTTTTTCGTAATAACCAGACTGCAACATTGGGTAATGCGATACCGATAAGATAGGTAAAATTAGCTGCTGCTATAAGCCATATCGGATCACCTATCCAGAGAAAAATAATGGAGATGAGCGCTGTCAGAATCGTCGCGACTATCGGTGCATCACTTTCAGACCTCACAGAGAATATTTCAGGCAGCAAACCATCATCTGCAATTTGTGACATAGTGCGCGAAGCACCTGCGAGAGGCGCTATGGTATCGTGAAACATGTTAAATGCCATAAACCAAATCGCAACAGCTTTTGCAGATGCACCAAATAATGGCGCAAAAGTAGGGCCTAATACTTGCGCAAGGTCCCCGGACATTTTTTCTGGCCCAATCGCCCCTAACCAAACAATCGGTAACAAAATAAAATACACGCCTGCCATCACTGCTGCTGCAAAAACAGCACGAGGTACATTTTTATTTTGGTCTATTGTTTCCCCTACATGACAAGTTGCTTGTTCAAAAGCCGGTGCAGCAAAGCCGATCAGATATAAACCCGCCATCAAGCTTGTTAAGTTACCGAACGTCCCTGAAAAAGGACTGTGCAAATGAAAAGACATCGCCTGTGTCCAATTGACATGTCCCGAAAAAATAGGCACAAGACCCGATAGAAACGCAAGACCGCCCGAAATGGTTGCAATGGGAATGGCGACCATAGATGCAAAGTGAATACCACGCAAATTTACCCATGTGAACATAAGCACAATGAGTGTTGCAAGACAAGGAACAGAAACCCAGGGTAAATACCACGATTGGATGGCAGCCGCAGAAATGAGCGCACTTACGCCGCAGGTCGGCACCCAGCCCCACCAGTAGCACACGCCTGTTAAGTTTGCGAGGGTTTCACTGTATGGACGAAAAGCTTCTGCACAACATGCTGCTATGCCGCCGATTCGGTTAGGAAACATTAAAATGAGTTCAACCCAGCCAGGTGCTGCCATCCAGCTGATAATTACTCCAATTATGAGAAGGGGAATAGCTGCAGTAGATTGTCCTGGAATATCTCCCTGACCAATGAGCAACGCACTCAGAAGAAAAAGGCTCTGGTTGCTACCACCCATTGCAATACAAGCTGTTCCGAACCAACCAAGTCGACGGGGATGACGAAAATCGGTAGGTTGACTCAATTTTGAAATGAACATGATGAGGACAAACCTCTTCAGGACAATTAGTTAATTTAACCTGAATGGCGCTTAGTTAATATCCGTTCTTACATCAAGAACAAGGGCGGGTTTTTCCGATGTAGTCTAAGGGTTATAGGCGAAAAATAATCAATATTTACGATGTTTCAGCATGATACCACCTCTACCTAATTCTACTGAATAATCAGAAAAAACTTAGGTAGTACGTGACAAAAATATGACACGAATCTTAGCAGATTTCCAATCAAATACAATTTGTGTTTATTTATCCTAAAATGTTTGGTGGCATAGGTGAAACACTAGAAATTCACTCGCAGAAATCAATATTAAAAATCAGTAGTTACACTTTAAAAAACAATCTTTTCATCAGACATCAATAGGTTGTCCAAAACGTCTGCGTTTTTCGGCAAGGAAAATAATTTTCCTTGAACTTGATCACACTGGTATGCACGCAAATAAACCAATTGATTTTTAGATTCAACGCCATCAGCAAATGATATTAGACCAAATGTTTTTGACATAGCAATTAATGCATGAACCATATCAAGACCATGTTGATTGTCCATCTCTGAAATGAGCGATGAATCTATTTTAATCGTTTTAATCGGTAAATTTTTTATGAGAGACAATGTATAAAATCGGGTCGGATGGATAGAAAATTCAATACCTAATTCATTCAACTGACGAATATGTTTTAATGAACACTCTGAAAATGATGACTCCTCTATCTCAAAATTCAACCACTGAGGAGATAATTTTGTTTCTTGTAATATCAATTCAATATGATTAATAAAATTTTCATCTTGTAATTGATCATCTGTCATTTTTAATCGAATAGGAAATTGACCCAATAATTTCTTCTGCCAAATAAAATTCTGATGGCAAGCTTTGTTTAACATCCATTTACTTAAAGGGATAATTAGATTTGATTGTTTTGCAATGCCGTATAATTCTTCATATGAAATTAATCCAATATTAGAGTCAACCCATTGGGAAGATATTTCGATACCACATACATGGCCACTATAACTATCAAACGTAGGTTGATAAAGTAATTCAAGCGCGCCATTGTCAATTGCCTTTAGTAATCGTGTTTCAATTTCATATTCTCTAGATAAACGCTTCGTTTCATCATCCGAATAAAATCGATAGATAGATTTATTTTCGGTCGGTTGCGAACGGAGCGCATAAACAGCATGAGAAATTAGATTTTTTTCATTTTTTGCATCAAATGGATAAAGGCTCACGCCAATATTACAAGTAATCGTATGTTTTTCATTCTTAAAATGAAATGGAATTTTCACAACATCAATAAATTTATTTAATTGTTGCACGATTAAATTTGATTTAATATTCATTAAAAAAATCAGGAAAGTATCTTCGTCTAATTTCGCAATTGTGTTATCTTTTTCAAATATTTTTCTTAATCGCACCGCCATTTCATGAATGATAGCTTCGGATGCTTGATGTGAAAAAGTATTTTCTAAATCTTTAATCCGATTGATTCGCAATGCAATAACCGCAATTATTTGATCAGAAGAACCTGACTGAATCGCTTGAGCAAGACGTTCATTTAATAAACGTTTATTGGGTAACCCAGTTAAAGAATCAAAATATAATGATTTCTCAACGGCACGACGTACCTCATCTAAATAATAGTTATATACCAATTCATGTTCGATCAAATGTGCAAATTGAATAAGCTGATCTTGTTGTTGTTGCGACAGTTCGCGTGGCTCTTTATCAATAATACATAGTGTGCCCAGTGGCTGACCTGTAGGGCCATGCAAAACGGCGCCCGCATAAAATCTAATGTTAGGGTCTCCAATGACTAATGGATTTTCTGCAAAACGCTTATCTTGTGATGCATTATTGACAATTAAAATTTCTTTTTCAAATAATGCATGACCGCAAAATGAAACTTCTCGAGAGGTATTATCCACCGGCAAGCCAACACAAGATTTAAACCATTGTCTATTTGAATCAACCAATGAGACAACCGCAATAGGCACCTGAAAAATTTCAGAAACAAGTTTGGTAAAGCGATCAAAACGTTCTTCTTTTCCAGAATCCAAAATATTTAATGCATATAATTCTTCAAGACGTGAAGACTCAAAGTCGGGGATTGCTGGTGGTATAAAATTTCCCATAATTATCTTCACATTATAAGAAACTAAAAACGCGATTCAATTATTATAAAACAATTTGCGTTATAATAACTACATTATTTATTTAAATATATTGATTTCACAAGGATAAATGATGCGATCAATAATTGATTTTTTTTATAAAAATCCATTTTTTGAAAGAATAAAAAAACTTTCTACACGCTCTGATATCATCATTGGATTAATTATTTCTTCGCTTTTCATCAACATTTTGTCACTTGCTTTTCCAATTATGTTATTGCAAATTTACGATAGAATTATTCCTAATGTTGCAATATACACTTTAATATCACTTACCATTGCTGTCATTATTGCATTATCGTTAGAAGTAATATTAAAAACATTGAGATCATGGATTAATTTATGGATTGATGCGCGTTTTGAACATAATACTAATTATGAAATGTTTTCTAAAATGCTTAATGCAAAAACAAAAAACTATGATCAGTCTGGTATTGGTTTTTATTTAGAATGCTTCAACTGCATTAGAACATTGAAAGATTTTTACAGTAATCAACTCATTGTTTCCCTATTAGACTTACCTTTCATATTAATATTTATTGGCCTTGTTTATTATATTGGAAATTATTTAGTGCTCATTCCACTATTATTTTGTGGATTAATGATTTTATTTATTAAAACATTCAATCAGAAATTATATGATCATGTACACGCTAAACGTGAATCAGACGACAAACGTATTAATTTTATTATTGCAGCTTTAACAGGCATTCATTCGATCAAGAGTATGGCGCTTGAGATGCAAATGCTACGCCGTTACGAACGTATACAAGAAATAACATGTCATCATGATCATAAATTAAGCCTTAATAATGCAATGGCATCGCTTATTTCTAACAATATGACACAATTTGCAACCGTCCTTATTTTAATATTTGGCGCTAATATGGTCATTCATGCCAACCTCACCATTGGGGGCTTAGCAGCATGTGTATTACTAACCAATCGTATTTTACAACCTATTTCTCGAATAACGGGTGTATTTTCAAAATTTCAAAATGTACAAGTCGCTCAAAAACGTTTACAAAAAATAGAACATTTGCCTCAAGAAAATATACAAGCATTATCTGATATTCCAATCATTAAAGGAGAAATTGTATTAACCGATGTATATTTTCATTACGATGATCAAACAACATTATTAGAAGGAATTAATTTAACAATCAAAACTGGAGAAATTATTGGCATCGACAGTGCCAGCCTTTCTGGTAAAACTAGTTTGTTATGGTTAATCATGGGCGTTCTGCAACCCTTAGCTGGAAAAATTTGCATTGATGGTCAAGATATCAATCAGTTTAATCCACAAAGTTTACGCGAACAAATCGCTTATATTCCACAAAAAAGTACGTTGTTTAATGGCACGATTATGGAAAATATTACCTTATTCCGCACTTCTTTAATCGATAAAGCTAAAAACATTACCGCAGAGATTGGATTAGACGCTGACATCCATAAATTGCCAAAGGGATATGAAACATCTATCGGCAAACTTTCAGTTGAATTATTATCGCAAGGATTCAGACAACGCATTGCAATTGCACGCGCTATGATTGATGAGCCAAGAATTATTTTATTCGATGAAGCAAATTCAATGATTGATAGCCATTCTGATACATTACTAAAATCAATATTCAAATTACAACGAGGTCATCGAACTATTATTCTCGTGATGAAAACACCTGATTTAACTAAACTCGCCGATAAAATATTTTCCATTAACGATGGAAAGCTGATAGAAGTGATAACGTCATGATTTATTTTCAGGATAAAATTTCACGAGAATCCATTGCTTTGACTCACTGTCTGGAGCCTTTATTAAAATCGTTAAAATGGCCTGGGGAAAGACGCCATTTGATGGATGCATTGCCCTTTTATGTCAGCGCGCTTGAAGTAAACGATTTTATACACACAATGGAAATATTAAATTATAACTGCAAAAAATTTAAAACAAACATAAAAAACGTTAGCTCCATGTTTGTTCCAGCTCTATTTATTTCTGATAGAAATGACATTATGGTTATCTTAGAAAAAAATGAAAATAATTTTTTAATATTTGATGGTAATAAAAATCAAAACAATATTTTCGAATCGCCTGATCTTCAGGGAAATTTATTTTTCTTTGATAAAAATAAATTAGATGAGACACCGCATGTTGTTAAACAGGATTGGTTTGGAACCATGTTACGTAAACTTCATCATTTATTTGCTCATGCATTTTGGATAGGATTGTTCACTAATTTACTTGCGCTCAGTGTACCGTTATTTAGTATGGCTGTTTATAATCAGGTAATAGCGACTGATTCTACCAGTATTCTTATGAGTTATTCGATTGGAATAGTCATCGCATTGATCGGTAGTGTTATATTACAACAATTACAAAATAAAATTTTTTCTCATATTAGCACCAAGATTAACTCTACAGTCAGTAATGCTATTTTTGAACGATTACTTTTTTTGCCAGCATCCTATACAGAAAGTGCTTCAATTAGCGCTCAAATTTCTCGTATTCGTGATTTTGATAATATACAGGAATTTTTTTCTGGACCTTTAATAAGTGTTTTATTCGATCTACCATTTGTCATTATTTTTTTAATAACGATGGCTATCCTAAGCGGTTCTCTTGTTTTTGTACCTTTAGTGATGATAGGTATTTTTGCATTAACATATTTAATAATGCACTCAAGTATATTGCGTTATAACATGCAAATTGGAAAAAGCAGCAGCGCAAAACAAGAATTAACATTAGAAGCTTTGCGCCATGTACGTACATTAAAATATAGTAGCGCGGTTCCAACATGGCAAGAACGTTATCGAGAATTATCAGCAGAGACTGCAATCGCAGGCTTTAAATCTTCTATGCTAGCAAGTTGCATCAATATATTTGCAGATACACTAACGATATTAACTGCAATTATTATTGTTGGCGTAGGCACATTTAAAATTCTTTCTGGTGATTTAACCGTTGGCGCTCTCATTGCAGTTATGATGTTGGTATGGCGAATTTTATCACCTGTTAAAATTTTATTTTCTAATCAAAATCGTATTAATCAATTTCGCGCAAGTATTCGACAAATTAATACTTTAATGAATATTGGTACAGAACATGAGACAGATATTAATTTGAATATTATTCCATCTTTCAGAGGTGATCTTCGTTTTAATCGCGTCAGCATACGCTATCCTGGCGCATCAGATCTTGCGCTTATGAATATCAGTTTTTCTGCAAATTCAAAAGAAGTCATCGCAATTGTAGGACGAAATGGCTCAGGAAAATCTACGCTATTTAAAGCGATGTTAGGACTTTATAAACCACAAGCTGGTAGTATTTTAATAGACCAACAAGATATTCGACAACTTGATCCCTTTGAGTTGAGAAATAAAATTGGTTATCTTCCAGAAAATCCACTCGCATTTTATGGTTCAATAGCTTTAAATCTTTATTTAATTAAACCGACTGCTACTGAAGAAGAATTATATCGGGCTATACAATTTGCTGGCCTTACTAAAGTAATTGAAGCTCTACCTCAAGGTTTAGATACGCTATTGGACGATCAAAGTCATCTACAATTACCTGTGAGTTTTTTTCAACGTTTGTCTTTAGCTTCTGTCTGGTTAAAAAATCCTTCAATCATTTTGATGGATGATCCTGCCAAAACGTTGGATAAAGACGGTGAAATTGCCCTATTAGAAGCTATTCAATATTTTCGTAATAATGCAACTATTTTTATCATTACTCATCGACCAGCACATCTTAAACTTGCTGATAAAATTCTATTATTACATGAAGGACAGTTATTGCTGGCTGGCGATGCAAAACAAACATTAGCAAAACTACCTCAGGAGTTTACTCATGAAGCACACGCCTGATACACATCATGAAGCATTACTGAGTGAATTATTATTGCGCCGTTTTCAAACAAAATATCTACCGCCAGTCTGGCGCTTAGAAAATAGTGACAGTTCTAAATTAATTGTAAGCAGTATTGCGACCATTTCTATTTTATTATTGTGCTTAATATTATGGTTAATTTTCACTAATGTTGAAGAAATTGCAATAACCACTGGAAAAATTATTCCATTTGGCGACGTCTTATCCATACAACACTTGGAAGGTGGAATTATTTCTGCTGTGTATATCAAAGAAGGAGAAACGGTTAAACCAGGACAATTACTCGTTAAACTCGATCCCACAGCAGCAATTTCAGATTTACAACAAATGCAAATACACGCATTAGGTTTAGTCAGTAATAAAACACTTGAACCTCAGCTTAATGCTTTAAAGAATAAAATTCCAACATTTTCTGATCAATTAAAAACTTTGAATAATCAATTTATTTTGCAAGAAAAAGAATTAACAATGTATCAAAAATTAGTTAAAAATGGCATTGTATCAAGGAAAGATTATTTGGTTGAACAGCGTTTATTAAACCAAATACAAGGTCAAATTGATAATACTAAATCAGAATACGCTCAGGCCATTTGGTTAATCAATAAATTAGAAGATCGCGTTAAACGTTCCGATATTCGATCGCCTACTTACGGCGTTATTCAAGGATTTGAATCTCACGTTGGTAGTGTTATAAAACCCGGCGACATCATTATGAATATTGTGCCAGTTAAACAAAAATTAGTTGTGGAAGCAAAAATTTCTACGACGGATATTGGACATCTTCAATTAGGTGCGCCAGTCAAAATAAAAATAAAGACATTTGATTATACGCGTTATGGTATTTTGGATGGAAAATTACAAGATATTTCTGCTACGACATTCACTGATGAAAATAATATGCCTTATTACAAGGGTATTATTTCATTGAATCGAAATTATGTCAGTAATAATCCCAATATCAATCAACTTCGTCCAGGCATGACCGTTGAAGCAGATATTCATACTGGTTCTAAATCATTGCTGAGTTATTTATTAAAACCTGTTAAAACTGCACTCACTTCTTCTTTCCATGAAAGATAGAAGAGGAGAAATATTATGGCTAAAAAATCTAAAATTCCACCGTTATCGTCTCCAGTAAATCAACCATCACAACAAAAACCTGCGCATGTGTTAGATGCGCGCGAACATGGGTCTAAAACATTTGCTGGAGAAACTAAAGACTATAGCGCAGTTCATGAAGGAGAACATCATCTCAACGAACATACATTTACATCAAAAAATTTAACTACGAATGATACAATCATCTTCGATAATATTCATACAGGCGTCAATATCAATACACCGATTAAAATAAATTCATCATCATTAGCAAATCTTAATTCAAATCATATTGAGTCCGTTACGCTTTCAGGAATTCCTGCGCATGTACTGTTATCTGCTGGGGTTAATCTGGGCAATGGTAATTGGCAAGTTGCAACAAAGGATTTATCGCATTTGTCTATTATCTCTAATACATCTCAAAATTTTACATTATCAATGACAGCACATAGCAGTCAAATGCAAACTAATGCATCTTCAATATTCCAAGGCTCAGTACATGTACAGATTGGAACACAAATACCGCCCACTCAATCACAAAATAATACGGGATCAATAACGCCTGATGTTTCACAACCTACTCAACCAATACCTGTTGAGCAATCACCTATTGTTCAAACGCCAAATGAACAACCAAATACTTCTCCTATTGAACAACCACCAACTACAACACCCACAGAACCCACAGCTCCATCAACATCCACATTAGTCACATTACCATTAAACGATATCGCGGGTTTTCAAAATACTGCGCTTGCCTTAAATTTATCTGCAGCACTCAGTGATTTTATTCAAACAGGCAATTTAGCATCGATTACATTATCGGGATTACCCGATGGTGCAATGTTATCCGCTGGCACGCAAAATCTCGATGGATCATGGACAATTGCAACAACTGATTTAGTAGGATTAACTTTAACACCTTCAAGCGATACCGATTTTGATTTATCCATTTCTGCCAATGCACTTGATAATTCTTTAGCATTACAAGGTTCATTGCATATCGATGTTGAACCGCCGATCATTGAAACACCAATTATTTCAACACCGACAGAACCCACTGCTCCATCAACACCCACATTAGTCACATTACCATTAAACGATATCACGGGTTTTCAAAATACTGCGCTTGCCTTAAATCTATCTGCAGCACTCAGTGATTTTATTCAAACAGGCAATTTAGCATCGATTACATTATCGGGATTACCTGATGGCGCAATGTTATCCGCCGGCACACAAAATCTCGATGGATCGTGGACAATTTCAACAACTGATTTAGTAGGATTAACTTTAACACCTTCAACCGATACCGATTTTGATTTATCCATTTCTGCCAATGCACTTGATAATTCTTTAGCATTACAAGGTTCATTGCATATCGATGTTGAACCACCGATCATTGAAACACCGATTATTTCAACACCGACAGAACCCACTGCTCCATCAACACCCACATTAGTCACATTACCATTAAACGATATCACGGGTTTTCAAAATACTGCGCTTGCCTTAAATTTATCTGCAGCACTCAGTGATTTTATTCAAACAGGAAATTTAGCATCGATTACATTATCAGGATTACCCGATGGTGCAATGTTATCCGCTGGAACACAAAATCTCGATGGATCGTGGACAATTGCAACTCATGAATTAATTGGATTGACACTAACACCTTCAACCGATACC
>Ga0207150_1103_pt1 | contig 17267 bp, 10 predicted proteins | sample Alteio_BWMinHeat_32_FD_153526 | JGI IMG/M metagenome (GOLD analysis project Ga0207150, IMG submission 153526) | Enriched cells from forest soil in Barre Woods Harvard Forest LTER site, Petersham, Massachusetts, United States -... | ecosystem: Environmental > Terrestrial > Soil > Temperate forest >...
AGTCCGACGTTGCCTGGACGCGGCCGTAGCCGTCGTAGAGCGTGGTGGCGCGATGGCCGAAGGCGTCGAGGGTGGCTTGCGGCCGGCCGCTGGCGTCATACAGGAACGTGGTGTAGTTGCCGGCCTGGTCCACCTGGGCGCTGACCCGGCCCTGGGCGTCGAAGACGGTCGTCACGCGCTGGCCCAGGGGATCAATCGTCGTTTGCTGCCGGTCGAGGCTGTCGTAAAGGAAAGTGGTGCGATTGCCGAACTGGTCCACATTGGCGCTAACCCGGTCATAGGCGTCATAGACGATGGTGGTGATGGCGCCACTGGGCGCCATGTCCGCGACGTGCCGGCCATCGGCGTCGAAGACCACCGTGGCACGATTGCCCAATGTATCGATGGTGGCATATTGCCTACCGAAACTATCGTAGATGAATGTCGTGGTATTGCCGAGGGTGTCGATCTGGGCCGAGACGCGGCCGTTAGTGTCGAACACGGTCGTGGCGCGATTGCCGAGGACATCGATGGTCGCCTGGACGCGGCCGCTCGTGTCGAAGACCGTGGTGGTGGTATTACCTAGATAATCGACCGTGGCCTGCTGACGGCCCAGGCTGTCGTAGAGGAAGGTCGTGTAGTTGCCGTGGGCATCGATGGTCGCCTGGGTTCGGCCGTAGGAGTCGAAGACCGTGGTGGTGAGATTGCCGAGGGCGTCGATGGTGGCATTCCGGCGGCCATAACTGTCGTAGAGGAATGTGGTGCGATTACCTAGGGCATCGACGCGAGCGCTAAACCGACCGAAGCTGTCGAAGACGGTGGTGGTGCGGTTGCCCAGGTAATCGACCGTGGCGACTTCGCGGCCGGCGCTGTCGAAGACGTGGGTGGTGAAGTTGCCGAAGACGTCCTCCGTGGCCGATATCCGGCCGGAGGTGTCGTAGACCGTGGTGGCGAAGTGGCCGTAGCGGTCTAGGGCGGCGACCGGGCGGTCGCTGGCGTCATACAGGAAAGTGGTGATGTTGCCGAAGGGGTCCGTGATCGAGCTGACCTTGCTGGTGCCGGTGTAGGCCGTGGTGGTGCGGTTGCCGAACATATCGACGCTGGCGATCTGGCGATCGGAACCATCATAGACCAGGGTCGTGATGTTGCCGTAGATGTCGGTCGTCTGGCTCAATTTGCCCGAGGCGGTATAGGTATAGGTCGTACGATGATTCAAGTAATCAAGCGTGCCGGTCAGGTGGCCTGTGCCGTCGAAGGTGCTGGTCGTGACGTGGCCGTAGGGGTCGATGGTCTTGGTCTGGTTGCCGCCCGAATCGAAGACGGCGGTGGTGCGATTGCCCAGGTAGTCGATGGTGGTCGTCTTGCGGCCCGCGGTGTCGTAGAGGAAGGAGGTGCGGTTGTTATTGGCGTCGACCTGGGCGCTGACCTGGCCGGCGGCGTCGAAGACCGTGGTGGCGCGGTTGCCCAGGTCATCCACGGTGGCGATGACCCGGCTGTCGGCGTCGAAGAGGCTGGTCGTGCGGTTGCCATAGGGATCGATGGTGGCCTGGACGCGGCCGGCGGCGTCGAGGACGCTGGTGGTGCGGTTGCCCTGGGGGTCAATGGTGGCGACAGGGCGGTCGCCGCTGTCAAAGACGAACGAGGTGCGGTTGCCGGCGGCATCGACGCGGGCGGAGACCTGGCCGTCCGGGGTGTAGACGAAGCTGTCGGAGCGGCCGGTGGAATCGGTCTGTAAAGTGACCCGGCCGAGCAGGTCGTAGGTGGCTGTCGCGACGGTCCCCTCGGGGGACTGGACCGTCACCTTGAGGGCCGACAGGTCGTAGGTGAAGGTGGTGCGGTCGCCCGACGGCGCGATGACCGTCTCGACCACGTGGTAGCGGTTGTAGAGGAAGGTGGTCGTGAGGTTGTTCGAGTCGGTCGCGCTCTGGAGCAAGCCGCCGGAGTAGGTGTAGGTCGCGCGCGCGCCGTCCGGCTGTATGGTGTCGAGCACGGCGCCGGTGGTGCTGTCGAGGACGAAGGTGGTGCGTCGCCCGGCCGGGTCGATGGTGGTGGTCGGCCGATTGAAGGAGGTGCCGTAGGTGAAAGTCGTGACGCCGCCGTCGGGGGTGGTGACGGTTTGCGGGTTGCGGGTGCCGGCGGCATAGGCCGTGGTGGTGGTGCGATTGAGGGCATCGGTGTGGGTCAGGGGCATGCCGTCGGCGTTGCGGGTCCAGGTTTCGACGTCGCCGGTGGGGTCGGTGACGCGGACGGGCTGGCCGGAGGCGTCGAGCTGGCGCAACGACGTGTCGCCGGCGCCGTCGTCGGTCGAGGTGGCGAAGGCGCCATTGCGTACGACGTAGGTCCCGAGCCCCTGGACCAGCTGCGGCACGATGGTGCGGGTGGTCAGGTGGTCGCCCGTGGTGACGGTTTTCAGGTAGCCGTGGTCGTAGGTGAAGCTGGAGGGGTCGGAATCGGACAGCATCTTGTGATCGCTGTCATAGGTGAATGTCCGCTGATTGCCGACGGCATCGGTGACGCTGGCGACGTTGTCGCTGCTGTAGGTGAAGGTCGTGGTGGCGTAGGCGACATAGAGGTTGGTGACGGTGAAATAGCCGCGCTGGATGGTGCTGAGCTGGCCGCCAGCATAGGTGAAGGTGACGGCGGTGTTGTTGGGATCGACGACGGTGGCGAGCTGGCGGCCGGTCCCGGTATAGGTGTAGGTGACGGTTTCGCCCGAGGGATCGACGACATTGAATAGCTGGCCATTGCTGTTGAACTTCCAGAGGACCTGGTTGGGGGCGGTATAGGTAAGATTTCCCGCGCCGGCGGGCGCGAGCGTGCCATGAATCTCGCTGGGGTCGGCATAGGTGACATTGCTGTAGCTGTAGGTGTAGGCGCCGGCAGCATAGGTGTAATAGCTGTAGCCGCCGTTGCCGAAGACGAGAATGACGTTGCTGCCGTCGGAGACGGTATAATTCTCGTCGGGCATGGACCAGCCGTGGCCGAAGGGGGAGGCGCCGTTGACGACGACGATGGAGCTGCCGGTCAGGGTGCGGGTGACGGGGCCCTGGGCGGCGTAATCGAGCTCGACGTTGACGGTGTAGTTGTAGCGGCCGGTGGTGGTCACGGCGGAGGCGACTTGCAGGCTGAAGCTGTAGAGGTCGCCGGAGGCGCTGCCGGCGGGCATGCCGAAGGTGACCAAGCCCTGATCGACAGGAGGGGGCCCCCACCAGAGGTGGGCGCGGACCTGGGTGGGGACCGGATCGCCGGCTACGGTCTGGACGCTGACGCCGAAGGCAGGCTTGGGGGAAGCGGTGTCGGAATTGTACTCCAGGCCGGCGTAGTAATAGACGAGGTCTTGCTCCCAGGGGAGGTAGGCCTGGGCGGCGGCGACGACGCGGTGCAGGTTGCCGTCGGTCCCCTGGCCGGTGAGGTAGGGGAGGTAGCTGGCCGGCGTGACGTGGTGGATGGTCACGATCGGGTTCTTGCTCCAGCTGCCTGATTCCGGCCCGCCGGTATAGCTGCCGTCGGTGGTCCAGTGGGTGCCGTCAATGATGGACTGGATGGTCCTGATTCCATTGCCGCTCGGATTATTGACAAGACCGCTGACGGTAATCTTGTCGCCCACGCTGATGCCGCTGGTGGAATTGACCGTCCAGATGCCGCCCGCCGCGGAGATACTGGAAACCGTGCCGTTGCCGAGGGTCGCCGCCACCGGCGAAGACAACGAGATGGTGAAGGTCAAGTCCCCGTCGGCGACGTCGTCGTTGATGATCGGAACCAAAAAACTTTCGCTGGTGGCGCCCGGCGGAAAGGTCAGCCCGCCGCTGGTGGATACGTAATCGATGCCGGCTACAGCAGTTGCGTCTGCCGTGGCGTAATTCACGGTCGCCGTGACGCCGGAGGCGGCGGACAAGGTCACGGCAACCGAGACATTGCCGCCCGTCTCGTACACGGAGTCCGTGGGCGAACTGAAGTCGACGATGGGGGGCGGATCGGTGTTGTGGATGGTCAGCGTCGAGCCTGTCGAGCCGGTGGAATAATATACACGCATCCAGATGTGGTCGACGTACACGTTGTCGATATAGCCGGGAGGGTCGTAAGAGGCGGCCACTCCGAAGCCCGTCGCAAGGACGTCGGAGCGGCTGAGGCTGGCAGCGCCCCATATGCTCGAATTGGAGCCGTAGAGCCTGTAGGAGTCGGTTGTGGCGATTGTCGTGCCGAGGGCCTGACTGGTGCCCGTGACGGAACCCCCGACTACGAGTTTAATATTGCTGTCATATGCGACGTTGCTGTCGGTATGGGCCTTCACTCCGGCCATTACGCCGCTGATCGTGGCCCCTGTCGGCAGGCTAAAGCCATAATTCGTCGCCTTGAGATATTGGCTGACCTGGTAGCCGTTGGAATTCAGGTTGGCCGTGGCATAGGTACTATCACTGACAGAGGCATTCCCTGGGTTCGCCCAAACGGCGGTGCCGATGCTGTTGTCGCTGGTGACGGTGCCGGGGTTATTGGTGGTGGAAAACAGGCCGATGGTGGCATTTGTGGGATTGCTGAGCGCGAGGTTTACCGTCTTATCGCCGGTGTACACGCCGTCATCGAGGATCGTCACGGTCAAAGTCTTGCTCGTTTGACCCGGGGCGAAAACGAAAGTGCCCGTTGCTGTCGAGTAATCGATGCCGGCCACGCCGGTGCCATTTGAGGTCGAAAAATCGGCCGTCACGGTGACCGCCGAGGCGGCGTCCAACTCTGCCGTTATGGTCGCGGTGCCGGCGTTTTCATTGACGAGAAAGCCGCCGGGATGGAATTGCACGTTGGTGGGCAGGGCCCGGGATTCCAGCAACTCGATGCTCGGATAGTACGGGCGCTTCTTTTCCCGCCGTTTGCCGCGGCGGCGCGGGCGCTCCATCGGCAAGCGCAAGATTTCCGCCAGGGTAAAGCGGTCGCCTTCCCAAATGGCACAGAAGACATCCCACCAGCGGCGGATGTTGAACCATTTTCGGAGCGCTGGGTCTTTCATGACGGGCTCGCTGTGTTGAGGTCGATCTCGGGAGAACTTCGTATTCGGTGGGGCGGCAGCAGGTCGAGTAACCTCATCAGAGCTGATCCTACCAGGAAATTCTGAATTGCAAGGATGTAAACAGACTAATTTCGAAGAATATTCAAAATAGTTAAAGAATTCACGCTGCGTGGACGTGCGAAATTAATGCTTGGTCAAAAATATGAGTCGTGGGCCGGATTTTGAGCTTGATGGCGGCTTCTTTTTCCGAAAGTCCCGCGAGCAGCTGCGCTAAAACGTTCCATTTGCGCCCTTGAAATTGGCAAAGTTAGACTACCACGGCTGCGGGGTTTTATGGTGGAATGGATTTGGCGACGGCTCCGCCTGCTTTGCCGTTTGCACTCGGTTCTTGCACGTGGCATTTCCGTTTTTGGCAGGTTGACGGTGCCAATTTGTCATGACAAGCGATGACAAAACACCGTTAGCGGCCGAGTTTAACGGTGGGGCATCTGCCAAATTGACAGGCCGATGAACGGGGGAAGGTTTGCCAGCTGCGGATAGGCTCGGAATCACAGGCAGCAGAGGATTTTCCCACACGAGGAATTTCTCGATTCGCCTGCCGATTGCGATCAGCAATACTCCAGCGCCATCAGGGCATACAATTTGGCGACGCGAACCAGGTCGTTGATGGACACCCATTCCTGCAGGGTGTGGGCGCCGCCGGCCTGGGGGCCGTGGGTGATGGCCGGCACGTTCGCGAGGGCCCAGAAACTGTTGCCGTCGTCGCAGAATGGCTTGGCGCCAATAGGGAGGGATTGCCGGGAGACGGTCTGATAGGCGTTCTGGAAGGTCGCGACAAAGGGATGATGCCGATCCAGCAGAAAGGCGTCGCGCATCAGTTGCATTTCGGCCGACATCGTCGTCTCGGTTGCCTGGGCGGCCTGCGCGATGAGCTGGCGCAATTGGAGCTCGACGTCGGCATGACGGGTGCCTGGCAGCCAGCGGCGCGTGCCTTCGAGCCGGCATAGCTGGGGATACTGGTTGTAGATTTCGCCGCTATGGATTTGGCCGATGAATAGGCTCTCCGAGCCCGCCATGGGATCTTGTTTGCGTTTGAGGTCCTGATCGAGCGCGAGCATGCGGCGCACCAGCTCGGCGCCGGCGGCGATGACGCTGGGTTCGGCGGGACGCATCACCTCGTGAATCGGCGGGCCAGGGCGCTGGATGTTCACTTTCCAGGTCAGTCCGCCTCGGCCTATGATGGGGAGCACCGTGTTCAGGTATTCTGGAATCAAGACAGCGTCGCCGACGTAACCGGCGCGTATCAGGGCGTTGAGCTGGGAGCCGTCGCCCCAGGGGGTTTCGTGCAGGTCGTGGGCGGTGAGCAAGATGGCGCCGGTTTCGAGGGCATCGGCGTCGCGCAGGGCCAGCAGCGCCTCCACGGCGGCCGCCGTGCCCGCCTTCATATCGGAGGAGCCGCTGCCGCGCAGGAGGTCGCCTTCCACGGAAGGAGGGATGAACGGCAAATGCACGGTGTCGAGATGGCCGTTGTATTGCAGCGTCTTGCCGGGCTTTTTGCCCAGCCAGCGCACCGCGACCGCCGGCGCCTGCGGATAATCTCCATTCGGCCGCTCGACGCTGAAGCCTTCGGCCTGCAAAATGTCCGCGAGGCAATCCAGGGCAGGTTTTGCTTCTCCGGTTCGGCTCGGCCTGGCAATGAGCTTTTGCGCCATCTCCAGCATGCGCTGGGGACGCACAGCGTTAAATACACGTTGACGGAGGGATTCGGTGCTTTTCATAATCGAGAATTATATTCCACATGGTCAAGATTTCCACGTAGATGTTTAGCGACGCTGCGCGAAAGCGTTGCAGCCAAGAACGCTTCTGCGAAGCGTCGCTAAACATTGCGTTGCGAAGATTTCACTGCGGAGCTTGCAAAACCGGCGCGGGCGGAACATAATCCCATCACAAAATTTGCTTTCACTATCCTACCCACGGTGCCCTATGGCCAAAAGCAAAACCCCGGCAAAACCCGCCAAGACGTCTGCGTCGTCCGTGCAATCTTCCGACGGCGTGCCCACGGCACGGATCGAGGAGCTGCGCCGCCTCATCAACCATCACAACTACCTCTATTATGTGCAGGACGCGCCGGAGATCTCCGATAAGGAATTCGACGGACTCCTGAAAGAGCTCGTCGAAATCGAGGAGGCCCATCCCGAGGTCATCACGGCCGACAGCCCTACCCAGCGCGTCGGCGGCGAACCGATCGGCGCGTTCCAACAGGTCACGCATCGCGTGCCGATGCTGTCGATCGATAATACCTACAACGCCGCGGAGCTGCGCGAGTTCGACAAGCGCATCCGCAAGGCGGTCGGCAACGAGAAAATTCGCTACGTCGTCGAGCCCAAGATCGACGGCGTGGCCGTGTCGCTGACCTATGTCAATGGCGTGCTGGCGGTGGGAGCGACGCGCGGCCGGGGCAACGTGGGGGACGACATCACGCACAACATGAAGACGGTCGGCGGAGTGCCGCTGAGGCTGCGCACCGACCGGCCGCCGGCCTTGTTCGAGGCGCGCGGCGAGGTCTACATGACCAAGGCTGACTTCGTGAGGCTGAACGAGGAGGCCAAGGCGAAGGGGGGCAAGGCTTACGAGAACCCACGCAACACCGCCTCCGGCTCGCTCAAGTTGCTCGACCCGAAGCTATGCGCCGCGCGGCGGTTGCGGCTCTTAAGCTACGGCCTGGGCGCCGTGGAAGGCCTGGACGTGCAGACCCATAGCGAGGCGCTGGACTGTCTCAAGAAGTTCGGCTTCCCCGTCCATGCGGAGATCAAGGCGTTCGATCACATGGACGAGGTCATCCAGTACTGTGAAGCGTTTGGCGCGAAGCGATTCTCGCTTCCTTATGATATCGATGGACTGGTGATCAAGGTTGACGACCTCGGTCAGCAACAGCGGATCGGCAAGACTTCCAAGCACGTGAGCTGGGCCACGGCTTACAAGTTCGAGGCGGAGCAGGGGATCGCCAAGATACTCGCCATCGTGGTTCATGTCGGCAAGTACGGCGAACAAACCCCCGTGGCCACCCTGGCGCCGGTCCGACTCGCGGGGACAACGGTCCAGCATGTCTCGCTGCACAATGCCGCCCAGATCGAGCAAAAAGATATCCGCATCGGCGATTCGGCGGTGGTCGTCAAACGCGGCGAGATCATTCCTTATATCGAGCACATTCTCCCCGAGGCGCGTACGGGCAAAGAGACGCCCTTCGAGTTTCCCACGAAATGTTCGTCATGCGGCAGCCCGGTGATTCGTGAGGCAACCGCTCTCAGCATCAAGTATATCTGCACGGGAGGAGCGATCTGCCCTGCCCAGCTGCAAGGACGCCTCGAAGGGTTCGCCAAGCGCGAGCGCATGGACATCGAAGGGTTGGGAGAGGTAATGGCTGAGGCACTGGTGAAAAGCGGGCTCGTGCGCACCGTGGCGGACGTGTACCGGTTGACGAAGGAAGACCTGTTGACCTTGGAACGCGTGGGCGATCTGTCCGCCCAGAACTTGCTTGACGGCATTCAGAAGAGCAAGACGCGAGGCCTGGGGCGCTTGCTTGCCGCCCTGAGCATCTACGGGGTAAGCGAGAGCATGGGGCCGCTTCTGGCGCAGGCGTTTCCGAGTATCGATCTGCTGCTGGCGGCGTCACAGGAAGACCTGGCCAAGGTCAAGGGCTTCGGGCCGAAGCGCGCCGAGAGCATCTATAACTACTTCCATAGCCCGAGCGGCGAGAAATTGGTGGCCGAGCTGCGTGCGGCGGGAGTCAAGCTCACCGAGGACGTGAAAGCCCCCACGGTTGGAATTCTGACGGGCAAGACCTTCGTTGTCACCGGGACGCTGGTGAAGTACAAGCGCAATGAGATTGAAGCCCTCATCGTCGAGCTGGGGGGCAAGACAACCGGCAGTGTCTCCAAAAATACCGATTACGTCGTGGTCGGCGAAGACGCCGGCAGCAAAGCGGACAAGGCCAGGCAGCTCGGCATCAAGATGCTTTCGGAAGAGGAGTTCGAGAAGATGGTGAAGTAAGCACGTCCGAGCCTGAGCGCCAGCGAAGGGTTCCGGAATCCTTCGCTGGCGCTCAGGCTCGGACGCGCGAAAATTTTCGCGGTTCCTGCGAAATTGTCCTTCAATTCATCCTGCTGTCATGCCAGAATACTTCTGCCTCAACGATCCCCTCGACAGGAGCTTGCCATGCGTATTTTTTCAGCGCGATCCGTGATGCTGTCATTTCTCCTTCTCACATGCCCTAGCCAATCCGCGTCCGCGGACGACGCCGAGGTCAAGGACCTCCTCGCCAAGATCGGCACGGGAAAAGGCCTGTGTGTCCTGGTCGGGGAAGCAGGGGAGATTGCGGCGGATTTGGCGAAACAGAGCGCGTGGACATTCTTCGTCCAGCAGCCGAAAACGCAAGCGGACAAGCTGCGCGCGAGGCTCGATCATGCCGGGCTCCTCGGCAATCGGGTTTATGTCCAGGAAGGCGTCGATAAATCACTCTATCTGGCCGACGATCTCGCGGACGTCGTGATCGTCCGGAGCGAGACGATCCCGGAAAATGAAGTCCTGCGCGTGCTTCGTCCGGAGGGAAAAGCCTATGTCGGCCAAAAGACGTTGACAAAGCCGTTCCGGGCGGGCACCGATGAATGGTCGCATCCGTATCGGGCACCGGACAACAATCCGCAGTCGGCCGACACGGTCATGAAAAGGCCGTTCATGACGCATTACATGGTCGAGCCGTGGTACTGCCCGCTGCCGATGCAGTCGGTCATCTCCGGCGGCCGGGTCTTCAAGGTCTTTGGCGATCGCTCCTCCGCCAAGCCGCAGGAGCCGCTGGTCAACAAGCTCCTGGCGATGAATGCGTTCAACGGAACGCAACTCTGGCAGCGCGATCTGTCGCCGGGTTTCATGATCCATCGCAACACCCTGATCGCCACGCCCGACACACTCTACCTGGGCGATGACAAGTCGTGCAAGCTGATCGACCCCATCACCGGCAAGATCCGCGATGAGATCGTTGTCCCCGCGGATAAATCCGATGGCCCGGTGTGGAAATGGATGGCCCTCGAAAGCGGCATCCTTTACGCCATGGTCGGCGAGAAGGAGACCTCCGACGAACCGCTCAAGTGGGATCGCATACGCGGCGCCGGTTGGCCCTGGTGGAAGATTCAGCAATACAAGTTCGGCTACGGCAAAAATCTTCTGGCGATCGAGCCGAAGACCAAGAAAATCCTTTGGCACCATCGCGAGCAGGAGCCGATCGATAGCCGCGGCATGGCGATGCTCAAGGGGAAACTCTACTACTACAGCGAAGGCAAATTCCTGGCCTGCCTCGACGCCAAAACGGGCAAGGTCGTCTGGAAGAATTCCAGCAACGACCTGCTCGACGCCGTCGGCGCGACCAAGGGCGCGCAGCACTGGCTGCTCGGTTTCGCGTCAACCGCGTATCTGAAGTGCAGTGAAGACGCCCTCTTTTTCGCGGGGCCGAGTCGGCCGCTCCTGGTTGCCGCTTCGACCAAAGACGGCAAACTGCTGTGGAAGAAGGATTGCAGCGTCACGGTCAAGGGCAAGCTCCCGACCGAAGGAGGCAACGTCCAGCTCGTCATCCGGCCCGAAGGCCTGTATGCCCTGGGCCAAGGGACCACCAATCAAGGCGATAACAGCTTCAAGCTCAACCTCCTGACCGGCGAGGTGCTGGCGACGTTCCCCAGCCGCGACCGCTGCACCCGCGCGACCGGTTGCTTCGACACGATCTTCACCCGCGGCGGCAAGGGAGGCAGCACCGCGGCGTTCGACGTCACCAGCCAGGAGCCGCGCATGGGCCTGATCTCGCCGATGCGCCCCGCCTGCCAGGACGGCGTCGTCACCGCGCACGGGTATCTCTTCTGGGGCCCGTGGATGTGCCGATGCGACATGACGCAGCTCGGCGTTATCAGCCTCGGCCCGGGCGGGAACTTCGACTATTTGGCGAAGGCAACCGACGCGGATCGGCTCGAGACGTATCCCGATTTTGACGGCCCGGCGCTCGTGCGCGATGTTGATTGGCCAAGCTATCGCCACGACAACGCGCGGACGGCGACAATCGACGACGAGGTGCCGGCGAAGGTCAGGCTGGCTTGGACCTGGAGTCCAAAAGCCGCGACGTTGCCGACCGCGCCGATCATCGCCAACAGCAAAGCCATCGTCGGCGGTCAGGATGGCGTCGTGCGCGCCATCAGTCTCCATACTGGAAAGCTCGTCTGGTCCGCGTATACCGGCGGACCAATGAAATATCCTCCGGCCGCGTCAAGGAACCGCCTCTTCGTTGGGTCTGGAGACGGCTACATTTACAGTCTCGACCCCTTTTCGGGCAAGACCTATTGGCGCTTCCGCACCGCGCCCGTCGAACGCATGATCCCGGTCTACGGTACGCTCTCTTCAACGTGGCCGGTCGGCAGCGGGGTGCTTGTCGAGGACGGCGTTGTCTACGGCGCTGCCGGCATCTCCAATCACGATGGCACCCACGTCTACGCTCTTGACGCCAAAACCGGCAAGATCAAGTGGCAGCAGCACGATTCCGCCTACCGGGACGACGACAAGCTGCCGATGGGCGGCGTCAGCGTGCAAGGGCCGTTGCTGCTGCACAACGATGCCATCCACATGGCCAGCGGCAACACGCCGCCGATTGCATCCTACGCTCTCGCCGACGGCAGCTTCACCCGCTCCCAAGTGAGCCGCGGCAAGGATCTCTACGTCCGCCAGGGCAAAGTGCTCGGCAGCGGCTATCCCCTCTACTGGCGTCCCGAAGACGACCAGTTCATCAGCACCATGGAGCTGGAGACCAAAGCGGGAGTCCTCAGCGTCGGTATGCCGCAGCAAGATCCTGCCGGTATCTCGGTGCTTGCGCTGGCGCCTGGGCACAAGCCAGGCGAAAAGGTGAAAAACCTTTGGTCGAATCCGGTATTCCAGGAAATTGCAGCCGTCGCCATTGGGAAAAATGCCGTGATTGTCACGGGACTCAACCGCGACAAGAAGGATTCGCAAAAGATCGCGGCGGGAGTGTATGCCATCAACCTGGCGAATGGGAAAATCCTGTGGCAGGAGAACCTGCCCGGCGTCCCGACCGCCTGGGGTTTGGCCGTCGGTTCGCAGGGCAACAGCATCATCGTTACGCTGATGGATGGCCGAGTGCTGGCGTTTACGAATCAGCCGTAAAGGGGAATGAGAGGATTTGCCTGCCCCATATAGCCTGCCGTTTACGGCAGGTACGCCGCCTACCCGCCGTAAACGGCGGGCTATATGAGGGCTGAGCGCCATCTACCGCGGCGCCAACTGTATGACGAAATCGTCCATGGCGAACTTGCCGGTCACTTTCTCGGAGAAACCGACGAAGGCAAAGCCGTAGCTGTGGCAGGTCTGCAAAACGTCATTGAGATTGATCGGGAAATTCGCCCAGCTTCGATGCCAGAGCTTCTCGTCGTTTTTGCACACGAAGGTCAGCTTGTCGCCCCATTTGCCTTCCGTGATTTTGAGCGGCTGTGTCGTGAGGTGCCAGCGTGTGCCGGGCTTGTTCACCCAAAAATAGCATTTGGCCCCCTTGAGATCGAGCTTATCGCCGCGCAGGTAGACCGAAACTTCCGCGTCACGCATGTCGAGCGGCGGTCCCTTGACCCAGCGCCGGTAATGGATCAGTGCCAGAATCGAATGCGGTTTTTCCGGCGTGTCGATGCTCCAACGCGAATCGTCGGCCCAGATGTAGCCGCTGTTTTTGACGCCGCCGCTCCTTTCCCATGTCACCGGCCTGAAGATATCCCGCTTTCCGGGCCCGCCGCTGAAGTCATAGATATGCCAGCCCTCTGCGTCCTTTTCGAAGTGATCGGCAATTATCTGTCCTTGTTTTTCTTGCCCGGTTACTACCACCACGGACATGGAGAACACGACTGCGTACCATAAAATAGTCTTCATTAATATACCTCTGAAGCACCAATTTCGACTCCTGACTCTGCAGCTATATTATCGAACGATCGTCTTTTGGATGTGCCATGCCTCTGGTTCCTCATCGGTTTTTGTTCCGCATGCTTTACCCGTGCCTGTACGTCAGGCAGATGCCCTTGCCGGAAAAGGGGTTGCTGCTCGATTTGCCGCCGGAGTCGCGACTCGATAATTTCGCGGCGATCGACAATGTAAAGAACTTCGCCGACGTGCGTCTTGGCTGGAATGAATTGGGTCTGGGTCTGCAGGTGGAAGTGCGCGGCAAACAGCAGCTAGCCGTGGGCAATCCCGATCGCCCGCGCGGCTCCGACGGCGTGACGCTTTGGCTCGACACCCGCGACGCCCGCGCCAATCATCGCGCCAGCCGTTACTGTCAGCAGTTTCATTTTCTCGCCACGGGGGCTGGACCGGAACATGACGAGCCGGCTTTCGTGCAAACGAAAATCAATCGCGCCCTGGAAGACGCCCCATTTGCGCCACAAAACAGCGTGCCGTTCTTGGTGCATCCGCGCAAAAGCGGCTACCTTCTTGAAGCCTTTCTCCCCGCTGCTGTCTTGAACGGCTATGACCCCGATGAACATCCACGCCTCGGCTTCTTTTATTCCGTCCGCGATGACGAGCTCGGCGAACAGCTTCTCAGCCTGACAGCGGAGTTCCCCTTCTGGGAAGATCCCAGTTTGTGGAGCGTTCTGGAATTGAAGAAAATGTAAGCAAGCGATGCCGGTACGGCCGAGGGCGCAAGGTGTGCGCATGCCGTTATCGCCTTTTCATATAGCCCGCCGCTTACGGCGGATAGGCGCGTAACCGCCGTAAAGTGAAACCCGCGGGTTATCCTTCTTCAGCAGTCGCTTCTTTGGTGGCCTGGCGAAGCGGACCACGGAAAGTGATACGGCCCTTGTTCAAGTCGTAGGGGGAGATTGCCACGGTGACGACATCACCCGGCAGGATGCGGATAAAGTGCTTGCGCATCTTGCCCGCAATGTGCGCGATGATCTCGTGCCCATTGTCGAGCTTGACGCGAAATTGCGTGTTCGCAAGGGCTTGCATCACTTTGCCCTGAACGAGGAATGGTTCTTCTTTGGCCATGCTGGGAATTTCTCTCCAAAAGGAACAAAAATCTACGCCAATATTACGCTAACTGATACTGCATCGTTTGGCCAGTATCTTTATATGGAAAATGTCTGAAAAGCGCTACGGAATCTCGACGCGGGGCATTCAGCGCTGCCCCAGCACGATCTCGATGCCTTGCGGCCAAGTCTCGCTCGGTTCATAGCCTACCAGCCTCCTGGTTGTTTCCAGATCGTACGTTGCGCGCCGCGATTTGCTTGCGGCGTAGACGACCGCGTACTTCTCCGGAAGCGCCGCTTCGACTGCGCAAGCAAAGAATCGACCGGCGTCGTTCGGGCTGAGATACACGTCCTGCGCCCAATCAGTCGCGCGAATCTCCTCGACCTGCTCCGGGGTTCGCGGGCACCAGCCGAGCCGGACCATGAGAACTTCCATGCCGTGTTTTTCCGCGAAGGCTCGCCCCGCCGCTTCGAGAAACACTTTGGCGGCGGCGTACCAGTAGCGCGGCGTCGGCTGTACGTCCACGCCGACCGGCAACGGTCCCCGCATGCGCTGATACCAGACAACCTGTCCGCTGCTGGCGGCGATCATGCGCTTCACGCCGGCCTGCTGGGCTTGCTCGAAAATGTGATGGACGCCGACGATGTTGTTCGGCACAATCTCGCGCAAAAAATCCGCATCATCCGGCGTCGCGGCGAGGTGAATCGCCGTATGTACGCCCTGCATGGCCCGGGCCACCTCGGCTTCATTCGTCAACGTCCCGGTCACCATCTCTTGCAGACCCGGCGTCGGCACGCGATCGAATCCGCGCACGCGAATATCGCGCGTTTGCAATTCCCTCACCACCGCTCTGCCGATCCGCCCGCTCGAGCCTGTTACCAGGACCAAATCTCTGCTCATGCATGTCTCCCCGTCAGTCCAGATATCATTTCTTCCACGATCTTCTTGCTCTGCACGATATTTCGCAGCGGCTCCTTCAGCGCTGGGTTCAATTCCAGGGCGACGCCCGCCCGGTAGGATGAATCTCGCAGGTATTGCAGGAACTCCCGCAACTTTGCTTCGGTCAAAGCACCCGTGAGCAATGACCAATGTACATCCCCCACGCCATCGTTGTCATCCAGCTGCACGTAACCGAGCCGGTCGCCTGCGTTGGCTGTCACTTGACAAGGATCCTCCTTGCTGATCAAGCAATGTCCCAGATCGAGCAGGAGATTCATGTCCTCCAGGCCTTGTGCGCGCAGCCAGTCGAGCGTTCCCGATGCGGTCGGCAGGGCGCTTCCCGGAAAATGCTCTATGCAAAGCTGGATCATTCGGCCTTGCGCATATTCTGCCAGGACCTTGCAGGAATCCGTGAAGGCGGGCAGCGAGTCTGCGGTCTTGCACGGAATCACGTAGGCGACGCGCGCTCCCAGTTGAGCGGCATCCGTGATTTGCTTCTGCACCCCTTCCACCGCGCGCCGCCGGCATGCCAGGTCTTCCGCATCCAGGGCAGAGCCGGCCGGCAAATCCCTCCCCAGCGCGACACAATCGACGATCAGTCCGCTGTCCGCCAGGGCTTCCCGCTCACGGTCGGTCCGCTCGGTCTTGCCAATCAGATCGACGTGGCGAAACCCGGCCTGCACCAGCGTGCGCAACGACTCCTCGAACGGGGTCGGCAATGACGTGATGAGGATGGAGAGTTCCATGTTACACCGCTCCTAACGCGGCCAGGGCGCAAACAAATACGAATCACGAAAACACGAAAGCTGAAATCACGAAAGGATAGTCTCCAAGGCTAACGCTGCTGACTTCGATGCCTGTTTTCTGCAGAATGGGATGACCCATGATGACTCGATTCCGCACCTCATTCGTTTTTGGATAGCGCCCGCTTCATGATGAGCGCGACGGCTCCGTACGCTTCTCCCACCAGGTCGCGCAGAGCGTGTTCGATGTCTTCACGCTCGCCAAGTTTACTAATCCAGCGTCCATTTGCCTGCTGCCGGGCAGCATGTAAAGGAATATTCTGATCGTTGGCAAACAGCGCAACCTTCTCGAAACCCGATTCAACGTCGTCATTGTCACATGCCACGAAACCTACGGATGAAAACGCATCTTGAAAAGCCGTGAGTGTTTCCCCACGGGTTGCGCCCGCAGGCCAATAAACATCTCTGACATCCGCTGGCAATGGCCACCACCAGTTGGCCAAGTCGCCGGCCGCGTGGGCGATGCAGTTGTAGCGTTTGTCAACCGGAGAAGTGATTCGAAAACCGCCCTTGGCCAAGGCGGGGAAGATCTCATCGATCGGCCTTACCATTGGTAATTGTTGTCCTTTGCCCAGTGCAGCCAGGCTTCTGTCATTTTCGGGATGTTGCCTGCTGCCGACTCAGGGATTGGCTGCGCGCCAGTAATCTCGCGCAGGGCGCAAAACCAGTGCGTTTGATTCTCTTCAAGATCGCGCAACAACAACGGCACCACCGCGGCGCCCAGCCCGATGATCTCGCGGTAAGCAGGATGGCTGTTGCGAACCGTCGTGGAAGATTGGTAGGCTACTGCATCCTGCCAGACGGCCGCAAGCCGGCGGAAGCGCTGCTCCAACGGCTCGGTCGGTGGTTTAGCTGGAATCTGTTTGACCGGAACGGCTGCCATAAATCGCTCAATTGCGGGTATGTTCGGAACGGTTGGGACATCGGTATTTATTTTATGCGGGTTTGGCGTGCTGTAAAGGAGAACACGGCATCGACTTCAGATTCCGGAATTCCCTGGTTCGTTTGCCCAGATCATCTATAGCCTGGCGAAATGTCCAGCAGTGCCGACATCGCTGGACCAGCCGCCGCGCGGAATGATTGAGCAAAGTAGGCTTTCGCAATAGAATTCCCTCATGATTACTCAAGCGAACATGGACAAATCAACATGAAGCGACCATCGTATCAATCTTCTATCGCCGCCGTGGGTCTGGTGATCGTGCTGACGCTGCTCCCCTGGCTCGCCCTGTCCCAGCAACCCGGTAAAGACCCAAAAGCCGTCCCCGCCAAACAGACGCCCGCCGAGTCGGCCAAAAGCTTCAAGGTTGCCGACGATCTGCGCTTCGATCAGGTCCTCGCTGAACCTGTCGTCAAGCAACCGCTGTCGCTGAGCTTCGATGAGCGAGGCAGGCTATGGGTCGTGCAATATATCCAATATCCCCACCCGGCGGGCATGAAGATTCTGAGCCGCGACATCTTCTGGCGCGTCGTCTACGATAAGGTTTCGCCGC